>RRZT010142813.1_pt1 | contig 22591 bp, 21 predicted proteins | sample 2165551 | NCBI WGS metagenome assembly RRZT01 (sample SAMN10456910, study PRJNA506462) | wastewater metagenome | biome: wastewater; feature: sludge; material: wastewater sludge; isolation source: wastewater sludge with Escherichia coli K12::gfp cells carrying plasmid... | place: USA: Moscow, Idaho... | reverse complement strand
TTAGGACACGTTTCATAGCGTCGCGCATGCAGGTCGGGTAGCAAAACACGGTATTCTATGAGACGGCTCAAAGGGTGGGATGCTTCTCAAGGCCCCATTCTCAAGACAAAAAGATTGGAATCTAGTGGCAACCACAAATGAGTTGAAGAACGGAATGGTTCTGCGCATCGAGGGTCAGCTCTGGAGCATCGTCGAGTTCCAGCACGTCAAGCCCGGCAAGGGACCGGCCTTCGTCCGCACCAAGATGAAGAACGTTCTCACCGGTAAGACGGTTGATCGTACGCTCAACGCCGGTGTCAAGGTTGAGACCGCCACCGTGGATCGCCGCGACATGCAGTACCTCTACAATGACGGCTCCGACTATATCTTCATGGATCTGTCCGATTACGAGCAGATCCCCGTGTCTCCCGAGATCATCGGTGATGCCGCCAACTTCCTCCTGGAAAATCAGGAAGTCGTTGTGGCCTCCAACGACGGTCGTGTGCTCTTCATCGAGTTGCCCGCCTCCGTGGTTCTTGAAGTTACCTACACTGAGCCGGGCCTCCAGGGCGATCGTTCCAACGCTGGTACCAAGCCCGCCACCGTCGAGACCGATCACGAGATCCAGGTCCCACTGTTCATTAACCAGGGCGATCGCGTCAAGGTTGATACCCGTACCGGCGCCTACCTCTCCCGCGTCACCGACTGATGGCCTATCGCGAAACCGGTCGCACGACTCAGCGTCACCGGGCCCTCGACGTTGTCTTCGAAGCGGATGAGCGCGGATTGCTCTATCCGGAAGACCTCTTGGATCTGTTGACCGAGCGTCGTTCGCTATCCACCGCGCAGGTTCCCATCGGGGAATTTGGCGTGAAGATCGTTGAGGCTTTCGCCGATGAGTCGTACAACGTTGACACCCTCATCGAAGCGGCCAGCGAAGATTGGTCCCTTGATCGCATGAACGTGGTGGACCGGACGATTCTTCGCCTGGGTACTACCGAGCTTCTTGTCATGGGTACTCCGCGCAGCGCGGTCGTGGCAGAGTGGGCACATTTGGCTCGCAAGCTCTCGACTGAGCGCTCTGTGGGTTTTGTCATGGGTGTTCTTAACAAGGTGGCAGACATTCGTGCCCGCGAGCTTGCCGCAAACGCCTCTGACCCTGTCGAAGCACGGCCGTCAGAAGCCACCGATGTTCCATCCGCCCTTGAGGCTGCGGAGCCTGTGGCCACAACAGATGGTCCGGTATCGTCAGAGATTGATGTCCTGGAACCAAGCGCTCCGGACTCGTCAACCGAATAAGTGTGAAGGTGCCGCGGGCTATGCCCGTGGCACCTTTCTATAACCGAATAATCATCGCTGAAGGTTAAGAGAAGGCGTGGAGGAGCTGCGGCTTACTCACAAGATCTCTGAAACAGCATCCTTTAATCACCGTCCCGTGAGGCGGGGAAGGAGTCTTTGTGGCAACCATTCTCGATTCCGAAGATATCGAGCGCTCGCTACGGCGAATAGCTCATGAGATCATCGAGCGCAATCGCGGCGCCGAAGATGTCATGCTTCTGGGTATTCCCACCCGTGGCGTGACCTTGGCTCACCGCCTCCAGAAGGCACTGGCCGAGGTCGGTGCCGATGTTCCCGTTGGTTCCTTAGACATCACCATGTATCGCGATGATCTGGCCGCCCAGCCCACGCGGGCTCCGCAACCCACGGTTATCCCAGAGTCCGGTATTGACCGTAAGAATGTCGTGTTAGTCGACGACGTCCTCTACTCCGGTCGCACCATCCGCTCCGCCCTCGAGGCGCTATCCGACATCGGCCGGCCCCGCACCGTGCAGCTTGCCGTCCTGATCGACCGCGGCCACCGTGAGGTTCCGATCCGTGCGGATTACGTTGGCAAGAACGTTCCCACCGCGCGCTCCGAGCGCGTCTGGGTGGGTCTCAGCGAGATCGATGGCACGGACTCCGTTCGTATTGAGGACGTTCCTTCCAAGGAGGCCACGGCATGAAACATCTCATCTCAACCGAAGACCTGAGCCGCGAGGACGCTCTCCTCCTCCTCGACACCGCCGAGTCAATGGCGGCTACGCAGGCCCGCACCATCAAGAAGCTGCCGGTACTGCGCGGTCGCACAGTCGCCACCCTTTTCTTTGAAGATTCAACCCGCACCCGTCTCTCTTTTGAGACGGCCGCCAAGCGCCTGTCTATGGACGTTATCTCCTTCTCGGCGAAGGGATCATCCGTCTCCAAGGGAGAGTCGCTCAAGGACACGGCGCAGACGATTCTGGCGATGGGCGCCGAGGCGTTCATCGTGCGTCACTCGGCCTCCGGGGCTCCGGCCCGCTTGGCCGAAGCTGGTTGGGTGGACGTTCCGATCCTCAATGCTGGCGACGGCAAGCACCAGCACCCCACGCAGGCTCTGTTGGACGCCTTTACCATGCGCCGCCACTTCCACACCGGCGCCAACGCGGCTGCTCCCGCTGGTTCGGACCTTGCAGGGCGCCACGTCGTCATCGTGGGCGATATTCTCCATTCGCGCGTGGCCCGCTCCAATGTGCAGCTGCTACACACCCTCGGTGCCAAGGTAACCCTCGTGGGTCCGCCCACCTTGCTGCCCGTTGGCATGGACGGGTGGACGTGCGATGTCTCCTATAATCTGGACGAAGTGCTCGCCACGAAGCCGGACGCTCTCATGATGTTGCGCGTGCAGCGCGAGCGCATGAGCCACGCGGGAGGCGGATTCTTCCCGTCGCCGCTGGAATACCACCGTGCCTTCGGCCTTGATGCCGAGCGTATGGCAGTGCTGGGCTCAGATGCTCTCATTATGCATCCCGGCCCGATGAACCGTGGTTTAGAGATCACTGCGGAGGCCGCTGACTCCGCACAGTCCGTCATTGTTGAACAGGTGGCCAACGGAGTTTCCGTGCGCATGGCCGCTCTCTACCTTTTGTTGGCGCACGGCGAGGAGATTGCATCATGAGTGAATACATCATCCGGGGAGCGAACCTCCTTGGCGAGCAGGTCGTCGATATCCATGTATCCGGCGGCATCGTCAAGGCGGTGGGGGAGAACCTCGCCGCTCCCGGCGCCACCGAGGTGAACGCCGAGGGCCTTATTGCCCTTCCGGGTCTTGTGGATCCGCACACCCACCTGCGTGAGCCCGGCCGCGAGGCAGCAGAGACTGTTCATACCGGCTCCCAGGCCGCCGCCGCAGGTGGCTACACCTGCGTTAACGCGATGGCTAACACCTCGCCGACGCAGGACAACGCCGGTGTGGTGGAGCAGGTTCTCAACATGGGTGTGGAGGCAGGGTACGTGCACGTGGCTCCCGTCGGTGCGGTGTCCAAGGATCTCGCCGGTCAGCACCTGGCGGAACTAGGTGCGATGGCTGAGTCGGCTGCCCGTGTCCGCTACTTCTCCGACGACGGCGCGTGCGTATCCGATCCTGTTCTCATGCGCCGCGCACTCGAATACGTCAAGGCGTTCGATGGCGTCATTGCTCAGCATGCCCAGGATCCCCGCCTCACCGAAGGTGCCCAGATGCACGAGGGTGACATTTCGGCGGAACTCGGGCTGGTGGGCTGGCCCGCAGTGGCCGAAGAAGCTATCGTGGCGCGTGATTGTCTGCTCGCCCAGCACGTGGGTTCGCGAGTGCATATCCTACACCTGTCGACCCGCGGCTCGGTTGACCTAGTCCGCTGGGCCAAGCAGAACGGCATGCCGGTGACCGCGGAGGCCACCCCGCACCACCTCAGCCTCGACCATTCTGAGGCACGCTCCTACGATCCACGCTTCAAGGTCAACCCCCCACTGCGCACCCGCGATGATATCGAGGCACTCCGCGAAGGCGTTGCTGACGGCACCATTGACGTCATCGGCACGGACCACGCCCCGCACCCCACCGAGGATAAAGACTGCGAGTGGGATTGCGGCGCCAACGGCATGATCGGCTTGGAAACCGCGCTGTCGATCGTTCAGGAGTCCCTGGTGGATAGCGGGCTGGTGAGTTGGGCTGACGTCGCTCGACTCATGAGCTACGAGCCTGCCAAGCTGTGCCAGAACGAGGGCCAAGGCCGTCCAATCGCTGCGGGAGAACCCGCGAACATTTGCCTTTACGACCCCGCAACCAGCCGTGTTATCTACGGTGAGGAACAGTACTCGAAGTCTTGCAACACGCCGTGGGAGGGACGCGAGATTCCCGGACGCGTGCAGTACACCTTCTACAAGGGTGTGCCCACCCTGTGGGAGGGCATGTTGCGTACGACCGAGCAAGTTTTGGCATCTCATAAGGAAGTTGCCGAAGGAACAGGAGACGCTCTGTGACATCATTCCTAGATCGCGAGCCAGCCGTCATCGTTTTGGAGGACGGCACCTCATTCGTGGGTTACGCCTATGGCAGCCGCGGACGAGCGCTCGGTGAGATTGTTTTCTCCACCGGTATGACCGGCTATCAGGAGACCTTCACCGATCCGTCTTACCATCGCCAGATTATTGTCATGACGGCGCCCCATATTGGTAACACCGGTGTCAATCACGAAGATCCGGAGTCGGATCGTATATGGGCCGCGGGTGTCGTGGTCCGAGATCCCGCCCGTCGCGCCTCCAACTGGCGCTCCACCGGCGAGCTGGAAGATGACCTCATTGCTCAGCAGATCGTCGGTATCAGTGATATCGATACCCGCGCGTTAACCCGTCACCTGCGGGACCGTGGCGTGATGCGCGCCGGCATCTTCTCCGGTTCGGCCCTGCCAGATGGCGCCGCTCAGAAGAACCCGGCGGCGCTCCAGGTACTCAGGGAAATCGTGGCGGATGAGCCGCTCATGGCTGGAGCCAACCTCGCCCGCGAGGTGTCCACCTCTACGAGCTACGTTGTGGAGCCGGAAGGCGAAGCGAAGGTCACCGTTGTCGCCGTCGATCTTGGAATCAAGGCGCGCACACCGCAACAATTGGCTGCTCGCGGAGCTCGCGTCGTCGTCGTTCCACAGAGCGTTACTATGGCACAGATTGAGGAGATCGCGCCCGATGGCGTCTTCTTCTCCAACGGCCCCGGCGATCCGGAAGCGGCCACGGAGGAAGTAGATTTGCTGCGCTCGGTCCTCGACGCTGGCTACCCGTTCTTCGGTATCTGCTTCGGCAACCAGCTGCTTGGTCGAGCCCTTGGCTACGGCACCTACAAGCTGGACTACGGCCACCGCGGTGTCAACCAACCGGTCCTTGACCGTTCCACCGGCAAGGTGGAGATCACCGCGCACAACCACGGTTTCGCCGTGGACGCGCCGATTGCTGAGCCGTCGCTCGCCCCGTTTGCAGGGGGCAAGTACGGCCACGTCGAGGTCTCACATATCGGTTTGAACGACGACGTCGTGGAGGGCCTACGCTGCCTGGATATCCCGGCTTTCTCCGTTCAGTACCATCCCGAGGCTGCCGCTGGTCCACATGATGCCAGCTATCTCTTTGACCGCTTTATCGACCTCATGGTCGCACGGAAGGACGCTCGCTGATGCCACGTCGCGAAGATATCAAGTCGGTCCTCGTCATCGGCTCCGGTCCCATCGTCATCGGCCAGGCTTGCGAGTTCGATTACTCGGGCACCCAGGCCTGCAAGATTCTCAAGGAGGAGGGCCTACGGGTCATCCTCGTCAACTCCAACCCGGCCACCATCATGACGGACCCGGAGATGGCGGACGCCACCTACGTTGAGCCGATTACTCCCGAGGTGGTCGAGCAGGTTATCGCCAAGGAGCGCCCGGACGCACTGCTGCCCACCCTCGGTGGCCAGACGGCGCTTAACACCGCCATGGCACTTGTGGAGAACGGCGTCCTGGACAAGTACGGCGTGGAGCTCATCGGCGCCCGCGCGGAGGCCATCACCAAGGGTGAGGACCGCGACGAGTTTAAGAAGGTTGTCGATAAGTGCGGCGCCGAATCGGCTCGTTCATTTATCTGCCACACCATGGACGATTGCCATGCGGCGGCAGCTGAACTGGGCTATCCGCTGGTGGTGCGTCCCTCCTTCACCATGGGCGGCCTTGGCTCTGGCTTCGCCTACACTCCTTCCGATCTGGAGCGCATTGCGGGCCAGGGGCTGCATTATTCCGCCACCACCGAGGTGCTGCTGGAGGAGTCCATTCTCGGCTGGAAAGAATACGAGTTGGAGATCATGCGCGACCAGGCGGACAACGTCGTCGTCGTATGTTCCATTGAAAACGTGGATCCTGTGGGTGTCCACACTGGCGATTCCATCACCGTGGCGCCCGCGCTGACGCTGACGGACCGTGAGTTCCAGAAACTGCGTGATATCGGCATCGCGATCATTCGCGAGGTCGGCGTGGACACCGGTGGCTGCAACATTCAGTTCGCTGTGGATCCCGCTACCGGGCGCGTCATTGTCATCGAGATGAACCCACGCGTGTCGCGCTCCTCGGCGCTGGCGTCCAAGGCCACAGGTTTCCCCATCGCGAAGCTGGCCGCGCGTCTCGCACTCGGCTACACGCTGGACGAGATCCCCAACGACATCACGAAGTCCACCCCGGCCTCCTTCGAGCCCACGCTGGATTATGTTGTGGTGAAGATTCCGCGCTTTGCCTTCGAGAAGTTCCCGTCGGCGGATCCGGTTCTCACCACCACCATGAAGTCGGTGGGTGAAGCCATGTCCCTGGGGCGCAACTTTGCCGAGGCGCTGCAAAAGGCGATGCGCTCCATCGACAAGAAGGGCGCGGTGTTCCACTGGGAAGGCGAGCCACTGGCGGGCGAGGAGTTGGAGAAACTCATTGCCTCCACCGAGATCCCCACCGAGGGTCGCCTCATCAATGTTCAGCAGGCACTGCGTGCAGGGGCCAGCGTTGAGCGCCTCTTCGAGGTGACGAAGATTGACCCATGGTTCCTCGATCAGATTTGCCTCATCAACGAGCTGGCGGCTGAGATCGCGGAGAACGAGACCCTGAGTCCCGACCTTCTGCGGGTGGCGAAGCGACACGGCTTCTCCGATGCTCAGATCGCTCAAATTCGCCGAATCTCCGAGGAGACGGTGCGCCAAATCCGCTGGGCTTACGGTCTGCATCCGGTCTATAAGACTGTGGATACCTGTGCCGCTGAGTTCGCTGCGGACACTCCATACCACTACTCCAGCTACGACGACGAGACAGAGGTTGCCCCGCGCGAGCGGCCCGCCATCCTCATCCTCGGCTCCGGCCCCAATCGTATTGGTCAGGGTATTGAGTTCGACTACTCGTGTGTTCACGCAAGCCTCACGCTGGCGGAGAAGTACGAGACCGTTATGGTCAACTGCAACCCAGAGACGGTCTCCACCGATTACGACATCTCCAACCGCCTCTACTTCGAACCACTCACGCTTGAAGATGTGCTGGAGGTGTACGAGGCTGAAAAGGCTGCTGGCCCAGTGGCCGGAGTTATGGTGCAGTTGGGTGGACAGACGCCGCTCTCGCTTGCCAACTCTCTGGAGGCCGCCGGGGTTCCGATTATCGGTACGCCACCCGCTGCTATCGACGCGGCAGAGGATCGGTCGCTTTTCGGTGGCGTCCTGGCGAATGCAGGCCTCCATGCCCCAGCCTTTGGTACTGCCACCACGGACAAGCAGACCATCGAGATTGCCAACTCCATTGGCTACCCGGTCCTTGTGCGTCCCTCGTACGTGCTGGGTGGCCGTGGCATGGAGATCGTTTATTCTGAGCAGCAGCTACGCGAGTACCTGGACCGGCGGGAGACCTCGCGTACGGACGCGTCGCGTCGCAACGCACCGCTGCTTGTCGATCGTTTCCTTGACGCAGCGGTGGAGATTGACGTGGACGCCCTCTACGACGGCAAGGATCTCTTCCTTGGCGGAGTGATGGAGCATATCGAGGAATGTGGCATCCACTCGGGCGATTCCGCCTGTGTGCTACCTCCACTGACGCTCTCGCAGTCAGTTATGGAGCGCATTCGCGAAGCGACCCATGCGATTGCCGAGGGAGTGGGCGTGCGTGGCCTGCTAAACATTCAGTTTGGCCTCATGAACAACGTTCTCTATGTCATCGAGGCGAATCCGCGCGCCTCGCGCACGGTGCCCTTCGTGTCGAAGGCCACCGGCGTGCATTTGGCACGCGCGGCCTCGTGGGTGATGGCCGGACGAACCATCTCTGAGTTGCGCGCGGATGGACTTCTGCCGGATCATGACGCCACGGTTCTCGATCTCAAGGCGGCCATGGCCGTCAAGGAAGTAGTTCTGCCCTTCAAGCGTTTCCAGACTCGTGATGGCCGCGTGGTGGACACCATTCTCGGCCCTGAGATGCGCTCTACCGGTGAGGTCATGGGCTTCGCCTCGACCTTCCCGGTCGCTTTCGCCAAGGCGCAGGACGCCGCGTACGGTGGTCTTCCTTCCGAGGGGAATGTCTTTGTCTCGATTTCGGATACGGACAAGAATGCGGCGATCTTCCCGATCCTGCAGCTGGTCGAACTTGGTTTCACCGTGTTTGCCACCAGCGGCACAGCCTCGGTGTTGACACGGTTCGGGCTCCCCGTCACCACGGTGCGCAAGGAGTCCGAGGGTGTCGGGCCGAACGGCGAGCCCACGGTGGTTGATCTCATCAACCAGGGTGCTATCGATATGGTGATTAACACTCCGGGTACCAAAGAATCGCGTAAGGATGGCTACGCCATTCGTGCAGCGACGACGGCGGCCGACAAGCCAATCATCACCACCGTTCAGGAGTTTGCCGCTGCGGTCCAGGGAATTGCCGCCTCCCGCAAGGCCCACTTTGACGTGGTCAGCTTGCAGGAACATGATTCCGCTCGTGAGGCACGCTTTGCGAGTCGAGGTGGTGCACTGTGAGTACCGCTGCGCAGGTAAAGAACGCAGAAGGCACGGCGAACTTCGGCGAGCGGCTCGCGCGGCGTATGAATGATCTCGGTGCCGTGTGTACCGGAATCGATCCACATGCCGGTTTGCTCTCGGCTTGGGGTTTAGAAGATTCTGCCGCGGGTGTACGGGAGTTTGGTCTGCGCACGGTGGATGCGCTGTGGGAACATACGGCGGCCTTTAAGCCGCAGTCAGCGTTTTTTGAACGCCACGCCTCTCGCGGAATTGCCGCGCTCGAAGATGTACTGGAGCACTGCCGTCAGGCAGGTGTGCCGGTGATCCTTGACGTCAAACGTGGAGATATCGGCTCCACCATGGATGGCTACGCGGACGCTTATCTCTCTGGCCCCCTGCGCTCGGACGCCTTGACGGTGTCGCCCTACCTTGGACCGGGTTCACTTGAGAAAACTGCTCGGCGGGCGGGGGCCAACGGACAAGGGCTGTTTGTTCTTGCGTTGACGTCCAACCCCGAAGGTGCTTCTGTGCAACACACCGGTGGTTCTGGACATTCGGTGGCCGGAGCCGTGGTCTCTGCGGTGGGTAACTGGAATCGAGAGATCGCTCCGGGAGAGGTGGGACCCTTTGGTCTCGTTGTAGGAGCCACCATTGGGGCTGCGGCCAGGGATCTGGACATTAACCTCGAAGAGTTCCCCGGCATCTTCTTAGCTCCCGGAGTAGGTGCTCAGGGTGCGGGACCCGCCGAACTGCGGGAGGTGTTCGGTGCCGCGTTGCCGCGCGTGCTCGCTTCTGCCTCTCGTTCAATCTTGGGTGGTGGCCCAGATGCCGCTGGTTTACGTGAAGGATTCTTCCGGACGCGTGACGATGTGGCAGGCGCCCTCAGTTAATTCCTCGAGATGCGGCACAAACGCGCCCCATAACTAAAGCGCGATATTCGCGATAGGTCACTGCCTATTGTGTGATGTCGTTAACAGAAGGGTGACCTCTGGAAACATTCATGTCCCAGAGGTCACCCTCATCTTCACGACACGATGAGTAGCGGATTCCTCAGAGGTCCGACACATACCTCTATGGGCATTGGTCAGCATGTGGTACTTTTTCGTTAAGAGTTTCAACTCTGTGGCGAAGTCGCCATCTTTATAACACCGTCCTGACCAGCAAAAATACTGCATACACCCACGGGTAACAATCTGGAGATGTTAAATTGTTCCACGTTTGGCTTCAATCTAGGTTATAACTGTGCGTATATGCAGGTATACCTGCGGAAATACAACAAAAGGAGCTCATCATGGCACTGCCAAATCTAACCCCCGAGCAGCGTGCCGCCGCACTCGAGAAAGCCTCGGCTGCGCGCCAGCGCCGAGCGGAACTCAAGCGAGATCTCAAGGATGGCAAGATCAAGCTGTCCGAGGTTGTTGCCATGGCCAAAGAAGACGAGATTGTCGGCAAGCTCCGCGTGAGTGCGCTACTGAGCTCGCTTCCTGGCATTGGTGCCGCAAAGTCAAAGCAGATCATGGAGGATGTTGGAATCTCCGAGTCGCGTCGTGTTGCGGGCCTTGGTCCGCATCAGCGCGAGGCGCTTATCCGCCAATTCGGCTGATTCTCACAGTTATCCGAGCAGCGTGGCCGGCCTGAACATGGCAACATGTTTCCATGGTGGTTGATACGCAACGGGATGCGGTTCCGGTTTTTGTCATTGCTGGCCCTTCAGGGGTGGGAAAAGGAACCGTGTTACACGAGTTTATTTCTCGTGCGCCTGATTGTTGGGTATCGATATCGGCTACGACGCGTCCGCCACGGCCTGGCGAGGTTGATGGCGTCCATTATTACTTTGTCTCTGATGAACGCTTCGATGAGATGATCGCGGGAAACGAGCTACTTGAATGGGCTGTTGTCCATGGCAAGCATCGTTATGGAACGCCGCGGCTGCCCGTCGAAGAAGCAGTGGCAGCTGGTAGAACCGTTATTCTGGAAGTGGATCTTGCTGGTGCACGGCAGATCCGTCACTCCCTTCCAGAAGCCCAGCAAATTTTTCTTCTTCCCCCGTCCTGGGAAGAGTTGGAACATCGCCTACGGGGGCGTGGAACAGAATCACCTGAGCAGATTGAGCGTCGTTTAGCTACCGCTCGTACCGAGATGGAGGCTCAGTCAGAGTTCGATATGGTTGTGAGGAACGATTCAGTGTCCCGCGCCACGGATGAGCTACTCCACATCATGGGTCTTGATCGGTAGAATGTAAGATCGCACGCCGACTGAAGAGGTAAAACATGTTTGGAACTGTTCCGGAACCCGAGGGCATTACGAACCCCCCGATTGACGATCTCCTTGAGAAGGTCGAATCAAAGTACGCCCTTGCCGTTTACGGGGCGCAGCGCGCACGTCAGATCAACTCCTACCGTCAGGAATTGACTCGCGCGGACGGCAACATCACACACTTCGGTCCGTTGGTCGATGCTGGTCCTGAGGATAAGCCACTGTCGGTGGCTCTCCAGGAGATCGCCGCGGGCAAGATCGAGTGGGGAATCGAGTCCGAGTGACCGCCCTACGGGCCTCCCAATCGGGAGGCCCTCATCATGTCGTCGTCGGCGTCACAGGTGGAATCGCCGCATACAAAGCATGCATTCTCGTCCGCCTGCTGATGAAAGCCGGACTCGACGTGACGGTCATTCCGACGCGAGCCGCGTTGGAGATGGTGGGACGAACCACCTGGGAAGCATTAACCGGTAAACCGGTGTATACCGATGTGACCGACGACGCCGTGGGTGTCGCGCATGTCCGTCTCGGACAAGAAGCTGACCTGGTGATCATCGCTCCGGCAACCGCTCATACTCTCGCGAAGATTCGCGCCGGCATGGCGGACAACTTGCTGACCTCCACCATTCTTGTCGCCACCTGCCCCGTTGTTATGGCCCCCGCTATGCACACGGAGATGTGGCTCAACCCCGCAACTCAAGACAACATTGCTGTGCTCCGTAAACGAGGACTTGACGTCCTTGAACCAGCCGTGGGGCGGCTCACCGGACCGGATTCCGGCCCTGGCCGTATGCCCGAACCGGAGGATCTAGCAGAATACGTTCTGTCGCGCCTTTCGAACGACGGCGAATTGGAGCCAGAACTGCCAATCGAGCCGGTACATTCGGCGAGTGATGGCGCGTCTTCTCATGACTTGGTAGGCCGTCACGTCGTCGTCAGTGCAGGCGGCACTCACGAAGCAATCGATCCTGTCCGATATATCGGAAATAATTCGTCGGGCGTTTTTGGTGTGGAGATTGCCGCTGAAGCGCTACGGCGAGGGGCGAGGGTTACGCTGGTGGCCGCGAATATCCCTGCGTCAACGTTGGAAGCAGCCTCTGGAGTAGAGGTGGTACCGGTGGTGTCCGCTGCCGAACTGCATGAAGCGATGGATAGCGCGGCAAAGGACGCGGATATCATCATCATGTCTGCTGCTGTTGCTGATTTCCGACCGGCAGCCCCTGCTGCAACCAAGCAGAAGAAAACAGGGGAACGTGAACGCATCATTGAACTTGTGGAAAACCCCGATATTCTCGTGGATCTCGCCCATCATCGCCGTCGTTCCGGGCAAACGATCGTAGGTTTCGCTGCCGAAACAGGAGACGACTCCGGTTCCGTGGTGGAATACGGACGGCAAAAGGCCGCGCGCAAAGGCGCTGACCTCATGGTCATCAACGAGGTGGGTTCAGGCAAGGGGTTTGGAAACGTCTCCACATCCATCACCTTGATTGATCGTGCGGGCATGGTTCACGCGACCGGGACTGGCTCGAAGGGGCATATGGCCCGCGTCATCTTTGACACGATTTCCAGCTGGCGCTTTACCCACTGAACGCCATTGAACAGGAGAACAATGACTTACCGTCAACCCTTCACGTCTGAATCCGTTACGGAAGGGCACCCCGATAAGGTGTGTGACCGCATCTCGGATTCGATTCTCGATGCATTACTCGCACAGGATCCCACCTCGCGGGTCGCTGTCGAGACCATGGTGACCACCGGTCTCGTCCATGTGGCGGGTGAAGTGACCACCGAATCGTACGTGGAGATTCCTCACCTGGTGCGTGAGACGATCTGCGAGATCGGCTATACCTCCTCGCGTGTGGGTTTTGATGGCAATTCCTGCGGTGTCACGTTGTCAATTGGTCAGCAATCTCCGGATATCGCCGGGGGAGTGGACCAATCCCTCGAGGCGCGTGAGGGCGCCGCAGCTATCGACCGGTACGATAGCCAGGGCGCTGGCGACCAGGGCTTGATGTTTGGCTATGCCTGCAATGAGACGAAGGCTCTCATGCCGGCACCTATCCAGCTGTCTCATCGTTTGGCTGAGCGTCTGACCCTTGTTCGCAAGGATGGGGTTGTTCCCGGCTTGCGTCCCGATGGGAAGACTCAGGTGACGATTGGTTATGAAAATGACCGGCCAGTCAGCCTCGACACCGTGGTGATTTCCACTCAGCACGATCCCGATGTGGAGAATGGGTGGCTCTCGGCGGCCTTGCGCGAACACGTTCTGGAGCCGGTGCTCGAGGCCGAGGGTCTGACCTTAGATCTGTCGGAAATGAAGCTCTTCGTCAACCCCTCAGGCAAATTTGTTATTGGCGGACCCATGGGCGACGCTGGCCTCACCGGACGCAAGATCATTGTGGACACCTATGGCGGCATGGCTCGTCACGGTGGCGGAGCTTTCTCGGGTAAGGACCCGTCGAAAGTCGACCGCTCTGCTGCCTATGCTGCGAGGTGGGTAGCAAAGAATGTGGTGGCCGCCGGCCTTGCTGACCGCTGTGAGATCCAGGTGGCCTATGCTATCGGCCGCGCCCGTCCGGTATCCGTGCGCGTGGAGACGTTTGGCACTGAAAATCAACCGCTCGGCCGCATTCAAAACGCCGTCAACAAGGTATTTGACCTGCGCCCCGCGGCCATCATCGAACAGTTGGATCTGCTTCGTCCCGTCTATGCAGCCACCTCTGCCTACGGTCACTTTGGTCGTGAGCTCGATGGCTTCACATGGGAGCGCGCCAACCGCGTCGAGGAGTTGTTACGCGCGCTGTAACGTGACATTGCGGAGCGTGCACCTATCTGACGTTGTGTGATGCAAAAACGTTGTCGTTAACTCAATAGTTTCTTGCCGAAGCGGCCGAACCTACCTGGGGTTCGGCCGCTTCGTTATGGCTGGGAACATCCGGCTGAGAAATTTGAGCTTCGTCATCGCACGCGGCCTGTGCGTGTCGTACAGGCATGTGCTGATTCCGAAGCTCAATGCTTGAGTATCTCGATCACACCATTCCCTTTGCCTCGCGCACGTGTTACTGTATTAAGTGAGTAATACAGTTGGAGGTGCGATGGAGATAGATGAGTCTCGGCCCATATGGCTACAGCTAGTCGACGAATTCCGCCGCAGAGTTGCCGTGGGTGAATGGCCCACGGGAAGCAAGATCCCCAGCGTGCGTGAGTTGGCATTGGAGGTAGGAGTGAATCCGAATACCGTACAGCGAGCCCTTGCCGAAACGGATCGTTTGGGGCTGACGGTCCCCATCCGTACGTCAGGCCGCTATGTCACCGAGGATGGCGCAGTTGTTGCCCGGGTGCGATCAGAACTGGCCGAAGCAACAATCGACGGATTCATCGCCGTTGTTGCTGGATTGGGAATGGACCTGACAGAAGCCCTTTCTTCCTTGTCCGCACGCTGGCCCACGATAGACAAACAGAAGGACGACCAATGAATGCAATCGAGGTCCGCAATCTCACCAAAACGTATCGTGGCCATGCTGCGCTCGATGGCCTCAACCTCTCGTTATGCAGTGGACAAATCGTCGGGTTGATGGGGGACAACGGATCCGGAAAAACTACCCTCCTCAAGATTCTCGCAGGTGTTCTCGCTGACTGGGATGGCGAAGTTAAGGTGGCGGGTTACGCGCCCGGCCCCGAGTCCAAGGCGCTTGTTTCGTTTCTTCCTGACACGTCGTTCTTGAACGACGGCGACACGTGCACACAGGCCATCGCACAATACCGGCGTTTTTTCGCAGATTTTGATCCAGAGAAGGCGCGCGAGATGATCACATTTTTCGGGCTACCGACGGACAAGACGCTCAAAGAAATGTCGAAGGGCATGCGGGAGAAGGTACAGATTGCCCTGGCTATGTCCCGCGAGGCCAAAGTGTATCTACTTGATGAGCCAATTTCGGGTGTTGATCCCGCGTCACGTTCCGTCATTCTCAACGGGATTATCCGTAACTTCTCTCCGGAGTCGTTGCTCATGATCTCCACTCATCTTATTCACGACGTCGAACCGGTTATCGATTCCGCAGTCTTCCTCCGGCATGGCAAGATTTTGCTTTCCGGCGATGCTGATGATCTGCGTGACGAATATAAGTGCGGCCTCGACGCCATTTTCCGGAAGGTCTACGCATCATGATGAGCAAGCTCTTGCAGCAAGAGTATCTGACAACCCGTAAAGCGCTGGCGGCTATGACGGGATGGCTGTTGTTGGTGGGAGTTGTGTCTCTCGTTCCAGTAGCGATCCCCATGCCCTACGTCAACAATGTCGGATTCTTGCTGGCGATCGTCAGTTTTTCGGCTATTGCTCCAGTTCTTCTCGCCTACCTCATCTACAACTACTGGCAGACGATGTATGGGCGACGCGGCTACTTCACTATGACGCTGCCTGTCCGTGGCCGGGTGGTTTACTGGGCCAAGGCTGTTTATGCGCTTATCGTGACGGTGCTGGCTTTAGCGATCACTGTGGTGGGTGCTTGGCTGCTCACTGTCGCGATGGATATTGGAGCACGCGTATCAATCGGAACAATGTGGGGCAAGCTGTGGCACGACGTGGTGGGGTCGTTTGGCGATGCTGCCTGGCCGATTCTTCTCATCGTGCTGGTTCAGGTGATTGCGTATATTCTTGCCATCCCGGCCATGATGTCGATTAGTGCGCAGGCTCGTTTCAATCATCTGGGTGTTGGGGCGCCTGTTATTGGCGGAGTTGTGTTGTACCTGACGCAACAGGTGACCGCACTCCTCGCCATGATGTTCCTGCCTTTTGGCATGGTGCTGGTGGGATCAGATAGTGGCAGCATCGTGGCCCAGGGAATGTGGTCCGAGATCCTCGAGCTGGTGCAGAATCCGGCGGCGCAGTCCGACATGCCTCAGATACTCGGCTTAGGAATGCTTGTGAGCGCCACCGTTGTCACAGCGGCTGTTGTGTGGTGGGGCATTCGTTCGATTGAACAACGGACGTCGCTTCGATGAGACGTTTGACGACGACGGCGCGCAAACCAGAAAGTTGGTGCGTCGCCGTCGCGTCTATCAGTTAATAAATGTGTTAAGTAGGTGGATACTCGTGGATATTTTGCCCGTCACAGGTGACGGAGACGGGAAGCTGCTTCAATAAGCACGTCCTCCCGTTTACAGAACGCGAACCGCAGAAGTGAGCGGTAGTGCGCGGCATGTCCCGATGACACAAATGCGGTGACGGGCACTCCCACGACACCGACCTTTTCACCGAGTTCTCGGGATAGCCCAGTGGCATCGTCGTATCCGACGGGGGTGGTATTAGCCAAGACGAAATAGGTACCGCTGGGTGAATACACTTCGAGACCGGCGTCGCTCAGCCCCTCGACAAGAATGTCGCGCTTGTGCTGCAATGTGGACGCAATATCTCGGTAGAAAGTGTCGGGAAGTCGCAGACCCCTGGCGATGGCCGGTTGAAATGGTGCCCCGTTGACGAAGGTAAGGTACTGCTTCACCGTAAGGATTGCGCTAATAAGTTCAGCTGGTGCGGTTGCCCAGCCGATTTTCCACCCCGTCGTCGAAAAGGTCTTTCCGGCGGAAGAAATCGTGATGGTGCGTTCCCAGGCTCCGGGTAATGTGGCAAGAGGAATGTGTTGTGCGTCGTCGAACGTCAGGTGTTCGTACACTTCGTCGGTGACGATGAGGACGTTATAGCGCTGGGCAAGTTCCACGATGCGCTGCAAAATAGCGCGTGAGAACACAGCTCCCGTTGGATTGTTGGGATTGTTAACGAGAATCATGCGGGTCTTACTCGTGAAGGCATTCTCCAACGTGGCGAGGTCGGGTTGGAAGTACGGGGCGGTGAGTTCGACCGTGACATGGTGCGCGCCAGTGAGCCCAATGACCGCCGCGTAGGCATCATAAAAAGGTTCGAAGGTGATGACTTCATCTCCGGGCCGCGCGAAAGCCAAAATTGAGGAGGCAATCGCCTCGGTGGCACCGGCCGTAACGATAACCTCGCTGCTAGGATCGACATCAAGATCGTAGAAGCGTTGCTGGTGCTCACTGATGGCTCGGAGAAGGTCCGGTTCACCCCGGCCGGGTGAATACTGATTGGTTCCATGGTCAATGGCAGCTTTGGCTGCTTCGAGGACTTCTCGAGGTCCATCCTCGTCGGGGAATCCCTGACCCAGATTAATGGCGCCAAGCTTGGTGGCCAGCGCTGTCATTTCGGCAAAGATCGTCGGGGAAAGTTGACCATTCGTGCCAAGTAAGCCCGCGAAGGCCGCAGCTCGTTGCCATGGACCTTCAAGTCGGAGCCCAAGGTCGTGGGCGGGTGATTCTGGGAGAGACATAATTCCTCTGATTTTGCTTGCATCGGATGATGTTCCAGAACCAGGATAAGGCGGAATGAGGCGGCGAGACCCGGTGTTGTTCACCATGGAAGAATTGACACGTGATGGCGCTCGACTAGCTGCTCAGTGAACCATTTTCGTCGAGGGGCATTCGTGCACTACGACAAGCATAAAATCTGTCGGGGCTACGTGATGGAATAGGGGCATGAGAAACGTGGATGCATTACCGGGTCTGGGGGAGCTGGCGCAGTTAGGCGAGCAGCGTTCGCTCCTGGACGCTGTCCCCGTTTCCCATGATGTTGTCGGGGAAGTTGCGCAACCCGTAGCGCGCGTTCATATCGAAATGCCGCAGCCTCATATGGATCGAGTATTCGACTATCTTGTTCCTGCCAAGCTCGATGATGAAGCGCGTGTTGGTGCGAGGGTGATGGTAGATGTGGGTCAGCGTCAGGTTGCCGGATTTATCATTGAACGAGATTCCCGCACCGAAACTGGAGGCAAGCTCCGCCCTTTGCGACGAGTTGTCTCTCCGATGCAGGTACTTACGCCAGAAATTTACGAACTCTGTCAGCGTATAGCTGCTCGGCAGGCTTCCTCGGTGTCCGACGTTCTGCGGCTTGCTGTTCCCCAGCGCCATGCGCGCGCCGAAAAGGAATTTGTGGAGAGAGGTTACCCGGAGGAAAAGCCGCCGAGCGTTCCAGAACCCGGATTGTGGGGGGCATACCGGGGAGGCCCCGCTTTTGTTTCCCGCCTTGCCTCGGGAAAGAGCCCGCGCGCTGTATGTGCGGCGTTGCCGGGCCGCGGCGGAAGCATTCGCGTTTTGGCGACGGCGGCCGAGGCTACACTTTCTGCCGGACAATCGGTGCTTCTTGTGGCACCAACATCGCGGGATGCCACGCGTTTAGCGGCACGCTTGGGCGAGTTGACAGGCCGGCGTGTTGCCCTCATGCTTTCCGAGGATCAAAACTCTGAGCGTTATCGCACCTTTCTCGAGGTATTGCACGGGCACGCCTCCATCGTCGTTGGTACACGTGTGGCATTGTGGGCGCCCGTCACTAATCTCGGTTTATGTATCGTCACGGATGATGCTGCCGATACCTTGCGGGAGCCTCGTTCCCCCTATTGCAACGCACGAGATGTACTGGCGGTGCGGGCTGAAATGCACGATGCCGCGCTCCTCGTTTATTCGCCGTATGTGAGCGAAGAGGCCTTAGCTCTCGTTACATCCGGATTTGCAGCACTGCTCGAGGGAACTGAGTCAGCTGTGCGCGCAGAGACTCCGCGAGTGAGTCTGCCTGAACAGTGGGAACGCGATCACGAACAATGGTCGCGAATACCTGAACCGGCCTTTAACCTCGTGCGCAGCGCCCTTGACGTGGGGCCGGTCCTTGTCGTGGTGCCGCGTGCTGGCTACTTGCCTATGGTGGCATGCGCACGCTGCCAAGCCCTGGCGCAATGTGGGGTGTGTGGAGGAGCCCTGTCATTGTCCGCGCAGTCCAGCGAACCTGCCTGCTCACGTTGTGGAGACGATGGTGCCGGATGGAGCTGCCCTGAATGCGGTGGAACGAAGCTGCGCGCTGCTCGTATTGGTTCCCACCGCACCGCGGAAGAGTTTGGCAAAGCGTTCCCCGGTACCGGAGTAATGCTCTCGGGTGCGCAGTCGGCTGACGGTATTATCTCGACGGTCTCGGCAAAACCTCGGATCATTGTGGCCACGCCGGGCGCTGAACCGGTCGCGGAGACGGGATATGCCGCCGCTCTGGTCCTTGACTCACGTTTCTTGGCTGGTCAGGGCCTTGGTTCCGAAACCCAGTTCGTGAGGCGCGCGGCTCGTGCCATCGTTCGGGTGAGGCCGGCGCGTGCCGGCGGGCACGTTATGTTCGTTGGGGGAGCGGATCCTGAAGCAATCGCGGCCCTGAACGCGTGGAATCTGGCACGCCTCTCTCACGGCCTTCTCAAAGAACGCGTCGAGCTTCAGCTACCCCCCACGCGGCGTTGGATCGGAGTAACGGGCACTCAAAAGGATGTGCGGACCTTTCTCTCACTTCTTCGTGCTGCGCTCATGTCTAAGCTTGTCGGTTCGGCTGACTTAACCCCACCGGCGGATGTTGAAAAAGCTTTAGATAGCGTTCAGGTTCCGCTTGAGGCACTGCTTGTCGGTGGAGTTCATGAACTTATTCCAGGGGTGGCGATGCTTGGCCCAGCACCTGCGGCGCGCGAAAACGAACTCACCGTCTATCTTCGAGTGTCACTTGCGCGTGCCATGGAACTCAGCACACTTGCTCGAACGGTCTATCGCGAATACAGCGCTAAGAACATGGGGCAAGCCTTGAAGATCGAAATAGATCCGGCAATGTAAAACGAGAGTGTTAGCTACTTCACAGTAGGTGTTTAACCAACCTATTCTTAATACATGACACCACGGTTTCGCATCACCCTTCTTTCGACGACGCTCCTTTTGGCTGCCATCGCCGCGGGGATCTCTACATGGCTTGTGTGGCTGCCTTGCCAGGGAAGTATGCTCAACGGGCTCTTTGGCTTTCGTGAGGCCAGCGGGTTTGCCGACGTCTGCTTAACGCGGATGGACGGGAACGGTGCTCGTCCGTTGGCAACGGGCGTGGTTGAATCAAGGGCGCTATCAGCGCTATTGCTTGGTTTAGGGTGGTGGGCGTACGCCTCCACTCTCCGTTTGGCACGGGTCTCACGACTCCTGGTTCTTTTACCGATTGTCTCCATCGTCTGGTTCGCCATGCAGACACTGCTATCCACAAGCGCTAGCACCCTATGGGAGATCACGGCGGCGGAGGTCATGGTCTCACTGACATCGGCCCTCGCCGGGATCGTCCTTCTTCTTCATCCCGCAGAGAACCGCACACGCTACGTTGGACTCATTGGGCTGTGGGGCGTGGCAAGTTGCGGTGCTGTCCATGCTGCTGGTGACTACATGCTCATGATTGGCTTCCACACAGCTAATTGGGATGTTCCTCCCGGCACCGGTTACATCAGTGCGTTGGGGATGGCCATTTGTGGAGTACTTGTTGCGATCTTGGGATGGCGCTCCACCCGAGGAAAAGATGAGAAGTCGCATTCCATGACTCGTGATACTCTGCGAGCACCTGCGCTCGCTACGAGTATCTGAGTTCTATCTCATCTAGTTCAATAGTCGCGGGTTGGGAATGCATTTCCTTGCCCACTAGACTGGGCTGGTGCGAATTCTCTTTGCTGGAACCCCAGACACAGCCATTCCCTCCTTGCACCGCCTTATCGCGGATGGACATGAGGTGGCCGCTGTGCTTACCCGAGCGCCTGCGCGTGCCGGGCGCCGGCACAAGGTGGTGCCCTCGGCGGTCCACCAGGCGGCTGAGGAACTCGGCCTTCCTGTCCTTACTCCCACAACACTGCGGGATGAAGAGATTCAGAAACACATCAAGGAGTTGGCACCTGACGCCGTCGCCGTTGTTGCCTACGGACTGCTGGTCCCTCCCGCACTGCTTGATATCCCTGCACATGGTTGGATCAACCTTCATTTTTCGGTGCTGCCCGCGTGGCGTGGCGCCGCTCCCGTTCAATACGCCATTTGGCGTGGCGACGACGTCACCGGCGCATCTACGTTCCGGCTGGAAAAAGGTTTGGACACCGGTCCCATCTTTGGGGTGATGACTGAGGCCATTCAACCAACCGACACCTCTGGTGACCTTCTTCATCGTTTAGCGGTTTCTGGAGCCGATCTTCTTTCGCGTACTTTTGCTGGTCTCGAGGATGGCTCGGCGGTGGCTCAGCCGCAACAGGGCGAACCAACATTAGCTCCAACGATTGCCACAGGGCAGGCACAGGTGGACTGGAGTGCCCCTGCGTTTGCTGTCGATCGGCAAATTCGTGCGCATACTCCGGCCCCCGGAGCATGGACGATACTTGACGGCAATCGTGTCAAACTCGGACCGGTCACACGTGCCCCCGACCAAACCCCACTTGCTCCCGGGGAAATCAATAATGGATTCGTGGGTACGGGCAGCCATCCCGTGCAACTTGGATGGGTAGCCCCCGCGGGCAAGAAGGCAATGGATGCCCGTGACTGGCTACGCGGTGCACGCCTTCCCGAGGGCACACGTTTCGATCTGCTTCAGAACACTGAACTTGACACGCGAGGAGATAACTGATGGCACAGCAGCGCAATAACGGCTGGCGCCCTGGCCGCCAGCCGAGCGATCCCGCCCGCATCGTGGCATTGGACGTCCTCGCGGCGGTCCGAGAAAACGACGCCTACGCCAACCTTGTCCTTCCACGGGAAATTCGTCGCGCACGTCTGGACAGCCAGGATGCAGCCTATGCGACGAACCTCTGCTACGGCACCCTCCGCCTGCAAGGCCGGTGGGACGCTATTATTGCCCGCTGCACCGAAGGTCGCGCAATCGAGGATATCGACCCCGAAATTCTTGACATCCTTCGCCTTGGTGTCCACCAGCTTGTCGAGTTTCGTACGCCGCCGCACGCGGCCATCTTTGAGATGGTAACGATTACCCGTAATGAGCTGAGCCAAAATCGTGGCGGATTTGTCAATGCCATTTTGCGTCGAGTGAGCGAACGTCTTGACGAGTGGGAGGACGTCCTCCGCGCGAGCGCTACCTCAGATGTTGAGTTTTATGCGCAGTGGTATTCGCATCCCTTATGGATTGTCGAAGAAATCGTGCGCTCACTCGAAGCCAATGGACGCCCCGCCGCAGATCTGCCCAACATTCTTGCGGCCAATAATGAGCCGGCCAAGGTCGCTCTCGTCCCCCGTGACGTCACGCGCAGGCAACTCCGCCGCGGTATTATCGCCGAGGGCCTCAAGCCTCTCCCCGGGTACCTGATGCCGGAGGCCATCCTTCTTGAATCGGGTGATCCTCAGCGGTTACGCGCTATCAAGTCGGGTGCCGCAGGCGTACAAGACGAGGGAAGCCAGCTGATTGCGGCTGTTCTCACTGAGGCTCCGATCACGGGCCCCGATGAACTGTGGCTCGACCTCTGTTCCGGCCCCGGTGGCAAGACCGCAACGATGGCTGCCCGCGGAGTCGAGCGCGCAGTAGAGATTCATGCCAACGAACCCCAAGAGCATCGCCTTGAGCTGGTGGCCAACGCCGTGGACCCGTGGGCGCGGCGGGTAGCTTTGCGCCTGGGTGACGGTCGCGACGTCGGAACCGAAGAACCCAATGCGTATGATCGGGTCCTCGTTGAC
>RRZT012430507.1_pt1 | contig 22634 bp, 16 predicted proteins | sample 2165551 | NCBI WGS metagenome assembly RRZT01 (sample SAMN10456910, study PRJNA506462) | wastewater metagenome | biome: wastewater; feature: sludge; material: wastewater sludge; isolation source: wastewater sludge with Escherichia coli K12::gfp cells carrying plasmid... | place: USA: Moscow, Idaho... | reverse complement strand
CGACCCACCGCAAGACCTGAGCCGTTTAACGTATGCACCAGCTCGGTTTTTTTGCCATCTTTGACACGCGCTTGCATACGGCGCGCTTGGAAGTCGCCACAGTTTGAGCAGCTAGAGATTTCACGGTAAGTAGTCTGAGACGGTAGCCACACTTCGATATCATAGGTTTTCACCGCGCCAAAGCCCATATCACCACCACACAGCACAATCACCCGATACGGCAAACCAAGCTGCTGCAAGATATATTCCGCTTGTCCTGTCATGTCCTCTAAGGCTTGCATTGAAGTCTCAGGGTGGACAATTTGCACCATTTCCACCTTTTCAAACTGGTGCTGACGAATCAAGCCGCGGGTATCACGCCCTGCACTGCCCGCTTCACTACGAAAACACGGGGTATGGGCAGTCACTTTGATGGGCAAGGCTTCGGGGTCTAGGATTTTGTCACGCACACTATTGGTGAGCGGTACCTCTGAGGTGGGAATGAGGTAATATTCTTTTTCACCGCGCAGTTTAAATAGGTCTTCTTCAAACTTTGGCAATTGCCCCGTACCTAGCAGGCTGTCGGCATTGACCATATATGGCACGTACATCTCGGTGTAGCCGTATTTATCGGTATGGGTAGTAAGCATAAAGGCAATCAACGCGCGGTTTAGCTTGGCAAGTTGACCTTTTAGGACGCTAAAGCGTGAGCCTGTGAGTTTGGCTGCCATTTCAAAATCCAGCAACCCCAATGCCTCGCCCAAGTCGCTATGGTCTTTGATGTCAAACTCAAATTGACGCGGCTCGCCCCATTTACGGATTTCAACATTGTCACTTTCATCTAGCCCTTCAGGTACGCTGTCATCGGGCAGGTTGGGCAGGCTCAAAGCGGCTTGATTGATGGTATCTTGCAAGGTTTTGAGCGCCTCTTCGGCTTGCTTCATCTCGGTACTGATGGCTGCCATCTCTGCCATCAAGGCATCCGTGTTGTCGCCACTCCTTTTCATCACGCCAATCTGCTTGGCACCTGCGTTTTTTTTGGCTTGCAGTTCTTCAGTATTGACTTGAATTAATTTGCGCTGTTCTTCAACTTGCTGCCAAAAGGCTTTATCAAGGGTGTAGCCGCGTTTGGCAAGTTTTTGGGCGACCGTATCAAGTTCAGTGCGCAATAGTTTTGGGTCGATCATGACGGGGGTATCCTTCAAATATAGCAAAAAATTCTGTGTTTAACCCATTATCATACCAAGATTGGCGGGATTTTTCACGGTAGCGATGATAATTTGATGTCGTTAGCCGCCCCAATTGAATTTAAAGCGCTGTTGGTTGGATAAAAATTTGCTAAAAAGCGTGCTGTTAGGTTTATTTTTGCCACCGTGTTGGGTTAAGATAAGCCTTCTTTTATTGTTTTGTAAACAAGCGATGTGTTTATGGCACTGTATCCTTATACCCTTCAACCTATTGATCTTAATTTGACCGAAGACGAATTTCGTCAGGCACAGCTTCAGCTATTTGACGCCAACAACCAATCATTGACCAAAATCACCCCAAAAACATGGGCTATTTTGGCAATCATCGTGGTATTAGCCGTGCTAGGACTCATTTTTGTTCACGGTTATTCCACCATTATTTTTTGGCTGATGTTGGTCGGTGTGGTGGTATTTTTGATCGCCCGAACTTACGGCTTAAAATGGTATGTCAAAAATGAATTTGAAAAACAAATGGCAGAGCAAAGCATGCCCCCAGAAATGCAGCAGATGAAGCTGGGCATCCAGCAACATGGCGTTGTAATGTCGATGCCTGCCGCCAATATAGCCCCTACCCCACGAGGCTTTAATCAGCCCTTGGTACGAGGCACAGGCATGCAGCAAGCGGTGATTAAATGGGACAACGTCACCAACTGGCAAGAAACCCCTGACTATATCTTTATGATGTTTGATGTCAAAAATCCAAAAACGGGTGAACGCCAACAAGGCAGCCAAATCGTACCAAAACGGTTAGGTGCCCAAAAATTCCCGATTGAAACGTTAAAACATCATCTGCAAGAAAAAATTGGTCAACAAGGGTTTGACTTAACAGATAAGCCAACAGACAAATACTTCCCCGAAAACAAATAATCATTGGGTAATGGTTTAAGCCAGTTTTGGTGGTTTTTTGATGGACGGTGACGGCAGCTTTTCAAAGTTGCCGTTTTTTTTTGATATTTTTTAACCAAACCAACACAAACATCTAGCAAGTGTCTGCTATTATCTTATAAACAGTGCCTTTACCTTGATAGCCTGTACCCCCGTATCGGGCGCCATCATTAATAGATAAAACAAAACATAATTGTAAAAATGATTAAATTTATTAATGATATGTGTTGTACTAGACTAACGGTAACGACACTGATTAATGACTAATTTATCCTGAGGAGATAATAACATGGCAAAACCAACCACCAAAACTGACAGCACTACCACAAAAGCGCCCAGCAAAAAAACCAAAGATATCAGCCTTGAGCCACAGGACATGAGCAAAATTGTTGAACGTCTCAATGGCTTATTGGCAAATTATCACGTATTTTACACCAATGTGCGCGGCTATCACTGGAACGTGCGTGGCTCGGACTTTTTTACCTTACACGTCAAGTTTGAAGAGCTGTACACCGCCATGCAGCTACAGATTGATGAAATCGCTGAGCGTATTTTGATGCTAAACGGCACACCGCTGCACGCTTATAGCGATTTTTTACGCATCGCCAGCATCAAGGAAGACAAAAACGTGTCTGAAGGACGTGCCTGCGTCAAGGGTATTTTGACGGGGCTAACTATGGCGATTGCCCAACAACGTGATATTATTGACTTAGCCGATGAGCTTGACGACCAAGGCACCGCCGACCAACTTACCGCATATATTCAAGCGCAAGAAAAATTGGTATGGATGTACAACGCTTATTTGGGATAAGACCGCTGCATCGGCTCTGATTAGACTAGCGCAGCTTATAAAAGGCAGCAAAAAGACGGCAAAATTGCCGTCTTTTTTTGCGTTAGTGATATCTTAGGCTGATTTTTAAAAACACAAGATATAGCAAGAAGATTGTCAATCAATTTAATTTACTTTTTTAAAATTCATAAAATACCGATTAAATACAAACACTTGAGTTGTTTTTAGTCAAAAACCAAAAGCCCCTTGTCATTGCATTTTCTATATCTTGTTATCTATAATAAGCGGCATACTACCCTTATACCGCCTTGTGCTAATTATCTGTGTCAGTAAAGAAGCCTACTATGCCCTATTCTATTTTTTGCCAAACCAAGAATAACCCTCTCACCGAACCCATGTTTTTTGGTCAGCCCGTCAATGTAGCGCGCTACGATCAGCAAAAATATCCTATTTTTGAACAGCTAATTGAAAAACAACTGTCATTTTTTTGGCGCCCCGAAGAAATTGATGTATCCAAAGATCGCTTGGATTTTAGCAACCTTTCAGACCATGAACAGCATATTTTTTTGAGCAACCTAAAATACCAAACCCTGTTAGACTCCATTCAAGGGCGTAGCCCCAATGCCGTGCTACTGCCGCTGGTGTCTATCCCTGAGCTTGAAACTTGGATAGAAACATGGTCATTTAGTGAAACCATTCATTCGCGCAGCTATACCCATATTATTCGTAATGTGGTCAACGACCCAAGTAAAGTATTTGATGACATTGTAGACAACCCATTTATTTTGGAGCGTGCCACAGGCATTGCCAAATACTATGATGCGCTTTATCAACTATCACAGCTCTATAATCTTTATGGCGAAGGCAGACACGTCATTGATGGCAAAGTGGTAGAGGTGAGCCTAAAATTGTTAAAAACCAAGCTCTATCTTTGTTTGGTTGCCATCAACGTGTTAGAGGCTATTCGTTTTTACGTGTCGTTTGCGTGTTCATTTGCTTTTGCTGAGCGCAAATTGATGGAAGGCAATGCCAAAATCATCAAAATGATTGCCCGTGATGAAGCCTTACACCTAAACGGCACTCAGCACATGATTAATTTGATGCAATCTGGCAAAGATGACCTAGAGATGGCAGAGATTGCCGCCGAGTGCCAACCAGCAGCGATTGAAATTTTTAAAGACGCCGCTGAGCAAGAAAAAGCCTGGGCAAAATACTTATTTAAAGATGGCTCCATGATTGGGCTTAACGAAAACATCTTGGTGCAGTATGTGGAATATATCACCAACTTGCGTATGGACGCGATTGGTTTGCCGCCCATTTTTGCAGCGATTAAAAATAACCCCATTCCTTGGATTAATGCGTGGTTATCCTCAGACAATGTACAAGTAGCGCCACAAGAATCAGAAATTACTTCCTACCTTGTTGGGCAAATTGACGCTGAGCTAAGCGATGATGCATTCGACGACTTTGAGCTTTAATCGGTAATTGCGGGGCGATGGCTGGCAACGATGGCATGGATTTTTACCAATAGCACCCAATTTTATTTGCACCAAGGTGAGACCTTGCTACAAGGTCTGCTGCGGGTCGGTGCCCATGCCAGCCACCAATGCCTTGAAGGCTACTGTGGCACCTGCAAGCTGACCTACCATATGGTGCATCCACAAACACACGTGCGTTATGTGATAGATCCTTTGGTGATGCTGGCTGACAATGAGATTTTGCCGTGCTGCTGCTATGTTCAAGGGGTTATTACCTTGGATATTGATTAGTATCAACCTAATCGCAGCGCCAATCCCCATACTAGGCAAAAACTTCCTACCGATGCTTTAATTTTGTCCCCGCAATCCCCATATAATCCGCTATAATGTTAGGTTTATCCCCTATTGCCATAAAACCAGCGGCTTTATGTTGGCGATGGATATAAGCAAGTGTTAAGGGCGACAAGTTTTACTAGGCTTAGCTCACTATATTTAACGTCTTGCACAAGCCAGTTAGGTGAAGACTCAATTGCCAGTATGCAGTAACTTAAGTAACTTAACTGACAAGACACTCCAAACACACATTTAAGTTAGCTCGTGTCTTTTGACAATCCTTAGGGTAGGGCTCACTTAACATAAAAACCTAAGCGGTACGGGCGGTTGCCACTGCCACTTTCTTAGGTTTGCGGTCGGGCTTGACCGTCTTTTAGAAGAAATCCCCAAACCATAGAAAGGGGAGGAAGTCAAATTGACATATTTTATTTAACCATTAGCAAAGTGAGCCCTCATGAGCGAACAATCAACTTCTCAATTAGCCACGCTGATTCAATTAGGCAAAGAGCAAGGCTATCTGACTTATGCCGAGATCAATGACCAGCTCCCCGAGTCAGTGACAGAAAGCGACCAAATTGAAGACATTATTCAAATGCTCACCGATGTTGGTATCAAAATCTTTGAGACGGCGCCCGATGAAGACGACATCATGCTCAGTGATGATGCCGATGATGACGAAATCGCCGTGGATGAGGCAGCCGCGGTTTTGGCCTCTGTTGAGTCTGAGCCAGGTCGTACTACCGACCCCGTACGTATGTACATGCGCGAGATGGGTACGGTTGACCTTTTGACCCGTGAAGGCGAAATTGCCATTGCCAAGCGCATTGAAGATGGTATCCGTGACGTACAGCACGCCATGACCTTTTGGCCTGGCACCGTCGAGATGGTGCTAGAGGAGTACCATCAGACATTTGAGGGCGAAAAGAAAGTTTCAGATATTATTACAGGTTTTTTAGACCCTGAAGCGAGTGATGATATCCCGTTGGCAGATGACGCCGAGATTGAAATAGCGCTACCCATTATCACCCCAAAACCCAAACCAAAAGAAAAAATCGCAGCGCTAGATGAAGACAGCAACGGTGAAAATGAGCTAGACGAAGAAGCCGAAGGCGAAGTGAGCGACGATGCGGATGCCGAAGAAGCCAGTGGTCTTGACCCTGAAGAAGTGCGCATACGTTTTGAAGAACTGGCACAACTATTTGACAAAGCCAAAACATTATTAGATGCCCACGGCCGTGACAACCCAGCCGTAAAAAATGCCTTTGATGAGCTTGCCAACTGCTTTATGCTATTTAAACTCAATAGCCGCGTAGCCGACAACATCATGGACATGATGCGGGATGTCTACGAAGACGTGCGCAAAAACGAACGCCACATCATGAAATTGGTCATTCGCCGCGGTAAAATGCCAAAAGAAGAATTTCGCAAAACCTTTCCGCATAATGAAACTAACCTAGACTGGCTACCCAACCGTATTGCTGGTCAACCCACGTTTGCTGATACCCTTGAGCGGGTGCTTGATGAAGTATTGCTTTATCAAGGGCGCATCCGCGAGCATGAAAAAAACTTGGGCATGGAAGTGCACGAGATGAAAAAAGTGGCGCGCGAAATGTCAGTCGGTGAAGCCAAAGCCCGCCGTGCCAAAAAAGAAATGGTCGAAGCCAACTTACGTTTGGTTATATCCATTGCCAAAAAATACACCAACCGCGGTTTACAATTCTTAGATTTGATTCAAGAGGGCAATATCGGCTTGATGAAAGCGGTGGACAAATTTGAATATCGCCGTGGTTACAAGTTTTCAACTTATGCCACTTGGTGGATTCGCCAAGCCATTACCCGCTCAATTGCCGACCAAGCGCGCACCATCCGTATTCCTGTGCATATGATTGAAACCATTAACAAAATCAACCGTGTCTCACGCCAGCTGCTACAAGAGATGGGACGCGAACCCACCCCTGAAGAGCTCGGCGAGCGCTTAGAGATGGACGAAGTTAAAGTCCGTAAAGTGCTCAAAATCGCCAAAGAACCTATTTCAATGGAAACCCCTATTGGCGATGATGAAGACAGCCATTTGGGTGATTTTATTGAAGACTCAAGCATCAGTAGTCCTGTGGATGAAGCCACCGCGCAAGGCTTAAAAGAAGCCACCCGTGAAGTGCTAGCCAACCTTACCGAACGTGAGGCCAAAGTGCTAAAAATGCGTTTTGGTATTGACATGTCAACTGACCACACCCTAGAGGAAGTGGGCAAGCAGTTTGATGTCACCCGTGAGCGTATCCGCCAAATTGAAGCCAAAGCTTTGCGCAAACTGCGCCACCCTTCTCGCTCTGAGCATTTACGCTCATTCCTTGAAAACGACTAAAATTTTTTATTAAGGTTGTTAAAAAAGCTGAAATACCTGTTTCAGCTTTTTTGGCGTTGGGTTACTCCTTGCAATAATTTCTTGCAATAATTTCTTGATTGAAACTAGCAAAATAGTCACCATGTAGTGATAAGACACAAAAAAATGAGGTACGCCCATGAGCGACAAAACCATCAAAATTAGTAACATCGACGGCGGCTGTTCACTTGAACGTCCAATTCAAGGCAAAAAAACAGATATTCAAAACATTGAGTTGTGGCACTTTCCCATGGATTACCCGATTAGCATCATTGGGCATGAAGGACATAAAGAAACCTTGATGGATGAGGTTAAACTTATCTTGGGCACATTGTTTCCTAGCTTTGACTTGGCAAGCTTGACTCTAAAACCATCACGAACAGGGCGCTTTCATTCGGTACGGGGTAATTTATACCTAACCCATGCCGATGAAGTCAACCAACTTTATAAGATGCTAGACGATGCGCAGACGGTTCGCACTGTGCTATAACGCCGCGTTAGTTGTTAAAAAAGCTGAACCCGAAGGTTCAGCTTTTTTTATAAAACAAGGGTATAAAACAATGCCTCGATTACTTGCTAAGCAGCATGATGCGATAGGCTTCTCGGTATGCAGACTCGCTATAACTATAGCTTTCATCAATAAACGGCTCGATTTTTTTGATGAGTTGGTCTTGGTTGGTGTTGTCCGCTGATGGCTGCTGCATGTCTTGCACGGCTATGTTACCCAATAGTTCAGCAAACGCCTGTTTTCTAGCTTGAGCTTGCTGAGAAGGTTGGGCGGGCTTAGCCTCGACGGCGGCAGCTTCCTGTGGCAATTTTGCACATATTTTGCTGAGTGTACGGTGCGATTTTTTATCAAGTTGGTCGCTGTCTAGTAACAGCTCACAAGCGTCTTGTTCTGGCGAGTTACTGATTTGTGCTTCGCTTTCATAATGATAGGTCTCTGCTGCTGCGTCGTCTGCCTGTAAGGTGGTGTACAATTTGCTAAAGATTACGGCATCTGTTAGCCCTTGTTGGCGCCATTTTTTTACGTTGTTGAGTGATTGCTGCTGTAAATAGGCGTGATTGACTGCTTCTTGTACTTCATCCTTGATGTTGCTATCTTCATAGTCGTCTGCAGCGCTTTCATGGTTTTGATCCATAAGAGCCTGTGGGCTGGTAGCGTGAGCATTGGTGATGTCAATGTTGTTTTCTAAGGCACTGTTGATTGCCAGTTGTTTGGCAGTGGTTTTTAACTGTGCTTGATTGAGGTGTTGTAAGTCTTCTTCGCTTTGGTTGAGTAGGTATTGGTATTCGTACAGGGTTTCATAGGTTTGGATATAACTTTTGTCTTGGCGAAATAGGCTTTGGGCAAAGGTTTCTAGATTTTTTTGTTTTTTAAACTCTGCATTTTTTTTGGTGACCGCGACGATACTGTCTTCTTTGGTGGCTTCTTTCCAAGTAACAGCATTGGCAAAAATAGCAGGGTCGACGCGCGCTTTGCCGTAGTTGTAAAAGTTCATGACTGATTTAATTTGCGGCTTTGCTGTCGCGGTGGCGGCAGGTTGGGTTTTGATGCTGTCAACTTTTGGGAAAGGACTGAGTGATACCAAGGATATCAGTTGTTTGTGACGATTAAAGCCATATTCAATGGTTGAAACATCATCGGTATTTATCATGGTTTTGAGGTCTTCGGCGGCGGCTAGTCGTAGCTGTGCCATGGCTTGTGGGTTGGTTGCAATGATGTTCTTGAGGTTGGCAACTGGGGTGTATTTGTCAGTTTTGTATTGGTTGAAGGCTTGTAGTGCTTGCTGCATGTGCCCTTCATCGTCTGTGGATTCATGGGCGTCTAGGTGCGGCTCGCTGCCGTCACTGTCGGTAGCATAGGGCTCAGGGTTGTCGGTGCTGCTAGGGGCTTGGGCGGCGCTGTCTTGGGCGGCCTCGATGGCACGATAGACGCGCAAGGCGGCTTCATAGGCTTGGTCATCGTTACCCACAGGTTTGCTAGATTTGAGTATGTCGGTGATGAGGGTGGCAGAGTCGGTGACGCTGTCTTGATTTTGCGCCAATAGGTTTTTAAAGTAATCTGAGTTTAGGTACAGATATAACAGATAATTGGCGAATGCTTCATGGTAGTTAAGTTGGTAGCCTATTTTTTGGTTGATGCCTTTTTTTCGGTCTTCAGCGGTTAATGGCATGACTTGGTAGTCTTTTTCTCGCGCCAGTGTGGGTGTGATCAGTGAAGCGTCTTTGACTATTTGTAGCCAAGGGTTTAGGTCTATTTTTTTCTCTTTTAGCCATTTTCCGTAGTCAAGCTCAATGTAGCGCCCATCGTATTTGGGGTCGGTGACCAGTTCTGACGCCACGCTCATATCGACATAGAATTTGGCATTTTTTAGGTTAACTGCCATTGGCACTTTGAGATAGGAGGCGGCATTGGGTTGGCGGTAGTTTAGTTGGGGCGCCACGCTAAATTGCCCATGCCCCAAGTCCATGACGCCTTGGGCAGAAAGATGAAAACGCTTACCAAAGATGCCTAGCACCTTGAAGGGGTCAACCTCACCCAAACGTTGGTAGTGCTGCGCGGTTTGTATTAAGGTCTGCTGTTCTGGGGTGAGCTTTTTGTCATTTGCCCATGTTGTGATAAGCGCATCGCGCTTTGGTGTAGGTGCTATGTCAGTGGTGAGACGCGCGGGGGATGTTTGAATGCTTACGTTCATGTCGTAAGCGTAGCTTTGTTTGCCTAGCATGGCTTCATAAGCGCTAATCACTTGGTGGTGGATGGGGTCTTTTTGAGCCGCTAGTGGTTGACTTGCACAGCCGCCCAATCCCAATGTGGTGATCGCGATGGCGATAGTAAGTGGGTTAATAGTAAAATAACGGTTTGGTTGAAAATGCATCTTTTATCCTTAAAATGCGGTTTGAGATAGTGAGTTTTTTTTAAGTAGTTGATAAAGTAGTTTTTTTGTCGACAAAATGCAAGTTTTCTTCCACATTTCGTAAATATTTTTTGGTTGCTGCGCTGATTTTGGTATGATAAATGTTTGAATAAGATGAAATAAAAATTATGTCACACCTTTGTTTATCGGCTGATTTGCAAACCCTACTGAGCCAGTTTTTACAAGCTCAGCTTGCCACCCCCGTACAGCTTGACCCAACCGTGCTTGCTTACCGTTGGCAGCCCAATCGCCACACAGGCAGTGGGACGCTGCTGCCATTGACCATTGATTGGCAGTTGTCGCTTGATGATTTGCTGGGCATTGATACCCAAAAAGCCAAACTCATACAGAACACCCGTCAATACCTGGCAGGCTTGCCCGCCAATCATGTATTGATGACAGGTACGCGTGGGGCAGGTAAGTCATCACTGATTCGCGCGTTATTGCACCAATATAAAGACCATGGGCTGCGTATTATTGAAGTATCTAGAGATGACTTGGTGATGCTAGAGCCGATTCGTCAAGCGATACGAACGCTACATCACACCTACCCCAATCATGGCTGTCGTTATGTGGTGTACTGTGACGACTTGGCGTTTAATGGTCAAGATGAAAATTACCGCACCCTAAAAAGCGTGCTAGATGGCGCGCTAGACAGTGAGCAGGATAACCTACTTGTCTATGCGACCAGTAACCGCCGCCATCTACTGCCGCAGCTGATGAAAGATAATATGAGTATCTACAACGGGCAGACCGATGAGGTCAACCCGTATGAGACAATTGATGAGACGGTGTCGCTCTCTGACCGCTTTGGGCTGTGGCTCGCGTTTCATCCGATGACGCAGCCTGTGTACTTGGATATTTGCGTGCATTATTTGGCGCAGGCAAAGTTACCCTTTGATGACAAGGCGAGCGCGGCAGCATTGCGCTTTGCCAGTGAGCGCGGTGGACGCTCGGGGCGCGTGGCGTATCAGTTTAGCCGCCACTATATTGGGATGGTGAGGCTAAAACATGTATAACGCACAAGACCAACTCACCGAACTTGTCCGCAGGCTAGAAGAAAAAAATCATATTTTCTCAGCTGACCCCATTCTCATCACCGAAAAACTACAAAATGAATCGGGTAACTTCCTCACCAAACTACGCCGCCGCGCCGCGCGTATTGATACTGATGGCAAACTTGCCCATCTGCTCGCCACCATTGACACCCGTCTCAATGGGGTAATTTGGGGTTTGACGGTCATGTGGTTTGTCATCGGTTTTGTTGCGTTAGTTGGCGTCATGCAAGCAAATGTGGTCAACTTCTTTTATGTATTAGCTAGTCTGTTGGGTTTTAATACCTTGATACTGTTGGTCTGGCTTGGGTGGGTGCTACTGTCCCCACGCAACAAACCCAGCTTTTTTGGCAGCCTATTTACCCCTGCCACGTTGGTGCGTGGCAAAGATGCGGTCACCCAAACTGCCATTGAGCTGTATCAGCATCAGCTCAATCATACGGGCACCAAATGGTATATCAGCCGTGTGAGCCACCAGTTTTGGCTCGCCAGCTTGTTGGGAATGTTGGTGTCACTGATTTTGTTGTTATTGGTAAAAAATTATAACTTTATGTGGGAATCCACCCTATTACAAGACAGCACCGTAGTGGAATTGGTCAAGGTCATGTCGTGGCTACCCAATATTGTGGGCTTTCCCACCCCGACCGCCCAAGACATCATCACCGCGCAGATGAACCCAGAAACCACGCCGCAGATGGTGGCATTTCGCTGGGCGATGTTATTAATTGGCAGCTTATTGATGTATGGCATTGCACCGCGCTTGGTAGCATGGCTATTTTGCCTTATCAAGGTGCGCTCAAGCCGTATGACGCTCAATATCAAACAGCCTTATTATCAAAAAATTATTGATTTTTGGCAGCGTAAAGTCGTTGACCCCGATGACAGTCCTGCCGAGCAAAAACCTATTGCACCAACGGCTCAAATCAGCCTAGCCAATAAACTTGCCGTGTTGTTAGAGTATCCACACGACAACCCACACTGGTATGCCAAAACCGTTGGCATGAATGCGCAAAACTTCGGTCGAGTTGATGACCGTGATGACCTTGAAAAACTCATCACGTATTTACAAACCACCCCTGTGCAGGTGTTGGTTGGTGTTTCAAATTTGGCACTGCCCGATAGAGGTACGATGAGAAAACTAGACAGCATCGCAAACGCGGCTCAAGGTGGCATGATTGTGCAGCTGATAGATGCCCATCAAGACTACCTTCCAGATCCAAGCCAAATTGCAACCATCAAAGCGCGCCAACTGCAATGGGAAACCGCTTTGGCAGAGCGTCAAATTGCATTGGTCAGAGAAAGTTAACCATGAAAAGTTATGCGGATGTGACCAATTTTATCAGCCAAGCCATTGATGAGCTGTCATTGACGGAGCAAATCCGTTTTCTACAAAATTTGACTTATCAATTTGTTCGTGATTTGCCCATTGATTGGCTTGATAATGAACTTGATAGTGAAAAACCCCATTACCAAGCTATTTTTGACCAAATTATCCATCAATCATGGCAAAAATCTGTGATTGAAAATCAACTCAACGAACTTGACACTATCATGTTTGACATGGGTGATGCTTATCCTCACAATACCAGTGAGGCAATTCTTTTGATACTAGATATGCTCGGATTTTATCAGTCTCTGATAGCGACTGAAGAAAAATCCGCACTGAGCAATGGTTGGGTGATTTTATCGACTGAAAGTTATTTGGATTATCACGATAAGCTGGCAGAAGGTAGTGCCAACCAATTAGAAAATGATGGCGAGCAATCATACGATGAAGGCATAAGTTTTGACAACTGGCTAGCGCATCCCCTTACCCAATCCGCCTTTCAGCATATCACCCATGCGCTAAAATCTGCCAAAAATAAGTAAAAGGTAAAATAACAATGGATAATAAAGACATAATAACCGACCAAAGATTAACAATCGATTTGGCAAAAGATTATTTACCCGCTAATTCGCCCGCCACCTCACCTATTTTGGAAAGCAACCCTACGTCTTTAGCCAACTCTGAAGTCGCTGTTCATCAATCAAATACTGAGTTGGTACCAGCCGAGCAGACCCAATATCGCAACCGTAAAATCAGCATTGGCGAAAATGAAGCGTTAAAATTGGCGGTGGTTGGGCATACCAATACGGGTAAAACCTCGCTACTTCGAACTTTATTGCGTGATATGTACTTTGGGGAAGTCAAAAATGCCCCTGCCACCACCCGTCATGTTGAAAAAGCCATGATTAACGATAGCCAAACAGGGCAAGCCTTGGTGGCACTGTATGATACCCCAGGCTTGGAAGACGCGTCAGGCTTACTTGATTGGGTAGAAGACAACACCGCCGCTCGCCGTGATGGCGTTGAGCGGTTGCAGCAGTTTTTGGCAAGCCCACTGGCACAAAATGAGTTTAGCCAAGAAGCCAAAGTGATTCGCCAGCTTATCGCCAGCGACATGGCAGTATATGTGATTGACGCGCGTGAGCCTGTACTGGGCAAATACAAAGATGAGCTCACTGTACTGTCATGGTCAGCCATTCCTGTGATGCCTGTGTTTAATTTTACCCAAGGGCAAGACAGCAATATCGTTGAGTGGCAACAAATGCTAGCGCGCCGCAACCTGCACGTGTCAACGCGGTTTGACTCGGTGGCGTTTGAGTTTGACGATGAAATCAAACTTTGGCAAAACCTAGAAACCATGCTAATACAGCCTGAAATCATCCAGCAGTTGATTGAGCGGCGGCAGGCAGACTGGGATGGTTTGTACGATGATGCCAACATCATCATCGCGCATTTTTTGTTAAACGTGGCGGCGTTTGTTGAAACCATTCATGAAGACGATGACCCACTGCCCACCCTACAAAAAATGCAAGAAAAAGTGCGTCAAGCCGAGCGCAGTATGCAAGATGAGCTGCTCAATTTGTATAAATTTTATGATAACACCGTTGCCACCACGCCACTTGAACTCACCGAATATCGGCGCGACCCATTTGACAAAGACGTGTTAGCCAGTTATGGGCTACGTACCACCAGTGGTGCAGCGGCAGGCGCGCTAATTGGTTTGGGTATTGATGCGGCAACCCTAGGCACATCGCTTGGGCTAGGCACCGCGCTTGGCGGTTTGGCAGGTGGGCTATTGTCCAATACCAGCGCGATTGCCGACAAAATTAGCGGGGTCAAACGGCTGTATATCGACCCTGCCACCTTGACCCTACTTGCCACCCGTGCCATGGATTTATTGACTGCTCTACGTCATCGTGGACACGCGGCAACTGCTGCGATTATGGCTAACCAATCGCTTGCGCCTTGGACACCAGATAAACTACCCAGTTTACTTAAAAAAGCGCGGGGCAAACCTGAATGGTCATCACTCAACGCAGGCAAATTTGCCACTATCTCCGCCAAGCAAGCCCATGACCTGCGCGATGAAGCTGCATGGCAGCTATCACGCCAGCTTAGGCGTTAATCCCTTAATTTTATTATTTTTTTTAATTTTTTATTGAGTTTTTATTGATATTTTGACCGAGCTAAGGCTTTATTAAGGCTCAAGCTGTTAATATGGTTTTGTACGAGCAATGTGCAATGATACGCCTTTTTGGTCTTTACCCCTTTTTTGAGGAATTGATAATGCATTCTATTCACCATGAGCCCCATTTTAGTAACCGCAATAACTGGCTACGTGCCACGGTTTTGGGTGCCAATGACGGTCTTATCTCCACTGCCAGTCTACTAATGGGGGTGGCAGCTGCCCAAGTGGATGGTCATGTGTTGATGCTAACGGGGGTAGCCTCACTTATTGCAGGGGCGATTAGTATGGCAGCGGGTGAATATGTGTCTGTCTCGTCACAGTCAGACACAGAAAAAGCAGATTTGGCAAAAGAAGCGTATGAGCTTGAGCACAACGCTGAGCGTGAACTTACCGAACTTACCCATATTTATATTAACCGCGGTCTTACCCCCGAACTTGCCCATGAAGTAGCGGTTGCGCTTACCCATCATGATGCGTTAGAGGCACATGCACGTGATGAGATTGGATTAAGTGATAGTAGTGCTGCCAACCCATTACAAGCAGCGATTGCCTCTGCTTTATCATTTATTGCAGGGGCGCTACTGCCTGTGCTTTGCATTTGGCTTTTGCCCACTTCGTATTTATTGAGTGGTTTGGGGGCGATTACGTTGCTAGGTTTGGCGTTTTTGGGGTGGCTATCGGCTTATTTGGGCGGTGCCAAAGTGTTGCCTGCTGTTATGCGCGTGGTTATTTGGGGCGTGGTTGCACTGGTCGCTACCAATTTTATTGGTGAAATGTTTGGGGTCAATGCAGGTTAGGGCAAAGATTTTTTGTTACTGCTTACCCTTTGGTTGCATCTTTTTTATTTGCAAATTGGAAGAATTCTTATAATATAGCAAATCTATAATAATTCAGCAAAGTTATAGAAAGTATATTTCTAATGTATGTATGGACAGTATTTTTAACTCACAATTTGGCAAGCGATAGCAACTGCTGATTTAGCTATTTGCATTTTTAAGAGATGATGCTATGCAAGATTTTGTCAATGCGGTTAATGAATGGGTATGGAGCCCAGCGTTAATCTATTTATGCTTATTTGTTGGTTTATATTTTTCAATTCGCAGTCGATTTTTACAGATTCGTCATTTCGGACGCATGATCCGCTTGTTGATGGATGGTAAAAGTAGTGATCAAGGTGTTTCTTCATTTCAGGCACTTGCCATGTCATTGGCAGGACGTGTGGGCACAGGTAATATTGCGGGGGTTGCCACGGCAATCACGTTTGGTGGCCCTGGTGCGTTGTTCTGGATGTGGATGGTGGCTTTTTTGGGCGCGAGCACTGCGTTTGTTGAGTCAACTTTGGCACAGATTTATAAAGAAAGAGATGACTCAGGATACTTTATTGGTGGGCCTGCGTATTATTTTGAAAAAGCGCTGGGGCAAAAATGGTATGCCATTATATTTGCTATTTGTGCTATTTTGGCATGCGGTATTTTGCTTCCTGGTGTACAAGCCAATTCGATTGCCGAATCCATGACCAATTCTATGGGCATTGCACCTAGTATTTCAGCCGCGATTATTGCCGCGTTACTGGGGTTTATTATTTTTGGTGGTGTTAAGCGTATTGCCTCATCGGCAGAGCTGATTGTTCCTTTTATGGCACTGGCTTATATCATTGTGGCAATCGTCATTATTATCATGCATATTGGGCAGTTGCCCGATGTGTTGGCACTTATTTTTCGCTCTGCCTTTGGTATGGATTCTACGTTTGGGGCTGTATTGGGTCTAGCGATTCAGTGGGGTGTCAAGCGCGGTGTGTATTCTAATGAGGCAGGTCAAGGTACGGGGCCTCATCCTTCCGCCGCCGCCGATGTATCACACCCTGCCAAACAAGGCTTGGTACAGGCATTTTCGGTTTATATTGATACGTTGTTTGTGTGTTCAGCAACAGGTTTTATGCTGATTATCACGGGTATGTACAACGTGCAAGACCCTACCAATAAAGCGGCTTTTTTATATAATGGGGTTAAAGGCGTTTCGGCAGGCCCTGGCTATGTGCAAACCGCCATGGAAAACATCATGCCAGGTTTTGGCTCAGTGTTTGTGGCTATCGCGCTATTTTTCTTTGCGTTTACCACTATTATGGCGTACTACTATATTGCAGAAACCAATATTCGCTACTTGGCACGTACCCTAAAACTTAATTGGGCGATTCCTGTACTTAAAATAGTCATCTTGTTGGTAGTCATCTATAGCTGCCTCAAAACTGCCGATTTGGCATGGGCACTTGGCGATTTGGGCGTGGGTATGATGGCATGGCTCAATATCATCGGTATTTTGTTCTTACAAAAACCTGCGTTTGCGGCGCTTCGCGATTATGAAGCGCAAATCAAGCAAGGTAAAGATCCTATTTATGATGCACGTGTCCATGGTATTCAAAACGCTGAAATTTGGGATGAAATCTCCGCCAAATACCGTAAAGAGTTTGGTGAAAACCCTGACCATGATCGTTTTGTACCCTAGATAACCGTTATGACGATTGGCTGATACGATAAACCCCAAATAGTTGGGGTTTATTTTTTGCTATCTACTCTTTAAAGGGGTTTTAATGAGTCCAAATAAGGCGATGAGTAGCGCAATCAGTTGCACCCCAACCAATGACAACACTGTCAACCCCCATTTACCGTGAGTATATGCCAGACCACACGCCCAAGCACCCACACTGCCCCCAATATAATACGCCATATAGTAAAGCCCAGACGCTAGCGATCGCCCTTCTTTGACATTGACGGCAATGTAAGTAATCGTTGCCGATTGGGTAATAAAGACACCCGTAGACATAATCGCCAATCCAACAATCACCCAGGCTAGTGGCGCGCCTAGCGTTATCACCACACCTAGCATTGAAATCATCACCGCCACTCTCACCATCCTGGCGGCACCAAATTTGGCAATCAAATTGCTGGCGATGGGCGTCACTACCACCCCTATTAGATACACCGCAAAAATATTGGCGAGCGCTGCACTAGACAACCCATAAGGCGGCGCCGCCAAATGCAAATTGACATAGGTAAAACAGCCTACCAGTGAAAACAACACACACGCCCCCAATAACCCTGCGGTCACCACATAGCGGTTACGCACATGCTGGTTGAGCATTCGTAGCCCTGCGCTAAAATGTGGATTGGCATGAAAATGCTGAGAATGGGGCAATTGCCACCACACCAAAAGCGCGCCCAATAAGGTGAGTCCCCCCATGACGGCAAAGCCTTGCTGCCAACCAATCACCTCCTCCAAATGCCCCAAAATAAACCGCCCCAAAAAGCCGCCAAGTACGGTACCTGACACATAAAATGACATCAACTTTGCCATATCCTTGCCCGCGTATTCCTCACCCACATAGGCAATGGTCACCACGGTGATACCAGGTACCGCCAAACCTTGCAAAAACCGCCACATCATCACACTTGAGAGTGACTGAGAAAAACCAATCATCAAAGTAGGCATGGCCATAAAGGCAATCGAGGCAATAATAAGATTTTTGCGCCCCACCGCATCTGACAACATTCCCATAAATGGCGACATAATCGCAATGGCAATCACAGTGGCACCCACAGTCATCCCAACTTGGGTTTCGGTTGCCGAAAAAGCCTGCATCATAATAGGCAAAATCGCTTGTATGGAATACACTTGTAAAAAAGCAAACGCCCCAATCATACCAATAATAATTTTGACCATCAAACTAGGCGCAGGGCTGGCATGTACGACCCTAGCAGATGGATACGTGGAAGATGAATGGCGCGTCAGTGGGGATTTTTTATGGTTGGATGTCATGATGAACCTTGCAGCACCATGTGCCGATTAGCTAAAACGCTTATATTAGCATTTTTGCCCTAGCCATTTTGTTAATAACCTGTATGTAGCAGCACGTTTTTATCTACTTTATCCAAGCTTACATTGACAGTAGTCACGTGATTGGGCGACAATCACGGCGGTGCTTTTTTTGTACATACTAATGATTTGAAATGCACCCACATTGATCTATTAGGAAAATTTTTATGTCCGCACCCCTTACCCAGCCCATGCCAGAGCCGCTGGTTGACTACTTAACCCAGCTTAATCACGTGATTATCCCTTATTTGCTTGCTGAAGGGGTAACCCCCAATGCCATCAACGTACGAGAAGCGCTTGCCAATTTGACCACGACTTTTGTCACCACTGCACCTACCATGGCAAAAATCATGGATTGTAATTTACTGACACCCGCCAATTTTCGTGGTTATCGGCTGCCGCTTCGGCTTTTCGTGCCGCAAGGGGGGCTTTTACCCAACCAAGAAAATCCTGTGGCAGTGCCTGTTTTGGTATTTTTTCATGGGGGTGGCGGCATGGCAGGCAGCGTCACCGTGTATGATAAACTCTATAAAAAATTAGCGGATGCCTCTGGCTGTGTGGTGGTTGCCCCTGAATATCGTTTGGCACCCGAGAACCGTTACCCTGCCGCCATTGATGATGCTCATGCTCTATTAGCACACCTTCCCCAAACGCTTGCCGCTCAAGGCTACCGCTGTAATGGCAAGCTTATTATAGGCGGTGATAGTGGCGGCGGCGCCATTGCAGCAACACTCGTTCAAGACTGGCTTGCCAACCGCGTGAGCACCGAGCTTGATATCACCCATCAGCTACTCATTTATGCAGGGTTAGACTACACCTTGTCCCAACCCTCGATCCAACAAAATGGTAAAGGCTATTTATTAGAAGCCGATAAAATTCGTTGGTATTATGACCAGTATTTTTGTGAGTTTGATGACCGTGAGCTATGCTCACCTTTTTGGACGGACTGGGTGACACTTGCCCATCATTCACCCCACGCCCTACCCAAGACCCTCCATATCAGTGCAGGTTATTGCCCTTTACGCGATGAAGATATGAACTACCACGAACAACTTATCAAGGCGGGGGCGGATAGCCATTTGTTGCACTTTGCAGACATGATTCATGCGTTTATGAATATGGAAAATTTATGCCCCGAGCAGTGCCAACGGCTCTATCAAGCTATTGGTGATTTTGTCAGTTAATCAGTTGGCTAATTAGCTGCCTTTTTAACCATTTTTTCAAAAATTCATAAAAAAAAGCATGGGATTGCCCATGCTTTTTTGTTCATTAATATGTCAGCGTAGATTATAGCGGTTTACCTGTACTATTACGGGCACTACGCTTTGGGGCATCCCAACCATCTTGCTTGCCAGCAGGCTTGTTAGATTTGGCAAAGCGTTCTGAGCTACCCGACTTAAAACCCTCACTTCTTGATGATTTTGCAAAAGGCTTATCAGATTTTTTATAGCCGTCAGACTTAAAACCACTTGATTTAACATTGCCAGATTTGGCACTGTCACCTGTACGTTGACCATCTCTTGCGCCATATGATTTTTCACTGCGCTTTTTGAACGGTTGACCAAAGGTTTCTTCTACCATACCGCGTGGTTTACGGGCACGGTCATCACCTCGAGATTCATATGAACGCTCAGTTTTTTTGGCAAATGGTTTGTCACCAAAGCGTGGTTTTCTGTCTTCAAAACGCTCGCCTTTATCAAAACGGTCACGGCGGTCATCACGTGGTTTGTCGCCTTGGTAGCCTTTATAGCCGCCATTGTTGTTACCTTGATAACCGTTGCCCGCATGGTTGCTTTGACGATCGTCATGGCGGCGGTCGTCACGGCGGCGCTCATTATAGTCACCTTGGCGATTGTCACGCTGATAGCTTGGTTTATCCGATGATCTTGCGGCACGGTTAAAGTCACCCTGTTCATTGGTATCACGGCGGCGGCGCGGTGCATTGTCATCACGTTGGAAGCGATTGTCACTGTGATTTTTGTCAAAGCGGTCACGTTTTTCGAAGCGTTCTTGGTGTTGACTGCTACCACGCTCTTGATTATCAAATCGTGGTTTATCAGCAAAACGTCTTTCGCCATCACGTCCTGAACGTTGGTTGCGTCCCCCACGGTCATCACGGTTGCCACTGCGACCACGATCACGCCCGCGGCCATCACGATTACCGCGCCCTTCAAATTTTTCAACAAATCTTGGTTCTAAACCTTCCACTTGCGCTTCGGTAATGTCACGTTTGAGATAACGGGCAATGTTGGCAAATTGGCGGCGGTCATCACGGCTACATAGGTTGACGGCAATACCCGTACGTCCTGCGCGCCCCGAACGACCAATACGGTGAACATAGTCTTCAACTTGGCGAGGCAAGTCATAGTTAAACACGTGACTAATATTAGGTAAATCAATACCGCGCGCCGCCACATCGGTAGCCACCACGATATCGTATTTGCCACTGCGTAAATCCGCCACAATGCGGTTACGCTTACTTTGCGGCAAATCACCATGTAAATAACAGGCATGATGATCCCAGCTTTGCAGACGTTCGGCAAGCTCTTCACTACTGCGTTTAGTGGCGGTAAAAATAATGGCTTGTTGACGCTCTGGGTCACAAATTAACTGTTCAAGCAGTTTGTTTTTGTGGTCAAAATTGTCACAAAAATACACTTTTTCATCAATATGCGCGGTCTCTACTTTAATCGCAATGCGTTCTGGATTCTCGGTAAAACTTTCGGCAATTTTACCCACTGGACCATCCCACGTGGCCGATGACATGATAGTTTGGCGATTGCCAGGTGTGGCTTCCAAAATCGCATTGATATCATCAGCAAAGCCCATGTCTAGCATACGGTCTGCTTCATCAAGCACCAACATAGATAGTTCTGATAAGTCCACACGCTGAGCGTTAATATGGTCTAACAGACGCCCTGGGGTTGCTACAATGATTTGTACGCCTTTTTTGAGGGCGCGGATTTGACCACTGTAAGCAGCACCGCCTACCAAGGGGACACTAAATAAATCTTTCATCGAAGAACCATAGCGACGGATACTGTCCGAAACTTGGTGCGCTAATTCACGCGTTGGCGTCAAAATTAGGGCTTTGACCACTTTTGGCTGTGGGCGACCACGTTTTGCGCTTGGGCTTTTGTCTTTGGCTTGCTCTTGTAATTCACTGAGTAAGTGCAAAATCGGCAACACAAATGCGGCTGTTTTACCACTACCTGTTTGTGCTGATAACAATAAATCACGCCCTGCTAGCGCTGCTGGAATGGCGCGGGCTTGGATAGGGGTTGGGGTAGTATAACCTGTAGCGGCAATACTTTTTAGCAAAACAGGTGATAAACCAAGCTCACTAAAGCCATTATCTTGCGCTTGGTTCGCTACCGTATCTTGCGCGCATGTTGGAGCGGCTTGGGTATCAGTAGGCTCGGCTGTGGCTTGTTGGGGCTGCTCAGACTGAACCTGATCAAAAAAACTATCAATTGAGGCGTCGGCAAAGTTATCGGTAGAAGTAAAATCTGTCATGAAAATCCTTAATAGGCAAGCCACACGACACGAGTGCGCAATGTCATGGATGGCTAATCAAAAAAAACACGCAACAAGCAAAAGCCCTCAAACTGACAAACCAATGGTTGGTCAGCCTTTATTAATCACAAATATCGTGTTAATCGCTTTAAAGCATTGTTTGCATGTCTTGATTATCTGCCTTTGGTCAAAGCGCGTGTTGGTTTTGGCTTGACCACAGAATAAACAGTCGACCTAAAAATATGGGGCAAAAAAAGGCAATCCCATACCCTAAAGGTTATCGTATTAAATGATTAATACTGCAAATTACAATGCTAAATTTTAGGTTATCTTCAAGGACTATCGGCTATCGAGGCATTTAATGACAGCGAATAAGGATAGAGACTGAATGGATAAGCTAGATTAATTTGAAAATTGACGTTGCTCTTAGCGTATATGAGTCATCGTTGGTCAGTTTTCTAATCATCAAAAAACTTACCAATGGTCACTGCTAACTTAATAATGTTAGCTAAAAAAGATAACCCCACTAGCACATCTTCGGCACACTGACTAACTGCTACCGTTGCTACCTTCCGGTCCTGGCGGGGTTCGCAGTAGCCAGTTGCGAAGCTACCAATGGGGTTACCGAATTGGTATTATAATAAAAATTATACCTTATTGCAACCTAT
>RRZT010180069.1_pt1 | contig 22642 bp, 21 predicted proteins | sample 2165551 | NCBI WGS metagenome assembly RRZT01 (sample SAMN10456910, study PRJNA506462) | wastewater metagenome | biome: wastewater; feature: sludge; material: wastewater sludge; isolation source: wastewater sludge with Escherichia coli K12::gfp cells carrying plasmid... | place: USA: Moscow, Idaho... | reverse complement strand
TTCCGCGCCCACTATCCCTCGCTCCGGCGCCGCGCCGCACACATCGGCGGCGCGCTGCTGGACGGTGAGGATCTGCTCGCCGAGGCGTTCGAGGGGATGCTGCGGCAATGGAGCCGTGGGCACGCGGCCAGCAGCGGCGTCTCCGGGTATCTGACGCGCTCGATGCGCAACCGGGTGATCGACGAGCCCCGCTCTCCCCGGTCTCGCGTTCGGGGCTACCTGGACGGCGAGGAGTTCGCCGTCGAGGCGCGGCCCGACTTCCGCCTCGAGTGCGCGCAAGAGGTCGCCTGGGTGAGGAAGGCCCTCGCCCGCCTCCCCCGCGGCCACCGGGATGTGCTCGCATCAACGATCATCGACGGCCGGACGCCCCGGGAGCTGGCCGCGGAGCTCGGCTGCACGCCCAACTCGCTCTACTCGCTGAACAGGCGCGCGAAGCACCGGCTGCGGAGGGAACTGCTCCGGGTCGTGCTGGAGGAGGACGCGCCCGAGGCCTGCCTGGACCATGCCCGTCGTCTTCCCGACGTCGTCACCGACCGCCTGGAGGACATGAGCCCGGCCTCGACGGCGGTCCGGCACGCCGTCGAATGCGGCCGATGCTCTCAGGCATGGGACCGGTTCGCGGAAATCAAGGCCATCCTGAACGGCTGAGGCGGTCCCCTCGTCGGCGACCGCGCTAACCCCAGGCCATGACGAAGCCCGACTCGCCCGCTGCTAGCCTCAGAACGCACCCCGGCAGTCGCGACGCGGCTGACGATGGCCCAGGAAGGCGGCGCATGAGACTCACCACCGAACGGTTGACGATCCGTCGCTTCGAGGCGGACGACTGGCGAGACCTGCACGACTATCTGTCCCAGCCCGAGGTGGTGGAGCACGAGCCATACGACGTCTTCTCGGAAGAGCAGGCGAGGCAGGAGGCCATCGGCCGGGCCGCGGACCCGGCGTTCTGGGCAGTCGAGTCGCGCAGCGAGGCCAAGGTGATCGGCAACGTCTGGCTGGGCGAGGGCGGCCAGGACACCCGGGAGCTGGGCTATGTGTTCAACGCCCGCTACTGGGGCAACGGATTCGCCGCGGAGGCCTGCCGGGCCCTGATCGAATGGGCCTTCGCGCAGGGCACGCACCGGATCGTCGCCGAGTGCAACCCGCTCAACCAGGCCTCCTGGCGCCTCCTCGAACGGCTCGGCTTCCGCAGGGAAGGACACCTGGTCGAGAACGTCTACTTCCGACGCGACGACGACGGGCATCCAATGTGGCAGGACACCTACGTCTACGCGGTGCTTGCCAGCGAGTGGGATGACGTCGCCGACTCGACGAGTTCCTGACAGAACGAGACACAGAAGGCGAGCTTCACCGGCGGCTACGCCACCCGTTCCAGGAGTCGCGCGTGAGAGACTGCCCGCATGGCGCACAATCTCCAACGAGTCTTCAGGATGCCGTTCGCGAGCATCTACCCGCTCTACATCGAGAAGGTCGAACGCAAGGGCCACACCGAGGAGGAGCTCGATCAGGTCCTCACCTGGCTGACGGGCTACGACAAGGCGGGCCTCCAGAAGGCGATCGACGACGAGGTGACACTCGAGGCCTTCTTCGCCGAGGCGCCGGGGATGAACCCGAACACATCGCTCATCACGGGCATCATCTGCGGCTACCGGGTCGAGGACATCGAGGACCCGCTGATGCAGAAGATCCGCTACATGGACAAGCTCGTCGACGAGTTGGCCCGCGGCAAGAAGATGACCTCCATCCTCCGCGCGTAGCATCCGCCACCTTCCCTCTCACGGCGCTTCCGGCGAGGAAGCAGGACCTCGCCCATTTGACCGCTGACGCGGAGGCTATGCCCACAGGGACGTGACGGGCATCGCCCAAAGGCGATCTCCAACCCGTCCCGCTGGGCCAAGGTGCATCACCACGCCCGCGATGCACTCGTCTCCGAGCCGGTCCCGGAGCAGCGCGAGGTGCTTGAAATCTCGGGTTTGCGCCGACCCTGCCGCCTTTACCTCAACCGCGATTACCCCACGGTCGGTCTCGATGATGACGTCCACCTCGGCTCCGTTGCGATCCCGGAAATGGGACAGCTCGAAAGGCGTCTCGCTCCAGCCCTGTTGACGTCGCAACTCATTGACGACGAAGGTCTCAACCACTCCGCCCAGGTGATCCACACCGAGTGGCGACAGGAGCCTTTCGGCCGTGTGGTTGTTGAGAGCGGCCAGTAGGCCAGAGTCGGTCACATAGCACTTGGCCCTGCGCGTCTGCCTAGAGGTCAGGCTGCGGGACCACTGCGGCAAGGTCGTGGTGATGAACAGCGCCTCCAAGATGTCGAGGTAACGCTGCACCGTCGATCGAGCCACGCCCAGGGTTTCCGCGAACCGCTCCAGCACCAACTCCGCGCCTGGTGCCGCCGCCACCAGCATGAGAAGGCGGCGAAGCACTGGCACCTGCAGTGTCCCCAAGTCCGCAGAGTCCCGTTCGAGCAGGCGGTCCGCATAGCCCTTCAGCCACAGTCCCATGGCGCGAGGCGAAAGACCCTGCACCGCTGGATAACCGCCACGAACCATGCGACCGACGATATCTCCGCGGTCCGGCTGCCGGCCGATCGCCCCGGCGGGGTCCGCCGACAGCCTGGTCACCCAGTCGTCGACGCGCTGCTCGATCTCCCCCTGCGAGAAAGGTTGCAGCCGCAAGGTCAGCGCCCGTCCAGCCAGCGAATCCTCAGACCCGGGCACGCGCAGCAGATTCGCCGAACCAGTCAGGACGAACCGCCCCGGACGTCGGTCGAGGTCCACGGCCAGCTTGAGTGGAAGCATCAAGCTGGGCATCCGCTGTACTTCATCGATAACGAGTCGCCCTGCTCCCGCGCTCTGGAGAAAACCCACAGGATCGAGGCTCGCGAACGCCCTGACCTGTGGGTCGTCGAGCGTCACCACGGTCGATAACCCTCCCGGGACGAACTGGTGCGCCAAGGTCGACTTTCCAGCCTGTCGTGCCCCTTCGATCACAAGCACGGGCGTCACGTCCAGCAACTCATCGGCGAGCCGACGCAAGTGACGAGGGAGGAGATCCATCCCAGCATTCTAGCCTCAGTCGCCGAAGAACCTACGTTTCGCGGAGCCAAAACCGACGTTTCGCTGAACCAATACCAACGATTCGCTCCAATACTCTCGACGATTCGCTGAGCCGGTCTACACCCTCCACGCGTACGGCGCTTCTGGCGAGCAGATCTTCCCGCGCTTGCGCACATACCCCTATGGGGTATACGGTTCACGGAGAGATATACCCTATGGGGGTACCACGACACGAGGAGACCCATGAAGGCAGGCACCAAGCTCGCGATCTACGGGGCCGGATTGCTGGCAACGTTCGGCGCGGCCTACGGGCTGGCCGGCGTCGTCGTCCCGGAGAGCGTCGTGACCTCCTGGATGGAACAGGCCGACGGCCACGACGCGCCCGATCACGGCACGGGCGGCCACGGCGAGACCGAGGAGCAGCCATGAGCACGCAGCCGATCCCAGGCGGGATCCCCACCTTCGAGCTGGAGATCGGCGGGATGACCTGCGCGTCGTGCGCGAACCGGATCGAGAAGAAGCTGAACAAGCTCGACGGCGTGTCCGCCACCGTGAACTACGCCACCGAGAAGGCCAAGGTCACCGTTCCCGACGGCTACGACCCCGCGCTCCTGATCGCCGAGGTGGAGAAGACCGGCTACACCGCCGCCCTCCCGAAGCCGAAGGTCGAGCAGGCCGCGCAGGCCGATCCCGGGGACGCCCCGGACGACGCCGAGCTGACGGCGCTGCGGCACCGGCTGATCGGCTCGGTCGTGCTCACCGTCCCCGTGATCGCGATGGCGATGATCCCCGCGCTCCAGTTCACCTACTGGCAGTGGGCGTCGCTCGCGCTGGCCGCTCCGGTCATCGTCTGGGCCGCGTGGCCGTTCCACAAGGCGGCGTGGACGAACCTGAAGCACGGCGCGGCGACGATGGACACCCTCATCTCGATGGGCACGTCGGCCGCGTTCCTGTGGTCGCTGTACGCGCTGTTCCTCGGCACGGCGGGCGTGCCCGGGATGACGCATCCGTTCGAGCTCACCGTCGCCCCGTCCGACGGCGCGGCCAACATCTACCTCGAGGTGGGCGCGGGCGTGACGATGTTCATCCTCGCGGGCCGCTACTTCGAGAAGCGCTCGAAGCGCCAGGCGGGCGCCGCGCTCCGCGCGCTGCTGGAGCTGGGCGCGAAGGAGGTCTCGGTGCTGCGGGGCGGCGCCGAGGTCAAGATCGCCGTCGAGGACCTGACCGTCGGCGACGAGTTCATCGTCCGCCCCGGCGAGAAGATCGCCACCGACGGCGTGGTCGCCTCCGGGAGCTCCGCCGTCGACGCGTCGATGCTGACCGGCGAGTCGGTCCCCGTCGAGGTCGGCGAGGGCGACCCCGTGACAGGCGCCACCGTCAACGCCGGCGGGCGTCTCGTCGTGCGGGCCACCCGCGTCGGCTCCGACACGCAGCTCGCGCAGATGGCGAAGCTGGTCGAGGACGCCCAGACCGGCAAGGCCGAGGTCCAGCGCCTCGCCGACAGGATCTCCGGGGTCTTCGTCCCCATCGTCATCGCCGTCGCCGTCGCGACCCTCGGCGCCTGGCTCGGCGCCGGCTTCCCCGCCACCGCCGCGTTCACGGCCGCGGTCGCGGTCCTCGTGATCGCGTGCCCCTGCGCGCTGGGCCTCGCCACGCCGACGGCGCTGCTCGTCGGCACCGGCCGCGGCGCCCAGATGGGCATCCTGATCAAGGGGCCCGAGGTGCTGGAGTCCACCCGCAAGGTCGACACCATCGTCCTCGACAAGACGGGAACCGTCACGACCGGCAAGATGACGCTCGTCGACGTCGTGGCCGGGCCCGGCGTCGACCGCGCCGAGCTGCTGCGCCTGGCGGGCGCGCTGGAGGACGCCTCCGAGCACCCCATCGCGCAGGCGATCGCCAAGGGGGCAACCCAGGAGGTCGGCCAGCTGCCGACGCCCACCGAGTTCGCGAACGTCGAGGGCAGGGGCGTGCGTGGCGTCGTCGAGGGCCGCGCCGTCGTCGTCGGGCGCGAGTCGCTGCTCGCCGACGAGTCGCTCGCCCTCTCCGCCGGGCTGGCCGCCGCGAAGGCGAGGGCGGAGGGCGAGGGCAAGACCGTCGTCGCGGCCGGCTGGGACGGCGCCGCGCGCGGCCTGCTCGTCGTCGCCGACACCGTCAAGCCCACCAGCGCCGAGGCCGTCGCCCAGCTCAGGCGGCTCGGCCTCACCCCCGTGCTGCTGACCGGCGACAACGAGGCCGTCGCCCGGCAGATCGCCGCCGAGGTCGGGATCGACCAGGTGATCGCCGAGGTGCTGCCGAAGGACAAGGTCGACGTCGTGGTCCGCCTCCAGAAGGAGGGCAAGGTCGTCGCGATGGTGGGCGACGGCGTCAACGACGCCCCCGCCCTCGCGCAGGCCGACCTCGGCCTCGCCATGGGCACCGGCACCGACGTCGCCATCGAGGCCTCTGACCTCACCCTGGTCCGCGGCGACCTGCGCGGCGCCGTCGACGCCATCCGGTTGTCGCGCAGGACGCTGGGCACGATCAAGGCCAACCTGTTCTGGGCCTTCGCCTACAACGTCGCGGCCATCCCCATCGCGGCCCTCGGCATGCTCAACCCGATGCTGGCGGGCGCGGCGATGGCGTTCTCCAGCGTGTTCGTCGTCGGCAACAGCCTCCGCCTGCGCGGGTTCAAGAGCGTCGCCGCGGGCTGATCCGACGGAAAAGTGCATCGAGATGCTCTCAGAACGGGCGTATTTCGCAGAATCCCGATGTGACAGCACTTATCCGTCAGGCGGGGTCGTCTGCGCCTCGGGGCGCCGAGGCGGCGCGCGCGATCTGGGCCAGGGCTAGCACGAGGTCCGCCTCGGTCGCCGCGCCGAAGCCGAAGACGACGCCCTCGGCGCCCGCGCCGGACCAGTACCCCGAGAGCGGGCTGACCCCCACCCCCGCCGCGGCGAGGTCGGCCACCACGTCGGCCTCCGGCCGGGCGGTCTCCACGACCGCGTGCAGCCCCCCGTCCATCGGCGAGACCCGCAGGCCCGGCACGTCGGACAGCGCGGCGACGACCTGGGCTCGGCGGCGCCGGTACCGGTTGCGCATCCGCTGCGTGTGCAGCCGGAGCGCGCCGCTCTCCAGGTAGTTCGCGACGGCGCGCTGCGGCACGAGGCCGACGGGCTGGCCGAGCTCCGCGCGCGCCTCGGCGACCGCCGGCACCAGCCAGGCGGGCAGGGCGAGGAACCCGGTGGCCAGCGCCGGCGTGAGCGTCTTCGCCAGGGTGCCGAGCAGGACCACCCGCCCGTCCGAGGGGTCGTCGAGGGCCGCCAGCGCGGGCAGCGGCTCCGAGGTGTAGCGCAGCTCCGAGTCGTAGTCGTCCTCGACGATCACCACGCGAAAGCGCCGCGCCCACTCCAGAAGCTCCTGCCGACGATCCACCGGCAGCGATCCGCCCATCGGGTACTGGTGGCTGGGCGTGACGATGAGCACATCCGGCGCGTCCGACCCGGCGGGCAGGTCGGCCACGCGCAGGCCGCGCTCGTCCACGGGAACGGGCACCACCGTCGCGCCGAACCGGGCGGGGACGCGGCGCAGCGACGGATACCCGGGCTCCTCGACGCCGACCCGAAGCCGCGCCGGGCTCCCCTCGCCGAGCGCCAGGAGCAGCAGGGCGAAGCCCTCCCGGCCGCCGCCGGTGACCGCGAGCTGGGCGGGGTCGCGCACCACCGCGCGCATCCGGCGCAGGTGATCGGCCCACGCGCGTCGAAGCCCGGGCAGGCCCAAGGCAGGGACCGCGTCGTCCACAGGTGCGGCCGTCGCCTCGCGCCAGGCCGCCCTCCACGCCGGGCCGACGACGTCCGCGGCCCACGGCCGGCCCGGGCGGAGGTCCAGCACGGGCGGGGCCTCGGGCCTCCGGCGCGGGGCCGGCCGCGGCGGACGCGGCGGCGGGTGCACCCTCCGCAGCTGCGGGTTCACCACCGTCGAACGGCCGACGGCGGCGCTGAGGTAGCCCTCGGCCAGCAGCTGGTCGTACGCGGCGACGACCGACCCGCGCGAGACGCCGAGGTGCGCCGCCAACGCGCGGCTGGACGGCACCGCGTCGCCGGGCGCGAGCACCGTCTCGCCGATCAGGCGGCGGAGCTCGGCGGCGATCCGCGCGGGCAGCGAACCGCCAACGGTCGAACCCGATTCCCCGCCGTCGAGGCTGAGGGGGAGAGCGATCTCGGGGGCCGTGCGCATCCTCTCAGAATACCGGCCTATGAACACTCGCATAGTTCTGGCCCTTGGATTGATCCAGTATCGCGCCCAGGATGGGCCGCATGGCAGACAACACCGGTTCCCCCCTCGTCAAGCGCGGCCTCGCCGACATGCTCAAGGGCGGCGTCATCATGGACGTCGTCACGCCCGAACAGGCCAGGATCGCCGAGGACGCCGGCGCCGTCGCGGTGATGGCGCTCGAGCGCGTCCCCGCCGACATCCGCGCCCAGGGCGGCGTGGCGCGCATGAGCGACCCCGACCTGATCGCCGCGATCATCGACACCGTCTCCATCCCGGTGATGGCGAAGGCGCGGATCGGGCACTTCGTCGAGGCCCAGGTGCTCGAGCACCTGAGGGTGGACTACATCGACGAGTCGGAGGTGCTCTCCCCCGCCGACTACGTCAACCACATCGACAAGCACGCCTTCACCGTCCCGTTCGTGTGCGGCGCGACCAACCTGGGCGAGGCGCTGCGCCGGATCGCCGAGGGCGCGGCGATGATCCGCTCCAAGGGTGAGGCAGGCACCGGCGACGTCTCCGAGGCCACCAAGCACATCCGCACGATCCGGCGCGAGATCGCCGTCCTGAAGGCCACCTACGAGGCGAACCCGGACGAGCTGTACGTGGCGGCCAAGGAGCTCCAGGCGCCGTACGACATCGTGCGGGAGGTCGCCGAGCGCGGCGCCCTGCCGGTGGTGCTGTTCACCGCCGGCGGCGTCGCCACGCCTGCCGACGCCGCGATGATGATGCAGCTCGGGGCCGACGGCGTGTTCGTCGGATCGGGCATCTTCAAGTCGGGCGACCCAGCCGCGCGCGCGGCCGCCATCGTCAAGGCCACCGCCCTCTACAGCGACCCGGCCGCCATCGCGGAGGCCTCCCGCGGGCTCGGGGAGGCCATGGTCGGCATCAACGTCGCCGACCTCCCCGCGCCGCACCGCCTGGCGGAGCGCGGCTGGTGACAACCGTCGGCGTGCTCGCCCTGCAGGGCGGGGTGCGCGAGCACGTCCGGCTGCTCGAGTCCCTCGGGGCGCGGACGGCGCTGCTGCGGGTGCCCTCCGACCTGAGCGGCCCGGACGGGCCGCGCGTCGACGCCCTGGTGCTGCCCGGCGGGGAGTCGTCGACGATCGACCGGCTGCTGCGGCTCTTCGGGCTCCAGGAACCGCTGGCCGACGCGATCCGCGGCGGAACGCCGACCCTCGGCACCTGCGCCGGGCTGATCCTGCTGGCCCGGCGCGTGCTCGACCCCGCGCCCGGCCAGCGGTCGCTCGGCGTCCTCGACGTCACCGTGCGCCGCAACGCGTTCGGCCCGCAGGTGGACTCGACGGAGACCGAGCTCGACACCTCGTACGGACCGGCGCGGGTCGCGTTCATTCGTGCCCCGCAGGTCACCGAGACCGGCCCCGGGGTCGAGGTCCTCGCGCGCCGCGGCGACGGCATCGTCGGCGTCCGCCAGGGGACGATCACCGGCGTCGCGTTCCACCCAGAACTGACGGATGAGCCCCTCTTCCACCGAAGGCTCCTGTCCGATGCCCTCGCCAGCCGGTAGCTTGACCCTGAGCGAGCCTGCAAGGATCCACCAGCATCGGGCCCCAACTGGCACGGCTGTGCCAGTTGGGGCCCGATCTTGGCAAGTCCTTGCACGGCGCCGGACCACCCTCAGGTTCGACCGCCGTATGCGGCGTCACGGAAGTGATTTCACCGATTCATAAGCGTCCGGTGCGTCGCGGGTGGGGATGTCGTAGACCCGAGACATCCTGGTTTCGGCGTCGTAGCGAGGCCAGCCGGGGTCGCCGTCGACGACGAACCGCACCGCGGCGCCGTGGATCTCGTCGGCGAGCGGCTGCGGCGGGTTCGGACCCGCGAGCGGCTCCATCGCGGGGCCGTCCAGGCAGTCGAAGAAGAACGGGACGTCGAGGCAGTGCTCGGCGTAGCCGAACCTTCCGGACGGCCAGGAGAACCGGTAGGTCCAGGTGGGCGCCTCGCCGCGGTCCACGGCGGTCCTGGGCACCGTGACGCGGAACATCATGTCCGTCAGGATCCGCCCGGCGAGCCGCGCCTTGCCGAGCGCGACGACGTCGGCGTTGTCGCGGAGGTACCTCTTGCGGGCGGCCTTCGGCAGCCCGAGCTTGCGGAGCAGCAGGGGGCGCGGCACCCAGCGGAGCTTCCGCTCGGCGTCGGCGAACGTCATGGTGAACTCGTCGTCGGTTGCACCCAGCACGAGCGGCTTGTCTGCGCCGATCCCCATCCTGAGCGACTCGCGCGTGGGCCGCTTGACGACGTCGCCGTCGACGACCGGGCCGAGATGGAGACCCTCCTCGACGATCGTGGCGAGCGAGTCGGGCCCGAACTCCGTCGCCTTCGCCTGGAGCTCCAGGATGCGCTCCTCCGGGACGGTGGCGAATCCCTCCCTCGTCGGCGGGACCCCGGCCTCCCGGGCGATCTCCCCGGCGAGTCGCCGCGCCCTCGCCTCCGACACGTCGGCGGTCGCGCCGGAGATCGCGTACACGCGATGGAACAGGTGCTGCGCCCGCTCCATGCCGAGCAGCGTCAGGACCGCGCCGCCGCCCGCGGACTGGCCCGCGATGGTGACCCGGCCGGGGTCGCCGCCGAACGCCGCGACGTTCCGCTGGACCCATTCGAGGGCGAGCAGCCAATCGAGCACGCCGCGGTTCTGCGGCGCGCCCTCGACCCACCCGAACCCGTCGAAGCCGAGACGGTAGGAGATGGTGACCGTGACGACGCCGTCGCGGGTGAAGTTGCGGCCGTCGTACCACGGGCTGGCGGGCGACCCGGCGACGTACCCTCCGCCGTGGATCCACACCAGGACCGGAAGGCCCTCCCCGGGCGCGGCAGGGGCGGGCGAGCGCGTGAAGACGTTCACGTTGAGGGTGCTCTCGCCCTCGACGGAGGGCTCCGGGATCAGCGTCACCCCCGGGTCCCCGCGCTGGGCCGTGGCGCCGAACGCGAGTGCGTCGCGCACGCCGTCCCACGGCGCCTTCGGCACGGGCGCCGCGAACCGCAGCTCCCCGACGGGGGCCTCGGCGAACGGGATGCCGAGGAACGCGGCCGACCTCGCCTCGCTCCCCGGAATCGCGCGCCATCGTCCGCGGACCGTCCCCGCCGTCGTCGTTACCTCAACCAGATCATCGGGTTCTCGCACGCCCACCACCGTAGGGGATCGAGGCCTGGCCGGGGGTCAGGCGAGGTGAAGCGTGGTGACGCAGGTGGCCGCCTCGTCCCCCTTGGTGGTGATGGGCGACGACGCGGTCTTCCCGTCGTGCTCGACGGTGACGGTCGCGTCGATCCCGCGCGGCAACCACAGCCCGACGAAGCCGTTGTCGAAGGTCGTGAGCGAGTCGTCGACGAGCACCTCACCCGTCGCGTCGTCGGTGATCTTGACGCTCACCTCCGCGTTCTGCAGCTCGCCGACGCAGGTGGTCAGGCTGTGGAAGTGACAGTCGTGGGTGCGGCTGACGTAGGGCGCGAACGAGACGTAGAACTCGTCGGCGGGCATGGGCAGGGTCTCCTCGCGCCCCTCGCCGTCCCTGAGCAGCAGCTCGTTCGGCCTGATGGAGGCCATCAGGTCGCTTGCCCGGTCGTCGAGCGCGATGGCGTCCAACTTGTCGACGATGGCGCGGGCGTCGAGGCCGGCGAGGCCTTGGTCGGCCAGCAGGTCACCGACCGGCTTCGCGGCCGCCGAGGCAGAAACGCGATCCCCGGCCTCGGGCGCGGCCGGCGCCGTGCACCCAGCGAGGAGCAAGGGAAGCATCGCCGCGGCGAGAAAGACTTTGAAGGAGACGGACGGGGTGCGCGGTAAGTTCTCAAGGATCATGGTGGCCCCAGCTTACGAAACCGCAACACGGACACTCAGCTGCTCCAGGTGCGCCAGAGGTGGGCGTACTCGCCGTCGGCGGCCAGGAGCTCGTCGTGGCTGCCGAACTCGGCGATCCGGCCGTCGATGACCACCGCGATCCGGTCCGCGTCGTGGGCCGTGTGCAGCCGGTGCGCGATGGCGACGACCGTGCGGTCGGCCAGGAGCGCCGCCATCGAACCCTCGAGGTGGCGCGCGGTGCGCGGGTCGATGAGCGACGTCGCCTCGTCCAGCACGAGCGTGTGCGGGTCGGCGACCATGAGCCGGGCCAGCGCGATCTGCTGCGCCTGGGCGGGCGTCAATGACGAGCGGCCGTGGCCGAGCAGCGTGTCGAGGCCGTCGGGCAGCCGGGCCACCCAGTCGTCGGCGTCCACCGCCCGCAGCGCCTGCCACACCACGTCGTCGGTGGCGGAGCCCTCGCGGGCGAGCACCACGTTGTCGCGCACGCTGCCGACGAACACGTGGTGCTCCTGCGTCACCAGGCACACCTCGGTGCGCAGGACGTCGAGCGGCAGGTCCATCACGTCGACCCCGCCGACGCGCACGTCGCCCGTGCGCGGCCGGTTGATGCCCGCGACGAGGCGGCCGAGCGTCGACTTCCCCGACCCCGACGGCCCGACGATCGCCAGCCGCTCCCCCGGCTGGAGCTCGAGGTCGACGCCGTGCAGCACGTCGTGGCCGTCCCGGTAGGCGAAGCGCAGGTCGTGGCCCTCGACGTCGGCCGCGTCCGGGAGCACGTCGCCGGGTGTGCGGTCCTCGGGGACCTCGGCCACGCCGAGCAGACGGGTCGTCGCGGCGACGCCGACCTGCAGGTGGTCGAGCACCTGGATCAGCCGGTCGAGCGGGCCGACCAGCTGCTGCAGGTAGATCGCCGCCGTCGTCACCTGGCCGACGGTGACGAGGCCCTGGTCGAAGCCCCACGTCCCCATCAGGATGACGAGCACGATCGGCAGCTGGAAGGCGAAGTCGAGCCAGACGAACAGGAGGTTGCGCAGGCTCATCGTGTACCGCTCGGCCTGCGCCGACTCGTCGATGTCGTCGTCGAGGCGGCGCTGGCGCAGCTCCCCGAGCCCCAGGGCCTCGACCGTCCGCGCGCCCTCGACGGTCTCGGTGATCGTCGAGTTGATCCGGCTGTAGGTGGCCGACTCGGTGATGTACCCGGCGGCGGCGCGCTTGAGGTACGAGCGCACGGCGAGGGTCAGGATGAAGAGGCTGGCCAGCAGCGGGAGCGTCAGCAGCGGCGAGTTGAGCAGCAGCGCCACCACCGTCAGCACCACCATCGTCGCCGACGTCACCAGGTGCGGCAGCGCCCAGCGCACCGAGGTGCTCATCTTGCCGACGTCGGCCGTGATGCGGGTGATGAGGTCGCCGCTGGACGCCGCCTCGACGCGCCCCAACGGCAGCCGCAGCACGGTGTCGACCACCGACTCGCGGGCCGCGGCGAGCAGGTCGTAGCCGAGGACGGCCGAGGCGCGCTTGGCCGCGAACGTGAAGCCCGCCTGCGCGAGGACGAACACCAGCACGCCCAGCAGGACGGCATCGGTCTGGCCCAGCGCGGAGCCGGAGGCCGCGGCGTCGACGAGCTCGCCGAGGATCCGCGGGATGACCAGGGCAGCGGTCGCGGCCAGCGCGTTGAAGCCGATCATGAGCGCGACGGACGCCCTGCGCGTCGACAGCAGGTCGCCGACGAAGGCGAACGCGCTGCGGGCGCGCGCCACCGGCAGCCCCCGCTCGGGGTTCCGGGAGTCGTGGAACACGGCGCGGGCGTGCGCGCCCCGCTCCTGATGCCGGCGTTTCCACGCGGCCAACCGCGCGGACGGCGGCAGCGTGCGGTCGACGCGCAGCGACGGCGACACCCGCGGCGCGGGCGGGTCGTCGCGCCAGGTCTCCGCCGACCCGGGCAGCAGCTCGGCCGTCACGTCACTCACCGTCCATTCCTCGGGCGACCACCTGCCGGTAGTCCGGCCGGGAGAGCAGCTCGACATGGCTCCCCCGCGCGACGACCCGGCCCTCGGCCAGGAGCGCGACCTCGTCCGCCGAGTGCAGGATCAGCGGCGAGGCCGTCGCCACGACGGTGGTGCGCCCCGCGCGGTGCGCGACGAGCCGCGGCGCGATCCGCGCCTCGGTGTGCGCGTCGACGGCCGAGGTCGGCTCGACGAGGCACAGCACGTCGGCGTCGGCGACGAGGGCCCGCGCGAGCACGACGCGCTGCCGCTGCCCGCCCGAGAGCCCGCGGCCCTTCTCGTCGATCACGCCCCGCCACCCGCCGGGCAGCGCGTCGAAGACGTCCTCGGCGCACGCGGTGACCAGCGCCGCCTCGGCCTGCGCGCGCGTGTGCGTGCCCCAGGGATCGACGGCGTCCTGCAGCGTGCCCGCGAACAGCATCGAGGCGGTGTCGGCGACGAGCACGCGGGAGCGGAGGCTGGCGAGGTCGAGGTCCGCGAGGTCGACGCCGTCGGCGGTCACGCCCCAGGAGCCTGCCGCGCGCTCGGCGTCGGCGGCCGCGATCGCCTCGCGCTGCGCCCGCAGCTCCCGCTCGGCCCTGCGGCGCTCGCGTCGGCTGAGGGTCTCGTCCTCGTCGACGTTCTCGGCTAGGTCGGAGGGCAGGTACCGGCCGAGCCGGTCGATCAGCGCGGCCGAGGCGTCGGGGTCGGCGCTGACAAGCCCCAGGAACCGGCCGGGCTCGACGGCGAGGCCGGACGCCTCGTCTACCAGGCGCGGAGACGGCCCGACCTCGCGCGCGGCGGGGCGCCACGGCGTCGGCGACGTGAACAGCGCGCTCGTCTTGCGCGCCGCGACGAGCCCGGCGATCCACTTCTGGGCGAAGTCGAAGAAGGTCTGCAGCGGCCACAACAGGTAGAGCGCGTAGCCGACGAAGCTGATCAGCTGGCCGACGGTGAGGCGGCCGGCCGCGAGCTCGTGCGTGCCGAGGTAGACCACCACCACGAGCAGGCCGCCGGAGACGAGCACGGAGATGGCCTCGACGACACCCTGCCAGCTGCCGACCCGCACGCCGAGGCGGCGCACCTTCTGCGACTGCCGCGCGTAGTTGGCGCCGAAGGTCTCCTCGCCGCCGACCCCGCGCAGGATGCGCAGGCCCGCGACGATGTCGGTGGCCAGCGAGGTCAGCTCCGCGTTCTGGGTGCGCTCGGCGAGCTGGGCGGCGCTCAGCGGGCGCAGCACGGGGGTCGACGCCGCCAACAGCAGCGGCGAGAGCACGAGGACGACGACGGCCAGCTTCGGCGACGTCGTGAACATGAGCACGCACACCAGGCCGAACGCGAGCAGCGAGCCGATCGCCCGGGCGAGCACCTCGAGCGTCGCGCCGAACGTGTCCGAGTCCGAGGAACTGACGCTCAGCACCTCGCCCGTCGGCACCCGTCGGCCGAGCACGTGACCGAGCCGCCCCGTCGTCAGGCCGACGCGCTTCTGCGTGCCGTACAGCGCGATCAGCCAGCTCCGCACCACGAGCGTGTGCTGCAGGATCCCGCCTGCCGTGCCCAGGATCACCGCGACGAGCAGCAGCGACGTCCAGCCGACGGTGGCCCAGACGTCGCGCCCCAGCATGCCGGCGTCGATCGCCTTGCCGATCAGCCACGGCGACAGCACGCTCGGCAGCTGCCACGCCACCACCAGCAGCGTCATGGAGAAGACCACGGCGAACTGGTCGCGAACCATCCAGCGCAGGAAGGCGCTGGGTACGCGAGTGGTGGGGATATCGGAGGCGGTCACCTCTGGAGGGAAGTCACGCATAGCCGGTCCACGCTACGCGCGCCGCGCCAGCTGGTCAAACCGCCAACGATCCTCCGCCGTCCCGGTCCGCATCGCTCCCCCGGCTACGCGGAGGGTAGCTTCAGCACGCCCTCGGCCTCCTCGACGAGGCCGTCCGCCGAGAGCGAGGCGATCGCGCGGGCGCGCTGATCCGGGTCGGGCCATTCCGGGCACACAGCGTCGGCTGACAGGGCGTGACCGGGAGCGTGGCGCAGGGCGCGCAGCACGGCCCCACGGGCCTGACGGTCGCTGCCCTCGTAGGCGGCCTGCTTCCGCCGCTCGTCGCCGGTGTCGGGCCGACCGGCGGCGTGCCACGCGCACAGGTCGACGACGGGGCAGTCGCCGCACCGGGGCCCCCGGGACAGGCAGACGGTGGCGCCGAGTTCCATCGTCGCGGCGTTGACGACGGCCGACGAGGCCACGTCGGCAGGCAGGAGCCCCTCCATCGCGGCGAGGTCGCGCCGCGAGGGAGGCCCCGGCTGCGATCTCCCCTCGATCGCCCGCGCGAGGACCCGGCGCGTGTTCGTGTCGACGACGGGGTGCCGCTCCCCGTACGCGAAGACCGCGACGGCGCGGGCCGTGTAGTCGCCGACGCCCTTGAGCGCCAGGAGGTCGTCGACGCCGCGCGGGACGACGCCGTCGTGCCGGTCCGTGATCTGAGCGGCGGCCTCGCGCAGCCACAGCGCGCGGCGCGGGTACCCGAGGTTGGCCCACTGATGCACGGCCTCGGCCGGCGTCGCCGCGGCCAGCGCCGCGGGTGTCGGCCAGCGCCCGAGCCACGCCTCCAGCATCGGGATCACGCGGTTCACAGGCGTCTGCTGCAGCATGAACTCGCTGACCAGCACGCCCCACGCCCCGAACTCCGGATGTCGCCACGGCAGGTCGCGCGCAGACCCCGCGTACCACTCGATGAGACGCGTGGCCAGCGTCGACGCGGCTGGTTCCTGCATGAGACGAGTCTATGGACGGTCGGCTGGCTCGTCGCTTCCGGCTACTCTCGTATCAGACCCGGAAACCGTCGAACAGGCAGGAGCAGATGGTCCCGAAGCGCGTCTTCTCGGACGCTTCTCGAGGCGATGTCCTCTTCACCGACTTCGCCGTGGACGCGTACGTCCACGGCGCCCGCGGCCGCATCGTCGTCGACGCCGCCGCCGTCGGCCCGCTCGACGACATCACCGCCGCCGACCTCGCCTTCCTCTGGAGGCTCGACAGCGCCGGGCTGTCCGAGACCCGCTCGATGCTGTCCTGCTGGACGGGCAACGAGGCCCGCGTCACCGCCTTCATCGCTACCTGGGCCTACGAGCGGATGTGGCTCGCCTGGGCGCTCAAGGACGTGCTCGACGCCCTGGGGGTGCGGCCGGAGCCGCGCCACCGCGGCAGGCTCGCCGCCCGGCTGCGCGAGGCCTGGGTCGACCGGCTCATGCCGCTGACCGTCCCGCCGATCGCGGCCGCCGTCGGAGAGCCCTTCACCGCCGGCCACATGATCCGGATGGCTCTTCAGGAGGCGAGCCTCCGGGCGGCGTACGTGGAGGTGCTCCCCCGGCTCGACGGCGAGGCTCACCGCGTCGCCCTGGAGATCGTCTCCCGCCGCGACGCCTTCGTCGACTTCTACCACCGCGAGGCCTCCGCACGGATCGCCCGCTCCCGCAGGGAGAGGATCTCGGCGCGGCTGGCGCTGATCGGTTGGGAGCCGCTGCGCGTCGCCGGCGTCCCGGACCCCGACGAGCCCCGGGCGATGGGTAACATCTTCCTCACCGACGACGCACGCGCCAGGCTCGACGACGCTCAGCGCCCCACCCTCGACCTGCTCGACGGCGTAGGGCTCGTCCCCGGCACCGACCGCGACGGCGGGCCGGCACCCGCCCCCACCCGAGGACTGTTCGCCAGGAGGAAGCGCCATGGCCTTTGATCTCGAGAACTTCGCCGCCACGTCCGAGCGCGTCCAATGGGAGGACTTGGACTTCGACGCCTTCGACGCTCAGCCGCTCGACGACCCGACGCTGCGCGTGCTGCGCTACATGTGCGACGTCGAGTATCACACGTCCTGCTACCTGAGGGACCTGCTCGTCACGCGCTCCCACCGCAAGGACGAGGCCCGCGGGTTCATGACGACGTGGAACCGCGAGGAGTTCTGGCACGGCGAGGCGCTCGCCGCGGTGCTGAAACGCCACGACATCGTCGTCGACTACGACGAGCTCAAGGCCAAGCGGATCAAGCTCGGCTGGCGCGAGGCCCTCGGACCCACGAAGCAGTCGGCGCTGTCGAACCTCGTCGGCGACGACTTCGTCGCGGTCCACATGACGTGGGGCGCCGCCAACGAGCTGTCCGCCGTCGCCGCCTACCGCAGGCTCGCCCTGATGATGGACCATCCGGCGCTCTCCCCGTTGCTGAAGCGGATCGCACAGCAGGAGACCCGGCACGTCGCGTTCTACTCGACGCAGGCCCGCCAAGCGCTCGACCGCTCCCCGTCCGCACCGAGGCTGGTGCGCACGCTGATGGAGAAGGCCTGGCGCCCGGTCGGCTCCGGCGTGATGGATAAGGAGGAGGTCCGCGACGTGATGGGCTACCTCTTCACCGGGCAGGCGGCGGCGCTTGACAAGCTCGACCAGTCCCTGGCGCGGCTGCCCGGCCTCGACGGCCTCGCCGTCTTCCGCACGGCCTTCACGGGCATGGGCGTCAAGATCTAGGAAAGCTCGCACGCCATCTCAGAGGTGGAGGACGGCGCGGGCGATCAGGAAGTAGATGACGAGGCCCGTGGCGTCCACGAAGGTCGTGATGAACGGGTTCGAGAACACGGCCGGGTCGACGCGGATGGCCCGGGCGAGGAGCGGCATGACCCCGCCGATCGTCGCGGCGACCGTGCACACCGCGAGCAGGGTGAGGCCGATCACCAGCCCGATGCGCACGTCGTAGAACAACGCGGCGAGCGCGAACCCGAGAGTTCCCAGCAGGACGCCGAGCAAGGCACCGACGCGCAGTTCGCGCGTCAGCACCTTCGCCAGGTCGCGGGGTGTGACGTCGTTCAGCGCCAACGCGCGGGTCACCGTCGTCGCCGCCTGGTTGCCCGTGTTGCCGCCCGTGCCGATCAGCAGCGGCACGAACAGCGCGAGCACCGTCACCTGGGCCAGCGTGTTCTCGAACACCGAGAGCACCTGCACCGTGAGCGTTGCGCCGACGGCGAGCACCAACAGCCACACCACGCGCGAGTGGACGAGCGTGAGGATCGGGGTGGACAGATACGGCCGGCGGAGCGGCTCCGTGCCGCCCTGGCGCGCCACGTCCTCGCTCTCCTCCTGCTCGAGGATGCGCACCGCGTCGTCGATGGTGAGGATGCCGACGAGGCGCGACTCGCTGTCGACGACGGCGAGCGCCAACAGGCCCTGCTCGGCGCAGACCCTGGCGGCCGCCTCCTCCTCCGTGTCCGCGGTGGCCACCGGCGCCTCGCGCATCAGGTCGCCGACCAGGGTCGCGTCGTCTGCGCCGAGCAGGTCGCGCAGGCCGACGACGCCCACCACGCGCCGCTCGCCGTCGAGCACCGGGAGCGTGTAGACGGTCTCGGCGTCGTCGAGGCGCAGGCGCACCCGGCTCAGCGTCGCCGCGACGGTCAGGTTCGGGTGCGTGCTGACGTATTCGGGGCTCATCCTGCGCCCGATTGACCCCTGGGGGTAGCCGAGCACGTCCGCCGTCATCTGGCGCTCGCGCTGCGGCAGCCCGCGGAGGAGCCGCGGGGCCAGCGAGGCAGGCAGCTCGTCGAGCAGCCAGACGCGGTCGTCGGGGTCCATCGCCGCGAAGAGGTCCGCGACCTCGGCGTCGCGCAGGCCGCGCACGAGGTCGCCCTGGAGCGCCGGGTCGAGCGCCTCGAAGACCTCGAGGGCGCGCTGCTTCGGCAGGAGGCGGTACATGACCGCGCGGTGTCGGTCGCCCAGTCGCTCGCAGATCTCGACCAGCTCCGCGGTGGCGCACGGCGCGATCGTCTCGGCGAGGCCAGCGAGGTCGTTTCGGTTGATGTGGCCGACGATCAGGTCGGCGAGGTCGGTCAGTTCCTGGGTGGTCATGGCGCTGCTCGTTTCGTCAAGGCACGCGCGCATGGCGCCCCTGACGAGGACGGGTCAGGAAAGGGTGGGGCGGCGCGCGGGTGCGGGTTCCGGATGATGACTGCGACTGTCGCTACTCATCGGTCTCACCTCGCTCGCCGTCGGGCACCTCTGGGGTGCGGTCTCATAGGCCGGTGCCACGGTAGCAGAGGAGCCCCGTGGCGGCCACGCCGGAGCCCGCGTCAGGCGCAGGCCGCCACGACGGCGTCGATCACCTCGGGGTCCGCGAGGACGCGGAAGTGACCCATCGCCGCGACGGGGACGTTGGTCGCGCCCTCGAGCCGGGACCCGCTGGGGATGTGCGGGTCGAAGGCCGGGCAGATCGAGGTGATGAGGCGGTTCACCTCGTCGCGGCCGGCCAGCTCGACGATGGTGTCGTCCTCGGGCACGAACGCCCGCACGACGGGGTGCGGCACGAGCCGCGCGAGCACGGACCCGCTGAAGGGCGTCGCGACGGTCACGACGCGCCGAACGCGATGGCCCTCCTCTCCCAGGAGAAGGCACTTCGCGATGAGCCCGCCCTTGCTGTGCGCGACGATCAGGGCGTCGGTCAGCCCGGTCGCCCCGAGATAGGTCGCGACGAGCGCGGCGGCCTCCTTCACCGTCGCCGTGTTGCGCCTCAGCTCGGGCAACGTGTGGACAGGATGGCCCGCCTCACTCAGCGCATCGGCGATCGACCGCATCATCGTCCACTCCTCCAGCACCCCGGGGATGAGGACGACGGGGGCGCGCTCCCCCGCCGCGTAGGCGTCGGGCACGTCGCGTCGGACGAGGCCCCCGGCCAGCGCCCGGCTCACCCACCAGTAGTCGGAGCCCCACGCCCTCCCCCGGGCGAGCGCCGACGCGAAGCGCTGCCTCCGCGCCCCGCGCCGCGGCCTACCGGTGGGCATGCTCGTCGATCAGGGCGGCGATGGTGGCCGGCGCCGCGAACATGGTGGCGTGCGGCCCGGGGACTGTGGCGTACCAGCCGTGGCGGAACCTTCCCGCCAGTTCCCTGCCCCACTCCAGCGGCACGATGCGATCGTCGAGGCCGCAGATCACGAGCGTCTTCGCCTCGACCCGGGCCGCGATCTCATCGAGGTGGGCCTTCAGCAGGTGGGGCGTCTGCCGGATCATGTAGCGGACCCCCGTCCGGAAGAGGTAGTCGTAGACGGCCAGGAACGTCACGACCCCGGGCTCCTTGAGCCCGTTGGCGAGCAGCAACGGCACCGCCTTCGTGAGGCTCCGGGCCGACGGCGCGACGACGGGAGCGATCAAGGCGATGTGGTCGACCTGTTCGGGGAACCCGGCGGCCAGCTCCGCGACGACCTGCGCCCCCATCGAGTGCCCGACGACGACGGGGTGATCCAGGTCGTGCTCCTCCAGGTACCGCGCGATCAGCTCCGCGTGGTCGGCGATGGTCAAGTCGCGGCCCGGGCGCGGCGAGCGGCCGTAGCCCGCCATGTCGATGAGGTGAACGTCGCCGCGCTGCGCGAGCTCGACCGCCGTCGGCCCGTACATTCGGGCCGAGACGCCGATACCGTGAACGAGCACGAAGTCCGGGCCCGTCTTCTCGGGCACCTGGCAGTCGAACCGGTAGGCCATCAGCGAGGCATCGCCGTACCCCGAGCGGCTGGTGTGATATTCGACGTCGCCGATGAAGCGCCGACGGTAGCGTTCCTCGACCTGCGTTGTGTGGCGCCGAGAGAACATGGGTTCAGCGTAGTCTGCTTGACGCGACGCGTTGGACGGGACTAACGTCGCCCTCGGAACTCGAAGTTGAGAAAGGGGGTCCCGAAATGATGAACATCTTCACTCGCACCAAGCTGATCGCCGTGCGCGGCGGGGCCGCTGTCTCCTTCGGCGCATTCCCCCGCCTGATCGCGGCCATCTGATCCCTTAACGGGACAACTCTGCCCTCTTTCGGGGCGCCACCTCCAGCACCTCACGAGTCGATCGACTCCGCGCCGGCCCCTCGTCGGCATCTCGAGCACGTCACCTTCAGCGAAAGCAACACTCATGCCTGCCATCACCGCGCAGCGGGACCCCGTCCTCGCCGACACCCCGCTGCCGCCCTTGTCCGACCGCGTTCCGCGCGCATCGCTTCTCACCCGGGTCGCGATGCACGTCGCGCTACGTGTGCTCATCTGGAGCACCCGCCCGGTGTCGACGTACCGCGAGGACTCGCACCACATCCGAAACGACCACGAACGCGCACGGCGGGAACTCGACTGGGAGCTCCGCCACCTGCGCCTTCCGCTCAACTGACCCACGCGAAGAAGTGAGAGATATGAACAACATCGAGTTCCGCTCCCTCGTCGTCCCGACGAGCCTCGACCACCCCGACGCCGCCGACTTCGCGGCGATGGTGGACCTACGAAACGCCGTCTATCGCGAGATCAACGGCAACGAGGACGAGACCGTGACCGCGGCGGAGTTACTGCCGCACTGGCAGCCGAGCAAGGACCAGGCCCACGTGGGCTGGCTGGTAATCGCCGACGACCGCGTCATCGGGCGGGTCTGCGTGGACGTCCCGTTCGACGAGGGCTCCCGCAGCGCCTACTGGCAGATCGAGCTGCTGCGCGAATACTGGGGTCGCGGCATCGGCACCGCCGCGCTCCCCCTCGTGGAGCGGGCCGCGCGAGAGCACGGCCGGACGCTCCTGCAGTCGTGGGCGCAGCACGAGGAGCTTGGGGACCAGCCCGGCCCCGAGAGGCTCGCGTCACCCACCGGCCACGGCACCCTCCCCGTCGACCACGCCGCCCGGTTCTACCTCCGGCACGGCTACGAGCTGGGCCAGATCGAGCGGAAGAGCGGCCTTGCTCTGAACGGATCGCACCCGCTCGTCGAGCGGCTCCTCGAGGAGGCCCGGCCCGACGGGTACTCGCTCGTGAGCTGGACCCTGCCGACCCCGGCGGAGTACGTCGAGGACTACGCCCGGATGAAGAGCCGGATGTCGACCGACGTGCCCGCGGGCGAGATGGAGTTCGACGAGGAGGCGTGGGACGCCGACCGCGTCGCCCGCCACGACAAGAACTGGCTCGACGGCGGCCACACCATGCTGATCACCGCGGCACGGCACGACGCCACCGGCCAGCTGGTGGCGTTCACCGAGCTGTCGGTCGGCGAGGACAAGACCGGCTCGACCGACCAGGTAGACACGCTCGTACTCAAGGAGCACCGCGGGCGTCGGCTCGGGCAGTGGATCAAGTGCGCCAATCTCCTGGCCTGGCGGGACATCGCCCCGGAGTCGCCGAAGGCGATCACCTACAACGCCGAGGAGAACCGGCACATGCTGGACGTCAACGAGGCCATGGGCTTCGCGCCGATCGCCTACATCGGCGCCTGGAAGAGGACCATCGACTCCTGACCTCGATGCGACGAGGCGCCCGCCCCCTTTAGGGACGGGCGCCTCATCGACTGTTTGCCGACGCTAAACCGCAGCGGCGACCGAGGCGAGCCTCCGGCGCATGCCCTCGGCGTACTGCTCGGCGTCGAGGCCGGCGACCAGGTGCCAGACCCCCGGCGAGACCTCGACGGCCCCCGCGAGACCCGCGCGGCGGAGGGCCTCGGCGTCGACCTTCGAGGAGTCCCCGACCTCCACCCGGACGCGCGTCTCGGCGATCGGCTGGACG
>RRZT011706284.1_pt1 | contig 22663 bp, 21 predicted proteins | sample 2165551 | NCBI WGS metagenome assembly RRZT01 (sample SAMN10456910, study PRJNA506462) | wastewater metagenome | biome: wastewater; feature: sludge; material: wastewater sludge; isolation source: wastewater sludge with Escherichia coli K12::gfp cells carrying plasmid... | place: USA: Moscow, Idaho... | reverse complement strand
CTACACGTGATGATGTCATCACACTGGTCAAGCTGATTGCCGGCGTCAATCTTGACATCGAAGCCTTCGACACGCTGGCACAGCAATCCGACACCTCGATGCCGGAAGCCATGCGCCGCAACGATGCCTTCCTCTCGCACCCGGTGTTCAACAGCTATCACACCGAGCACGAAATGCTGCGCTACCTCAAGCGCCTGCAAAACAAGGATCTGGCAATGGATCACTCAATGATCTCGCTCGGATCGTGCACCATGAAGCTCAACGCCACCAGTGAAATGATTCCGGTGACCTGGGCCGAATTCGGCGACATTCACCCCTTTGCCCCAATCGACCAGGCGCAAGGCTATATGGAGATGATCGGCGGGCTGGAAAGCTGGCTCAAAGTCGTGACCGGTTTTGACGCCATCTGTATGCAGCCGAACTCCGGTGCGCAAGGCGAATACGCCGGTATCGTCGCGATCAGGCGTTACCATGCCAGCCGCGGCGAGGGTCATCGCAACATCTGCCTGATCCCGCGCTCGGCTCACGGAACCAACCCGGCCACCTCGCAAATGTGCGGTCTGGACATCGTTGTTGTGGCCTGTGATGACAACGGTAACGTTGACGTCGCCGACCTCAAAGCCAAAGCTGAAGAACACTCGAAAAACCTGGCCTGCCTGATGATCACCTACCCGTCGACGCACGGCGTGTTCGAAGAGTCGATCAAGGATATCTGCTCGATCATCCACAGCCACGGTGGTCAGGTTTACATGGACGGCGCCAACCTCAACGCCCAGATCGGTCTCACCTCACCCGGCACGATCGGTGCTGACGTCAGCCACATGAACCTGCACAAGACCTTCGCCGTCCCGCACGGCGGCGGCGGACCAGGCATGGGCCCGATCGGCCTCAAGTCCCATCTGGCTCCGTTCATGGCCAACCACGCAGTGCAGCCGATCAACGGCCCACACGGCGGTCAAGGCGCTGTTTCCGCAGCTCCGTGGGGTTCGGCATCGATTCTGCCGATCTCGTGGATGTACATCACCATGCTCGGCGGTAAAGGCCTCAAGCGTGTCACCGAGACGGCCATCCTCAACGCCAACTACGTTGCGTCGAAACTCGCTCCGCACTATCCACTGCTGTACACGGGTACGAACGGTCGCGTTGCGCACGAGTGCATTATCGATATCCGCCCAATCAAAGCGGCTACCGGCATCGCCGAAATCGATATCGCCAAACGTTTGATGGACTACGGCTTCCACGCACCGACGGTCAGCTTCCCTGTTGCCGGCACGATCATGATCGAGCCGACCGAGTCGGAGTCCAAAGCCGAACTCGACCGCTTCATCTCGGCGATGGCGGCCATCCGCGAAGAAATCCGCATGATTGAGCAAGGCACCTGGCCAGCGGACAACAATCCGCTCAAGAACGCCCCGCACACCCAGGCGGACATCATCGAAGGCGAATGGACCCGTCCGTACAGCCGCGAAAAGGCCGTCTTCCCGCTGCCTTATGTCGCTGCCAACAAGTTCTGGCCGAGCGTCAACCGTATCGACGACATCTACGGCGATCGCAACCTGTTCTGTGCCTGCGTGCCAATGAGCGATTACTCGTAAATCGTTCGTTGCGTTACCGGAACCAAGTCTTTGGTTCCGGTACTAAGCAAAGACCAATGCGGAAATACAGCCTCTGTATTTCCGCATTTTTTCAGGAGAAAACAGATGAGCGACACAAGCTACCCGCTGGCCGTATTTTCGGCACAAACCCTGCAAGGACTGAACCAATCACTGGCCGAATACGCCGGCAAGGTGCTGCTCATCGTCAATACCGCCAGCCACTGCGGCTTTACCCCGCAATACGAAGGCCTCGAAACACTCTACCAAAAATACAAGGATCGCGGCCTGCTCGTTCTTGGCTTCCCGTGCAACCAGTTTGGCGCGCAGGAACCCGGAAGAGAATCAGAAATCAGCAGTTTCTGCCAAAAGAACTATGGCGTCAGTTTCCCGATGTTCGCCAAAATCGAGGTAAATGGCGACAACACGCATCCGCTCTATCAACACCTGAAAAAGTCTGCCCCCGGCCTTCTTGGCAGCGAAGCGATCAAATGGAACTTCACCAAATTCCTCGTCAGCCAGCAGGGCGAGATTATCAAGCGCTATGCTTCGGCAACCGCGCCTGATGCCATTGGCGAAGACATCGAAAAACTGCTGCGATCGGCCTGACTTCGTAGATCGCTTCGGCCAAGGCGATGGGCAAGATCCTTGAAGTACGCATCCCGAAATACCCCGAATGCTGGGAATCCTGTGGCAGCTGCGGAAGCGGCAAGGTCATCGTAGACGATGTACAAGTATTCCCCGGCGACTTGGTCGAACGAGACCAAACGCTGATCGTTCTGGAAACAGGAAAAGTCGCGCTCGACATTCCTTCACCCGCTGCGGGGCTAATTGTTGAACTTTTGGTCGCTCCTGGCGACTCAATAAACGAGTGTCAGGTTTTCATGACACTTGAAATTGATACGTGACCTATCCATTTTATTAGGCGTAAAATTAAATTTTCACTGTCAGGAGAGCAACCATGAGCCTATCTCTTGTTTTGACCGTTATTGGTGATGATCGTCCAGGTATTGTCGAACAAATTGCTACAGCCATCAGTGAGCACAGTGGCAACTGGCTGGAATCCTCAATGTCGCATCTGTCCGGCAAATTTGCCGGTATTGTTTGCGTCAGCATTCCCGACTCGCAGCTCGATGCCGTCAAGAGCGCACTGGCCGGGCTATCAGGACTGCGCATCACCTCAGAGGTTTCCAAATCCGGCGAATCGCCCGAAACCACCGCTGGAAGCCGACGTCTGAAGCTATCGTTGGTCGGCCACGACCGCATTGGGATCGTACGCGAGGTGTCGCAGGTTCTTGCGCGGCATGCGGTCAACGTTGAAGACCTCACCACCTATACCGCCAGCGCCCCAATGGCCGCCGATATCCTATTCCACGCCAACGCAGTACTGACCGCATCTCCATCGCTCGATGCACGTGCTCTGACCAACGATCTCGAGCACCTGTCGAACGACCTGATGGTCGATATCACTCTGGACGAAACCATCCGCACCTGATAGCACAAGCCAAGGGCGGAAAATGGAATAAGCGGGGCGTTAAAACAACATTTGTTTTAACGCCCCATTTTATCGGCCACAAAAAAACACATTGGCTCGATTCGCATAATCTGTGATTACGCCTGAGCAATCTTGGCCAATACAAGCCAACCTGCTACTTCCAGGCTGTTTGAATATTTTCACTCCAGCGTCCGAAACCAACCGATGCAGTTCGTAGGCAACCCGCTCAAAATAACTCGTAAATCAATGATTTTATACAACAACATTTAATCTCAGCGGCTTGAATTTACCGAAAATGAGATAACAACGCCTTGATTTCTTGCAAATTGCCGTGAGTTTTTGATGGGACCCAAAGACAAACATCCCTCGAGCGGCGAAAAACACTTTCAATATGAGCCGCCGGTCGCCCCTTCCTCCCTGACCTCCGAGAAAGTATTTTTCTTTCCGGGCTATCAGAGTTTTCCAAAAGCCGGATGAAGCCTTCGCCCTTCGAACTCACAGCAATACTCGTCTATTTCTGGATGACGAATAGACAAAAAAGCCAAGCACACGATCTGCTGTTCTCCCGGAACATCAACACTGTGCTGACAATAACTGCAATGCTTTCCGACATCTGGCGGCTCAAATTGAGTATCGTTGCTCATCGTTGCCCCTTCAACACATTCAATCAGCCTTTCACCTTAGTGTTGAACCAAGACCGGAACAAGTAAATAGTTCACGATATCTCAAGAAATAAACGCTCAGCTACGCCCTAATAATAAAAGACACAGAGAAACCGAAACTCACTGCCCCAGTGGCGCGGGGGTAGCTGCGCCTACCCCTGGCGGACAATTGGGTAGTTTGTCGCTTCCAGAAAGTGCCAGTAATTTCTCCCAACTCCCGACAGGACAATTCTCCGGCCTTATCGCGGGCAAGCACCACACGCTGTAGGTAGCGACTTCATCAACGGCTAAGCACTGCTGAAAATCGGCAACCTCAAGGTATTTCGGCGGAAGGGTAGCAAAGCAGCAGACCGCAACGGCAAGTGAACAAGCAGCGATAACAACCGGAACCGGCTTCTTCAGCATATTTCCCTCCACTTCAAAGACAAAAAACAGTACGAATTCTTCGCCTACCGCTGCCAGGGACAGCCATAAACTGCTGCCTTAGCGCCCTTACACCAGATAAGAATAGAATGTTCGATCCGAAACGGTAATGTGCTCAACAACGTCTTTCGTCAAAAAGCGGAACAATTCTCCAAGAGGCAGGGTTCCACTACGAAAACGATTCACCAAGTCGGCAGCCTGATCAAGAAAGTTGTGATGGAGCGCTGCATGCCCTTCCGCATCAGGAAAGCCCACTGCAGCAATGATGGCCTCTTCATCCTTGAAGTGCTGAGCCGCAGAGTGCATCACGGCATCAATCAACACGGATACGTCGTTGGCACTACTCACCGCCAAAACTGCTCCCAACAGTTTATTGATGTCTTCAAACAATTTACGGTGCTGCGCATCGATAAGCGGGTTCCCGGATTCATATTCGACCGCCCAGACGAGAGGAACAAAATCTGCTGCCGCATTTCGAGCGGCATCGCCATGGCGCAACAGATCGGGCGCAAAGCGAATCGCGTTTCGACCAGAAGCCTTGGCGGCATACATTGCCCCATCAGCGTGCTTGAGAACTTCATCAGGATCGTCTTCGTCGCCAACAAATAGAGCCACGCCAATACTTGCTGCACAATGGTGCTCAACCGCAACATCGCTCCGCCCTTCGTGCTTCACGACAAGCGTATAGGGCGCAAACAAACTGCAACGAATCTTTTCGGCCACCGTTGCCGCCTGCAAGGACGACAGTGCACGATCAATGGCCAGTTCACCAAGAATGACCACAAATTCATCGCCACCAAAGCGCGCTATCGTGTCGCTCTCACGCACGCATTGCCTTAATCGGTTAGCGACTTCAATCAGCAACAAATCTCCAACCTCATGCCCGTAAGTGTCATTTAGCGGCTTGAAATTATCTAGATCCAGAAACAGCAACGCCCCTGAACACCCACTGCGTTTATTGGCCGCCATGACTTGTGCCATGCGATCGCTCAACAAACGTCGGTTCGGCAAACCGGTGAGCGAATCATGAAATGCCAGTTGCCGTATTTGCCCTTCCAGTCGCATGCGCTCGGTGATGTCGCGGTCAACGCCACGATAGCCGAGCAACTCGCCATCTTTGCCAAGAATAGGTGTACCACTGGTCAGCGTTATGTGCGCAGCACCATCCTTATCCAGGATCGAATTCTCCATATCTCGAACGGCGGTTTTAGTAGAAACAATCCTTTCAAACAGGGGTGCGACACGCTGTCGTTCCTCTTCGGTCATAAAATCAAAGACCGTCTTGCCAAGCACTTCCTCCGGCTTATAACCCATCATTGTCTCTACGCCGTCAGAGGCATAGGTATAGCGCCCTTGAGCATCGACCTCCCATATCCAGTCTGCAGAGACTTCAGCGACATCACGGAAACGCTGCTCACTTTCCCGTATCCTCAGGTCCGCCAATTTGCGCGTGGTAATGTCCCGGCTCACCCCGAGGATGCCGATTAACTGGCCCTCCATATTGTGCATGCCGCTGATGGTGATATCGACCCACACCGTTGAACCATCCTTGCACTGCTGCTCTAGCTCGCCGCGATACTCGACAAATGACTCGCCGCCCGCGCTCGCGGCACCCATTAAGTCAGCAAGGACGCGTTCGGCAACGGTGATGGACTCCGCAGTAAAAACCTGTGCCAAGGATTGCTGCACGACTTCACTGCTGGTATAACCAATGAGCTTTTCAACCGAAGGGCTCACGTAACTGAAATGACGATCAAGGCCCATAATCCAGATCACGTCAGTCGCGTTATCCGCCAATAGCCGATGTCGCTCCTCGCTGATGCGCAACAACTCCTTGGTGGCGTTACTGGCATCGAGCGCCTCCGCCAATCGACGGTTGTTTCGATAGATATAGAAAGCAATGGCGCTGACAATCGAAAGCAGCAGCCCGGAAAGAATAAGCCACTTCAGATCGCGCTCGGCTTTCGCGTTATAGAGAAAGCCGGTTAAAGGAAAATCATGTGGCAACAAACCGAGATCGGCATACGTATCGGCAATATGCCGCCACCGCCCAGGATTCATGTAGCCAAGCTCGATAATATCTGAACGGAACATCGGAACCATTTGCCGGGCTTCAAACAAGTAGTAGTCGCGGGTATTCTGGTTTGGGTACTTTGCCAGGATCAGATCAACAATTTCTTCCTGGTGTTTCATCGCGTAATCCCAGCCGCGCATGCTCGCTTCACGAAACGCTTTGACGCGAGCAGGATGAAGTTTCAACTCTTGTTCGGTCGTAAACAGGTTATCGCCGTAGAAGTCGATGCCCACCGAGCGCGGGGTATAGATATGATAGGGAAAACCAGCGCGTTTAAGGAAATATGGCTCATTGGTTATGTAAGCAGCCATGGCATCCACCTTGCCATCAATCAGGTCCTGCGTATTGAGGCTAGGCTCCACACGCGTGATCCGATCGGGTGCAAGACCCTCCTGCTTGAGATAAGCGAGCAACTCATCACCCTGCGAGTCAAGCATCACACGCTTGTCAAGCAGGTCGTGAATCCCTTGCGATTGCATCCGCTGAGAAGTAATCAATACCTGCGAAGAATGCTGAAACATGGCCGCCAAAACAACCACTGGCGCGCCTGCATTGCGTGCGAGCAGTAGGCTACTGGAGCCGACACCAAACTGCGCCTTGCCATCGATTACCGCTTGTACTGGATTATCACCGGGGTGCGCTTCCCGGAAAGAAACATCCAGCCCGACATCACGGTAATAGCCTTTTTCCTGCGCCGCGTAATAGCCAGCGAACTGAAAATTATGGCGCCACTTGAGTTGAAGCGTAACAGCATCCAGCGCCAGTGCAGCTTGCGGCCAGGCACTCAACAAAATAGAGAGGACCGCCAAGACAAAGCAACGTGCGTTGTTTAACGGGGTGGTCAATGAAAACATATCGAATGTTTAATCGCTTTCGTGCGTACTGTTGGACATCTCATTCCTTCTACCGCAGCACCACTTCCATTGGGCAGGCAAAAACTTTCTTTACGTCTGACCACAAGCTCATTAAGACAATTATCCCCCAAATAGCACATAGGCAACAGGCATTGCGTAACTGGTACAACCCGCTTCGCGTATTGCAGCCGACAGGCCTCCCCTAAAACCATCCCATGTGCATTGCAAGAAAAAAAACGCGTTATAAAAAAACCATCGACGTCTGATCGTTGGAAAAGGAAAAAAACCGTTTTCAAGTCTTTGCTCGCCAGTACCGTACGTCTTTCGGCATGCGCCAGCTACGGTAGCAACGCGCTCAAACCCGGCATTTCACTATTACCCGAAGTCATCGCCACCATGTGCATGCCAGCAATGAACTGGAAGCACCAGGATGGTCAGGAGCAACTTGCCTATCCGAGCGGCCCCTAAGGCACGCAATCCTACATGGTGTTCATCGGCGCCGATGGCCGCCCGAATCGTATCGAAGAAGTACTCGACCACCAGCATTTTGCAGGCATCGTCATCGAAAAAGCACGCAGGAGGATGTCCTGCGCCTGATCGACCCACCTTACGCTCCCTGGACGACCTACTACAAAGGGTTCAACCAGATCGCCTGGGAATGGAACTTCTGCGACGCGTGGCGCGAGGTTGCCCGTTTCAACGTCTATTTTGATGCCGCGACCGGCATTGTTCGGCGCACCGAGCAGCGCACCTACCGGGGCGATTTCCCCTCGCCCTTTGGCCGCCGCGGGGCTTCCTCATTCCGGTGCTGAGCCAGCACTATTCGTCGAACGGAGATTGTTCGACGCCTCAAGCGCCGCTTGCACAAAGGCCTCGGCGGCAGTAACAATCGGCGAGAGAGCAATCCCGTCGCCGCGCGCTGAAATATGCACCGACAATTCCGGAGAAGTCACCCGCATGACCACCGGAACCCCGTATCCGCTCGCGTGCAGCGCAATTTGCAGATTCACCGCGTCGGAATCGGTCACCGCCACCATCAGGCTGGCCGATTCAATCCCGGCAAGCGCGAGAACCTCCCGGTTCGTCGCATCGGCAATGATCACGTGATGACCAGCCGCCCTGAGCGCCGACACATTCCGGCTTTCTGCGCGAGGTTCGATGACCACCAAACGCTGCCCGTCGACCGCGAGCATTTCTGCGATCCGCAGGCCGACATTACCAGCGCCGGCGATCAGCACACGACCTTTGCCGCTAACCCGCACTCTTCCCTGCAGCACATCCAGACGCCGGCCTAATACCCAGTCGGACAACAGGGCAAACAGCACCGCGATAAAGCCTGCGCCGGAAAGCATCAAAGCCATGCCAAAGAGTTTGACGCCATCACTCGCGTCCTTCAGTGCAATGTCTCCATAGCCGACCGTCATCACCGTCGTCCACACAAAGTAAAGGGCGTCAATGTAACGACAGTTAAGCGCATACGAGAAATACCAGGCCGACGGAAACACCAGCGCAAAAAGGCTGATCAAGGCCCATACCAGAATGCCGTCGACACGATAACGACGCAACGGGCGAACGGGCGAAGACATCGTCAAACGCTTTGTTGGCAGGGCCGACAACAACTTCCGCGCCGCCTCGACAAAAACCGGCGCAGTCACCCGCGACATACTAAGAATGCTCACTCCGGGAATCGTTTCCGTCACGTAGGCAGCCAGCGCCGAATCGAACACTCGCACCACCAGCTTGAGGGACGGATACAGGCGGCGCACCTGCAAAGCGCAATCGACATTGCCAAAGTCGTCGTCAGACGCCAAGACGAGCACGCTCGCGCACGCAAGTGATCGCGCCACTTCCGACTCGCTGAGCCCGTCGGCGAGACGAACGCGCCCGACTTCACTTCCCTCGTCGCGCAATCGCTGCAGGATGGCCAGCGACAACGCTCCGCCACCATCAACAAGAATCATCAAATGCCCTCAATCGGGCGAATTGATCGGCATCATGCAGGACAAAATACTTTTGGCGATATCTACGCCTTGTTTTTTTACGTCGCCCTCAGTCGCGTTTCGTGACAACACAAACTTGGTTCCGGCGACGTAAGGGGTCTTCGTCACCAAACCTCCTGGCAGAACGCGCCTAATACCACCGCTTGTGGAACTGAAGGAAAGAATGGGCAGTACCGAACCCGGCGAGCCGTCGCGTACTTCGACCTCGATGCCGACCGATTCTGCTCCTGCACTCAGACCGATAACTGACGATACCACTCGACGCCCGGTATCGGCCTTTACAAAATATCCACTAACCAACCAAGAGTGTGGAAAAAGCGCGATGTTATCAGCCGCGATTTCAGCGGCCTGCCCGCCTTTACGCAATTCATCAACGATCGTCTGCGCCAGTAATTGCGTCAATTGCCGGGCCTTTTCCGTGTGGTCTTCGTCGCGTAAACGAGAGCCGATTCCATGCGTCTTGACGAGCGCCGGGTCGAGTCTGAACGGCGTCACATAGACTTTCGCAGGCCGTGCCAGCAGGTGCCCGGCAACCGGTACCGATTGATCCAGACTCTCTTCGGCCGAAGCAGGCAAGGCCAGCGCCGCTGCCAGAAACAGAAATACTCCGAGAACCGCATTTGTTCTTGCCATAGACATCAAATTTCTCCCCATCAAAAAATTCCATTAGAAACCGGCTTTCGCTGGCCCAATTATCCTCCAATGGCTAGCCAAATTCAGGCCAGCCGAATTAACAATAACTGCAACAAAGACCTGCGCAAACAGCCAGCCAATGCGCGACAATAGGCGCCTCGCAACACTACCGTCCCGTTCATGCCTAAAACCCTGCCAGAAAATGCGCCCTGCCCGTGCGGCAAGGCGCTCACCTACGACGCATGCTGTGCGCCCCTTCACCAAGGTGCGGCTGCAACGACCGCCGAACTGCTGATGCGCTCGCGCTATAGTGCCTATGTTCATGGTCTGGAAGGCTATCTACTGGCGACCTGGCATGAAAGCACGCGTCCGTCATCGCTCGATCTGGGCAATGACCTCGCCACGCGCTGGCTCGGGCTCGAAATCAAACGCCACCAGCAAACCGGGGAAGACGCAGCAATTGTCGAATTCGTCGCGCGCTACAAAATCGGCGGCCGCGCGCACCGGCTGCACGAAACAAGCCGCTTCGTCCATGAAGACGGCCACTGGTATTACCTTGATGGCAAGTTTCCGGAAGAAAAAAAAGGCACATGAGGGAAGAACTGCCCGTTCTCTACCGAGATGACCACCTGATCGCCATCCACAAGCCGGCTGGCCTGCTGGTTCATCGCACGGTACTGGATCGCCACGAAACGCGCTTTGCCGTGCAGATCCTGCGTGACCAAATTGGCCGCCATGTCCATCCGGTGCATCGTCTGGATCGCGGCACGTCCGGCGTACTGCTCTTTGCGCTCGACCGCGAAACCAGCCGGATTCTCAGCGCGCAATTTGAAACTCAGAAGATTGACAAAACCTATCTGGCTGTCGTGCGCGGTTACCCTGACGAATCAGGGACCATCAACCATCCGCTTACACGCCAGTTTGATGACTACGAGTTTCGCTCACCGGATAGTACCGGTGAAGCACAAAGTGCCGTAACCCACTACCGGCGGCTGGCAACGGTGGAACTCCCCTACTGCGTTGATCGTTACCCAACGAGTCGTTACGCCCTGCTCGAACTAAAACCGGAAACCGGACGCCGGCACCAGTTGCGCCGGCACTTGAAGCACCTCGCACATCCGATCATCGGCGATGCGACCTACGGTAAAGGCAGGCACAACCGCCTATTTCAAGAGCAGTTCGGCTGCCACCGCCTGTTGCTCGCCTGTCTCGAAATGCGCATCACCCACCCAATCAACGGCAAACCTTTAACACTCAGCGCACCACTGGCGGCTGACTTTACTTCGCTACTGGAGCAATTGGGTTGGGAAACGCCTGCACCAACTCCTGCTCTAACTCCTGCTTAGTCCCGACAGCCCTTCCAACTTACCGCACAAGTGGAGCGCAGGTATTTGAGCGCCCTTTCCATGTGCGTGTCAGGCCATTTCGGATCGGTATCGGCCAAGCCTTCTTCCGCTTCGCGCTGTAAATCGTCGGACCAGAATTTTTGTAAATCCTCCCGCATGGCCTCCGGCGCTTGATTGACAATAAAGTCACTCACCGCCTGCGAATTGAAGCCGCTCGTCCGAAACACGCGAACAAGGTCCTTTGCCTCCTTGAGCCGCATCGAGGCTTTGGGTTGCAGCCCGGTCGCCACAAACAGGAACACCGTGGCCAACACCGCGGGATCGTCTTCTTCCCCGCGTGTCACACGATCCCACTCCCGCGCGACCAGCCGGTTGTACTCTCGCACGTCATCGTCGACGCTCTCGCTGATAAAATAGCTCTGCACGTACTCGCCATATAACAGCTTATCTGCCGTACTGCCCGTCACTCTAATCTGCGGCAGATCACGCGTAACAAAGCGCTCCATCGCCTGACGCGTCAGCCGCTGAAAATCCTCCGGCTCATTCTTCAGAAAGCTACTCAATCGGCTCTCGTTCAAGCATGCTTTCGCGCTTTTGGCCGATTTGATCAGACGAACAAACACTGTACGCGACGGAATTTTCAGTTCGGCCTTATCGACAAAAATCACCAGCATGGCACTACGAATCAAGGAATCCGCGTCGTCGACATCACGACGTGCAACGCCCATCTTTTTCGCCAGCCAGAACGCAAAATCAATCGCCGTCTGGACTTCCTGCCGAACTGCGAACTCGGCCCGGTATTTGTCCAGCGTAAACACATCGGAAAGCGTCTTTTCGTCAAGGTAGGCACGCTGACTTTCAGGCGTTACCGATTCACCACCGATAACCGTGCTTTCGGGCATCGCATGCAGTCGCTTGAGCATCTCCGAACCACCCTTGGAGTGTGACAACAAGGTCTTGTCGCGCAACGAACACGCGGCAACCCGAAGATCCCCCCCTGAAGCATCCTCCAGATAAAGACTGATCATGCGCACCATCCGGTGCTGTGCCAATTCGAGCTCCGGGCGCAAGTGTGCAGTACCAAAATAATTGGCGATCTGAACGATGCCTTTGGCGAAATCTTCCTGCAGGTTTTCCAGCCTGCCGGGCGTGATAATTTCGCCCTCTATGCCGTAGCGCAGCGCTTTGTTGAAATAAGGCCGCCCGTCAAAAGCTGCCAGTGAAGTGGTGACAATACTCATGCGTCCGCTTCCCTAAATGGCCGAATCTTCCTCGTCGTCCAACGCCCCGGCGAGGTCGAACGCTTCTGCTGCAGCCAGCTCATTAGCTTGCTCCAGCAGCTTTTGAATACGGTCGCGCAGGATGATCAGCACCTCTTCAAAGGCGTCGGGTAGCTCATAACGCAATAACCAAGCGGTTTCCATCCAGTCACCATCGGCAATTTCATAGCGCGAAAGCACTGGCCGCGATTTCTCCATCGAATTACCCAGGCTAAGGCCATGATCGAGTTCCTCGATTTTTTCCATCAGCCAGGTATTGCTCGCCTGCGTGCCGATTTCCGAATTAAATGACGGTGAAAACACCCCGGACGTAGCAAAACCAAAAAGCTCCTCATAACGGTCTTCGAAGTAATCGGCCAGTGTTGAACAACCGCCTTCAAGATCCGCCATGGTTTCAAGGTATTCAACCGCGCCTTCGGCCTCACGATGAACAACGGTATTCATCATCGCCCGCAGCCGCTCACCCTTGCGATCGCCGTATTTTTTCTCGAGAACGATGGCGCGGGCGAACTGTTCCGGCGTCACCAGCATATTCACCACGGACTCCTTCGAGGAATCGAACTCGCGCATGATCGCCAGCAAATCCCTTGGCAGCATTTCATCAAGAACAGCGACCAGCGCGTGATCGCCCGCCTGGTCGGCAACAGCCACTAGCGCACGCTCGGCACCATCAATGTCGCCCGCCTGAATCATTTCTGAGGAAACCAGAACAACCTGATGCATGGATTCTCTTCCTATAAAAAATTCCAAAAACTCAACTCAAACCACAACGACACAACGGACACAACGAAAAAACTCTTGAATCATGGAGTAACGGAACAATCGGTCCTGTCGCAACAAGCACATAAGCAGTAGCCGTTACGTTGTGTTCGTTGTGGTCAACTGCTTTTTTCTAACTCTATCTATCCAGCGTTTCAAAGCCCTGCTCGGAAAGCCAATCCGCACCAGCTTCGCTCAAGTCATCGGCGCCATCGCCATCTTCGCCATCATCACCCGACTCTTCTTCATTCTGGTCTTCCACCACCGGCGCATCGGAAGACGATCTAGTGCGCAAAAACTCGAGGGCCGCAGTCGCCACAAGAAAGGCATCGCCGCCATCGGCCTTGAGCGAAGCGTCAATCAGAGGTTCAGCCCAACCAGCGAAGCGCAGTTCGTCCTTCAATTCGTCCCAGGCGATAAAGCCGGTCTCCGAAGGTTCGCTCAAGACGATCTGCCGCATGGTTTCCGGCGACAAAAACTCAAAAGCGTCGTAAAACACCACGGCCACCATTTCCGGGCTGAATTCGATCATCGGCAGGATAGCCTTCATCTCCCGACGTTTCTCGTTCAGGCGTTTCTGCAGCACCGATGCGCCAGCCGAATCGGTGATCAAATCATCGATTTCGTCGTTGTAACTGCGCATAAGATCGGAAAAATAACGTGACTTTTTCAATGGATGGCCTCCTGAAAATACTTCTTTGCAATATCCCGCGCCACGGGTACCGGGTCTTCGATGAGGCTGCGCTGCCGATAGTCGTCAAAGATCTTTCGCCGCTCCGGGTCGGCAAGAACTTCGTAAGCCTCCTGCACCTCCCTGAAACGCACGGCGGCATCGGGCGACGGGTTCTTGTCCGGATGATACTGCGCGGCCTTCTTGCGATAAGCCGCCTTGATCACGTCGATCGTCGCACTCGATGAAACGCCGAGGCGCGCGTAATGATCCTGAACTACTGACATTGCTTACTCTCCATCGACATCCGTGTTTCTTGATGATCTGACCCACTCGAAACCCAAACAGGCAAAACACCCGTTTCACCCGGCGTACAAACAAACGCCACATCAGCGCCCAGTCCACCAACCCAGAGCAGACGATCGTTGCACCACAAAAATGGCAGTCGTTCGCGCTCCCAAGGCGGCACAGCGGCCTCCTGCAACAACTTGCGCAAACTCCGGCGTGGGCGACGCGGGTGCAACTGCAAGCGTTCGCCACCGTGTCGCGCCTGCAGCGCAACGCCGCCGCCTTCAAGCAAGGATCGGCGAACACCCTCTCCGACCGCAGGCACAAAGCGCACATAGCCACCAGCCCAGGGCAATTCTGCTTCGCCTGACCACAGTACTGGCCGCGCACTTACCACCGGAGCATGATCCACAAGATGCAACTCGTCACGATAAACGTGCAGCTCTCCGTCTGCGGTCGCCAAACAAATTTCCGATGACGCATCGGCTCCGGCTAGTTGCTGCAGAGCCTCGTCAATCCAGCGCGTATCAGGCGCTCGAAATCCCGCTTCGACCCACGCAAAACGCAGCAGATTTCGCGCTCGCGCCGGTGTCAGCGCATTAAAACGTGAGACCGCGATCCGTCCCGATGGCGTTGCTAGCGTAACGCGATCCAGCTCGGCCAATTCGTCAAGCAATGCTGACGCTTCGGCAAAATGCCCAGCGGCGCGCGCCAGCGACTTTTGCGCGCCGGGAAACTTCTCATCTAATCTCGGCAGCACATCGTGCCGAAGGAAATTCCGCCGAAAACGCACATCGTCATTGCTCTCGTCGTCGATCCAGCGCAGCCCATGTTCTACCGCATAAGACTCAATCTCTGCACGCGGAACAGCAAGCAGTGGCCGCACCAGAGTAGGACCCCGTGCTTGCGAACGTTGCGCCAGCATGCCGGCCGCACCGACCACACCCGCACCACGCAGCAGCTTGAGCAACACTGTTTCGGCCTGATCGTCGCGATGATGCGCCAAAGCCAGCCAATCAGTGTCACAGTCGGCAAACGCGGCATGCCGCACCCGCCGCGCCGCGCCTTCCAGTCCTTCGCCGCTGTCGCGCTGAACCTCGACATGAATAACGCGCAGCGGCACCTTCGAGGCCGCACACAACTGCGTACAAAACCCGACCCAGGCGTCGGCATTGAAGCTAAGACCGTGATGAACATGCACGGCGGAAAGCACTACCGGCATTCCGCTAGCCGACACCAAGCGGCACAGAGCATGCAGCAGCACTACCGAATCACGGCCACCGGAAAGCGCGACACATAAACGCAAGTTCGATGAAGACGACAAATTCGAAGGCAAGCGCGCCTTCAGGAAAGCCGAAAGGGCTTTTGCAACCGGATTCGCAACATCCTCTGGCAAACGATCAATGGACCGGCTGTTCTTTGGTCCGACCATAGTCCATCAGACGTTTGAAACGCGCTTCGAGCAGCTCGCTGTTCGACATCGCGCCCAACTGCTTCAAAGCGTCCTGCAGCGCCTTTTTGAGGTTTTGCGCCATCGCCTCGTGATCGCGATGCGCACCGCCTAAGGGTTCATTCACCACTTTGTCGATCAACCCCAGCGATTTCAAACGGGGCGCCGTAATTCCCATGATTTCTGCAGCCTCGCTGGCCTTGTCAGCGCTCTTCCAGAGGATCGACGCACAACCTTCCGGCGAAATCACCGAATAGATCGAATACTGCAGCATCTGCACCACATCGCCGACACCAATGGCCAGCGCACCACCGGAGCCGCCCTCGCCGATGACCGTAACAACAATCGGCACCTTGATGCCAGCCATTTCATACAAATTTCGGCCAATGGCTTCGGACTGACCGCGCTCTTCGGCATCAATGCCCGGATAGGCGCCCGGCGTGTCGATAAAAGTAAAAATCGGAATGCCGAATTTTTCGGCAAGACGCATCAGCCGCAAGGCCTTGCGGTAGCCCTCGGGGCGCGGCATGCCGAAATTGCGGTAGAGTTTTTCCTTGGTATCGCTCCCCTTCTGGTGACCGATAACCATCACCGGCTGCCCGTTAAAGCGCGCCAAACCGCCGACAATGGCGTGGTCGTCGGCAAACGAGCGGTCGCCATGCAGCTCTTCGAAGTCGGTAAAAACCAGCTTCAGGTAATCGAGCGTAAAAGGCCGCTGCGGATGCCGTGCCACCTGCGAAATCTGCCACGGCGTGAGCTTGGCGTAGATTTCCTTGGTCAGGGTCTGGCCTTTCTTCTCAAGCCGGGCAATCTCTTCGGAAATATCGACCGCCGAATCTCCCTGCGCCAGGCGCAGGCCTTCGATATTGTTTTCGAGGTCGGCAATCGCATGTTCAAAGTCGAGAAAACTGGTTTTCATCAAATTCAGGCCTATTCAGAAACGGCGCCCATTCTAACCCATAGGCGGATGATCGGTTGTTTCGCTACCCAACACCCCGCCAAGACCAATGTTCATGCGGCTTACAGCGCCTTCAATCAGGAGCTGAACCGTCGGCTTCCGCTCGCTTGCGTTTAAAAAACAATCGTATAGCCACGAAGAACACGGGGACAAAAAAGATTCCCAGCACCGTCGCTGAAATCATGCCGCCGAGCACGCCGGTACCGATAGCGTTCTGACTGCCCGAACCAGCGCCATTGGCGATGGCCAGAGGCAACACCCCGAGACCGAAGGCCAGTGAGGTCATCAGGATCGGGCGCAGCCGCAAGCGCACTGCGGTGAGGATCGCTACCGACAATTCAACGCCGCGATCAATCTGTGCCTGAGCGAATTCGACAATCAGAATCGCGTTCTTTGCCGACAGACCTACCGTAGTCAGCAGCCCAACCTGGAAGTAAATGTCATTGGTCATTCCCCTGCCACCGGCGGCGAGCAGAGCACCAATCACGCCCAGAGGCACGACCAGCATCACTGCAAAAGGCACCGACCAGCTCTCGTAAAGGGCCGCCAGACACAAAAAAACCACCAACAAGGAGATGGCGTAAAGCGCCGGCGCCTGCGCACCCGAACGCTTCTCTTCAAAGGAAACGCCGGTCCATTCGTAACCGATTCCCGGCGGCAGCTTTCCGGCGATTTCGGCAACCGCGTCCATCGCCTCGCCGGTACTGACGCCGGGGGCGCCTTGGCCCATGATCTCAACCGAAGATGAGCCGTTGTAGCGCTCCAGTCGTGGCGAACCGTAAGACCAGTGCGCGCTGGCAAATGACGAAAACGGCACCATCTCGCCGTTCTTGTTGCGCACATGCCATTTGTTGAGGTCTTCAGGGAGCATGCGATAAGGGGCGTCGCCCTGCAGATAAACCTTTTTCACCCGGCCACGGTCAATAAAGTCATTGACATAACTGCTACCCCAGGCGGTCGATAGCATGTCATTGACCTCGCTCATGGTCACCCCCTGCGCGTTAGCTTTGGCTTGATCGATGTCGAGTTTGTACTCTGCCATGTCGTCCTGTCCGTTCGGGCGCACGCCGACCAGGCGCTTGTCCTTCATCGCCATACCGAGGAACATGTTGCGCGCATTGATCAGGGCTTCGTGGCCTAATGCGGCGCGATCCTGCAACTGCACGTCAAAACCGGTGGCGTTACCGAGCTCAACAACCGCTGGCGGGGCAAAAGCAAAGGCCATCGCATCGCGAATTTTAGAAAAAGCCCCCATCGCTCGGCCAACCACGGCTTTCACCTTGAGATCAGGGCGCTTTCGCTCCTCCCAAGGCTTGAGCTTAACGAAACCGAGCCCCATGTTCTGACCGCTGCCGCCAAAACTGAAGCCAGCGACCGTAAAGAGCGAATCCGCAGCTTCCTTCTCGTTGTTCAGAAATTGGTCTTCCACCGTATCGAGCACCTTGAGCGTCCGCTCCAGTGTTGCACCGGCCGGCAGCTGAATCTGGGTGAACAAGATGCCTTGGTCCTCATCCGGGAGGAAAGAGGTCGGCATCCACGCGAACATGACACCCATGACACCGACAATGAGCAGGTAGATGACGAGATAGCGGGTGCGTTGGCCGATTATCTTGCCAACCGTTGCGACATAGCCTTTCTGACCGCGATCGAACAAGCGGTTAAAACCGCGGAAGAAACGATTTTCAGAGAAATGCTCTCCCTGCTTAAGCGGCTTGAGCAGAGTAGCGCAAAGCGCCGGCGTCAGGATAACGGCCACCAGCACGGAGAGCGCCATTGCCGAAACGATGGTGACTGAAAACTGCCGGTAAATCACACCGGTCGAGCCGCCGAAAAAGGCCATCGGCACAAACACCGCAGACAACACGAGCGCAATCCCGATCAGTGCGCCGACAATCTGATCCATCGATTTGCGCGTTGCTTCCTTGGGCGACAGGCCCTCCTCGCTCATGATGCGTTCGACGTTCTCGACGACGACAATCGCGTCATCCACCAGCAAACCGATAGCCAGCACGGTGGCGAACATGGTCAAGGTATTGATCGAATAGCCGAACAGAGAAAGCACGCCAAAGGTGCCGAGCAACACCACCGGCACCGCGATGGTCGGAATCAGCGTGGCGCGGATGTTCTGCAGAAACAGCCACATGACCAAGAAGACCAGGATGACGGCTTCGATCAGGGTATAAACCACCTCCTTGATCGATATCTTGACGAAGGGCGTCGTATCAAAGGGAACGACGTATTTCACGCCCGCTGGGAAATAGCTCGACAACTCGTCAACCTTGGCTTTGACGGCATTGGCGGTAGTCAATGCATTGGCACCGGCAGCCAGGCGAATGGCAATCCCGGCGGCCGGTTTGCCGTTGTAGCGGGCAACGACGCCGTAGGAGTCACTGCCCAGCTCAGTGCGCGCCACATCGCGTAAATACACGTTGCCGCCTTGCGCGTTGGTGCGCAGCAGGATTGAATCGAAGTCCTCGACCGTCTGCAAACGCCCCAGCGCCGAAATCGTGGCGTTGAGCTGCTGGCCTTCGACGGCGGGCGTGCCACCCAGTTGGCCTGCGGAAACCTGCGTATTCTGCGCCTGAATGGCAGCGCGCACATCGGCCGTCGTCAGCTTGTAATTAACCAACTTGGCCGGGTCGAGCCAGATACGCATCGCGTACTGCGAACCGAATACAGTCACTTCACCAACGCCAGGAATCCGGCTCAGCGGATCCTGCATATTGGCGACCAGATAATCGGTCAGGTCGGTTTGCGTCTGATCGTTTTTCTCCGATACCAAACCGATGATCAAGAGAAAGTTCCGTGACGACTTGGCCACCTGCACGCCTTGCGCCTGCACGATCTGCGGCAGCGATGGCATGGCCAGTTGCAGCTTGTTTTGCACCTGCACCTGCGCGATATCAGGGTTCGTTCCGGCGTTGAAGGTCAGGGTGACCGAGGCACGACCATAGGAATCGCTGGACGACGACATGTAGAGCAGATTGTCAATCCCGGTCATCTTCTGTTCGATGATCTGGGTGACCGAATCCTCCAGCGTCTTTGCCGAAGCACCCGGATAACTGGCATTGATGACGATGGCGGGGGGGGCAATCGGCGGGTATTGCGAAACCGGCAGCTTGTCGATCGACAGTGCACCGGCAAGCATGATAACGATCGCAATGACCCAGGCGAAGATGGGACGATCAATAAAGAAACGAGCCATGCGCTGTTCTCCTTACGGCTTGGCGGCTGGAGCGCTTCCAGCCGGAGGCGCTGCTGCTGGCGAACCCGCTGGAACAGCAACAACCGTCGTACCGGGGCGCGCCTTTTGCAGCCCCTCGACAATCAACTGCTCACCGGCCTTGAGACCTTCGCTGACCAACCATTTATCGCCAATGGCACGCTCGGTTTTGACAACCCGCGGCTCGACCTTCCCTTCTGCGTTAACCACCATGGCCACGGCGCTGCCTTTGGCATCGTGCGATACGCCTTGTTGCGGCACAACGATGGCATTCTCCATGACTCCCTCTTCAATGATGGCACGCACGTACATTCCGGGCAGCAATTCGCGGTTGGGGTTGGGGAATACCGCTCGCAGCGTTACCGAGCCGGTACCTGGATCAACCGTCGCCTCGGAAAAGCTCAGCTTACCCTCCAGCGGATACGTCGAACCATCGTCGAGTAGCAGCTTCACTCTGGCCTGATCCGTGCCGGCACTCTTCAACGTCCCGCCTGTCAGGGCGCGCCGCATCCGCATCATCTCGGTACTGGACTGAGTTACGTCGACATTGATCGGATCAAGCTGTTGCACGGTGGCCAACGCGGCTGACTGGCTGGCCGTAAGCAGCGCCCCTTGAGTCACAGTCGATTTGCCGATGCGACCGCTGATCGGTGACTGCACTCGCGTGTAAGCGAGGTTGATACGTGCCAGTTCAACCGCAGCCTTACCAGCCGCAACATCGGCTTCGGCCTGCTGCAAAGCTGCGCTGGCATCGTCAAACGCCTGCTGGGTGATCATTTTTGAAGCCAGCAATGGCTTGAAGCGTTCCAGCTTCAGACGAAGCGTTTCCTGATTCGCCAAGGCTTTCGCCAGCCCGGCCTTGGCGCTGTCACTATTCGCCTGATAGACAGCCGAATCAATCTGATAGAGCACTTCGCCGGCTTTGACTTCGCCGCCTTCGGCAAATAACCGACGTTGCACCATGCCACCGATCTGTGGCCGGATTTCCGCGATCACACTGGCTGCGGTACGTCCTGACAACTCGCTAGTAATGGCGACGGTTTGCGGCTCCACGGTAAGCACACCAACTTCGGTCGGCCCGCCAGCGCCGGGCGGCATACCTTGGGATGCCGGACCTTTGCCACACGCGGCAAGACTCAAGGCACAAACCATAGCAGCAATTAAGCTTGGTCGAAGTGCGCTTCGATAAAGAGCACTATGGAGGTTGATACGGCGCAACATGGCGATCTCCGGTACATGCCTCGGCAAAAAGGCGTCAAGGGAAGCGTTTGGCAAAGATCCGTCATTTTACAACCACGGATTGCTTTTCTTGACGCTTGATCACATATCGCCTTAACTTAAGCGGTCGCGAAGGCGAAGCCATCATAAAAACGCATCGTCAAACACCTTCGGCCAACCGCAACGAACAATACTATGAGCCCTAGCCTAAGACCATGAAATTCAAGGACTACTACGAAACTCTTGGCGTTCCGCGTAACGCAACGCAGGACGAAATCAAACACACCTATCGAAAACTGGCACGCAAGTACCATCCTGATGTCAGCAAGGACCCTGAGGCCGAGGTACGTTTCAAGGAAGTAGGCGAAGCCTACGCCGTACTCAAAGACCCGGAAAAACGCGTGGCCTATGACCAGATGGGCCAGCAATGGAAAGCAGGTCAAGACTTCCAGCCGCCACCTGACTGGAACACCGGCTTCGAGTTTACGGGCAGCGGTGCCGATTTTGCGAAAGATGGCGGCGCGCAGTTCAGCGATTTCTTTGAAACGCTGTTCGGCCGACAAGGACGACAAGCACAAAGCCATCGTGCTGGCATCCACGCCCAAGGTCAGGATCACCATGCCCGGGTAATGATCGACCTTCAGGATGCCTACAGCGGTGCACAGCGAAGCATCGTTCTACGCATGCCGACGCTCGATGCCGAGGGCCACGTTAGCATGCAGGAGCGTACGCTGGCAGTGAACATCCCGAAAGGCATCCGCGCCGGGCAACATCTGCGTCTGACGGGTCAAGGAGGCCCCGGCTTGGGCCATGGGCCTGCCGGAGACCTGTATCTGGAAATTACGTTCAACCCACACTCGCAATTCAGAGTCGACGGTCGCGACGTCTATATGGATTTGCCGCTGGCACCTTGGGAAGCTGCGCTGGGCGCTTCGATCAGCACGCCGACGCCGGCAGGCCCGGTGCAGCTCTCCATCCCCGCCGAATCAACAGCAGGTCGCAAGCTACGCCTGAAAGGCCGTGGCATACCAGGCAACCCGGCCGGAGACCTCTACGTCGTCATCAGCATCGCCCTGCCCCCGGCCGATACCGAGCAAGCGCGCAAAGCCTACCAGTCAATGGCGCAAGCCTTCAATTTCAATCCGCGCCAGCACCTCAAGGAATAGATTGCCATGAACCAGACCAGCATGACATTTTTTCAAAGCACAGTCGTCGAGGAGGAGACCCATTTCACCCTCGTTGAGCTGTGCAAGGCCTGCAATGTTGAAGAAACGCACCTGATCACTTGGGTTCTTGAGGGCGTCCTTGAACCCGTAGGCGACGCACCGCAAACTTGGCGCTTTAGCGGCGATTCATTGCGCCGCGCACAACTGGCGTTACGCCTATCGCGCGATCTGGAGATCAACCCACCGGGGGTTGCGCTGGCGATCGATTTACTCGATGAAATCGCCACCTTGCAGGCACGTCTGCAACGCTCCGGAGCGGCTTGAGACAGCCTTAGTTCACTCCGTGAAAATCCACAAGTTCAGCGTTGAACAAGCACTGGCCAGCCTGAACACCAGCCTGGCCGGCCTGACAACGATTGAGGCCAGGCGGCGGCTAACCGAGTTCGGCCCAAACCACGTCGAAGAAGTGGAGCGCGAACACCTGCTGCTTGGTTTCGCCCGGGAATTCACTCATTTTTTTGCCATCATCCTGTGGATTGGCGCTACGCTGGCCTTTGTTGCCGAGCATTTTG
>RRZT011690936.1_pt1 | contig 22664 bp, 17 predicted proteins | sample 2165551 | NCBI WGS metagenome assembly RRZT01 (sample SAMN10456910, study PRJNA506462) | wastewater metagenome | biome: wastewater; feature: sludge; material: wastewater sludge; isolation source: wastewater sludge with Escherichia coli K12::gfp cells carrying plasmid... | place: USA: Moscow, Idaho... | reverse complement strand
ACGACACCGCCGTGTCCGAAGGCGATCTGATCATCACCCGTCACAACGACCGCCGACTCCGTAACGGCAGCTCGTGGGTCCGCAACGGAGACCGCTGGACCGTCACCCGCGTTCGCTCGGACGGGTCAATCACGATCCGCCCATCCGGGCGAAGGTTCGGGGGTGCCATCGTTCTTCCTGCCGCGTATGTGGCCGACTTTGTGGACTTGGGTTACGCGATCACTGCGCATCGTGCCCAAGGTGTCACGACCGATACCGCCCATGTCGTTGCGACGGCGACTACGACCCGGGAGAACTTCTACGTCGCCATGACCCGCGGCGCAAAGAGCAATCACGCCTACGTCGCCATCGACCGGCCCGACGACGCCCATGACCTACCGCATCCCGCCGATAACCCCGATGCCACAGCCCGGTCCGTGCTCTACGGCGTGATCCAGCACGTCGGCGCCGAACTGTCCGCGCACGAGACGATCACCGCCGAGCAGGAACGCTGGGGCGGGATCACACAACTTGCCGCAGAGTACGAGACGATCGCGCAAGCCGCCCAACACGACCGCTGGGCAACGCTCCTTGTGGCTGCCGGGCTCACCGCCGCCCAGGTTGATGACGTGCTCGGCTCCGACGCTTACGGCGCGCTGTCAGCAGAGTTCCGCCATGCAGAGGCGAACCACCACAACCTGGACGAACTGCTGCCGCGCCTGGTCAGCGTCCGGGGCTTCGAGGACGCCGCAGACATCGCCTCCGTTCTTCACGCGCGCCTGGCCCGGGCGACAATCCGTCCGGCCGGTTCCGGCCGGACCGGCAAGCCGCCGCAGCTGGTTGCAGGTCTCATCCCATACGCCGCCGGACCCATGTCCGAAGAGATGCGCCAAGCCCTCGACGAACGACATCACCTCATCGAGCAACGCGCCGATGCCGTCCTGCGCGGAGCCCTCACCGACAACGAGGCCTGGGCCGTGGCGCTCGGCCCGACCCCGAAGGACAGGAAGCAGCACGACGCGTGGTGGCGGGCCGCCCGCGCCGTCGCCGCCTACCGCGACCGCTACCAGATCACCGACGACCACGCACCCCTCGGCATAGCTCCAATAACCACGAGGCAGAAGATCGACGCCGCCCGAGCAGGCGCAGCGCTCCGAGCCGCTAGAGACGTTGCCACCGACCCACGGCCAGGCTCCAGTGAACGGCCTACGGTGCTGGAAGAACGAGGGCTGGCCCTCTAGCTGGGGTGTTGGGGCGTGCCTTCATCGAGCACGGTGTGCCTCTTGACTAACATCGGAGGTACCAACTCGTTGCCAGTTCTCTCAGGCTTGGTTGATCGAGCGGGGATTGACAGACGGTGGGTGGATGCCTTGAGACGGAAGCGTGACCAGAAGCGACCGCAGACGCGCAGACCGTCCCGCCCTTCTTCAAAGGAACCGGCCCAGTCTCGCGCTGTCGACGCGGACGATCTCTGGAAGAAGCTCCGGCAGGGGGCCAGGAACGTCGCCGGAGTCACATGGCAGATCGCTGTCACTGTCCACCTACTGCTTGCGTCCAGAGTAGGTGAACGGTCCTTCGTCCGACTGACGCCCGAGGGCCTCGAAGATGTTGACTGCGCCTCCGCCGATGGTGTCCTCACGTTTGTCCAAGTCAAGGAGAAGGGAGCCGGCGCCGGTCGGATGACAGCGACAGACATCGCTCAGGCGTTGGCACACGCTGTCATAGCCAAGGAAACGACTGAGGACAGCTTGGTAGTGATCGTGACCGATGGAGGGCTGGGATCGCAGCTAGAGTTCACCGGCTGGGAATCGACCGTAGCGGAAACCTGTCCGCCCCTCGCTATTGAGGCATTGAGGGAGGGACTATGCAAACAGGGACTTGCCAGCGAGGACATCCCGCGTCTCCTTTCTAGCACGAGGATCATCCAACTGCCGTGGAACCTCAGGGCATCAAGCGAACTGCTTCTACGAGAACACCTTCAGGTCCACCCTGCAGTAGCTTCGCTTGTCGTCGGCGAGTTGTATGCCCATCTAGGCGCGATGGCAGCTGCACAGCGTTCGACAACGCTCAGGACTTCACGCTCCATCGACCTATCAGACGTTGACACCCTTCTAGGCAGGATGCAGTCGACCGTCGATGTAACCGGACTCGATGCTGCTGTGCAGGCGGGAGTCTGCGCCCCGGCTGACTTCACGGCTGACACGGAGATTCGACTCGATCAGTTCTATCTCGGCGTCGATGGCGCGCCAGCCCATATCGCCGCTCGTCTTGATGTGCTGCGGCCAAAAGAAATGGCGCAGATGATCGATGCTGTTGGCGAGGAGCGCTACGCGTTACTCACCGGCCCTTCGGGTTCAGGGAAGTCGGTGTTGTTGTGGCGTGCGGCTCGTGACGCTGTGCTCGGCTCCCGCGTGCTTCGAGCACATCGGATATCGAGTGACGCTGACATCGAACTACTGGTAAGGCATGTGCAGCTTGCTCGGCCGTCTTCGATCTCGCCAGTGATCGTCGTTGCTGACAACCTCGGTAGGCCACACATGGATCGCTGGCCCGATGCCGTGGACCGACTCCGCGAGTTACCGTCCGTGGTGCTTTTCGGCGCCTGTCGCTCCGAGGATTTTCGCCCACGTCTGGCACGTGGTGCGGCGCGCATCATCCGCCCCCAACTCGACCGAGCCACCGCTGACAACATCGCCGCCCGCCTCGCGCAAACAGAACTATCGCAAGCAATGTCTCCAGCCGAAGCCTTCCAACGATCCGATGGACTCTTGATGGAGTTCCTCGCACTGCTGCTGAAGGGCAAGCGTTTGAGTCTCATCATCGCCGAACAGGCCGCGAGTCTGGCGGAGCCTGGCCGCGAACTGCAACGATCGGCGGCGCGCCTAATCGCCGTCGCACACAGTCTCGGAATCTCACTACATGGCCGTGCCCTGGCGGAGGTACTGGCACCGGAAGCCTCTCCTCAAACCGTCGGCGACGCACTCAGCATTCTTCATGGTGAACACATCGTCACAGTTGACGGCGACTCCTGGCGGGGCCTCCATGAACTTCGATCCCGAACTCTCGCCGATGCACTACATGAATCACCCCCTCCCTCCTTCGGAGATAGCCTCTGTGCGGTCAGTCGGTGCCTTGCGCTAACAGAGGCAAGTTGGCTCTTGCGACGGACTGCCGAACGCTACCCTCGTTGGGTTCCGGATGTTGCGCGGGCGTTGGCAGATCACATTGCTCAACCCGAACTCGATAACGCTCACGAGATGGCTGAGGTACTTGAAGGCGCAGAGCGCGCGGACAACCTTCTGTATGCCCGTGAGTGCCTCCCGCTGATCCAGGCGCATTGTCCCTCGGAACTCTCGCTGAGCGACGCAGCTATGTTTGTGTTCGGGATTCGGTACCAGGGGATGTTCCGTGACGCCGACATGGATCCTTTCCGCACGATAGTGCAGAAGTTGCGGCCGATCACGTCGACCATTCCCGAACGCACCGACGTTGCGCTCGCCATCGTCAGCTCGAAACTAACACCATCGCTTATCGCATCGCTGTTGAGCGAATCAGGCTTGGAAGCCAAGGTTCGCGTTCTTGAGGCACTTTCCGGCGTGCTTCGCCTCCGGGATCAGGATGTTAGACGTATTTTCGATAGCACGCCGGTTCCCCATGATAGAGCGAGCGCGGCGCAGTGGGCGCGCCTTGTCGAAACTCTATTTACGCACGTGTCTGCGGACTCGGCTCGCAAAGTCTTCGGGACCATTGCCAGTCGAGCCGAGGTCATCGCTCGAGCTGAACCTTGGGCCATTGCCACTGAGGCTGACCAAGACGGACCTAGCGTGACGCTGCTTGAGGCGCTCACAGTCGAGGCAGTCGCCGACGAACTTCCGTGGGAGCCTTCCCGCACCATCAGCAATGACAACGCTGAAGCGATTGCCATCGCCACAGCGAAGCGTCTTGCCTTCGCCTGTCCAGACGCCAGCGTCGTGAAGGTTCGAACAGTCACCCCCTCGGGACGTCCCGCAGAGCTTGACGGGCACGAATACGCCAGACGTGAGATTCCAACAGAGAGCTTCCCGAACCGCGTGGGCGTAAGGCGTAACGTCGGATTCACCGCTGCCGTTAGGAAGCTCTCGGCAGCCGAGACATGGACTGAGATGCTGACCGCTCAGATTCAACTCGGTAGCACTTTGACCACGCTTGCAGCGTCAGCCAGGGCAAGACTTAACCCACATGACAATCTGCGGCGCCGCGCTGAGTGGACAGCTGAGGTCAACGAGGCCAAACGCAATGCAACCCTCCTCAAACCCGAACCCCGGAACCTCGACCCAGGACTTCCTTCTTCTCATGCCAAGGCGGATGATCGGGAGCGAGAATCTGACTCGACTTCAGGCGCTCTAGACAAGACTGCGCAGGCATTGTCTGTGATCATCAGCAATCCGAATCGGGCGAGTGTCGCAATGACTCTGGACGATGCGGTCCGAAAGCTCACCGAAGCGCGACGGCAGGGGATGGTCATCCTCCCAGGGTTGGGTGAACCGATCCCCGAGAAGCTCATCACAGAGACAGCACGCCTAGCAGACCTCACCGCGGCAGCACACGAGGCTCCCGCCCGCCTTGCGAATCTTCGTTTGCAGGACGAACGTGCGGTCGGTCAGTTTGTCGATGAAGTCGCAGTCGAGCGAAGACGACTACAGAAGCAGTTCGTTGAGTCCGCCCTTGGTGGAGTGGCAGGCTACGAGACCTACGTGTTCAGCGATCCCATGCCAGATCGGGTGATCGTAAGCGACACCGCGATCCTCGTGACTGTGCCCGCCGACTCCTGGATGGACGCAGTCGAGATCGTCAGCCAACTCGATGAAGAGTTCAGGGAGAGGCTCGACGCCAAGGTCATTCTCGCGCGAACAGTGAACAACGTGCCGAGTGGGGGCGGGCTACAGTTGCGCCGGTTCGGCTCGACAAACGTCCTCCCAGCGCCTCACGAGGCGATAGCCGCATTCGCTGACGCGGCGGGTATTCAGGTGTCACTCGGGATGGCGGCTGATCAGGCACAGCAGCTGATCAATGAACTCGTGCGTGTCTCCTGGCTGATCGCGCTTAGGAGATTCCGACCGAGCAGCTGGGAGACTGTGTCTGGTCTTCGGCCGCCCGGCCATCTCGTGCTCACTGAGCTTACGCCAGAGCAACTCGCCCTCCCGGGGGTAGCAGATGCGGTTGACCTCCTGACAACCCAAGTCTCAGATGAACTACGAGGACAAACGGACACATCGCTGGCGGGCGTCGTCGTCGATAGCCAGGCCGGAACCATCGATGCTTCCGCCCGCAGCCTCGGCATCCTCTCTGCGATAGCGACACTCGTCACCAGGACCGACCTCCTTGCCGCCCGTGCAGACTAGCCGATCGCCCGCCGTGGTCAGTCGGCACTCCGACGACCAATCGCGGCGACGATGGCCAGCTACCGAATGTAGATGAATCTGAGAAAGCGAGGTGGGCAAATGGGTCATCGCGACTACCGCGATGCTGGCTTCACAAGCCCGGGTAATCAACACAACATCATGGCCTTCGTCGGGAATGGGTTCGACATTCAAGTCATGCACGACTACGAGTCGCCCGTCGATACCAGATACACGAGTTTCTACCACTTCCTCAAACTCCGCTCCTTCAACGAAGGCAACCGAATACTCCAGGAGATGGAGAGACTCAGCGCAGCCGGCAAGGAGAACTGGAGTGACGTGGAAAGTGTCGTAGGCGACCTGCTCGTCACCCAACAGGTTGGCGCCGACGGACTTGCATCTGGTCTGCGGGAGATGCAGGGGCAGTTTTCGGAGTTCCTTGACCTGGCCGTCCCAAGCTCTCTCCTGGCGCGCTTGGGGGTCGATTCAATGGATCGCGAGCTAGCGATTCAGTCGCTGGAGGGGTTCCTCGGCGACCTGGAGCCTGAGGAGTACAAGCGTGTCGGGTTCCCTGGAAATGTGAACAACTTCGATGTCTACAACTTTGTGTTCATCAACTTCAACTACACTCCGCTTCTCGACGATCTCGTCTATCTGGACCAGAAACAGTTTGACCCTCTGCCCTACAAGACCGTCGACCGAAACTTCGACTTCAAGGGGAACCCGAAAGATGTCGTCGGAGCTTCGGTGCGGCCTGGTGATCACTTCTCGTCCTATCTGATGACAGAGGTCGTTCACCCGCACGGCCATCAGAGCATCCCGCGTTCGCTGCTGTTCGGCATCGACGAGCCCGCGCAGACGGCGCGCAACACGGACCGGACTCTGCGTTTGGCCAAGCCGTTCTGGGCGCAGAACAAACGACGCTACGAGCACCTCTTTGGTGACACCGAGTTGTTCATCATCTTTGGCTGCTCTCTCGGAGAGACAGATCGTTGGTGGTGGAGACACATCGCAGAGTCACTCGGACAAGACCGGCCTCGCCCAGAAGGGGGAATCTCGTACAAGCCCGAGCTGATCATCTATTGGTACAACGGTGGTCAAGGCCTTACTCAATCGGCGGTACGTGAGAAGTTCCTTCGAGCAGCGGGATTCTCTGATCAGACTGACCTAGCCGAGTACATCCACGTCGTCCTGCACGATGACTCGACCGACCGGGTATGGCTCAACACATCAAGGAAGCCGTAACGTGACATCGCAGCGGCATGGTCCGCTTCCTGACGTCAGCATACGGTCCGATCTGAGCCGCGCGAAGCACCCACGACGGCTCGCAAGCAGGAATGGCCGGACGACTTCAAGTCAAACTCGGGGAAGAGAAATCCACGAGATTCGCCAAGACGCCACACGACAGGAATGCGTGGTCCCGCAGTTCGACCGGGTCAAAAGCTCCGTGCCGAAAGTCCATCAGCAGAGACGCTCGCGCCGACCCCTGCATCGAATCCCAGGTCGGGACGCACGCCATCGAGTAGTCGCAGGACATCTCCAGCGTGAGCAACCAGGCTGGCTGTTCCTTGTCGTAGGAGGTCGTGGGTTCCCACGCTCGCGGCGCTGGTGACAGGGCCGGGCACGGCACCGACTGCGCGCCCCAAGGCGGTTGCCTCGACCGCCACGTTGCGTGCCCCGGAACGGGCTGCTGCTTCGACCAGCACTGTGGCGCCGGACAGTGCCGCCATGATCCGGTGCCGGGCAAGCAGGTTGTGTCGCTTGATCGGAGTCTCGGGCGGTAGCTCGGTGACGAGCAGGCCGACGTCCCCGATGGCGTTGAGCATGTCGCGGTTCATCATCGGGAACCGCTCGTCGATGCCCGTCGCCATCACCACGACCGCGTGGCCGCCCGCCGCCATCGTCGCGTGGTGCGCGGCACCCTCGATCCCATATGCGCCACCAGAGACGATCACCCGATCCTCATTGGACAGGTCGGAAGCCAGCTGACCGGCCACATGCTCCCCGTAGTGGGTTGCCGCGCGGGACCCGGTGATCGTCACCCGATCAGCGGGCCGGCCAGTCAACAGCGACGTAGCGCCCTGAGTCCACAGCAGGTAGGGCTGGCGCGTGCCGAGGCCACCGAGCGCGGTTGGCCAGTGCTTGTCGGTCGGGATCAGCGTGCTCATCCCGCGCTGTTGGTAGTTGTCGGCGGCATTCAGCAGGAAGGTGTTCAGGCGCGGTGCGAGGCGGGAACGCCACACCATGGCCTCGGTCTCGTCAAGGGCCGGAACCGGGCCATCGCCTTCCAGGAGGCTCAACGTGCCGATCCCGCCTACCTGCCACAGCACCTTGCCCGTCATCGGATCGTCAGGATCGTCGATCATCGACAGCACCATCCGCGCCGTCCGCTCGTCACGCACCTGCTCTGCCACACCCACCATGGCCCGCTTCCTCTCACTCGAAGGTCACCGGCCAGGTGCACACGGACTCCCACGAAGGGCAGGGTTCCCTCCGACACGGGCAAGGCGTAGTCTGGAAGACGAGGCGGCTTTCTCCTTCACAATGGGCCGTTCGCGGCCGACCCGTCGGGTCACTCACCACGCACCGCCTCACCAGACATTCCCGTGCGTGAACAAGGAGAACTCTCATGATCCGCCTGCTGCTTGCCGCAAGCATCCACATCCGCGACTTCATGCGTCGCTATATGCCCAGCAACGTCATCACCGACCTGGTTCGCACCCGGAGGGGCCTGAAGTGGGGCATTCCCGCCATGCTCCTCGCCGTCCCGTACCTCGGCGTCGCCTACTGGTGCACCACCCTCCTCGACGCAGGAGGCCCCGGCTGGCTCAACCTCGTCGTCCTGCTCTGCGTGTGGTCCGGCCTCAAGATGCTCTGGCTCGGCCCAGTCAGCCTCATCCTTCTCATCCGCGCCAAGATGTGCGAGTACGCGTCACGCCATCGCCACAGCGTGCGCGAGGCAGATATCCACCTGCCGAACGGTACTGCTGATGCGACCGTTGGACCCCGGCTGTGACCGGCCCCAAACCCATGCCGATGCACGATCGGATGACCCTGCCCGTTATCTCGTTGGCGCATCAGATGCCACGCCGAGCGTCGGAGTGAGCCAGGTGTCGTCGTCTACGAGCATGGGCCGTGATGGGGTGAGTCCTGCGACACTACCTGGTTGCCGGGGCAGCCTGGCTGCTGGCCCGGTAGAGTTGCAGTTGCGGCGAGCGGGGTCGTGGCTGTGGCATGTTCCTAGCTAGTGGACACCCCAATATGGTGGAGAGGAGGCATCGTGGCCATGATCGATTCGGCTTGGAAGGCTTGGTACCGGGCGCAGCATGACCTTCGATGCCGCGCCTCTGGCGAGACCTTTGAGGAGTACGCGACCGGCGTGCTGGCACGCCTGCACGCCGACTATCTGAATCCTGATCCTATGGGTAGTCTCGGCGATGGTGGCTGCGACGGACTTGCTGAGAACGGGTCTGTCCTCTACGCCTGCTACGGCCAGCGTGCCACCACGGGAGTTGACCAGAAGACTAAAGACAAGTTGGAGGCAGACTTCGCCAGAGGATGCGCAAACTGGGAAACCTTTACGATATGGCGGTTCGTGACCAATGCCCCGTTTGGCCCGACCCCGACTGGGAGCCTGGTCGCATTGCGACAGCAGCACGAGGAGGGCACCGAACGTCCCCTCGTCTTGGAACTTTGGAGAGCGCCCGATGATTTGTGGTGGAAGGCGGTCGTCAAGCTGACGCCAGCGCAGCTGGATGAGATCATGCCGGGCGTCCCGCACGCACAGGATGTGGAGCTTGCCGATCTTGTCGAGCTCATCGAGTCGCTGACGGTGACCAGTGGCCAAAGCTCTGGCCTCCTTGATCCAATCAGGCCGGTCCCTTCAACCAAGATGGACTTCAACCAACTCCCGGAGACCACGAGGGCAGAGTTCAACGAGGGCAGGGTTCTGTCTCCTCGCATCGACAAGTGGTTCTCAGAGCAGGCTGATCCCGCGCTCCGCGACGCGAAGGCTCAACGCTTTCGCGCGATCTACCAAGAAGCGCGACAAGCGACTACTGACGTGCGTGAGATTGTGAGGTACATATACGGCGCCCTGGGTGGGCAGGATTTTGATATGTCCACGAAGCGCGCCAACGCGGTGTATGCAGTCACGGCCTACTTTTTCGATTCGTGTGACATCTTCGAAGAACCTCCTTCGGACTACTTTGGGGGTGAATCTCACGATGTTGCTCCCAACTAAAGGAATTGGCCCAGAGCGCGCATTATTGACCGTGGGTGCAACGCTACTGTCACTGTTGGGCTCATCGCCTACAACCGTGTCAGGACTATGGGAGAGGTTTTCGAAAGACGCGAGATCAGCTGATGATCGCGGCACGATCACATTTGACTGGTTCGCTATGGCGCTGTCGATGCTATTCACAATAGAAGCGGTCAGGTGGAACACGTCTGGCCAGTTGGTGAGGTGTCATGTTTCTGCATGAGCTCGGCGCCTCTGATGGCCGATTCAAGAAACTGAGTTTTCACGACGGCATGAATATCTTGCTGGCGGACAAGACTACGGAGTCGAAACTCGGAGATAGTCGAAATGGTGCAGGCAAGACTAGTTTTGTCCGCATTCTTCGCTACCTGCTCGGCGGAAGCATCGACGACAGCTTCAAGTCCAGCAAACTCAGTCATTTTTCCTTCTGGGCCGACCTTGAGATGGGCGACACCGCCGAAGCGTGTCGGATCGAACGCCCGGTGACGCCTCGCACGAAAGTTCAGATTGATGGCGCGATCACTACTATTGACGAGTGGAAGCTAGATGTCGGCCAGCTTTTCCATATCCCCAAGGACGCAAGCCGCCCCACCGTTGGCCAACTCGTTGGCCAACTCGTCCGAGACTATTTCTCCGATCCACTCAAGACATTTGCTGTGGAGTCTTCCTGGGAATCGGGAGCAAGAATCGGGTATCTTCTGGGGTTCTCGCCTGAAATCCTCACAAAGGCCGGCGAGGTCGCTGCTCTAGAGAAGAACCGAAAGGCGCTCAAGAAGGCGATCTCTGATGGCGCCCTCGGGTCGATGACACTAAACGAGGCGGAGCTTCGTGCGCGTCTTGCTCAAACACGGCAGCGCCGCTCGCGTCTTGAGTCGAACCTCTCAGGATTCCGTATCGATGAGCAGTACGCTGAGCATCAGACCGAAGCCGACAGCCTCACCCACGCCATCAGAGACCTAAACGACGAGGGTCTGGCTCTGGAGCGACGAAAGCGTGATCTCGAACTTGCAATGCGAGAAGAAAGCCCGGCTACGTCAAGTGCTGAGGTAACAAAGCACCTGGAAGTGATGTATGCCGAGATCGGTGTTGTTCTCCCTGATGTCGTAGCGAGACGATTTGATGAGGTGTCAGACTTCCACTCGTCCGTGGTGCGTAACCGCCAGATGTATCTTCAATCGGAGCTGACTTCGGTAATTGACAGGCTCGGATCAATCCAGAATGAACGCAGAGTGCTAGATCAGCGTCGAGCTACTGTAATGAATCTGTTGAATGATTCAATGGCCCTTGAAACGTTCCGCACCGCCGAGCGCGAACTTAGCGAACTGGACGCGGCCATCGCGGACCTGGAGCGTCGGCTAGAGCTTGCGCAGTCCGTGAGTGATACAGGGCTTCGCCTTCGTTCGATCATGACGGAGGCAGAAGCCAGTGTGCGAACCGAAATCGCTGAACGCGAGACGCCTCTCGAAGAAGCGATTGCCCTGTTCCAGCAGCTTGGAGAGGAAATATACGACGACCGTGAGGTGTCGTTGCTCATAGAAGCCACAAACAAGGGCGTCCTCAAGGTTGTCCCAAAGATTGATGGTGACGCATCAGCTGGCATCCTAGGCGTAAAGACTTTCCTTCTCGACGTCGTGTGCATGGTTATGGCGATCAAAGCCGATCGCGCTCCTCGAATTCTCGTACACGACAGCCTCCTGTTCGATTCGATGGATGACAGGCAAGTTGCCTCCTGTCTCAACATCGGAGCGCGTCTCGCTGACGCCGTCGGATTCCAATATGTCGTCACACTAAACTCCGACCGCCTCGCTGCGGCCGAAGCTGAAGGATTCGATCGGCGAGAGTACGTTATCGATCCAGTCTTGACTGACGCCGGCGAGGACGGTGGGCTCTTTGGCTTCCGCTTCCAGTAGCGGCAACTGCGGCTACGTGTGGGCGGGTTCGCGCGTCGACCTTCCGGCTGGCCTTATTGTCCGACCGGTTGCGAGCACGGCGGTACGTACAGCGCTTGGAGCCACCTTGAGCCGCTCTGCCACTTGGGCGAGGCTCAACCCGCTGTCGTATAGACGGCTAGCTTCTTCTTGGACTGCGGGGGAGAGGGGCTGGTTGCGCATGGTCACTCCGGCACTGGCGGCGATCTGCGTGATCGTGGTTCGGTGGACGCCGAAGCGTTCGGCGATCTGCTTCACGGGCATCCCGGAGGCGTAGGCGTCGAGGAGCTTCTGACGATTCGGGTAGCTCAAACGAGTTTGAGATTTGAGTCCATTCGATGCGAGAGGGCCGCGATGGTCGCTTCGTTGCGATCGATCCCGACTCGTTGCGAGGGGCCGTTTGCCGCGTAGAGTACGGGAAATCAGCGTTTTCAGCGGCGCCGAGGGGTTGGCGAGGCTTCTACGGAGGACCACCCCTGTGGGCAATGCCTCTGTCGGTTCGCTGACAGGGGCATTGCTGTGTCAGGGCGCGCCGACCTCGTGAACAACTACGCAGTGATGTGGCCCCACGGGTCGAGGACCGGTGCGCCCATGGGTTCGAAGTCCGCGACGTTCCGCGTGACAACGGTCAATCCATGGCTGATTCCGGTGGCGGCGATCAGGGCATCGCGTTTGGGCCACGGATCGGGAACATGCAGCCTCGCCGCCCGTCGAGCGACGGCGACGTCGACCGGGAGGATGCGGCCGTCGAAGACCGACAGAAGGTCGTCCTCAAACCACACGTGGAGGCGTTGCGCCTGGGCCGAGTCGCGCTTGGCCAACCGGGCGATGCCCAGCCACCGGAGGGGGGCTCACCAAGGCAAGTTCAGGAGTAGTCAGCGAAGCCCCGCCGGTTGGCGCCATCGAGCGTCACCGTGCCGCCGTGAGGCACGATCCACTGCGGCCGCGTGTGCCCGAACGGGACGCCGACGCACACGACGTCGTCCGGGTGTAGCGGCCAACCATGTTGACAACGATGTCCCGTTGCTCGGCTGTCAGACGGACGCGTTCGGCGGCGTCCGGGTGCCGGTCGAAATCGGAGACCGGCGCGCGGGCCACGAGCTGCTCGTGAACCGCGGGGGCGAAGCCGGGTGCGGCGAACGACGGAGCGCGTTCTGGTCGCGGATCGGGAAAGTGCAGCCGCGCCGCCCGTCGAGCGACGACGACGTCGATCGGAATCATGCGGCCGTCCCGCCACCGGGTCGGTGGTCCGTTGGCGTCCCCCTCGTGCTGCAACGGCGGTCGTGGCAGGATGTGTGCGAGGAAAGGGGTGGACGCACGTGGAGGAGCGCCTGCGGCCGGGAGTTCTGCTCGTGGGCGGCGTCAATCTGAAGGACGGCGTCTTCGACGAGTCCGTTGTGCTGCTGCTGGATCATGACGAGACCGGCAGCCTCGGTGTCGTCCTCAACCGCTTCGCCGGCGTCGATCTGGGTCTGGTGCTGCCCGGTTGGGTGGGGCTGGCCACGCACCCCGCGCGCATGTATGACGGGGGGCCGGTGTCGCCCGAGGGGGCCATCTGCCTGGCTTCCCCCGCGCATGACTCCGAGGATCCGCCGGGATGGCGCGAACTCTTCGACCGCGTGGGGCTGCTGCACCTTGATACCCCCGTCGAGATCGCAGAAGGCGCTTACCGCGCGTTGCGCATCTTCGCCGGCTACGCGGGCTGGGCTCCCGGCCAGCTCGAGCAGGAACTCCACGAGCGCCTGTGGTACGTCACCGATGCCCGCCCCGGTGACGCATTCGACTCCGACCCCACGACACTGTGGCGCCGATGCCTCAAGAGGCTCGACGGGGAATTAGGGTGGCTCTCGACATGGACCGACAGTCCTGAACTGAATTGAGGTGACGTGGTGACGGACCAGATGAAAGCTGTGGCCGGCACCAAGGTGTTGGTGGTCGACGACGACGTCGCCCTCGCCGAGATGCTGCAGATCGTGCTGCAGGCATCCGGCTACGAGACGTCGTGGGTCGGACGCGGAGACCAGGCGTTGGAGGCCTTCCGCGCCTTCAAGCCCGACCTCGTTCTTCTGGACTGGATGCTGCCCGGCCGCGACGGCGTCGACGTGTGCCGCGACCTGCGGGCCGAGTCCGACGTCCCCATCGTCATGCTGACCGCCCGATCCGACACCCAGGATGTGGTGCTCGGACTTGAGGCCGGGGCTGACGACTACGTGCCCAAGCCGTTCAAACCACAGGAACTCCTCGCCCGTCTGCGCACGCGGCTGCGCAGATCCGGGCCGGGCGACGAGCCGTCGACCACCATCCGCATCGGCAACATCGACATCGACGTGGGCGCCCACACTGTCACCCGCAACGGGGCGCCCATCGGACTGACCCCGCTCGAGTTCGACCTGCTGCTCGCCCTGGCGAAGAAGCCGCGGCAGGCGTTAACCCGCGAGCAACTGCTGCAGGACGTGTGGGGCTATCGGCACCCCGGAGATACCCGTCTGGTGAATGTGCACGTGCAGCGCCTTCGGTCGAAGATCGAGCATGATCCGGAGCGGCCCGAGATCGTGGTCACGGTGCGTGGCATCGGTTACCGGGCAGGGATCACGTCCGGCTCATGATCCGAGGCATCGGACGCCTCCTCGGCGCGCCCGCGCGTTGGTGGTCACGGTCGCTGTCGTTCAAGCTGGTCAGCAGCAGCGTCCTCGCCACGTCACTGATTCTCGCCATCACGGGTCTGTTCCTTATCGGGCAGACCACCAAGGGGATCATGGACGCCAAGACGGCTTCGGCCGTCGAGAGCGCCTCCGATGTGATGCGCAGCATGCAGAGCACGTTGGCCGGCGGGCCGCTGGAGGCGCTGCCGTTCAACGAAGCCATCGCGTACGTGACCATGCGGCTCGACGAGAACGGTGGGTCGGGGGAGGGCTACGAAGTTCTCGTCGTCGGTCCAGGCGCAGACCTGATGAGTTCGGGTGTCGACCCCAGCACTGTCCGCGCTGACATGAGGCGCTCGGTCGCGGACGATCCGCTAGGGATCTTCGCGGCACCCACCCTGTTGCGCTACACGGACGGTCGACCCTCGCACCCTGGCCTGGTCGTCGGAGCGACCCTGCACACGCCGGCCGGACGGGTGCCGCTGTTCTTCATCCACGGACTGCAGCAGGAGCAGGAGATCGTCAACGTGGTCGAGCGGTCGGCGCTGATCATGGCGCTGATCTTCGTGCCCACCATGGCGCTCGTGACGTACCTGATTTCACTGTCCGTCCTACGCCCGGTCCGCTTGGCGCGACTCGCAGCTGAGCGCATTGCTGCGGGACACTTCGACGAGCGGTTGAGCACCCGGGCCGAGGACGACATCGCTGGTCTGTCCCGATCGATGAACCACATGGGCACCGAGCTGTCGCGCAAGATCCGGGAACTGCAGGATCTGTCGCTGGTGCAGCGCCAGTTCGTGTCGGACGTGTCGCACGAACTGCGGACGCCGCTGACCACCGTGCGGATGGCGGCCGACATGATGATGGAGGGTCGCGACCAGTTCGACGTGGTGACCCGACGCTCAGTGGAGTTGCTGAACCGGGAACTGGACCGGTTCGAAGGTCTTCTGACCGACCTCCTCGAGATCTCCCGGTTCGACGCGGGAGCCGCCGAACTGGCGCTGGAGGACATCGACCTCGTCGAGCTGGTGCAGATCGAGATCGACGCCCAGCAGGGGCTGGCCGAGCGGTATCGGGTCGAGCTGGTGCTCGATTCGCCCGAGAAGGCGATGGTGCAGTGCGACCAGCGCCGCGTCCGTCGGATCGTGAGCAACCTGCTGTCGAACGCGATCGAGCACGGCGAAGCGCGCCCGGTTAGCGTCCACGTACGCGCAACCGACGAGGCGGTCGCCGTCGCGGTGCGCGACCGAGGAGTCGGGTTCACAGCAACGCAGGCGCACCAGGTGTTCACCAGGTTCTGGCGTGCAGACCCGTCCCGCAACCGCACGGTCGGCGGCAACGGACTCGGGCTCTCGATCGCTCTCGAGGACGCCCAGCTCCACGGCGGCTGGCTGAACGCCTGGGGCCGCCCCGGTCAGGGTGCCCAGTTCCGGCTGACCCTGCCGCGCGAGGCACACGGACGCCTCGTGAAGTCGCCGTGGCCTGTCGTCCCACCTCGGGAGGAGGACCAGTGAAGCGCATCAAGGACGCGATCGCGGCGGCCGTCGGTTGCGCGCTGCTGCTGTCGGGCTGCGCCGCAGTGCCCAGCGAGGGGCCGGTGACCCAGCACTCGGCGAAGACCCGGGAGGTCGATCGAACCATCGCGGTGGTGCCTCACGGCCCGTCCGATTCGGCGAGCGCCGAGGACCTGGTCGAGGGCTATGTCCAGGCGATGTCCGATCCTTCGAACAACTTCGCTGTCGCCCGGGAATTCCTCACACCCGATGCGGCCCGGTCGTGGGATCCCCGGCAGGGCACCAAGGTCGTGAGCATCCTGCTGCCCGCGGTCGGTTCGGGAGGTAGCTACGTCGTCACCGGCAGCCAGACGGCCTCCATCGACGCACGTGGCACACACACCAACACGAACAACGCCACGTTCTCACACGACTTCAAACTCGTGCGTGACGACCGGGGGCGGTGGCGGATCTCCAACCCGCCGGCCGACCAGATCGTGCACGCCTACCTGCTGTCGAGTGTCATGCGGAGCGTCAGCGTCTACTACTGGGCCCGCTCCGACCCCTGGCTGGTTCCCGACCGCCGTTTCGTGCACGCCGGTCTCAGTGGTGCCGCCGAGGCGCTCGAGATGCTGAACCGGGGTCCAGCCGCCCAGCTGGCTCCCGGAGTCGCCGAGATGCCAGCCGTCACGTTCACCTCGTCGAACCTCGACCCTGCGGCCGGCGAGCTGAGCATCACGGTGGCCCGTGCAGGTTCGACGCTCACGTCGGAGCAGCAGGAACGGCTCCTCGCCCAGTGGGTGTGGACCCTTCGGCAGTTCGGGCAACTGAAGACGTTGAAGGTCGGCTGGGACGACGGCTCGGCCTGGGCTGGAGGGGCGGCCTCGGGCATCGGGCTCGATTCTTTCGACGAGTTCGGGCCGGACGCGACGACCGGTGAGCAACTGTTCTTGATCAAGGGGGGACGTCTCGCCAGGGCCGACACCTCGCCCCAGGGGTTCGTCCCCGTGCCCGTCGCTCCCGCAGCCACTGGCGGCACCCAGGGCGCAGTGGAGCCTGAGCTGAGCCATGCCTGCGTGGTGCGTGGCGGCAAGACTCTGGAACGCGTTCCGCTCGGTGAGGGGGCGGCGCAGCCGCTCCTCGACGGGGTGGAGATCGGACGTCCCCAGTACTCCCGAACCAGAAGAGTCTGGGTGCCTGTGGTGGGACGAGCAGAGCTGCGGATCTGGAGCGACCGGGGCTGGCAGACGGTGACCGCCCCCGGCCTGCCGGCCGGCGCCGTGATCCGCGCCATCCGACTGTCGCCGGACGCCGTCCGGCTGGCGATGGTCGTCGCCACACCGGACGGCCAGACGTCCCTTCAGCTCAGCACCGTTGTCCGCAACGACGGCAGGGTGCAGCTCGGGCCGGCGTCGCAGATCACGCTGGACCCGGACTTTCGCCCGATGGACGTCTCCTGGTCCATGCCGGCACAACTCACAGTGCTCGGCGAGGCGCGCGGCTACACCCAGGTGATGAAGGCGTCGATCGACTCCTCCGACGTCTTCTTCGGTGGACCGTACCGGCTGCAGAACCTGGTTGAGCTGGCCGCATCTTCCGACGCGACCGTGGTGGTCCGCTCCTCGACCGGTACCGTCTACGTACTCGACGCCCAAGGACGTTGGGATCAGCAGGCCACGGGGATCTCTGGCGTCCTGTACTCGGGCTGAGCCCCAGACCTCGCCGCGGTAGACCTGTCCGGTGGCGGATCGTTCCTATCGTGATGCGTGTGGAATGACGTCGTGGACGCCGCAGCCGAGCTCTTTCTCGGCGCGGCTTGCCCGGGCTGCGGTCGCGCCTGTGCCGGACTGTGTCACGCGTGCGCCTCGACCATCGCGGGTGCCACGGCGCACACCGTGACGGCGCCGACCGGCCTCGCCGTGTCGGCCGCCGCCCAAAACGACGCACCCTGGCGCGGCTGTTTGATCGCGTTGAAGGAGCGAGGCGCCTGGCAGCTCGGTCGCCCCCTGGGGTGGGCGCTCCACCTGTCCTGCGCGCTGGCCCTCGGCGCGAGGCCGATCCGGTCGCTGCACCTGGTCGCGGTACCGTCGCGGCCGGCCTCTGTGCGCGAGCGTGGCGTGGACGCCGCCGCCCTGCTCGCCGGTCATGCTGCCCGCTGGCTGGATCGGGCAGGTTGCCCGGTCCAGGTCGTGACCCCGCTGCGCCATGCTCGACGCACCGTCGACCAGGCGGGGTTGGGGTCCGAGCAACGGCGGCACAACGTCACCGGGAGTCTCGTTGCGGCGTCCGGGCAGGGGAGGCGTTGCCTGCTGGTCGACGACATCGTGACGACGGGCGCGACGCTCAGCGAGGCGCACAGGGCGCTCACGGCGTCCGGATGGAACGTGGCCGGTGTCGCAGCGGTCGCTCACACGGTCCGTCTCGACGGACGAGGGCGGCCCCCCGAGCGGGGGCCGCCCTCGATGGACGAACGGCTGTGACGGGGCCGTCTCACACGGCGGACTCGCCCGATTCTCCGGTGCGGACGCGGATGACGGTGTCGACGCCGGTGATCCACACCTTGCCGTCGCCGATTTCGCCGGTCCGCGCGGCGCCGACGATGATGCCGGCGATCGGTTCGGCGTCCCGGTCGGAGGCGAGGATCTCGACGCGCACCTTGAGGATGAAGTCGATGGTCATCGTCTCGCCGCGGTAGACCTCCTTGTGGCCGCGCTGGCGGGCGTAGCCGCTGACCTCGCTGACGGTCATGCCCTGGACGCCGTGGCGGACGAGCGCCTTCTGGACCGTCTCGAGCTGGGCGGGCTGGATGATGGCGGTGACGAGCTTCATGCGTCGGCCCCCTTCTCGACCGGCAGGTCGTCCTCGGTGAGGTGCAGCGTCTGACGAACGCCGCCGTTGATGAAGCTGGAGTAGTAGACGGGGCTGAGGTCGTAGCCGATCTCGCTGTGCTCGGACAGGTCGATGCCGGACGCCTCGGCGGCGGTGCTGACCCGGAAGCCCATCACCTTGTCGATGCCGCGAGCGAGCAGCCAGCTGATCACGAACGAGAACGCGAGGACGGCGAAGGCGCCCACCGCCTGACGCCCCAGCTGGTCGAGACCGCCGCCGTAGAACAGGCCTGCCACGCCGGCCGGGGTCGCCGGGTCGGCCACGAGGCCGATGGCGAGGGTGCCGACGAGACCACCCACCAGGTGGACGCCGACCACGTCGAGCGAGTCGTCGTAGCCGACGCGGGTCTTCAGGGCGACGGCGTAGGCGCAGGCGACGCCCGACAGGACGCCGATGGCGACGGCACCGATCGGGCTCACCGATCCGGCCGCGGGTGTGACACCCACCAGGCCGGCGACGATGCCCGACGCCGCGCCCAGGCTCGTCGCGTGGCCGTCGCGCAGTCGCTCGACGACAAGCCAGGCCAGCATGGCGGCGGCCGGGGCGGCGAGCGTGTTCATCCACGCCAGGCCGGCCAGGGGGCCGGCGCCGAGCGCCGAGCCGGCGTTGAAGCCGAACCAGCCGAACCAGAGCAGGCCGGCACCCAACATCACCAGCGTCATGTTGTGCGGACGCATCGGCTTGGTGATGAAGTCGATGCGGCGTCCGAGCACCAGGGCGAGCGCCAGCGCGGCCGCGCCGGCGTTGATGTGGATCGCGGTGCCGCCTGCGAAGTCTATGGACTTCACCGCGTTGGCGATCCATCCGCCGTGTTCGGCGGCGAGCCCGTCGAAGGCGAACACCCAGTGCGCGGCCGGGAAGTAGACGATGGTGGCCCACAGCACGGTGAACACCGTCCAGGCGCCGAAGCGGGCCCGGTCGGCGATCGCGCCCGAGACGAGGGCCACCGCGATGATCGCGAAGGCCGCCTGGAAGCCGGCGAACGCGAAGGCGGGCACGGTGCCGACCACCGCGTCCCCCGACAGCAGGGCCGACAGGCCGAAGAACTGCGCCGGGTTGCCGACGAGGCCACCGATCGAGTCGCCGAACGCCATCGAGTAGCCGTACAGCACCCACAGGACACCGACGGTGCCCATCGTGATGAAGCTCATCATGAGCATGTTCAGGACGCCCTTGGCGCGAACCATGCCGCCGTAGAAGAAGGCGAGACCGGGGGTCATCAGCAGCACCAGTGCGGCGCTGATCAGTACCCAGGCGGTGTCGCCGGAGTTGAGTTCGTAGAGCATGGTCATCACCCTGCCGACGGCGTGTTTCGCCCGCGTGCCCGGTGCGTGTGCATCGCGTTACCCCGTGTAACAGCCGTATTGCGGGCCATTGTTCACCCGGGTGTCGTTGATCCTGCCCCCGGCCGTTGCGTGCTGGTAGGTTCTGTCCATGGCACCAAGGCCACGACCCAGTGACTCGGGACGGGGCCGCAACGGTGCCTTTGCCGTCTTCGAGCCAGGAGGTAGACATGGATGTCCTCGTGACCGGACGCCGCTGCACGATCAGCGACGAGTTCCGCGAGAAGGTCACCAGCCGGATCGCGTCGATCGAGAGGTTCCGCGATCGCGTGATCCGGGTCGAGGTACAGGTATCGGCCAACCCCCACAAGAAGCAGCCCGACCAGGCGACGCGCGTCGAGATCACTCTGTGGAGCAAGGGCCCGGTGGTCCGCGCCGAGGCGACCGCCGACGAAAAGGGCGTCGCCTTCGAGCACGCTCTCGACCGGCTCAAGGGTCAGCTGAAGCGCGCCGCCGACCGGCGCAAGACGCACCGGGGGCTCCGGACGCCGCAGTCCGGCGACGCGCTGTGGGTCGGCGTCCCCGAAGGGACCACCCAGAACGAGGACCAGCCGACCGTGCGCAAGATCGCCGGCCTCGAGGTCACCGGTGATGGGCCGCTCGTGGTGCGCGAGAAGGTCTTCGACGCGACGCCGCTGTCGCTGGCCCAGGCCCTCGACGAGATGGAACTCGTCGGCCACGACTTCTTCCTCTACGTCGACGCCGAGACGCTGGCGCCGAGCGTCGTCTACCGTCGCAAGGCCTACGACTACGGCGTGATCCACCTGCGCACCGACGCAGGTCAGGACGCCGCGGCGTCCCGGTAGTCGCGCGTGATCCGGCTGGCCCAGGCCCGCCGGATCGCCCTCGCAGCGCAGGGTTTCGGACGCCCACGCCCCGCGCGCGTGGGCGTCCGGCATCTGCAGCGCGTCGTCGACGACGTCGCCCAGTTCCAGATCGACTCGATCAGCGTCGCCGTGCGCGCCCAGTACATGCCGGCGTTCGCCCGGCTCGGGCCCTACGATCCGGCACTGCTCGACGGGATGGCGGGCAGCGCACCCCGTCGGCTGTTCGAGTACTGGGGCCACGCGGCGTCCCTGATCGATGTCAGCCTGCAGCCGGCGCTGCGGCTGCGGATGCGGCGCGCCACCCTGGAGAAGTGGACGTCGGTGGCCGAGATCCTCGCCGAGAAGCCCGATTTCGTCGACCGGGTGCTCGCCGACGTCGCACAGTCGGGCCCGCTGACCGCCCGCGACATCGACAACGTCGAGGAACGGGCCCGCGACCACTGGGGCTGGAACTGGTCGCAGGCCAAGCACGTGCTGGAGTACCTGTTCGACACCGGCGTCATCTCGGTGGCCGGCCGCAACAGCGCGTTCGAACGCCGCTACGACCTCGCCGAACGGGTGCTGCCGGCAGCGGTCCTGGCCGAGCCTGACCTCGACTCGGAGGCCGCCTACGAACAGCTGGTGCGGCGCGCGGCCCGCGCCCTCGGCGTCGCCGACCTGCTCGCTCTGAGCGAGTACTTCTACCTGCGGCAGGCGTCGGTGCTCGCGGCGGTGGAGAGGTTGGTGGCGTCCGGGGAGCTAGAGCCGGTCTCCGTCGAGGGCCTGCCGCAGCAGTTCTGGCGCTGGCACGGCGCACGGACGCCGCGGCGGATCACCGGCCAGGCGCTGGTGAGCCCGTTCGACAGCCTGGTGTTCGGACGCCGACGCCTCGAGCAGCTGTTCGGCACGTACTACCGCATCGAGATCTACACGCCGGCCGCCAAGCGGCAGTACGGCTACTACGTGTACCTGTTCCTGCTCGACGAGCAGTTCGCCGCCCGGGTCGACCTGAAGGCCGACCGGCGCGCCGGTGTCCTGTGGGTGCGGTCGGCGTGGCTCGAGCCGGGCGCGGACGCCGCGCGCACGGCCGAGCGGTTGGCGTCCGAGCTCGGGGTGATGGCCGAGTGGCTCGGCCTCCACCGCGTCGCGGTCGCCGACGTGGGCACGCTGGCCGGCCGGTTGACGTCCGAGGTGACGCGTCGGGGGTGAGGGGCCGGCTGGCGCAGGTTTGCCTCTACCATGGGGGGCGAACTGCTCTGCCGGGTGATGCCCGGCCTGGACTGACCGAGTCCCCGAACCGTGAGGAAGCGTCGACGAACGTGGGTGTCCTGGACAAACTGATGCACATCGGCGAGGGCCGCAAGATTCGCCAGCTCGAGAAGATCGCCGACCAGGTGAACTTTCTCGAGCCCGAGTTCGAGGCGATGAGCGACGAGGAGCTGCGCGGCCAGACGGCGCATCTGCGAGCGCAACTCGCCGACGGCCAGACGCTCGACGACCTGCTGCCGGAGGCGTTCGCCACGGTGCGCGAGGCGTCCAAGCGGGTGCTCGGCAAGCGCCACTTCGACGTGCAGATCGTCGGTGGCGCCGCGCTGCACCAGGGCAACATCGCCGAGATGAAGACCGGTGAGGGCAAGACGCTGGTCGCGACCCTGCCGAGCTACCTCAACGCGTTGGCCGGCAAGGGCGTCCACGTGGTCACCACCAACGACTACCTGGCTAAGTACCAGTCCGAGCAGATGGGCCGCATCCACCACTTCCTGGGGCTCGAGACGGGTGTGATCCTGGCGCAGATGACGCCGGCCGAACGGCGGGCCGCGTACGGCGCCGATATCACCTACGGCACCAACAACGAGTTCGGCTTCGACTTCCTGCGTGACAACATGGCGCTGGCGCTGGAGGACTGCGTGCAGCGCGGTCACCACTACGCCATCGTCGACGAGGT
>RRZT012701786.1_pt1 | contig 22671 bp, 31 predicted proteins | sample 2165551 | NCBI WGS metagenome assembly RRZT01 (sample SAMN10456910, study PRJNA506462) | wastewater metagenome | biome: wastewater; feature: sludge; material: wastewater sludge; isolation source: wastewater sludge with Escherichia coli K12::gfp cells carrying plasmid... | place: USA: Moscow, Idaho... | reverse complement strand
TTCGGGTGAAGCGTTTGCTGCGCTCAAAGCCGCTGCAATGCCGTCGGTTGAGTGGTTGTCAAGCGGGTGCTTGTTTATTGCGTCGCGTCCTTCGCTCGAGATGGCAATGACCACCTCTTTTGGGTAGTCGCGCGCCGCCTCGGTATCGGCCGTAGGCAACTGCAGTTGCATCTCGGTGAACTTGTTGAACGTGGTCGTCAGCATCAAAAAGATCAGAATGGCCATCAACACATCAATCATGGGGCTGATGTCAATGGAAGGCTCATCGGATGTGCGTTTCTTGAATCGCATGGTGGCTACTCTGTGGGTGGCGCGTGCAGGTTTTATTTCTTGCGCAGGCTCAGCAAATGGCGCAGGAAACGGTCGGCGTCGATTTCCATCTGCAGCAAATACGTGTCAACACGGCCACGAAAGTAGCGCCAGAACAACAACGAGGGGACGGCAATCATCAGACCCATCGCTGTGGTGTACAGGGCCACCGAAATACCGTGGGCGATGCTTGCGGGGTTGGATGGCAAGCCCGCATTGTGCGCGCCGAATATCTCGATCAGGCCCACAATGGTTCCGAAAAGCCCCATCAGCGGGGCAACCGATGCGATGGTAGCCAAGGCAGACAGGTAGCGATCCAGCTGATGCGCTGCGCTACGGCCAGCGCCTTCCAGCGTTGCGCGCAAATCGTCGGTGCTGATAGAGGGATTGCTTTTTACGGCGCGCAAGCCCGCAGCCAGCACGCCGCCAAATACCGAGCTTTGCTCCAGCTGATTCACCACTTCAGCGCTTGGCACACCCGATTGGCTGGCCTGCATGGCTTCTTCCAGCAATTTTTTTGGGATGACGCGGGCGGTTTGCAAGCTGATAAAACGCTCAACGACCAGCGTCAATGCGGCTATCGAGGCAAAGATCAACGGCCAAATGGGCCAGCCGGCATCGCGGATGAGCGTTAGCAAAGAGGACACGAAACAACTCCTTGAAGTGGTGATTGTTGGGGCATGGCTGCGTTGGTGTGATGGCTTCGATAGGGAGCCGCTCATGCATGCATAGTGCAAGAACGGACTCGTGCAAAAGCCAAGAAAAAGAACACCCAAGCAGCAAAAGTGCTGATTATGACCCAGAGCATTTGACAATCTGGAAAATGGCGTGTTGTAACCAAGGAATTAACCACAACTTGGTAAGTCAGCAAAAACTGGTTGTCACTCTGCTGGGCTTCTCTGCCCCTCCGACTGTTTGATGGAAAAAACTGCGCCTGTGTCAGATCCAGTTGAGACTTAGTCAACAGGCCGGTGGCGAAGCTGCGCAGGGCTTTGGATGTTGTTTTTTTACATCTCGCAATACTGCAGGTGATGAAATTGTGCGTAAAGCGCGAGGGAGGAAACATTCTTTGCAAAAAATCCGCCTTCGTGCTTGCTTGAAGCGAAAAAACGGTGCATAATGCCAGCTTCGCTTCATATCGAAGTGAATCTTTCTGCCCAAACATGGGTCGCAAATGGTTTGCGATTGCATGACGGGCCCAAGACTGGTTCGTGGTGTTGCAGGCGCTGTGTGTCTGCGGTATTTGCGAATTCAAGTTGGGAATTTACAAATGATCCAAACAGAATCTCGTCTAGAGGTTGCCGACAATACGGGCGCCAAATCCGTGTTGTGCATCAAGGTGCTGGGTGGTTCCAAGCGCCGCTATGCCAGTGTCGGTGACATCATTAAAGTTAGCGTCAAAGAGGCGGCTCCCCGTGGTCGCGTCAAAAAAGGCGAAATCTACAGTGCCGTAGTCGTGCGTACTGCCAAGGGCATTCGTCGCGGCGATGGTTCGCTGATCAAGTTTGATGGCAATGCGGCTGTTTTGCTGAACAGCAAGCTGGAGCCCATCGGTACGCGTATCTTTGGCCCGGTTACACGCGAATTGCGTACCGAGCGCTTCATGAAGATCGTGTCGCTTGCGCCTGAAGTCTTGTAAGGAGTATCGGCATGAACAAGATCCGTAAAGGTGATCAGGTGATTGTCATCGCTGGTCGTGATAAGGGTAAGCGTGGCACGGTAACGTCGCGCAAGTGCGACTCTTATCTCGTGATTGATGGCATCAATATGGTGAAAAAACACGTCAAGCCCAATCCCATGGCGGGTATTGAGGGTGGCATTGTGGAAAAAGCCATGCCGATCCATCAGTCCAATGTGGCTATTTATAACGCTGCCACCGGCAAGGCTGACCGTGTGGGTGTCAAAACTCTGGAGGCGGGCAAGCGCGTGCGTGTCTACAAATCCAGTGGCGAAGAAATCAAGGTGGCATAACCATGGCACGTTTGCAAAAACATTACCGTGAAAAAGTGGTATCCGATCTGACAAAGCAGTTCGGGTACAAGTCGCCCATGCAGGTGCCTCGTCTGACCAAGATCACGCTCAATATGGGTGTGGGTGAGGCGGTTGCTGATAAAAAAGTCATGGAAAATGCCGTGGCTGATTTGACCAAGATTGCTGGTCAGAAACCTGTTGTGACCAAGGCGCGCAAAGCGATTGCTGGCTTCAAGCTGCGTGAAGGTCAGCCTCTGGGTTGCATGGTGACTCTGCGTGGTGCGCAGATGTATGAATTCCTGGATCGTTTCGTGACGATCGCGTTGCCGCGTGTGCGCGATTTCCGCGGTATTTCGGGTCGTTCTTTCGATGGTCGTGGCAACTACAACATCGGCGTCAAAGAACAAATCATTTTCCCGGAAATCGAGTACGACAAGGTCGATGCGTTGCGTGGTCTGAATATCAGCATCACCACGACGGCCAAGACCGATGAAGAGTGCAAGGCTTTGCTCTCTGGTTTCCGTTTCCCCTTTAAGAACTGAGGTGCTCTGTGGCTAAAGTTGCACTTATTCAGCGTGAACTCAAGCGTGAGCGCCTTGTTGCCAAGTTCGCCAAAAAACATGCCGAGCTCAAGGCGATTGCCAATGATGTCAGCAAAAGCTTGGAAGAGCGTGATGCTGCGCGTTTGGCTCTGCAAAAATTGCCGCGCAATGCAAATCCAACGCGTCAACGCAATCGTTGCGAATTGACAGGTCGTCCGCGTGGTACGTTCCGTCAGTTTGGTTTGGGTCGTGCCAAGGTCCGTGAAATCGCTTTTGCTGGTGGCATCCCTGGTGTCACCAAGGCTAGCTGGTAATCGGCAGGAGAATACAAAATGAGTATGAGTGATCCCATTGCCGATCTGTTGACCCGTATTCGCAATGCGCAGCTGGTGAACAAGCCCAGCGTCAGCGTTCCTGCGTCCAAGGTCAAGGCGGCTATTGCACAGGTTCTGAAAGATGAGGGCTATATCGATGACTTCCGTCTCAAAACGGAAGACGGTAAATCGGTGCTCGACATCGTTCTGAAATATTACGCAGGGCGTCCGGTCATTGAGCGCATTGAGCGTGTCAGCCGTCCCGGCCTGCGCGTGTACAAAGGCAGCAAAGTGCTGCCGCAAGTCATGAATGGCTTGGGTGTAGCCATCGTCACCACACCTAAAGGCGTGATGACGGATCGCAAAGCGCGCGCTGCCGGTGTTGGCGGCGAAGTGCTGTGTTACGTGGCTTGACCGTAGCGAGGAGAGAATCAAAATGTCCCGTGTAGGTAAGCTTCCTGTTGCCATCCCTCAAGGGGTGGAAGTCGCCGTTGCAGGCGATGTAGTCAATGTCAAAGGTACTGGCGGAGCAATGTCTCTGCAGCGTCATGCTTTGGTGCAAATCGAAAGCAAGGATGGTCAGATTACGTTCTCGCCAGCCGATGAAAGTCGTGAGGCCAATGCCATGTCTGGCACGATGCGTCAGCTCGTCAACAACATGGTTGTTGGCGTGAGCAAAGGTTTCGAGAAGAAATTGTCTCTGGTGGGTGTGGGTTTCAAAGCCGCAGCACAAGGCAAGAATCTGAATCTTTCTATCGGTTTTTCGCATCCCGTAAACAAAGAAATGCCTGAAGGCATTACTGTGGCTACGCCCTCTCCGACCGAGATTGTGATCAAAGGCGCTGACCGTCAGCGCGTAGGTCAGGTTGCGGCCGAGATTCGTGCGCTGCGTCCGCCAGAGCCGTACAAAGGCAAGGGTATCCGGTACGTCGATGAGCGCGTCATCATCAAAGAGACCAAGAAGAAATAAGGAGCGTTGTCATCATGTTGAGCAAGAAAGAACAACGTTTGCGTCGTGCGCGTCAAACACGTATCCGCATTCGGTCTCAAGGTGTGCCACGCCTGTCGGTCAATCGCAGCAATCTGCATATGTATGCGACATTGATCTCTGCTTGTGGCGGCAAAGTGCTGGCGTCGGCTTCTACCAACGAGGCCGAAATGCGCAAAGAACTGGGCGCTGCCGGCAAAGGAGCCAATGTTTCCGCTGCGGCGCTGATTGGCAAACGCATTGCCGAGAAAGCCAAGGCGGCGGGTATTGAAAAAGTTGCGTTTGACCGTGCGGGGTACGCCTACCATGGCCGCGTGAAGGCTTTGGCTGAAGCTGCCCGCGAAGCGGGTCTGCAATTCTGAGTGGATGGAAAACAAAATGGCAAGAGTACAAGCTAAACCCCAGGATGACGCCCGCGACGATGGCATGCGTGAAAAAATGATCGCTGTCAACCGTGTAACCAAGGTTGTTAAAGGTGGTCGTATTCTCAGCTTTGCTGCGCTGACCGTGGTTGGTGATGGTGACGGTGGTGTTGGCATGGGCAAGGGCAAATCGAAAGAAGTGCCGTCTGCCGTGCAAAAAGCAATGGAAGAGGCTCGTCGCAATATAGTGAAAGTGTCGCTGAAAAACGGCACGCTGCATCACCGCGTGATGGGGCACCATGGCGCTTCGCGCGTCATGCTGTCGCCCGCTCCCAAGGGTACCGGCATCATTGCGGGTGGCCCAATGCGTGCAGTTTTTGAAGTGATGGGTATTACAGACGTTGTGGCTAAAAGCCATGGCTCTTCGAATCCTTACAACATGGTTCGCGCAACGCTGGACGCTTTGCGCAATGCGACGACCCCTGCGGAAGTGGCAGCCAAGCGCGGCAAGAGTGTTGAAGACATCTTTGCCGCCTGATGGAGAATCACATGTCCAACAAGCAAACTTTGAAAGTACAGCTGGTGCGCAGTCCTATTGGCACTAAGCAGTCTCATCGCGATACGATCCGTGGTCTGGGTCTGCGCAAACTCAATAGCGTAGCCGAGCTGGAAGATACTGCCGCTGTGCGTGGCATGATCAACAAAGTCGCCTATCTGGTGAAAGTTCTGTAAGGTCTGAAGATGGAACTCAATAATCTCAAGCCTGCAGAAGGCTCCAAGCATGTGAAACGCCGTGTGGGTCGTGGTATCGGCTCTGGTCTGGGTAAAACCGCAGGACGTGGTCACAAAGGCCAGAAGTCTCGTGCGGGTGGTTACCACAAGGTCGGTTTTGAAGGCGGTCAAATGCCTTTGCAGCGTCGTTTGCCCAAGCGCGGTTTCAAGTCGCGTGCGCTGCGTTACACTGCCGAGATCAATCTCTCCGAACTGGCTGCACTGAATCGTGCAGAAGTAGATCTGCTTGCGCTCAAGGAGGCGGGTCTCGTTGGTCAGATGATCAAAACGGTCAAACTGATCAATAGCGGCGAAATCAAATCAGCGGTCAAGCTTTCTGGTATCGGTGTGACAGCTGGCGCCAAGGCGGCTCTTGAAGCTGCTGGCGGTAGCGTCGCATAATTTTTCCGAGGCAGTGTTTCGTGGCAACTAGTCCCAGTCTCGGAAACGTTTCCGGCTCCAAAATGGCCGAGCTGCGTCGGCGCTTGATCTTTTTGGTGCTGGCTTTGGTTGTGTTTCGTATCGGTGCCCATATTCCGGTGCCGGGTATTGACCCTGCGCAATTGCAGCAGATGTTCCATGGGCAAGGGCAAACTGGCATCCTGAACTTGTTCAACATGTTCTCGGGCGGGGCCTTGCAGCGTTTCTCTGTATTTGCCTTGGGTATCATGCCCTACATCTCGGCTTCGATTGTGATCCAGTTGGTGACCTATGTGGTGCCTACGCTGGAGCAATTGAAAAAAGAAGGTGAGGCGGGGCAGCGCAAAATCAGTCAGTACACCCGCTATGCTGCACTGGGTCTTGCGGTTTTCCAGTCATTCGGTATTGCTGCCATGCTGGAAAGTACGCCGGGCTTGGTGCTTGCGCCGGGGTTCATGTTCAAGTTCATGACGGCTGTTACGTTGACAACTGGCACCATGTTCCTGATGTGGTTGGGCGAGCAAATCACAGAGCGTGGGGTTGGCAATGGTACGTCCATCATCATTTTCGCCGGTATTGCCTCTGGCTTGCCAGGAGCGGTGGTCAGCTTGCTGGACTTGGTGCGCAACAATGCAATGAATCCGGCCTTTGCCTTGCTGATTTTGTTGGCGGTGGTTTTGGTGACCGTGTTCCTGGTGTTTGTTGAGCGCGGGCAACGCAAGATTCTGGTGAATTATGCGCGGCGTCAAGTCGGCAATAAAGTGTATGGGGGGCAGGCTTCCCATCTACCTTTGAAGATCAATATGGCGGGGGTGATTCCACCAATTTTTGCCTCCTCCATCATTTTGATGCCGGCCACAGTTGCCAGCTGGTTTGCTGGCAACGATCGAATGCGATGGCTGCAAAATGTTGCGGCAACGTTGATGCCGGGGCAGCCCATTTATGTTGCGCTATATGCATTGGCTATTGTGTTTTTCTGTTTTTTCTACACGGGCTTGGTGTTCAATAGCCGTGAAACAGCAGATAACCTGAAGAAAAGCGGCGCGTTTGTTCCAGGGATTCGTCCTGGTGATCATACGGCGCGTTATCTGGACAAGGTTTTGTTGCGTTTGACTTTTGTGGGCGCAATTTATATCACTGCTGTGTGTTTGTTGCCTGAGTTTGTGCGTATGCAGTTCAGTTCGATCCCATTCAATTTCGGGGGAACTTCTCTTCTGATTGTGGTCGGGGTGACGATGGAACTGATGTCGCAAATTCAAAATTACCTGATGACCCAGCAGTACGAAAGTCTGATGAAAAAAGCCAACTTCAAGTTGCCGGGCAAATAAATATGGCTAAAGATGATGTGATTCAGATGCAGGGCGAGGTGCTGGAAAACCTCCCCAATGCCACATTCAAGGTCAAGCTGGAGAACGGCCATGAGGTGCTGGGGCATATTTCTGGCAAGATGCGGATGCACTACATCCGTATCTTGCCAGGGGACAAGGTTACGGTAGAATTGACCCCTTATGACCTGAGTAAGGCGCGTATTGTGTTTCGTGCCAAATAAGGTCTACAGCAAAGATATTTCAAAGAGTTAAAGCAGAAGAATTCAAGGAGAGAGGCATGAAGGTTCTGGCTTCGGTAAAGAAAATTTGTCGTAATTGCAAAGTCATCCGTCGCAAGGGTGTGGTGCGTATCATTTGCTCTGATCCACGCCACAAGCAGCGTCAAGGATAAACAAGGTTTAACAGAGGAAGAACATGGCACGTATTGCTGGTATCAACATTCCGCCGCATCAGCACGCTGAAATTGGCCTCACGGCCATTTATGGCATCGGTCGTCCGCGCGCACGCAAGATTTGCGAAGCTTGTGGCATTGATTACTCCAAAAAAATCAAGGATCTGACAGATCAGGACTTGGAAAAAATCCGCGAAGCGTTGGCGCAGTTCACTTTGGAAGGCGATTTGCGCCGTGAAGTGACCATGAACATCAAGCGCTTGATGGATATTGGCTGCTACCGTGGCTTCCGTCATCGCCGTGGCCTGCCTGTGCATGGTCAGCGTACACGCACCAATGCACGCACTCGCAAAGGGCCGCGTAAGGCTGCTCAGTCTTTGAAGAAATAATTGAAGGCAACTACTCATTATGGCTAAAGCACCATCCAATTCGGCCGCTGCTCGCGTGCGTAAAAAAGTCCGTAAAAATATTGCTGACGGCATTGCACACGTGCATGCATCGTTCAATAACACCATCATCACCATCAGTGATCGTCAAGGCAATGCTCTGTCTTGGGCATCTTCCGGTGGTCAAGGTTTCAAAGGTTCGCGCAAGTCTACACCTTTTGCTGCACAGGTGGCCTCTGAAGTGGCAGGCCGTGCCGCTGTAGAGCAGGGCATCAAGAATCTTGATGTTGAAATCAAGGGCCCTGGCCCTGGTCGTGAGTCCTCTGTGCGCGCATTGACGGCTCTTGGTATTCGCATCACGTCGATTTCCGATGTGACGCCTGTCCCGCACAACGGTTGCCGTCCGCAAAAGCGCCGTCGTATCTGATCTGATTCGTTTTTTGTTGAAGCCCACCGCCGTCCAGTTTTCATGATTGGACGGCTCCTGTCTTGTTAAAAGGCAGTAGTTTTGAAAAGGAAAATAACGTGGCACGCTATCTTGGCCCCAAAGCTAAACTTTCCCGCCGTGAAGGCACCGATCTGTTCCTGAAGAGCGCACGCCGCTCGGTCAGCGACAAGTGCAAATTCGATACCAAGCCCGGTCAGCATGGCCGCATCTCTGGTGCGCGTACGTCTGACTATGGTTTGCAATTGCGCGAAAAGCAAAAAGTGAAACGGATGTATGGCATACTGGAGCGTCAGTTCCGTCGCTATTTTGAAGAAGCGGATCGTCGCCGTGGCAATACCGGTGCAAACCTCTTGTCTCTGCTGGAGTCTCGCCTGGATAACGTGGTATTCCGCATGGGTTTTGGCTCCACACGTGCCGAAGCGCGCCAGCTGGTGTCGCACAAGGCGATTCTGGTCAATGGCAAGCCTGTCAATGTCCCATCCTTGATGGTGAAGGCGGGTGATGTGGTTTCCGTTCGTGAAAAATCGGCGAAGCAAGCGCGCGTGCTGGAAGCCCTGCAATTGGCCGGTCAGATCGGTTTCCCTGCATGGGTCGAAGTGAATGCAGACAAAGCCGAAGGCGTATTCAAGAAAACGCCTGATCGTGATGAGTTCGCAGCCGATATCAACGAATCGCTGATCGTGGAATTGTATTCGCGCTGATTTTTGCTTTTGACGGAATTTCGTGTTCTGTTGCCAACGCCCGGTGGTTGCGTATTGAAAACCCCGCATTCACATTGTCGGCTCTTCAAATCGCAGGCATGCGTTTTGAAGGGCCTATCAGCCTTACTGGTGTAACGAGCCGGGGGTATTGAGAAGGAAGCCAGAATGCAAACCAATCTATTGAAACCCAAAAACATCCATGTCGAGCAGATCAGCGCCAATCGGGCGAAAGTGACACTGGAGCCGTTTGAGCGCGGCTATGGACACACCTTGGGCAATGCCTTGCGCCGAGTACTGCTGTCGTCGATGGTGGGCTATGCGGTTACGGAAGTGACCATTGCAGGTGTGGTGCACGAGTACTCTGCCATTGACGGCGTGCAAGAGGATGTGGTCGAGATTCTGTTGAATCTCAAAGGCGTTGTATTCAAGTTGCACAACCGCGATGAAGTGACTCTGTCGCTGCGCAAGGAAACGGAAGGCCCGGTCAAGGCGTCCGACATCCAGGTGCCGCATGATGTCGAAATCGTCAACCCTGATCATGTGATTGGCCATTTGTCGCAAAACGGCAAGCTGGACATGCAGCTCAAAGTGGAAAAAGGCGTGGGCTATGTGCCCGGTTCCATGCGCCGCCATGCAGATGAGCCGTTCAAGTTCATCGGCCGCATTGTGCTGGATGCCTCGTTTTCGCCGATCAAGCGCGTGAGCTATTCTGTGGAAAGCGCGCGCGTGGAGCAGCGTACCGATCTGGATAAATTGGTGATCGACATCGAGACCAATGGCGGTATTTCGGCGGAAGATGCCGTGCGCTCGTCAGCCAAGATTCTGGTCGAACAACTGGCCGTCTTTGCCCAGTTGGAAGGCAGCGCTTTGGATGCCTTTGATACACCGGCACGCAGTGCGGCACAGTTTGATCCGGTGCTGTTGCGCCCGGTGGATGAGCTGGAGCTGACTGTGCGTTCGGCCAACTGCCTGAAAGCAGAGAATATCTATTACATCGGCGACTTGATTCAGCGCACGGAAAACGAGTTGTTGAAGACCCCGAATCTGGGCCGCAAGTCGCTCAACGAAATCAAGGAAGTGCTGGCCACTCGCGGCTTGACCTTGGGCATGAAGCTGGAAAGCTGGCCGCCCATCGGCTTGGAAAAGCGCTGATTTGAACCCTTTGTTTATTTGCGTGTGACCCGGCAGTACCTGAAACGGCTGCCGGTATTTTGAGAAGGAAAGGAACACACCATGCGTCACGGACTGAAGCTCCGCAAACTGAACCGTACCAGCAGCCATCGTTTGGCCATGCTGCGCAACATGATGAATTCGCTCATCGAGCATGAAGCCATCAAGACGACTGTGCCCAAGGCCAAGGAACTGCGCAAGGTGATCGAGCCCATGATTACCCTGGCTAAAAAAGATACCGTGCCCAACAAGCGTTTGGCCTTCAATCGTCTGCGCAACCGCGACAGCGTGACCAAGCTCTTTTCTGATCTGGGTCCTCGTTTTGCAACCCGCCCAGGTGGCTATACGCGCATTCTGAAAATGGGTTTCCGTGACGGTGACAATGCACCGATGGCTCTGATTGAGCTGGTGGATCGCGCTGCACCCGAACAAGAATCTGGCAAAGAGTAATTGCTGGACATAGCATTTCGGTGCTATAATCAAAAATCTGACGCGCGATGGAGCAGTCTGGTAGCTCGTTGGGCTCATAACCCAAAGGTCGGAGGTTCAAATCCTTCTCGCGCAACCAGTTTTTTAAAAGCCCGCAAGTTTTTAGCTTGCGGGCTTTTTCATATTGCAAGCAAACGTGCGGTTTGCTCTTGGCAAAGCCAGTGTGATTGAACGGGCAGCCTCGCTCGTGGTGTTTCTGCAGGATTGGCGGCTTGATCTTTGTTGTGGGCGATAGGCTGGCCGAAACGCTCTGGCTCAAAGCGTATGCCATAAGCAGTGTTGCTCGCCTGCATATTGCGCGCAGGTGTGCGGGTAGAGCGCCAGCGCTATCTCACTCAGGATGAGCCGTACAGTTTTTAACCGATGGCTCGAGGTGGCGTGCCGAGGCGCCGCAGATTTTTGAAGGCAGAAAATTCCCAGGCGCGCATGGCGAGTACCAGGGTATAGCCTTCGCGGTCAGGCGGGGTGGTTTTTTGGTCGCTCAGGTGCTGCTGGGCAAAATCATTGACGATTTTCTGGATGCGCTCCAAAAATAGCGGGGCATCTGCGCGCGAGATGGTGCCATGCACCAGTTGCAGGCATTCGTCTGCGCCGCCGAAATGGCCGCTGAAATAGTCGAGCAGCACGTGCTCGCGAAAATACTCCATCACGGGGCCATTGGGGCGCCAGCGAAAGCCTTTGCCCACTTTGAGGCGGTAGCGGTTATGTGGGCGTAGTTCAAGGATCCCGATGCGATCAAGCTGCGCAAGCAGGGCGATGCATTCTGCCTCGCTGATGCGGTAGGTGCTGGTGATATGTTCCAGCGTCCATTGGCTCAGTGCCGAGATGGCGACCAGTAGCAGTTTGTCGCTGGCAACGACGGCGCGTTCTTGTTCCAGCGTGAGTTGCAGGAGTTGCGGGCTGGTGGCCAGGGTGCGTTGCGCCAGATCGGCAAAGTCGATGCGCAATGCACGGCAAATGGCATCAATGCGCGAAAGCGGCATGTCGGCTTTGGCAAACATGCGTTTGACGCTGGATTCGGCCATATTGAGGCGTTGCGCCAATTCGGCGTAGGTCACGCCCGCGGCCTTGAGTTCGGCCTTGATCGCCTGGATCAGTTCGGTGCTGGCGCTCATTGCAATCTCCTTGTGTGGTAGCCAGTGGCGATACTGCCGGTGGCCTGCTGCTCGACTCTGCACATTATTGTCTGCTGGATTTCCCTGCTTGCCGGAATATGCATCCACTGTTTAACCGATGGGAGCATATGCATGACAAATAGCAGCAAAGTTTTGTTTTCTTCAATGGCAGCAGAAGCGGCACATAACGGTGCGCAAAGATATGCGCCACGCATGCGAAAAACGCTTCAGCCATTGCCCTTGCATACAGAATCGAGAGCAGAAGCTGTGTGGTGGCGCTATGGCAGTTGGCTAACGGGGGCAACGCTGGTGTTGTGCGCTTTGGCCATGTGCCTGCCGAGGATGCGGTTGCCTGCCGGTTACCACGATTTTGCCGATCAGGTGGCGTGGGGTGTGTTGCCTTATGCGCGCGATGTGCTCACCAATCTGGCATTTGCCATTGCCGGATGGGTGCTGTTGTGGCAAGGGATGCAGTACAGCCGCAACATGCAGGATGACGCTGCGCGCCACCGTTTGGTGCCAGCTGTGCAGGCTACTGCCTGGGGGTTGGTGCTGACGGCGCTGTGTTCGGGCATTTATCACTTGCGGCCAGATGCTGCCGGGCTGGCGATTGATCGCATCGGTATGAGTGCCGCTTTTGCAGGCGTAGTGGGTTTGCTGGTGGCGGATCGGCTTGCAACTGTGCGCGTGGTGCCTGCGATGGCTGCTGCTCTGTTGCTGGGGGTGGCTTGTGTGATGAGCGATTTTTTGAATGGCAACATGACGCCTTGGGTGATTTTTCAAGCGGGAGTATCGGGCATGATGCTGCTGGCACCCTGGGTCACGCGCAGGCAGGGCGAGCGTGATGGTTTGCAGCAACCTGTTTTGGGTATTGCCTGGTGGCAGGTGCTGGTTTTTTATGCGCTTGCCAAGCTGTGCGAAATGGGCGATCAGGCTGTGTGGCAATGGACGGGGGCAATCATCAGCGGCCACAGCCTGAAACATATCGTGGCGGCTGCCGCCGTGTGGCCGGTGGTGCGGGCGCTGCAGGGAACCAAGCACAGGGATGGGACACAGCGCGCGCAAGAGAAAAGCGCGTAAAGCTCCAGAGGCGTGTAACACGTGGAATGCTTGCGGTAAGATGCGGATACGTGTATTTGTCTCTTTTTATCTGATCGATGCCCTATGGTTCCACACCTCGTTACCGCCTTGAGTGGCCCTATCAATGAACTGGAGCAACGCATCATCGACTCGATGCCGGCAACGGAACGTTGGTTTAGGCTGGAGTGGATGGAGCATATGCCTGCGTTTTATTGCGCGGTGGATGTGCGCAATGCAGGCTTCAAGCTCGCGCCGGTCGAAACGGATTTGTATCCCAGAGGCTGGAACCATCTGAGCGAAGCCACCTTGCCTTTGGCCGTGCAGGCGGCGCAGGCCGTGATTGAAAAAACCTGCCCCGAAGCGCGCAATCTGCTGCTGATACCGGAAAACCGCGCGCAGCACAACCCTTCTTATCTGAACAACCTGGCGCAGCTGATTCGTATTTTTCGGATGGCGGGGCTGAATGTGCGTGTGGGCTCCATCAGCAACGAAATCAAGGAGCCGACCCGCATCCCGTTGCAACAGGGCGATGCCTTGAGCGACAGCGTGCTGCTGGAGCCTGTGATTCGTACCGAGCGGCGCATTGGGCTGCAGGACTTTGACCCGTGCACGGTGCTGGTCAATAACGATTTGAGTGCGGGGGCGCCTGGTATTTTGGAAGAGTTGTACGAGCAATACGTGCTGCCGCCTGTGCATGCGGGCTGGCACGTGCGCCGCAGAAGCCGCCATCTGGCCTGCTATGAAGAGGTGGCCAAGCGCTTTGGCAAGATGCTGGGTATTGACCATTGGCTGATTACCCCGCTGTTCGGCTCCTGCGAAGCGGTGGATGTGCAAAGCGCGCAGAGTATGGAGCAGTTGCGCAACCATGTGGAGGCGCTGCTGGGTCGCATTCGGCGCAAATACAAAGAGTATGGCATTCAAGAAAAGCCGTTTGTGGAGATCAAGGCCGATAACAGCGCCAGCGGCACCCAGATCATGGCGGTGGAAAGCGCGGCCGATCTGGACGACTTGGCGAATCGCAACCCTGCGGCATACGAGCGCTTGCAGGCGGCTGCAAACGGCCCGCGTGCAACAGATCTGCTCTTGCAAGAGGGCGTGCAGACCAGCGAACGCATGCCCGATGCTGCGGTTGAGCCGGTGGTGTACATGATGGATCGCTATGTGGTGGGGGGCGCTTATCGGGTGCCGACAGAGGTTGCAACATTTGACGAGCGGAACAACGCTCAGTATGTGCCACTGACGTTCGATCAAAGCAGCCAATTGCCGGAGCCGGGCGTCAAACCCGGAGCCAGCGGGCCCAACCGCTTTTACATGTACGGTGTGCTGGCGCGGCTGGCCATGCTGGCGGCCAGCTACGAGTTGGAAGCGGCTGATCCCGAAGCCGAGCATGCGGGCCGTTGATGGTGTCCGCACACCATGGCAGGAACATAGCTGAGTGCCCCACGGCGCTGAAGGCAGAGGACTTGTTGGCATGAAACCCACGCTGATCGCTTATTCCACCACCGACGGGCAGACGCTGCGGATTGCAGAACGCTTGCAAGCGGTGCTGCAAGCCCGGCAACTGCCGGTGCAGGTCGTGCCCATGCGCACGGCGAAAACCATGGATTTGTCGGGTTTTGGTGTACTGGTGCTGGGGGCGAGTATTCGTTATGGCAAACATCAGCAGGAGGTGTACCGCTTTGTTGCAGCGCATCACCAAGTGCTGCAGCGCCAGCCCAGCTTGTTCTTTTCCGTCAATGCGGTGGCGCGCAAGCCGAACAAGCGGAGTGTGCGCACCAATCCGTATGTGCGCAAGTTTTTGCAGGCCGTGGCTTGGCGGCCAAGAAATGTGGCCATCTTTGGCGGCAGAATCGATTACCCCCGTTATGGCTGGCTGGATAAGCAGGTGATTCGGCTCATCATGTGGCTGACAAAAGGGCCGACCGACGTGCGCAGTTGCACGGAGTTTACCGATTGGCCGCAGGTGGAGGCCTGGGGCCAGACGATTGCCGCTCTGCAACGCGCATGGGCTGAAAAGGCAGGGGCGGGGGGTTGCTCGTCTGCGGCGGCTCGGCCGAAGCCGACGGCAGCATGCGCAGCAGCAAGCCGCACAGCCCGAGCAGAATCAGGGGCGAGCAGGCGGCAAGCAGCAGCAGCCAGTCGCTGGAAAATGTGACGTCTGGCTGGGCCGTCATGACCAGAAGCGCGAAGCTGTTGTTGAGTGCATGTACCAGCATGGGGGCCAGCAGCGAGCCGGTCCATTCATAAGTCAGCGCCAGCAGAACGCCCATCACAAACAAGGCAGGCCATTGGGTGATTTGCCCGTCGCCAATATGCATGATGGCAAACAGCAGCGATGACAGGGCGATGCCGATGGCACTGCTTCGCCGCAGTGGCATCCAACGCGCCAGGCCATCGCGAAGGCTGCGAAAAAACAAGCCGCGAAACAGCCACTCTTCACCCAATGGGGCCAGTATGGCAATGGCCAGCACCATGGCCGCATCGGGCCAAAAGCCCTGGCCCAGATTCAGCGAGTAGGCAACGGTTTCTGACGCGGCACGCGCCCCCGGCACAAAGGCTTCAAATGCGGCCACGATGATCTGTATCAGCAGGGTCATGGCCAGCACCATGCCCACGCGCCAAACCAGCAAGCCTTTGGGGGCAGGGTAGTCTGGGGCCTCTATCCGCCTGGATGCCAGCAAAGGCGGCAGCAGCGCGGCGATGATGAAGGTGGGGCCCAGCAGCAATACGGCGGCGTGCTGCCAGGGGCTGTCTTGCTCTTCCCACAGGTGCTGCAACCATGCGGTGCCCAGCACACCAAGGCCCAGCACAAGCAAGCCCAACAGGGTGTACCACCAGACAAAGCGGCCCCGCGGCAGCAAGGTGCCGGGGGTCAGGTAGGTGCGCCAGACAGGCGTTGAATGCGAAGGATGGGGCATGAACATCTCAAGCGTAAAGAGCAGAAGAAAACGGGCATAGCCCTAACGGCAGGGCAGCATTATTGCGTAGCGGCAAAAAGCGTGTGCGCGGTGTGCCTGTTGCCATGCAACCCCAGCGGGCAAGGGGGCTTGGGCGTGTTGGTGATGAATTCTGCTTGTTATAGATCCAGCTCGGATTGCTGTGGAGGGCTTGCGGGAGATAGCGGCGCGAGCGGCGTGAGGGGCACCTGCCCATCGCGCACAGTGGCGACGATGTGCTGACCCGCATGAAAGTCTGCCTGGCGCGAAAGCAGGCGGCCTGTTTCATCTTGCAGCAGCGAAAAGCCGCGCTCCAGCACCTGCTGGGGATCCAGCAAGCGCAGGCTGTTGGCGCAGCGCACCAGGCGTTGGCCGTGTTGTTCGATCTGCAGGTGGCAGGCGGCCTGCCAGCGTTGTTGCAAGGCTTGTAGCTGTGTGGCTTGATGCTGCAGGGTTTGGTGCAGGCTTTGTTGCAAGGCTTGTGCGGCGCGTTGCAGTTGCAGGGCGTGTTGCCCATGCCTGGCCTGGCGCATGGCCGCTTGCAGCAAGCGGGTGCGCAGATGGTGCAGATGCTGGGTGCGCTCCACCATTTCGGTTCGCCGCAATTGTTGTACGCGCAAAGCCAACTCGTGCAGATGCAGCCGATGCTGGCGCACGGGGCTGGCACTGCGGCTCAGCCCCCAGGCCAGCCGATCCAGCTGCTGGGCGTGGGTATCCAGTTGGCGCTGTATGCGCTGACGCAGATGCAGCGCGTGGCCGTGCGCCTGCTGCCACACATCCAGCTGGGGTAGGGCGGCCAGTTCGGCTGCGGCGGTGGGGGTGGGGGCGCGCACATCGGCGCAGAAGTCGGCAATGGTGAAGTCGGTTTCGTGCCCGACGCCCACCACAACAGGTACGGGGCTTTGCACAATGGTGTGCGCCAACTGCGGGTCGTTGAAGGCCCATAAATCGTCGATGGAGCCGCCACCGCGCACCAGCAAGATGGCATCAATCAGGGGCAGCCGCATGGCGGCGGCATCGCCCTGCTGCTGTGCAGCCGCCAGTTGATACAGGCGTTGCAAGGCTGCGATAAGCGCTGCGGGCGCAGCTGTGCCCTGTACCGCCGCGGGTGCCAGTAGCACCGGCACATGGGGGGCGCGGCGCTGCAGGGCCGTGGCCACATCGCGCAGAGCGGCTGCGCCCAGAGAGGTGACCAGCCCCAACCCCCGTGGAAAGGGAGTAAGCGGGCGCTTACGGGCGGCGTCAAACAGGCCCTGGGCTTCCAGTTCGGCCTTGATGCGCAAAAAGGCCTCGTACAGCGCGCCTTGCCCGGCGCGACGCATGCTTTCCACAATCAGTTGCAGATCGCCGCGCGCCTCATAGACGGCCAGGCGGCCAGAAACTTCGATCTGGTCGCCATCGCGGGGCTCCCAGCCGAGCAAGTTGGCGGCACGTCGGAACATGGCACAACGCAGCTGCCCCTGCGCATCTTTCAGGGTGAAATAGCAATGCCCACTGGCGGCGCGCATGAAACCTGCGATTTCGCCCTGCACCCGCACGGCACCAAAACGGGCATCTAACGTGTCGGCCACCGCATGGCACAAGGCGCCAACCGACCACACCCGCGCAGTGGCGCTGGATGTAGCCCGATTTGCGGGCTGGAGGGGCGAATTTGCGTCGGATGACATGTTTTTTACCTGTGTTGCAGTAGAGATTATCTACAGTTTGGGCGCAGCGCCTGAAAAAACTGCAGCATGCCGCGAAAAACCGCATTGCTTCGTGCAACCCATTGATTTTAAAAAGAAATATTTTTGATTAAAAGGTAGTCAATTTGATGCGATCGTCACAAATCAAGGCTTTGGCGCATGTGTTTCGATATTGTCCCCAAAGTTATCCACAGAAAATGTGGGCAACTGGCGTGGCAAATGTGTCGAGATGTAGATTTTGGAAGAGATTAGTTCATTGGAATTAATTTTTGCGTATGCGGCCATGCGCGTTGGCTTGCATACCAAACGCCTCCGGTGCATCCCATACGTGGCCTTATCCATGCGAGGCAGGCAAGGTTTAAAACGCGGGTTTGCGGTCAAGTGGTGCCGGCTGGCATGGCACCTGGCTGCCCGAGCGTGCTAGCATCAGAACCCTTGTTGCCATGCAGACTGCCTTTCCATGTCCGAGCACCTTTCTCCCACCCCCTTCCCTCTTGTGATTGCCACCCGGCAAAGCCGTTTGGCTTTGTGGCAGGCGCACCATGTGCGGGGGATGTTGCTGGGTTTGGGGCACCAGCAGGTACAGATCTTGGGGCTGACGACCGAAGGCGACCGTGTGCTGGATCAACCGCTGAGCGAAATCGGCGGCAAGGGCCTGTTCATCAAGGAAATCGAATACGCTTTGCAGGATGGGCGGGCCGACATCGCCGTGCATTCGCTCAAAGACGTGCCCATGCAGCTGCCTGACGGCTTCAGGCTGGCCTGCGTGCTGGAGCGCGAAGACCCGCGCGATGCCTGGGTATCGCCCCAATACGCCAGCCTGCACGATGTGCCTGTGGGCGGTACGGTGGGCACCTCCAGCCTGCGGCGTGCGGCGCAATTGCGCGTTTTGCGGCCTGATGTGCGCATGGTATCGCTGCGTGGCAATGTGGATACCCGCCTGCGCAAGCTGGACGAAGGCCAGGTCGATGGCATTGTGCTGGCCGCCGCCGGGTTGAAACGCCTGGGGCTGGAAAAGCGTATTCGCCAATGGCTGGAGCCAGATGTGATGTTGCCCGCAGCCGCACAGGGCGCGTTGGCGATAGAAATTTGTGCCGATCGGCTGGATCTGCTGCCGGTGCTGGCACCGTTGATGCACCAGCCCAGTTATTTGCAGGTGTGCGCCGAGCGGGCGGTGAGCCAGGCGCTGGGGGGAAGTTGCGCTGTGCCGCTGGCCGCCTATGCCACGAGCGTGGGCCATGCCATGCAGCTGCAGGCCGCCTGGGGCATGCCAGACGGGCGCATGCTGCGCGCCCGGGCCGAGGAAGAGTGCGCCACGCCACAACAGGCCGAGCAATTGGGGTATGCCGTGGCGCAGCAGTTGATAGCGCAAGGCGCAACGGTCGAAGGCCTGATGCAGCCTGATGCAGGCTGATTCGCCAACCATGCTGCATCCCCTTGTGATCGCCCGGCCCGCAGGGGCTGCACAGGCATGGCAGGCCGCTTTGCAGCCGCAGTTGCATGGCAGAGCCTGCCATGTGTTGCCCTTGATCCATATCACGCCGCTGGCTGCGTCGCTCTTGCGGCCGTATTGGCAGGCGCTGGATCAGTGGCAGGCCGTGCTGTTTGTCAGCCCCGCGGCGGTTGCGCATTTTTTTGCCGCCCAGCCCGATGCCCGACAGCGCTGGCAGGCGCTGGCCATGCGCGCCTGGGCGGTAGGCCCTGGTACACGGCGGGCGCTGCTGGATGCCGGCGTGCCTGCCAACCTGATCGACAGCCCGCCAGACGAAGCGCCGCAATTCGATTCCGAAGCCCTCTGGCCGTGGATTCAACCGCAGCTGGCGCAGGCTGTGCGCAGCGGCAAGAAAATTTTGCGGGTACGCGGTACCGACCAGCCCGCCACAGCCCCGTCGGCAACGGACGCCGGCGGAGAGCTGTGTGCCGGCCAGGGGCGTGATTGGTTGGAGTGCGCCATGCAGCAGGCGGGCGTGGGTGTTCACAGCGTAGCGGCCTATTGCCGCCAAGCGCCGGTATGGGATGCCGAGCAAACCCGAGCCGCCCATGCCTTGGCGGGCGCACCGGCGGTTTGGCTGTTCAGCAGTGGCTTGGCGGTACAGCATTTGGCAGACCAATTTCCCGGTAGGGATTGGGCGTACGCCAGCGCACTGGCTACGCATGCGCGCATTGCACAGCGGGCGCAGGCACTGGGGTTTGGGCGGGTGTTGAGCTGCCGCCCCACGGTAGATGACGTGGGGCATTCGCTACAATTCTGCCCATGAATCATTGGCCGGAAAACCATTCGCCAGACAGCGTGGCAGCGGCGTCACCAGCCGGGGGCACCGCTGCCGAAGCACCGAGCCATGCGGGCTCTGGGCAGGCGTCTGCGCCGTTGTCGCGCCGTGCCCGTTTGGGGCTGGTGGCCGGCTGGGGGCTGGCGCTGGTCGCCATCGTGGCCGTGGCGCTGATGGGGCGCAGCCAGCTGCAGCTGCGTGAGCAAATGGCGCAAAATCTGGCGCGGCTGGGTTCGCAAACGCGCGATCTGAGCTTGCAATTGCAACTGGCTACTCAGCAGGGCGAGCAAATGCGGGCGCGTGCCGCCCTGCTCGAAGAAAAAGTGGCCGCATTCGATGCCCGGCGCTCGCAGGCCGATGCCGTGCTGCAAACGCTGGCCAACTCGCAGCAAAGCATCATGCTGGCCGATATGCGCGCCTCCTTGCAAACCGCGCAGCAACAGGCACAGCTAACGGGTAATGTGCAGCCTTTGCTGCTGACGCTGGCCGAAGCCGAGCAGCGTCTGGTCACACAGCGTCAGCCCAGGCTGGTTGCGGCACATCAGGCCGTGGTGCAAGACCTGGCAAAACTCCGCTCCACACCTGCGTTGGATGTGACGCAGGTGTTGGCCGATTTGGATCATCTGCTGCAGCGCGTGGATGCCTTGCCCTTGCAGGGCAATGCCATACCTTCCTTGCAGGCCGCACCAACGAGCAAAAAGCCTGTAGCGCTAGAGCCCCAATCGCGCTGGCTGCGGTTGTGGCAAAGCGTGAAAGAAAGCATGATGCAACTGGTGCGGGTGCGTACCGTCTCCAGCACTAGCGCGGCGCTGATCGCGCCGGAGCAGACCGTGTACGTGCGTGAACATTTGCGCCAGCGCCTGCTCAACGCCCGCATGGCGTTGCTGGTGCGCCAGTCTGATGCCGCCCGGCGTGATCTGGACGCTGCGGCGACCTTGCTGGATCAGTATTTCGATGGCCAAACGCCCGCGGTGCAGTCGGCGCAACAAACCTTGCAGCAAGTCGCGCAACAGGCGCGTATGAGCGAACCGCCCGGCATTGCCCGTGCCTTGCAGGCGCTGGCCGCCGCCGAAGAACACACGGCAGTCGCAGCCATACCGGCCGCGCCCGCTTCAGCCGCCAGCCACTGATCATGCGTGCCTTGCTGTGGTTTTTGTTTTTGGCAACGCTGGCGGTCTTGCTGTCGTTGTTGATGGGCGGCAACCAGCCTGTGGTGACCATTTACTGGCCGCCCAACAAGGCCATTGATTTTTCGCTCAATTTTGCCGTGTTGGCCTTGGTAGGAATTTTCCTGCTGCTGCAAGTGTTGCTGCGGGCTTCTGCGTTGTTGCGCACTTTGCCGCAACAGGCGCGCCGCTGGCGCATGCGGCAGCGCGAGCGCGCCATGCACGGGCATTTGCTCAATGCCTTGTCGCACTATCTGGCCGGACGCTTTGCCCGGGCGCGCAAACTGGCGCAGCAGGCGTTGCAGCAAGAGGCCGAGTTGCACGACGATGGCGTGCACGCCGGGCAAGACGTGCCCGCCTTGCCTTATCGCATGCAGTTGCGGGCGCTGGCGCATTTCCTCATGGCGCAAGGCAGCCATGCCTTGCAAGACATTCCAGAGCGCGACAAATCCATGCAGGCGGCGCACGAAGCGGCCGAAGCCGCACGCGGAGACGCCGCGCTCGAAACCCGCGAAGGCTTGCGCTTGCGCACGGCGCGCTGGCTGCTGGACGACCATGCGCCCCAGCAGGCTTTGCAGCAACTGAATGACTTACCCAAAGGCACGGCGCGGCGCATTCAGGCATTGCGGCTGCGTTTGCAAGCGGCGCACCAGTTGGGCAAGGCCGAATTGGCGTTGGAAACAGGCCGCGCACTGGTGCGCCACAAGGCATTTTCGCCCGAGGCCAGCCGAGTGCTGATGGCCAAATTGGGCAGTGAGCTGATCGCTTCGGCGTGCGACCCCGCGCAGTTGTTGCGCATGTGGGCGCAGCTGGAGCCTGATGAACGCGCCCAGCCCGAAGTGGCTTTGCAAGCCGCCGGGCGCATGCTGGCGCTGGGCGGTGCGGCAACGCAGGCGCGCGCGTGGTTGCTGCCTGTTTGGGAGCAGTACACGCACGATCCGCAGGCGCTTACCGACGCACAACGCAGCCGCCTGCTGGCCACCTTGGACGGCACAGGCGACGCCAACATCGAGACCGAATGGTTGGAGCGCATTGAGCAGGCGCATTTGCGCCATCCGCAGCAGCCCGCCTTGCGTTACCTTATGGGCATGGTGTGCATGCAGCGCCAGTTGTGGGGCAAAGCGCAATTGCTGCTGCGGCAGGCCGTGCGCGATCTGCACGACGAGCCTGTTTTGCTGCGCAATGCCTGGCGAGCTTTGGCCGTGTTGGCCGAACAGCGAGGCGATGCCGCTGAAGCCGCTGCGGCCTGGAAGCAGGCCGCATTGGTGGATTGATAGACTGATCGTTGATCACGCCAGTCCGACGCGGGCAGTCAGCCGTACCACAGTGCAAACGACCCAACCCGCCCAGTAGCAAACAAGCCGGCTAGCGGGCGAAGGGCGTGGCGCATGCCATAGCGCACAATCCACAGCGGCAAATCCATAGCAGCCCTGTGGCGCTTGTTGGGCGCTTTGGCACTTGTGTGATAGTTGGCCGCCTTTTACGTTTTTACGCTTTGGGCTTTTTGGCCGGGCGCTGGTAGTCGGCCTTTTGTTTCAGCGCGCCACGCACCACGGTGAGTGTGTTGGCCGGAGTATCGCGGCCTACCACGCTGCCTGCGCCGACCGTGCCGCCCGCGCCAATGGTGACGGGCGCCACCAGCACGCTGTTGCTGCCGATATGCACATCGGCTTCAATGGTGGAGCGGTGCTTGTTGGCACCGTCGTAATTGGCGGTGATGCAGCCTGCGCCATAGTTCACGCGCTCGCCTACGGTGGCATCGCCCAGGTAAGCCAGGTGATTGGCCTTGGCGCTTTTGGCCAGTGTGGAGTTTTTCACTTCCACAAAAT
>RRZT011888505.1_pt1 | contig 22678 bp, 23 predicted proteins | sample 2165551 | NCBI WGS metagenome assembly RRZT01 (sample SAMN10456910, study PRJNA506462) | wastewater metagenome | biome: wastewater; feature: sludge; material: wastewater sludge; isolation source: wastewater sludge with Escherichia coli K12::gfp cells carrying plasmid... | place: USA: Moscow, Idaho... | reverse complement strand
TCTTATTCATCATGATTGATTATTTCGTTGGCATCAATCTTTTTATATTATATTTCTACTATTTAATTCTTCAATATAACGGATTAAACAAAAGAAATACAATTCCTAATTTTATAGGCATAAAAAAAGCCAAGCTATTATAGCTTGGCTCTCCTCTTTTTTTGGAATTGACAAATATGAGATTATTTACTATCTAAAATCTCAATTGAAACTATTTTATCACCTTGAGTGATGCTATCTAAAGTTTTAAAACTATCTTTATCTGTTACTTCAATTCCACCAAAAACAGTATGATGTCTATCTAAGTGAGGACAAGGAACAAAACAAATAAAAAATTGGCTTCCACCAGTATTTCTTCCTGCATGAGCCATAGATAAACTACCTCTATTGTGAACTTGTTTTGGAGCATCAATCTCACATTTAATAGCCCAGTCTGGACCTCCCATACCTGTTCCATCTGGGCAACCACCTTGTGCCATAAATCCTGGAATTACTCTATGAAAATTTAAACCATTATAAAATCCATCATTTGCAAGTGTTGCAAAATTTGCAACTGTATTTGGAGTTTCTTCATTAAAAAGTTTTATCCAAATTATTCCTTTATCAGTTGCTATTTTTGCATAAGCAAATTTTGCTAATTCTTCTTTTGAATAGTTATATTCTTTTAATTCTTGTCTAGATCTAAACATAATAAATATTTTTCCTTTTCTTAATTTCCCGAAATTATATCAACTTTTGGTGATAAATAGTTTAATTTTATAAGGTTTTGCACAATTTCTTTAAATACTGGTGCTGCTGATTGAGCTGCATAATAGTAATACCAATTTGGTCCAGTAGAAATTGGATTTATTACAGTTACTCCAATTGTATATGAGTTTCCTTTTTCATCATTTACAAAACCAAAAAAAGATGAAATATATTTTTTTAAATAACCACTTCCACCTGCAATTTGTGCTGTTCCTGTTTTTCCACCTATTTCCAAACCTGGAATTTTAGCTGATCTTCCTGTTCCTTCATTAACAGTTTTTATTAACATTCTTTTCATTTCTTCAGCAGTTTTTTTAGAAATTACTTGTTCTACTGGTTTATCATAGGGCGAAGCATATTTATTTTGATCACCATCTCGACTCAAATAAGATACAATTTTAGGTGTTACCATCGCACCATCATTATTAAATACAGAATATGCTTTTATAAGTTGTATAAAAGTAGCTGTCATACCTTGTCCAAATGATACAGTCGCTTTATAAATATTATCTCTTTTTTCTTTATCTCCTACAGAAAATTGCCAAAGTTTTGGCATAACACCTTTTTTTTCATAAGGTAAATCAATTCCTGTTTTTCTTGTAAAACCAAATTTTTTCATTCCTTCAAAAAATTCAGGTCCTGTTAATCTTTGTGCAATTTGTAGTGTTCCAATATTTGAAGAAAAAATTACTATATCATCTAAACTCAAAGTATGTTTTGAAAATTTATGATCATCTTTAATAAAGAATTTTCCAATAGGGTAAGCGCCTTTTGCAGAATTAAAATTATATGCAGAAAAAGTTTCATTTGATTTAACTAATCCTTTATCCATAACTAAAGAGATGGATAATGGCTTTACAATTGAACCTGGTTCAAATTGATATTCAACAGCATTTACATTTAAAGAACCTATATCTTCTTGTCTGATTTTTTCAGGATTAAATCTATTAGAAGATGCTAATGATAAAATCTTTCCTGTACGACTTTCCATAATTGTAACCATTATTTCATCAGCACTTAATCGTTTTTTATGATTATCCAATGTTGTTTCATTGTTTTTTTGAAGTTTTAATGGAATGTTTAGTTTTAAAGCATATCCATCTTCTCTTTTTGTCATTACAGAAGTTCTATTAAAAGATATATATGATAAAACATCTCTATATCCTTGCAAAATACCATCTTTCCCATCATTTAAATATTTATTGTAAGAGTTTTCTAAACCTTTTATTCCATTTACTTTTGTTTTTCCAGCATCTGATTCAAATTTTGAAATATATCCAACAACTGGAGTTAGAGTATCATTATATGAAAAAGTTCTTTTTTCACCACTTTCACTTATTGTAAGGCTTCTTACAATTCTAGAACCATTTACTTGTCTTGCAGTAAAAACATCAAGTTGTCTTAATTTGAAATCTAATTCTTTTAAATTCTTTGCAGATCTTGAATCTATACTGTAAGATAAAACCAAATTACCAGGAGTTTTTTCTCCTTCTTCTAATTTAGTTTTTAAAGTTTTATAATCTATTCCACTATATATAGAAAAAAGAGTTAAAAATAATTCCTTTTTATCTGGATCAAGGTGTCTTGTATCTATTGATGCTCTATATAATTTTTTAGAAGATGCAATTTTGAAGTTGTCTTCACTTATGATATCTCCACGAACTGCTAATTCATTTTTTTCACCTTTTAAAGAAGGTAAATGCCGTTTTTCATTCATTGTTCTAAAAATAGAGAACATTAAAATTAATAAAGCTAAAAAAATTAGAGTAAATAGTATGACGATTTTTTTTGTTTTATTCTTTTTTTCGATTTCGTTTGAAGACATATTTATCCATATTATTGTATAATGAGATATGAATTTTATCAAAAAAAAGATTAAACCTATCGAAAATAACCCAAATTTAAAAGATGCAGATTATGTATTGTTTATATTGGTGTCAGTATTAATTATAATTAGTATAATTTTTTCATATTCTTTGACTATTTACACTGTTGAATTTTTTGGTTATGACCAATATCATTTCTTTTTAAGACAATCTTTAGTTGGAATAGTTTCTATATTTATAATGTGGTTTTTAGCAAAAACTGATCCAGATAGAATTATAGGAAAAATATCGTGGATTCTTCTAATAACATTTTCTTTGCTTATGATTGCAATGCCCTTTTTGCCTGGAGCTTTAGTTACAGCTTCTGGTGGTGCAAATAGATGGATTAGGCTTCCTGGAATTTCTTTATCACCTGTTGAATTTTTTAAAATAGGGTTTATTTATTTTTTATCTTGGTCTTTTCATAGAAAAGTTATTCATCAGCCTAAAAAAGGCTTATTAGATGAAGCTTTACTTTTATCTCCATATTTTTTAGTATTTTTTGGAGTTGTATTTATTATTGCTTTTTTACAAAAAGATTTAGGTCAAGTTGTACTTTTAGGAATAATATTAGTTGTACTTTTGATATTTGCAAATAGATCTTTTAAAATATTTTTAGCATTAGGAACTATTGCTTTAGTTGGTTTAGTTGGTTTGATTATTGCTGATCCTAGCAGGATAAAAAGAATTCGCTCTTGGTGGGCTATGGTTCAAGATGGTATTTTATCAGTACTTCCTGCTTGGGCTGAAGTTTTGAGAATAGATGATTTACCTGAACCATATCAAGTTTCTCACTCTTTAAATGCAATTCATAATGGAGGAATTCTTGGGCAAGGCGTTGCTTTAGGAAATTTAAAATTAGGATTTTTATCAGAAGTACACACAGACTTCGTTTTAGCAGGAATGATTGAAGAAATAGGATTAATAGGACTTATTTTTGTAGTTGGAATACTTTTTTGTGTCGTATGGAGAATCTTTAAAATAAGTAGAAGAGTAGAAAATCCAATATATCATCTTTTTAGTTTAGGAATTGCTTTGATGATTATAATTGCATTTTTGATTAACTCTTATGGAATTTCTGGAATGATTCCTATTAAAGGTATTGCTGTTCCTTTTTTATCTTATGGTGGTTCTTCTATGCTTGCAATGGCACTTGCAGTTGGTTTAGTATTATCTATAAGTAGATTAGCAAAAGATGAAATTGTAAAAAAGAATATTCCAACTAAAAATGTAAATAATCAAGTAAATATGAATATCAATAAGGTAAAGATTAGATGAAAGAAACAGTTGTTATAACAGGTGGTGGTACAGGTGGACATCTTAAGGTTGCAGACGCTTTTATAGAAGAATTTTATAGAAGAGATATTGATATAATATTTATAGGTTCATCAAATGGACAAGATAAAGCTTGGTTTGAGAATGATGATAGAATAAAAGAAAAATATTTTTTAGATACTAAAGGAGTTGTAAATAAAAGAGGTTTAAATAAAGTTTTTTCTTTATTTAATATTTTATCAAAAACTTTTTTTTGTTTAAAAATCTATAAAAAATATAATGTAAAAAGAGTTATTTCTGTTGGTGGTTTTTCTGCTGCCGCTGCATCTTTTGCTACTGTTTTAAAAAAAGATTGCAAATTTTATATACACGAACAAAATTCTAAAATGGGCAAACTAAATCAAATTACATCACGATTTGCAACTGAAGTTTTCTCTTCATTTGATAAAAATTCTTCTATAAAAGATTATCCTGTTTCAAAAATATTTTTTGATTTGTCAAGAGTTAGAGAAGAAGTAAAAACAGTTGCTTTTTTTGGAGGTTCTCAAGGAGCTATTTGTATAAATGATTTTGCTTTAAAAGTTGCACCAAAATTAAATGATATGAATATAAAAATTATTCATCAAACTGGAAAAAATGATTTTGAAAGAGTAAAAAAAGAGTATGAAAAATTAAATATAAAAGTTGATGTATTTGATTTTTCTAAAGATATACCTTTAAAAATGCAAAATGCAGATTTTGCAGTTAGTAGAGCAGGGGCTTCAACTTTATGGGAATTATGTGCAAATTGTTTACCAACTTTTTTTATACCTTTTAAATATGCTGCTGGTGATCATCAATACTTTAATGCAAAAGCTTTGAAAGATAAAAATTTATGTTTTTTACAAAGAGAAGAAGAACTTGATGAAAAGTATTTTTTTGAGGCAATAAATTCAAATATAAATAAAATGAGCATTGATTTAAAAGATTCTATTAAACCAGATGCTATTTTATTGATTGTAAATAAAATTTTAGAAGATTAAAAGAATTAAAATTCCAAAAATAATTCTATAAATTCCAAAAGCTACGAATGTAAATCTTTCTAAGAATTTTAGGAATAATTTTATAACAATAAGAGCAACAATAAATGAAACTACAAATCCAATAGCTAAATTTAATAAATTTGCTCCCACTAATAACTCTTCATGATGTTTAACCAAGTCGTAACCTGTTGTTGCACACATAACAGGAACTGCTAAAAGAAAAGAAAATTCTGCACTAGTTTTTCTATTTAATCCTGCCATCATAGCACCAATGATACTAGCTCCTGCTCTTGAAGTTCCAGGAATTAAAGCAAATATTTGCATAGCACCTATAAAAATAGCTTGTTTATATGATACATTTTCAACATCTAAAGTATGAGTTTTGTTTTCATCATAAAATTTCTCGATTATTAAAAATACAACTCCTCCAATAATAAACATCCAAGCAATTATTTCAATTGAAAATAAGTTTTTAATTTGAGATGAAAATAAAAAACCTACTGTACCTATTGGTAAAAAAGCAACTACTATTTTTTTCCACAATTCAATATGAGAAAAAGTAAACTTTGATGGATATACAAAAACTAAAGCCATAATCGCAGCAAATTGAATGATAATTTCAAAAGCTTTATTTACATTATCTTGTTCAAGTCCTAAGATTTCACTTAAAACTATTAAATGCCCTGTCGAAGAAATAGGCAAAAACTCTGTTAATCCCTCTATAATTCCTAATAATATGGAATCCAATATTGTCATCATAATCCTTTTTTTTGTGCAAGATTTAAAAAGAGTTTTAAAGCCCTTTTTTCTTTTATTCCTAAATCATAATCGATCTTTTTTAGGTAATCAAGAATATTTTGTTTTGATACACCACTTCTTTTTGAATACTGTTCAAGTATATATTGTGGGATTTTTATATGAGATTTCTTAAATTTCTTTGTCAAATTTTTTAATTGTGTTTCGTGCTTATTGTAGCATAAAACTGCAAATACAAAAGGCAAATTATATTTTTTTTGCCAAGCTTTTGCTAAATCAATTTTTAAGATATTTGGATAATCATGATAAAACTTTAGTGCTTTATCTCCAATGATAACTTCTCCTTTTAAATCAAGAACTTTCGCTAAAGCATTTGAAGTTTTTGATTGATAATCTTCTTTTTGTTCTCCTGGTACTAATAAAACAGATAATACTTCATCCTGTGCAACTATTCCTAAATCTAAGAATTTTTCATTTCGTGATTCAATTGAAGAGATAAATGCACTATGAACTTTTCTAGTTTTAAACTTATTTGTAATTAGAGATGGATAAGATTTTTTATATTCAAGAATTGCTTTTTGTTGATTTGATTTTATATTTTTTTTCATATATATATGAAAAGGTAATAAATTTATAAATTCTATTTTGGCAAATAACATAAAAATAGTCCTTACGGTCTTAAAATCTTTTTGATATAATAATACAAATATAATAAGAGGGCATTAAAAATGGTAAAAATTGAATTTCTTGGACCTATTAATAAAGAAGATATGAATTTAGATATTACTAATTTAAAAGAGTTAAGTCAAATTTTAAAAGATGATAAAGAAGTTTCAACTTGGCTTCAAAATTGTGCAGTTGCTGTTAATGATGAATTGATTTTTTCAAAAGATTTTGAGTTAAAATCAGGAGACAAAATCTCACTATTACCTCCTGTTTGTGGAGGTTGAAAATGCTACAAATATTTGATGGAGATTTGGCGGTTGAGCAAATTACAAATTCTTGGTATGAGAAGTATAAAAATTTAAATTATGGCGCAATAATAACTTTTGTTGGTGTTGTAAGAAATGAAAACAATATCGAAGGATTATCTTTTGATATATATGAACCAATATTAAAATTATGGTTTGATAGTTGGCAAAAAAAAGCAAATGAAAAAAATGCAATAGTATTAATGGCTCATAGTAGAGGTGATGTAAAAAATCATCAAAGTTCATACATTGCTTGTGTTTGTAGCCCAAAAAGAAGAGTTGCTTTAGAGTTAATAGATGAATTTGTTGAAGATTTTAAAGCAAAAGCACCAATTTGGAAATATGATATTATAAATGGACAAAGAGTATATGCTATTGATAGAAGTACAGCTATTGAAGGTGCAGGAGTTTTAAATTGAGAGTAGATTTACATAATCATACACTTTTATGTAATCATGCAACAGGAACAGTAAATGAGTATATACAAAGAGCAATAGAACTTGGTATTGATGAATATGGATTTGCCTGTCATGCTCCGATGAATTATGATTTAAAATATAGAATGAGTATAAATCAAAAGACAATTTACGAAAAATGGATAAATGAAGCCAAAGAGTACTATAAAAATAAAATTAAAATTTTATTAGCTTATGAAGTTGATTATCTTGATGGATATATTTTAGATGAAGTTATAAATTCAAAAGTTGATTATCTAATAGGATCAGTTCATTTCTTAAAAAACAAAAATGATATGTGGGGATTTGATAATCCTGAATTTATTGGGCTTTATCAATCAAAAGATATTGATACAATTTGGAGTGAGTATTTTGCTGCTATAAAAGATATGGCAAAAACATCTTTATTTGATATAGTTGGACACTTTGATTTAATTAAAGTATTTAAGTTTTTACCAAAAAAAGATATTAGAATCATTGCAAAAGATGCTTTAAGTGAGATTAAAAAATCAAATATGGTTTTAGAAATAAATACTTCAGGGTTTAGAAAACCAATAGGTGAAAGTTATCCGTCTATTCCACTGTTAGAAATGGCCTATGAAATGGGTATTGATATAACATTTAGTTCAGATGCACACAGCGTTGAGCATATTGGATTTAAATATGATGAAGCTACATCTATAGCAAAAAAGATAGGATATACAAAATGTATATCTTTTGAAAATAGAGATAGAAAAATAGTAGAGTTTTAATTTAATATCTAATTGTATAAAAAATATACAGTTGATTTAGTTTATTTTTTCTATTTCTCTGATAGAATACATTTATTAATTTCAAGGAGTTTACCTTATGGGAAAATTTGTAAATAACACAGAAGAGTTTTTTAAATATTGTCAAGAAAATGATGTTAAATTTGTAGATTTTAGATTTACAGATATGAAAGGTACATGGCACCATGTAACTTATAAATTTACTGCAGTTAGTGCTTCTACTTTAGATAATGGAATGCCTTTTGATGGTTCGTCAATTGATGCTTGGCAACCAATTCACAGATCAGATATGGTTTTAAAACCAGATGTTGGTACTGCGTTTTTAGATCCATTTACTGCAGATTCAACAATCATTGTAATTTGTGATGTTTATGATATTTATAAAGGACAAATGTATGAAAAATGTCCTAGATCTATTGCTAAAAAAACTTTAGATTATTTAGCGCAATCAGGTGCTGGTGATGTTGCATATTTTGGACCAGAAAATGAGTTTTTTGTATTTGAAGATGTAAGAATAAAAGATACAATCAATGAATCATATTATAAAGTTGATAGTGAAGATGGTGAATGGAATGATTCAACAGATTACGAAGGTGGAAATGTTGGACATAGACCAAGAGTAAAAGGTGGATATTTTCCTGTAGCTCCAATTGATACAGGAGTTGATTTAAGAGCTGAAATGATGCAAGTTTTAGAGCAAGTTGGTTTAGAAGTTGTTTTAGGACACCACGAAGTTGCTCAAGGACAACACGAAATTGGTATTGTATTTGGAGATTTAATTGAAGCTTCTGATAACGTACAAAAATTAAAATATGTAATTAAAATGGTTGCTCACTTAAATGGTAAATCAGCAACATTTATGCCAAAACCACTTTATGGTGATAATGGAAATGGAATGCACGTACACCAATCAATTTGGAAAGATGGGAAAAACCTATTCTATAAACAAGGTGAGTATGGAAATTTAAGTGATACTGCAAGACATTATATTGGTGGTATTTTTAAACATGCTAGAGCTGTTGCTGCATTTACAAATCCTTCAACAAACTCTTATAAAAGATTAATTCCAGGATTTGAAGCTCCTTCAATTTTAACTTATTCTTCTCAAAATAGAAGTGCTTCTTGTAGAATTCCTTATGGAGCAGGTGAAAAAGCAACAAGAATTGAAATGAGATTCCCAGATTCTACTTCTTGTCCTTATTTAGCATTTGCTGCTATGTTAATGGCTGGATTAGATGGAATTAAAAATAAATATGAGCCTGTTGGACCAATGGATGACGATTTATTTGAATTATCATTAGATGAAATTAGAGAAAGAGATATTCCTCAAATGCCTCATACTTTAAGAGGTTCATTAGAAGCTTTAATTAGAGATAATGATTTCTTAAAACCAGTATTTACACAAGAGATGATTGATACTTATCAACATTATAAATTTGAAACTCAAGTTTGGCCTTATGAAGCAAGACCTACACCATTTGAGTTTAAAACAATGTATTCTTGCTAATATTTAGCTAGTAAATATATTTTATAAGGGGAAAGTCATTTGACTTTCCCCTTTTTTTATTGTTATATAATTTAATACAGCATATTAAAGAGTTTATTTAAAAGTAATCTATTTATTAATAATAATTTTGTTTTGATTTTTTATTTTGAAGTATGTGTAAAAGCTATAAAGAATATTTTCCTTTATAGCTTTTAAAATAAAGAAGTTTATTAGAACTCTAAAACTTCTTCATTAGAATTTGATTGATCTATTAGAATTTGTGAATCAATATCTGGTAAAGGAGACATATCTGTATATAGTTCATCTTTCCCATTAAAATTACCAACATAAACACCTTCTGGTTTTGTAAATGTTCTAGGAATTTCAGGATGAAGTGCTAGATATTTTTTAAAGAAGTATGAAAATGCAGGTGCAGCAATAGTACTTCCTGTCTCACTTTTTCTCATTGGAGTATTATCATCTTGTCCAAACCAAACTATTGTTTGAATTGATGGTGAAAATCCACAAAACCAAGCATCAATATTATCATTTGTAGTTCCAGTTTTACCTGCAAGTTCTATTCCTTCAACTGCTGCTCTTTTTCCTGTTCCTTTATTTACAACATCATTTAAAATTGAAACCATCAAATAATTTTGTTCAGGTTTATTTATCTCTTTTGTTTGAGGTTCAAAAGTTACACTTTTCCCATCTTTATTTACAATTTGTTCAACAATATATGGTTTTACTTGAGTTCCATTATTTGCAAAAGTGCTATATGCTTCACTAAATTCAACTAAAGATACACTCATTGAACCTAAAGTTATAGATAAATTATCAACTATATCTTTAAATCCGTATGTTTTTAAATCGTTTGTAACAACTCCAACTCCAACATCAGTTACTAAGTTAAGAGTTGATAAGTTTCTTGATTGTGTTAAAGAATCTCTTAGTGTCACAATACCTTGGAAGTTTCCTCCATAATTTTTTGGTTGCCATTTTTTCTGAACACCACCTACTGTATAGTTATATGTTCTTGAAATATCAAAAAGTTGGCTAGCAGGATTATAACCTTCATTCAAAGCTGTTTGGTATAAAAATGGTTTTATTGCACTTCCAGCTTGTCTTTTTGATTGGAATGCTCTATTGAATACTGATTGATTATAATCAACTCCTCCAACCATTGCTAATATTTTTCCTGTACTACTTTCCATTGTGATCATTGCTGCATTTAGCTCTTTTGTATAAGGATTATTATCTGGGTCTTTAGAATTTTTTCTTATTTCTAAATCTCTTTTTAAAGCCTCTTCATAAGCTCTTTTTATAGAATCATTTGCCATTTCTTGAGCATCTAAATCAATAGTCAAATAAACTTTATATCCACCATAAATAATATCAGGAACATCATTTATTAATTGGCTTATTGCATAATCAATAGCATAAGGAGCTACATTTTTTGTCAAAGTTTGATTGTGAATAGTTGGTGTTTCATTTATAGCTTCTTCATATTGTTCTTTTGTAATCCAACCTAAAGTATCAAGTCTTGTGATAACTTGATTAGCTCGAGCTAATGAAACTTGAAGATTTCTTGTTGGATCATAAAAGCTTGGAGCTCGTGGAAGACCTACTAAAATAGCTATCTCTTTTAAAGATAATTCGTATAAATCTTTATTAAAATAACCTTTTGCAGCAGTTTTTATTCCATAATAACCATGTCCAAAATATGTATGATTTAAATATCTTTCTAAAATTTCTTCTTTTGTTAAAATAGTTTCAAGTCTAATTGCAAGTAGGGCTTCTTTAACTTTTCTCATTAACTTTTTTTCTCTAGTTAAAGTAAGATTTTTTATAAGTTGTTGAGTTAATGTACTAGCACCTTCAACAAAACCACCAGCTTTTAAGTTTTTTATCATAGCACGACTAATTGCATCAGGATTTATTCCCCAATGTTCAAAAAATTGTGTATCTTCAATAGCAACTAATCCTTCTATTACACGAGCAGGAATATCATCATATTTCACATATTCTCTATTTTCGTCTTTAAAAGTATTTGCTAAAAGTCTTCCTTCTTTATCAAAAAACTGTGTACTTTGTTTTGGCGAATAGTTTACAACTTTATCAACATCATCTTTTATTTGATCATACAAATCATATAAAAAACCTGCAACTGCAAGTCCTAAAACAACAGCTAAACCAAAAATATATTTCATCATATTTTAAATCCTAAAATCTTTATTTTTAAAAGTCGAATTAATCAAACTTCTTGTGTATTCATCTTTTGGTGAAGATAAAACATCTTTTGTCAAACCTTTTTCAACAATCTCTCCATTTTTTAAAATAACAATATTTTCGCAAATATCTTTAATCGATTCTATATCATGAGTTACAAAAAGAATCAAAATATTTAATTGTTTTTTTAAATCATTTACTATATTTATTATATTATTTTTATTTTCTATATCCAAAGCTGTTGTTGGTTCATCAAGCAAAAGTAATTTTATATTTCTACTTAATGCTATTGCAATAACAACTCTTTGGATTTGACCACCACTTAGTTGTGATGGAAATTTATTTAAGACTGATTTATCTAAATCTAAAAGTTTTAAAACTTCCTCTTTTTTTTCATTTGAACAGAAAAATTGATTTTTGATTTTTGTCATAGAAGATAAAGAAGTAAATGGATTTTGTGGAATAAATCCTATTGAATCATAGTTTAACTCAAAAGGTGAATCTATCTCTTTATTTAATTTCAAATTTGATGGAAGAAGATTTAATAATGCTTTTAAAGTTAAAGATTTTCCACTTCCACTCTCTCCTATTAATGCACAAGAGTTAGTTATCTCAAAAGAGATATTTACTAACATTTTGTTTTGTGAAGAGATTTGTAATTTTTTTATATTTAACATTATATTAAAGGTTCATCCATCTCTTTTGGAATCTCTAAATTCATAAGTTTTAAAACTGTTGGAGCAATATTATTTAAACTTCCAGTTTTTACCTCTTTTACTTTTGGTGAATAAACAAAACAATAAACATCTCCAACTGTATGATTTGTTAAGATATTTCCTTCATCATCTTTCATCATTTCACAATTTCCATGGTCTGATGTTAAAATAATATTGTAATTTTGTTTTTTTGCTAATTCAAAAATTTGACCTAATTCAAAATCAACTGCTTCAACTGCTTTAACTGCAGCTTCAAAAACTCCTGTATGCCCAACCATATCACCATTTGCAAAATTTACAACTATAAAATCTATGTTGTTATTCATAGCAGTTCTTACAGCATTTCCAACTTCAGGAGCTGACATTTCAGGTTTTAAGTCATAAGTTGCAACTTGAGGAGAAGGAATTAAAACTCTTGATTCATTTAAAACAGGTTCTTCAACTCCTCCATTAAAGAAAAATGTAACATGAGCATATTTTTCAGTTTCAGCTGTGTGAAGTTGAGAAAGTCCTACATTTGAAATAACTTCTGCTAAAGTATTTTTTGGATTATCTTTAGGGAAAAGTACAGGAATAAATACATTTTTATCATATTGTGTCATAGAAGCAAAATTTAAACTACCTTTAAAAGTGTCAAATTCATTAAAATCAGCTTTTGCAAAAACACTAGAAATCTCTCTCATTCTATCACTTCTAAAGTTACAGAAAATTATTCCATCATTTTTTTCTATTCCATTATATCCTTCAAAAGAAGTTGGTTCGATAAATTCATCAAAAATTTCATTTTTATATGAAGTTTCAATATAAGATAAAATATCATCTTGAGTTTTTGGATTTGCAAAAGTTATTGAATCATAAGCTTTTTTTACTCTATCCCATCTATTATCTCTATCCATAGCGTAATATCTTCCAGAAATTGTAGCAATTTTTATATCTTTATCACAAATTTCTAAAATCTGATTTATATAAGTTTTTGCACAATTTGGTGCAACATCTCTTCCATCAGTGATAATATGAATAAAAACTTTTTTTCCCATATTTTTTGCTATTTTTGCCATTGCAATAATATGATTTATATGAGAGTGAACACCACCATCGCTAGCAAGTCCTAAAAGATGAATATTATTTGATTTTGAAATTGTATTTTTTAAAACTTCATTATCTTTTAATGTATCATTTTTTATTGCAAGATGTATTTTTACTAGATCTTGATATAAAACTCTTCCACTTCCTATTGTCATGTGTCCTACTTCACTATTACCCATTTGCATATCAGGTAATCCAACATATTCTCCATAAGTATGAATTAATGAATATGGTACATTTTCAAATAGATAATCATAAGTTGGTTTTTTTGCTGTATAAAAGGCATTATTCTTATTTGAAGAGTTATGTCCTATTCCATCTGTTATTATAAGTAGTGTTTTATTACTCATTTATTTAAACCTTTTAAAAAGTATAATATATTATAATCGCGCCTATTATATCAAAATCAAGGTTTAATTTTGTTTTATTGGCTTTATAGACACCTAGAAATCAACATCTTACAGTATATTTCTGTTCGTGCAGGAATCAGTTTTTTTATAGCATTTGTTTTAACTATGTATTTGATGCCTAAATTTATTAGGTGGGCAAGAGCCAAAAAAGCTTCTCAACCAATTTATGAGTTAGCTCCTGAAAATCATAAAATAAAAGCTGGAACTCCTACGATGGGAGGAGTTGTTTTTATATTTTCTACAATTATTGCTACTGTTTTAACTGCCAAACTTAATAATTTTTATATAGTTGGTGGAATTTTAACTCTTGCTCTTTTTTCATTAATCGGAATTCAAGATGATTACTCAAAAATATCAAAAGAGAAAAATAGTGCAGGTTTAACTCCTAGAATGAAATTAATATTTCAGTTTTTATGTGCTGCCTCAATAGCTGGAACTCTTTTTTTATATGGACATTCTACTGAACTTTTTACACCATTTTATAAGTTTCCACTATTTGAAATGGGAGTTTTTGGGATAGTATTTTGGATGTTTGTAATTGTTGGATCTTCTAATGCAGTTAATCTAACAGATGGATTAGATGGATTAGCTACTGTGCCATCAATTTTAGCATTTTCTACTTTATCAATATTAGTTTATGTTGTTGGCCATGCTGTTTTTGCAAACTATTTATTATTTCCAAATATTCAAATTGCTGGTGAATTAGCTATTATGGGAAGTGCAATTTGTGGTGCTTTAATTGCTTTTTTATGGTTTAATTCTCATCCTGCTGAAGTTTTTATGGGAGATTCTGGTTCTTTACCTCTTGGTGCATTTATGGGATATTTAGCAATAGTTGCAAAATCTGAGATTTTATTACTTGCAATTGGGTTTATTTTTGTTTGGGAAACAGTTTCTGTTATTTTACAAGTTGGTTCTTATAAATTAAGACAAAAAAGAGTTTTTTTAATGGCACCAATTCATCACCACTTTGAGCAAAAAGGTTGGAAAGAAAACAAAATTATTGTAAGGTTTTGGATTATTGCATTTATGTCAAACTTAATTGCATTGTTAAGTTTAAAAATCAGATAAAGAAAAATTATGAAAATAGATAATAGAAAAATTAGAGTTTTAGGAAAAGGTGTTACTTCTCTTGCATTAAAAGATAAATTCCCAAATGCAACACTTTACGATGATAGCGATTTTAATTTATATGATAAAAATTCAGATGAATTAACAGTTGTAAGTCCTGGAATTCCTCCTTATAATCAAATGATTTCAAATTCAAAGAATCTTATTAGTGATTATGATTTATTTGAGAACATTATGCCTTTTTCTATTTGGATATCAGGAACAAATGGAAAAACTACAACAACACAAATGTGTCAACATTTATTAGAAAAATATGACTCAATTTATGGTGGAAATATTGGTGTTCCTTTAAGTCACTTAGATGAAAATAAAAAAATTTGGATTTTAGAAACTTCATCATTTACTTTACATTATACACATAAAGCAAAACCAAATATTTATATATTACTTCCGATTACAGAAGATCATATAACTTGGCATGGAAGTTTTGAAGAATATAAAAAAGCAAAATTAAAACCTTTAGAATTAATGAATGAAAATGATATAGCAATAATTCCAAATGAATTTAAAGATGTAAAAACAAAGGCTTTTGTAATCACATATAATGATAGTGATGATTTATGTGGATTTTTTAATATTGATAAATCAAAAATTAAATTTAAAGAACCATTTTTATTAGATTCGATTTTATCATTATGTACAAGTAAAATAATTTTTGATGAAATTAACTATGATTTGATAAATGAATTTATTATTGATAAACATAAAGTTGAAGAATTTTATGATAAAAAAAATAGATTATGGATTGATGATAGTAAAGCTACAAACGTTGATGCAACAATAAAAGCATTAATTCCATATCAAAAAAGTAATATTCATATTATATTGGGCGGAGATGATAAAGGTGCAAACTTGTCACCATTATTTGAAAATATAAAAAATTTGGATATTACAGTTTATGCTATTGGAACAAATGCAAATAGAATTTCGCAATATTGTAAAGAATTTTCTATAAATGTGTTTAAGTGTGATTTTTTAAATATAGCAGTTCAAAAAATCAGTGAAAATATGAATCAAAATAGTATAGCAATTTTATCTCCTGCAGCTGCTTCTTTAGACCAATTTAAGTCTTATGCTCATAGAGGAGATGAATTCAAAAATAAAGTGCACAATTTAAGTTTAGATTAATATATTAAGATGTATAATCTCACTCCAATTTGGCATTGGTTCGATAGCTCAGTCGGTAGAGCAAAGGATTGAAAATCCTTGTGTCGACAGTTCGATTCTGTCTCGAACCACCATTTTATTTGGCGCTGGTGTAGCTCAGTTGGCTAGAGCAGCTGATTTGTAATCAGCAGGTCGGGGGTTCGACTCCCTTCACCAGCTCCATTTTGTCGTGCGTAATCTAAATGAGCAGCGCTTGACCAGAACAATAATTTTTTTAACGGTGAGGTTGGAGAGTGGTCAAATCCTGCGGACTGTAAATCCGCCGCCTACGGCTTCGAAGGTTCGAATCCTTCTCTCACCACCACGCAATGTTGCGGGAGTAGCTCAGTTGGCTAGAGCTTCTGCCTTCCAAGCAGACTGTCGCGAGTTCGAGTCTCGTCTCCCGCTCCATTTTATTGATTACTGGGAGCTGAGTTATAAGCACAACTTTTTATAACTCTTATATTAATTTACTCCCATTAAAGTTATTTTTAGTATTTTTATTATATAATACGCAACACAATTTTGTGTATAAAACACAATCCCCTCTGAATAGAGAAGCCTTTGGGCTTATCTACTCAGAGGGCAATTAAGCAAAAAATTTTAGAAGGAGATTTCCTATGGCAAAAGAAAAGTTTTCAAGAAATAAGCCACACGTTAATATTGGTACAATCGGTCACGTTGACCACGGTAAAACTACTTTAACAGCTGCTATTTCTGCGGTTCTTGCAGTTAAATATGGTGGAGAGATGAAAGATTATGATCAAATCGATAACGCTCCAGAAGAAAGAGAAAGAGGTATTACAATTGCTACTTCTCACATTGAGTATGAAACTGCAAAAAGACACTATGCTCACGTAGATTGTCCAGGTCACGCGGATTATGTTAAAAACATGATTACTGGTGCTGCTCAAATGGACGGAGCTATCTTAGTTATCGCTTCAACTGATGGACCTATGGCACAAACAAGAGAGCACATTTTATTATCAAAACAAGTTGGTGTTCCATATATCGTTGTATTTATGAACAAAGAAGATCAATTAGATCCTCAAGATAAAGAAGAGATGTTAGAACTTGTTGAAATGGAAATTAGAGAATTATTATCTACTTACGATTTCCCAGGTGATGATACTCCAATTATTGCTGGTTCTGCATTCCAAGCGTTAGAAGAAGCTAAAGCTGGTACTGTTGGTCCTTGGGGAGAAAAAATCGTTGCTTTAATGGACGCAGTTGATGAATATATCCCAACTCCAGAAAGAGATATTGATCAAGCATTCTTAATGCCAGTTGAAGATGTATTCTCTATCTCAGGAAGAGGAACAGTTGTTACTGGAAGAATTGAAAAAGGTACAATTAAAGTTGGTGAAGAGATCGAAATCGTTGGATTTGGAGATACTAGAAAAACAACAGTTACTGGTGTTGAAATGTTCAGAAAAGAAATGGATCAAGGACAAGCTGGAGATAACTGCGGTATTCTTTTAAGAGGTATCAAAAAAGAAGATGTTGAAAGAGGACAAGTATTAGTTAAACCAGGTACAATTACTCCACATACAAAATTTAGATGCGAAGTGTATATCCTTTCTAAAGAGGAAGGTGGAAGACATACTCCATTCTTCTCTGGATATAGACCACAGTTTTATGTAAGAACAACAGACGTAACAGGTTCTTGTACTTTACCAGAAGGTACTGAAATGGTTATGCCAGGTGATAACGTAGAAATGACAGTTGAATTAGTTGCTCCAATTGCTCTAGACAAAGGTACTAAATTTGCTATTAGAGAAGGTGGTAGAACTGTAGGTGCTGGAGTTGTTGCTGAAATTATCGCATAATAAGGATTGTTTATGGCAAATGCAGTAAGAATTAAAATAGGATTAAAATGCCAAGAAAGTGGAGATATTAACTACACTACTTGGAAAAATCCAAAAACTCACACTGAAAAGTTTGAAGTTAAAAAATATTGTCCAAGATTAAAAAAACATACTACTCATAAAGAAGTTAAGTTAAAATCTTAAGACAACTTTTGTTGGACTTGTAATTTTACAAGTCCAAATTAGGTCAGTAGCTCCAATGGTAGAGCGCCGGATTCCAAATCCGATGGTTGTGGGTTCGAATCCCCCCTGGCCTGCCACTAAATTTTTCTTAAAGAAGTTGAGACTTTTTTAAAAAGAATTTAAAATCTATATAGTAATTAAAATCGGAGTTAACTGTGAATAAATTAAAAAATTATTATTCTAGTGTAAAGTCAGAATTATCAAAAGTAATTTTTCCTATAAAAGAACAAATTAGAACAGCTTATATATCTGTTTTTATTGTAGTAACAGTAATATCTCTATTTTTATCTTTGATTGATGGAATAATGTCAATAAGCTTATCTTCTATTATAAATTAAGGGTATAAAATGGCACATAAATGGTATGCAATACAAACTTATTCAGGTAGTGAGTTGTCTGTAAAAAAAGCTTTAATTAAATTAGCTGAAGAGATGGCTGATGATAGAATTCAAGAAGTTTTAGTGCCAACAGAAGATTTAATTGAAATTAAAAAAGGTAAAAAAACTATTGTTGAAAGACCTTTATATCCAGCATATGCGTTTGCTAAAATCGATTTAGATACTGGGTTATGGCATAGAATTCAATCAATGCCAAAAGTTGGAAGATTTATTGGTGAATCTAAAAAACCAACTGCTTTATCTGATAAAGATATTAATTTAATTTTAGAAAAAGTTAAAAATAGAGCAGCTGCTAAACCAAAAGTTTCTTTTGATACAGGGGAAATGGTTAGAATAAATGAAGGTGCATTCGCAAACTTTAACGGTTTAGTTGAAGATTTTGATATGGTTTCTGGCATTTTGAAATTAAATGTATCTATATTCGGTAGAAATACTCCTGTTGAGATTTCTTATACACAAGTTGAAAGAATAGTATAATTCTTTTTAATATAGGCATTAGGCAAAAAAACTAGCTTCTTTATAGTTTTCTTGCCTAATGTCTAATCATTAAAATATTTTTTAAAGGAATAGCATGGCTAAGAAAATACAAGGGTTTTTAAAACTTCAAATACCTGCAGGTGCAGCGAACCCATCACCACCAGTTGGACCAGCTTTAGGTCAAAGAGGTGTTAATATTATGGAATTTTGTAAAGCATTTAATGAAAAAACAAAAGATAAAGCGGGATATAGAATTCCTGTTGTTCTTACAATTTATACAGATAAAAGCTTTACTTTCGAATTAAAACAACCACCAATGACAGAATTAATTAAAAAAATTTCTGGAGTTAAAAAAGGTAGTGATAATCCGCTTAAAAATAAAGTTGGAAAATTATCAAAAGCACAAATTATGGAAATCGTTGATATGAAAATCAAAGATTTAAATACAGATGATAGAGAAGTTGCAGCAAAAATTGTTGCTGGTTCAGCTAGATCAATTGGTATTGAAACAGAATTATAAGATTCTGTTTTAAGAAAGTCTTACCACCGGACTTTATAATGGCGGTAGCAAAATAAAAATATTGCGGAGAAAATAATGGCAAAAGTTTCAAAAAGATATAAAGCGTTAGCTGAAAAAGTTGAAGAAAGAAAATACTCTTTAGCTGAAGCTTGTACAACTGTAAGAGATTTAAAATCAGCTAAATTTGATGAGAGTGTTGAAATCGCTCTTAACTTAAACGTAGATCCAAGACATGCTGATCAAATGATTAGAGGGGCAGTTGTTCTTCCAAATGGTACTGGAAAAACAGTTAGAGTTGCAGTATTTGCAAAAGGTGTTAAATTAGATGAAGCAAAAGCAGCTGGTGCTGATGTTGTTGGAAATGATGATTTAGCTGAAGCTATTCAAGCAGGAAATATTAACTTTGATGTATTAATTGCAACTCCAGATTGTATGGGAATTGTTGGTAAAGTTGGAAGAATTTTAGGACCAAAAGGTTTAATGCCAAATCCTAAAACTGGAACTGTTACAATGGACGTTACAAAAGCAGTTAATGACGCTAAAGGTGGACAAGTTACATATAGAGTTGACAAAAAAGGTAATATGCAAGCAGCTGTTGGAAAAGTTTCTTTTTCTGCTGAAGCTATTAAAGAAAATGTTGAAGCATTCGTTGCTGCAATCAACAAAGCAAAACCTTCAACTGCAAAAGGAAGATATATCACTAATGCAGCAATTTCTTTAACTATGAGCCCATCTATTATTTTAGATAATATGGAATTAATGGAAATAAGATAAGGATTTTTTCCTTATCTTTTCTAATATTCAAATGTGTTGATGTTTTATCAATATTTTTGAGTGTTATTCAAAGCACTGAAATAAAACTAAAGACAGCTGGTAAGAAACTTTCCTCGTTTCTTGTAAGTCCCGCCTAAGTCGATGTTTTGAAAGGAGGAAAATATGACAAGAGAAGAAAAATCGCAAGTTATTGATTTTTTAACAGCAGAATTTAAAAGTTCATTAGCGGTTGTTGTTTGTGACTATAAAGGACTTACTCATAAAGAGTTAGAAACTTTAAGAAAAGAAGCAAAAGCTAATAATACAAAAGTTCAAGTAGCTAAAAATACTTTAGTTACAGTTGCAGTTAAAAATGCTGAACTTGGAGATATCGAATTAAGTGGAACAAATATTTTCTTATGGTCTGATGATCAAATTTCAGCTTGTAAAGTAGCTGATAAATTTGCATCTGCAAATAAAGAAAAATTTGCTATTAAATCAGGAATCATTGAAGGTCAAATTTCAGATGCATCTAAAGTTAATGCATTTGCTAAATTACCATCTAGAGAAGAACTTCTTGGAATGCTTGCATCTGTATGGATGGGACCAGTTAGAAACTTTACTATTGGTCTTGATGCTCTTAGAAGAAAAAAAGAAGAAGAGGCTGCTTAATTATTAAGCAATAAATAAAAATTAAAAAAATATATTAAAAAGGAAAATGAAATGGCTGTTTCTAAAGAAGATGTTTTAGAATTTATCTCTGGTTTATCAGTATTAGAATTATCAGAATTAGTAAAAGAATTTGAAGAAAAATTTGGTGTATCTGCTCAACCTGTAGCAGTTGCTGGTGGTGCTGTAGCTGCTGTTGAAGCTGTTGAAGAAAAAACTGAATTCGATGTTATTATCGTAGATTCAGGAGATAAAAAAATCAACGTAATTAAAGAAATCAGAGCAATCACTGGTTTAGGATTAAAAGAAGCTAAAGATGCTGCTGAGCAAACTCCTTCAACAATTAAAGAAGGTATCTCAAAAGCTGACGCTGAAGCATTTAAAGCTCAATTAGAAGCTGCTGGTGCGAAAGTAGAAGTAAAATAATTTAACTGTTATGCAGGGATTTATCCTTGCATATAGTTTAGCATCTTTGAGGGTTAAGATTAAAATTTAAGGGAATTTTAATCTTATCCTTTATGGATGCTTTTGTGCTTTATACTAAAAAAGCAAACTTAACCAAATTTTATAACAAGGCCTAAAATGTTAAACTCTTTAAAATCTGGTAATAGACTTAGAGTTGATTTTGCAAAAAATCCACAAAAAATTGAAATTCCAAACTTACTACAGTTACAACAAACTTCATATGACACATTTTTAATGATTGGTCAAGAAGATAGAACTACTGCTGGTATAGAAAAAGTATTCAAATCTATTTTTCCAATTCATGATGTTCAAAATAGACTTACACTTGATTATTTAGGTAGCGAAGTTGGTAAACCTAAATATGATGTTAGAGAGTCAATGGTTAGAGGACTAACTTACTCAATTCCTCTTAAAATTAATATTAGATTAACTTTATGGGATTTAGACGAAAAAACTGGTGAAAAAATCGGTGTTAAAGATATGAAAGAACAATCTTTATTCATCAGAGAAATTCCTTTAATGACTGATAGAACATCTTTTATTGTTAATGGTGTTGAAAGAGTAGTTGTTAATCAATTACACAGATCTCCAGGTGTTATCTTTAAAGAAGAAGAATCAAATACTGCTGATAATAAACTAATCTATACTGGACAAATTATTCCAGATAGAGGTTCTTGGTTATATTTTGAATATGATGCTAAAGATGTATTATATGTAAGAATTAATAAAAGAAGAAAAGTTCCTGTAACTATTTTATTTAGAGCATTAGGTTATTCTAAAGAAGATATTATCAAATTATTTTATCCAATAGTTAATATCAAAGTTAAAAATAATAAATTTTTAACAGAATTTAATCCTGATGATTTCATGGGAAGAATAGAGTTTGATGTTAAAGATGATAAAGGTAATTTAGTAATTGGTGCTGGGAAAAGATTAACTGCTAGAAAAGCTAAAGCTTTAATTGAAGGTGGTCTTAAATTAATTGAATATCCATTAGAATTATTAATGGATAGAAGTACTGCTAATACTATTTATGACCCGGAATCTGGTGAAGTATTATTTGATGCATTAACTAATCTTGATGAATTAAAATTAAAAAAACTTTTAGATTTAGGTTTTGAATCTTTTGATATAGCAAATGATTTAGCAACAGGAATTGATAATTCAATTATTAATGCATTCAAAGCTGATGCTGAGTCTTTAAAATTATTAAAACAAACTGAACAAATTGACGATGAAAATGATTTATCAGCAATTAGAATTTATAAAGTTATGAGACCAGG
>RRZT010377185.1_pt1 | contig 22685 bp, 17 predicted proteins | sample 2165551 | NCBI WGS metagenome assembly RRZT01 (sample SAMN10456910, study PRJNA506462) | wastewater metagenome | biome: wastewater; feature: sludge; material: wastewater sludge; isolation source: wastewater sludge with Escherichia coli K12::gfp cells carrying plasmid... | place: USA: Moscow, Idaho... | reverse complement strand
CACGGCTTGCGGCACAGCACATCCAGCCCCATGCGTGCCAAAGGAATTTGCGCATACAGCGGCGAGCGATAGTGCAAGAGCACCTGCAACGCAAGCATCAGGCTTGCCAGTGCCGCCGTAAATGCCAGCGCCATACGCACTTTGGGCTGCGCCCAAAATACCCGCCTGCGCGCAGCGCGTACAAAAGACAAATCGGCTACAGGTGTCTGCACCACAAGGCCGCGCTGCCCGCTATCGGGCTGCTGACTATCAGCAGCACCTGCGCTGGCAGTAGTTTCTTGTGCAGCACTGGGCTCTGGTTTTGCGTGGCTGTGCGGCGCACCGATTGGCTGCGGTTCAAGTGGATTGGATTCGACTTGTTTAGATTCGACTTGTTTAGATTCGGCTTGCTTGGATTCGACTTGCTTGGTTTTCGCTTGTTTTATCTGGACGCTATCGCCTGCCACAAGCGGCGCTTGGCTGGATTTATCTTGCTCGCTTTGGGTTAGCTGCGTTTTTACTTCGGGTGCGTCTTGCTCAAGCGGCTCGGTTTCTGCTTGCTTCAAGGCTTCAGCTTGCTGCAACGCCTCCAGCTCTTTGGCCAAAGCCGCCAGCTTGCGTTGTGCCAATCGCTCTTTGCGCCGCGCCTGCTTGCGCAGTTGCGCCTCCGTCATGCCCTGTGTTGCCGCTGCATCCTCCAACGCTGAAGCAGCCGCTGGCTCTGGCTCTGGCTCTGGCTCTGGCTCTGGTGCAACAGTTTCGCCAAAAACCACTTCAGCCAACTCTTTACCTGCATCTATGCCATTTGCAGCATCTGGCTCATCCAGCCATATCAACGTGGCGGGCGAAAGTTGCTCGTCGGTAAAAAATACGGCTTCTTGCTCTTGCATCCGCGCAAAGTCATCTTGCGCCATTGCGTTGAATTGCGCATCGGGCGCGGCTACATGCTGTGCCGCGACTTGTGCCTCGTACGCCTGCAGTGCCGCCGCCAACTGCGCACTATCAATCACATCGGCCTCTTGCAGCTCTGGCCGATCCGTTTGTGTTGTTATCGCGTTTTCCGCCTGACTTAACGCTTGGTTTTCCGCTTGGTTTTCCGTCAGCATTGCCGCTTGCTCAAGAAGGGCTGCTTGCAACATTATGTCTTGTTCTTGCAAGTCTGGCTCATACGCCCAGTGCTCTAGCTGGCTTTGCTGATGCGATTCTTGCACCTCTTGCGCTAACGCAGGCGCTGCCACTACATCTGCCACCGCTTGCTGCATAACAGCTTCGGGCGCTGGTTCTTTTAGAGCAGCCTCTGCGGCAAGTTCTGCTGGCGGGCTTGCTGCCTCCAGATTCAATTCGGCAAGCAGCGGCGCATTGGCTGGCAGCGCTGGCGTTTGCCACTCAACGGGTAGGGATGCAAAATAATTGCTTGTAAACGTCTGTGCCTGCTGCTGCGGCGCTTCGGGTTCGGGTTCGGGCTGGGATACTGGCTTCTCCGCCTCGGTGCTGGTTTGCGCTTCAATGGCAGGCACGTCGGGCGGTGGCAGGTGCGTTGTCTGCGCAGGCTCTGGCGCAAGCAGTGCTGGCTCGGAGTCTGTGTCTTCAAACAACTGCGTATCCGCTATGAGCTCGCTTTCGTCCATCCATTGTGTTGCTTGCGCCTTTCTGGCTGCAACCACTGCGGCAATGCGCTCTAGCGCCAGTTGGGTGGCTGTAGATATTGGTCTGGTTGAGCCAGCGTCTGCGTTTTGGCTGGCTTGGCTGGTTTGATTGGAATTGGCAACTTCGCTTTGCTTATCTGCAAGCGGCGTGGCTGCGCCCAGCACTTGCTCTTCCAGCTCCAACTTGTCATCGGCTTTGTAAACCGTTTGGCATTGCCCACAGCGCACCCAGCCCTGCGCGATACGCAGTTGGTCAGGCACAACTTTGAACGATGTGCCGCAAGTAGGGCAATGGGTAACAAAACGCATGGTTCGAGAATTGTAGGGCAGTGCCGCCGCGCTTTCTTGCAAACACAGTTTATTGCTGCATGTTTGCTGGCAGTTTTAGGCAACCGCTAGCTGGCAGTGCAGAAAATCAGCTATTTCACCAGTTCGGCGCTGCTGCTGTGGGCAGTGTATGCGTGCATTTCTGCAACATTGGGCTATGCCTGCCGCTGCCCAGTCATCAGTATCCAGCCTTCTTGCGTGTCTGCCACTTGCAGTTGCAGGTAAGGTGCATAGGCTTCTTGCAGCTCTTGTGCTTGGCGCTCCAAAATGCCCGCCAGCACCAAATGCCCGCCCTTTTGCACATGGCCACAAAGCAGCGGAGCCAAGACTTTAAGCGGCGTAGCTAATATGTTAGCGATTACTACGCGATATGCGCCCTGTGCGGGGTCTACAAAATCAGGCAGACCTGTGCGCAGGCTGACGTGGTTATTGGCAGCATTGATTTGTGTGGACTCCACCGCTGCGGGGTCAATATCTACAGCATCAATCTCGGTCGCGCCAAATTTAGCTGCACCAATGGCCAATATGCCAGAGCCGCAGCCATAGTCCAGCACCCGCCCCCAGTCTTTGCCTGCAGGCTGCTGTGCTAGCCAACGCAAACACATGCGGGTTGTAGGGTGCGTGCCAGTACCAAATGCCATGCCAGGGTCGAGGCGTATGACTTGCTGCGCTTGCGCGGGCACTTCATGCCAACTAGGCACAATCCAGAAAGTGGGGGTTATTTCTACTGGCGCAAACTGCGCTTGCGTCAGGCGCACCCAGTCTTGCTCAGGCACGGTTTGCACGCCTACTACGCTTGAAGCAGCAAAAAATTCTTGCGCTGCCAGCAGGCGTGCTGCCTCGCGTGCGCCCGCTTCATCTGCAAACAAGGCTACAACAAGCGAACGCTGCCAGCCCTCTTGTGGCACGGGCATTCCCGGCTCGCCGTACAGCGCTTGCTCGGCGCTGGTGTGGGCATCGGCGTCTTCTACCGAAACGCTCAAGGCATCCAGTGCCTCAAGCGCATCGCAGACGGTTTCTACATCGTCGCCCGGGCTGAGCAGTCGCAGTTCAAACATGGTTTTTTTGCTGTACCTGATGCATTAGCGCGGACGCTGCGACAGCCATTTTTCAAGATAGTGGATGTTGGTTCCGCCTTCGCCAAAACCTGCATCAGCCATCAAATCGCGGTGCAACGGAATATTGCTATGGATGCCCTCAATCACCGTTTCGCTCAAGGCAGTACGCATACGCGCCAGCGCTTGCTCGCGGGTATCGCCATGCACAATCAGCTTGGCAATCATCGAGTCGTAGTTAGGCGGCACACGGTAGTTATTGTAGATGTGCGTATCTACGCGCACGCCTGGGCCGCCTGGCGCATGCCACAGCGTAATGCGCCCGGGCGACGGGGTGAATTTGTAGGGGTCTTCGGCGTTGATGCGGCACTCAATGGCGTGGCCGCGCATACCAATCTGCCTTTGCGTAAAGGGCAGTTTCTCGCCTGCAGCAACCATAATCTGGGTGCGCACCAAATCAACACCGCTGGTAAATTCAGTCAGCGGGTGCTCCACTTGCAAGCGGGTATTCATCTCGATGAAGTAGAACTCGCCGTTTTCGTACAAAAACTCAAACGTGCCCGCGTTGCGGTAGCCGATTTTTTTGCAGGCCGTTACGCAACGGTCGCCAATGCGCTCAATCAAGCGGCGAGGAATGCCAGGCGCAGGCGACTCTTCAATAACCTTTTGGTGGCGGCGCTGCATAGAGCAATCGCGCTCGCCCAGATACACCGCGTTTTTAAAGGTATCAGCAATAATCTGAATTTCGATATGGCGCGGGTTTTGCAGGTACTTTTCCATGTACACGGCAGGGTTGCCAAATGCGGCAGCAGCCTCAGCCTTGGTCATGGTTACTGCATTAAGCAAAGCAGCTTCGGTGTGCACCACACGCATGCCGCGCCCGCCGCCACCGCCAGAGGCTTTGACAATGACGGGGTAGCCAATTTTCTTGGCAATGCTTTTGAGCTGCGCGGGGTCATCGGGCAACTCGCCCTCGGAGCCTGGCACGCACGGAATGCCTGCCTTAATCATGGCTTGCTTGGCCGAAACCTTGTCGCCCATGATGCGAATAGCTTCGGGGCCGGGGCCAATAAAGACAAATCCGCTTTTTTCTACGCGCTCGGCAAAGTCGGCATTTTCAGCCAAAAATCCGTAGCCTGGGTGAATAGCTTCAGAGTCAGTCACCTCGGCGGCCGAGATGATGGCTGGCATGTTGAGATAACTCTGCGCTGCGGGCGCTGGGCCTATGCAAATAGCTTCGTCGGCGAGCTTGACGTATTTTGCGTCGCGGTCGGCTTCAGAGTAAACCATTACCGCTTTAATGCCCATCTCTTTACAAGCACGCTGTATGCGCAGGGCAATCTCACCACGGTTGGCGACCAGTATTTTTTTAAACATGATTGTTCTCCCCGCTACGGCGCTTGCTGCGCAGGCATGTAGCTGACGGTGTGTGGTTTTCGGGCATGAAAATAATGCTTACCTGCACAGCAGCGCGCGTGTGGCACGCGGCTTGCTTGCAGCAGGCAGTGTTATTCGATGACAAACAACGGCTGACCGTACTCTACAGCGTCGCCGTTTTCGCTCAAAACCTTGGTGACAGTGCCAGCCACATCGGCTTCAATTTCGTTGAGAATTTTCATCGCCTCAACAATGCAAAGCGTTTGCCCAGCCTTCACTGTGCTGCCCACTTCAACAAAAGGCGCTGCCCCTGGGCTGCTGGCGCGGTAAAACGTGCCAACCATGGGTGATTTAACAGTATGACCTGCTGGCTCGGCTGGTGCATTGGCTTCGCTGGCGACGACTGCAGGCGCGGCAGGTGCAGCGGCAGCTACTGGAGCTGCTGCTACGGGTTGCTGCTGCATGGCTGCCATTTGCATTTGCATGGCTGGCAGGTAGGCTTGATGAGCCACTTCAGCGCCGCTTTTAACGATACGCACCTTGCCTTCGGCTTCGGTAATTTCGAGTTCGGAGACGTTGGAGTCCGACACCAAATCAATCAGGGTTTTGAGTTTTCGCAAATCCATGGATAGGGGCTTTCAGGTGTGTGGGAACTGTGCGCCTAAACCGAGTGGTTTGGTTTAGGCTGCGTTTGCCTTGCATTCTACAAAGTAATTGCAAAGTGGTTGCAAAGCGATGCTTACTAGCAGCTATGCGCGCTTTAGAGTGCAGACAGTTCCGAAGGCTGCAATGTAGCGCAGTTTAAAAGAATAAGCTGTTATTTTGCCGATAATTTTCACTATTTTTCGAAATCTCCTGCCAAAAATTTAGAAATTTACCTTTGCAAGGAAAATACAAGTCGCACAAGACTACAGCTCCAAAAACAGCAAAACTACCGCAAATTAAGCGATTTTAATGGCAATAGATAGATTTTAGTGCAAAATTTGCAGATGATGTAGGTTGCAGGCAAATCCTTCACAAACCCCAGGTTACTGCTTTACCTGCTTCTTGGCTGCGTTGCAGCATTTGGTAAAAAGGCCAGGCGCGGGTATGGAAAGGCACGCTGTGGTTGTGCTTTTCTTGCTCCGCATCTTGTGCTGGCTGGGCTTGCTGACGCGATATTTGCATGGCTGCCTGCAATTTTTCGATGGCTTCGGGCAAGTCTGCGGGGTCGATTACGCCTTGGGGCTCGGGTATTTTGTTGATGGCAAAGAGCACTTGTTCGGCTGGCTCTTTGAGCATGATGAGTTCGCCTGTAGCGCCTGATTTGAATGTGTAGAGCATGTTTTTTCCTTTGTTGTGCAAGTTAGGGGGTGGGAAATAGCGTGCTGCTGCCTGCTTGCATCAGGGTTTGCAGTTGCGCCAAAGTGCCGCGCAGTTTTTGCCCTTGTGCATCGCTTTTCATGCTGCCGCGTTGCGCTAGCGTGTCGTTCACCAGCAGGTGCAAGCCCACTTCTTCTTGCAAGCCTTCACACCATACATGCAAGCTCAGCGCATCTACGGCACGGCTTTGCAAGCCCGTTACGCGGTTTACTTCATAGGCGGTGCCTGCGTTGATAAGCTCAAGCTCTACGGCTTTGGGGTCGTCGGTAAAGAGTTGCAGGTAAATATCGCTCAAGCGTGTGGCTGTGCCGCGCCAGACTGCGCCGCCCAGCAAGGGCGCAAAAACATTGAGCCGTTGCATCCATTGCGCGGCTAAAGCGCGTAATGCCGCCAGCTCTGCGGGTTGTGTTTCGGCGCAAAAAATGGCTAAATGCTCGCGCACGGCTTGCTCAAGCAGCATGTTATCTGGCAATGCTGTGTGCGAGGGCAAGCCAAGCTGCTTGAGTGCGCGCCGCTTGGCTTGTGCGTATTCAAGCCCTTCATCAACTACCAGCCGCGCGGCAGTCTGGGCAATTTCATTGGCTGTTTGCAACATGAGCCCATTATCTGCCAAGATGCTTAAAGTATGCTGAATCGCGCCTGTGTATACGCCAAAATGCACAAAGCACGGTTTGAGCACTTTCTTTGCAACTGCTTTGCGTCCAACTTCTTGACTGTAAAAAATGCCTGCCACCCATTCCTGCAATACCCATAGCGTTTCTGCTGCTTCAAGCTCTGCCATTCCCACTACCGCTACCGTTGCTGCCCATGCAGGCACGCCTGCGGTAGCTGGCTGCAACTCTGCCAATATGGTGCAGGTGCAGCATGTTTTTAAATCGGTAGCAGCCGCGGGCAAGGCGCTTGATGTGCTGCACGATATTGATTTTGCTCTGCCTGCGGGCAGTACCACGGCGATTGTGGGCGCGTCTGGCTCGGGTAAAAGCACGCTGCTTTCTATCATGGCAGGGCTTGATACCCCTAGCCGTGGCAGTGTGCGGGTTGATGGTGTTGATTTATTTGCCCTCAACGAAGACCAACGCGCCGCCGTGCGCGGGCAAAAGATGGGGTTTGTGTTTCAGAGTTTTCAGCTTTTGCCTAATTTGACTGCGCTAGAAAACGTCATGCTGCCGCTTGAGCTTGCCAACCGCCCCGACGCGCGCGCACGCGCTGCTGCTTTGCTTGAGCAAGTAGGGCTGGCGCATCGCATGCAGCACTACCCCAAGGTGCTTTCAGGTGGCGAGCAGCAGCGGGTGGCACTGGCGCGTGCTTTTATTACGCAACCCGCACTGCTGCTGGCTGATGAGCCCACGGGCAGCCTGGATTTTGCAACGGGGCAAGATGTGATTGCGCAGATGTTTGCCTTAAACCGCGCTTTTGGCTGCACTTTGGTGCTGGTTACGCACGATACGGCTTTGGCGCAGCAGTGCCAGCAGCAAATTACTTTGCACGCAGGGCGGCAGGTATAGCTGCATTGGGTGTGTTTTTCTACTTGTCGTTGCGCGCCATGCGTTGGCTTTAAACAGCGCCCCCGCACTGGCCTAAGGGCGATATTGCGTGTTGTAGCCTTTATTTTCTGCGGGGCGCATATCGTTGGGGTAGTGGATATCTGCTTGAATATCCATAACGGTTTTTTGCAGATTTTTATAAACCGTATGCACCTTACTTATATCCAGTATCCAGGATGTGTTTTTGCCCGAACTGTAGATTTTGATATCGCCCACGTTGAGCATTCTGTCGATAACGCCTATGCGCATATCGAGAGAGTTGATGTCGGTATAAAAAATGCTTTGCACTTCGCTGCCTACCAGCCCGTTTCTGATGAGTATTCTCTTGTCGGTTATGGCGTATTCGGAATTTTTCCATCTGGCAAGTGCCGTAAATACATTCCAAAGCCATAGCCACACGGGAAACAGGTGCAAGGCGAAAAACCCTATCAGAAACCACTGCATATTGCCCAAAAAACCGCCACCCTCGCGCACGGCATCTGGCATATTTTTCAAGGCTTGCAAGAAACCACCTTTGCCATCAGCCCCTCCAAAGAAGGCTGAAATAAACATGGAGTCAAAAGCCAGCCAAGCCAAGGCAAATGGCATCATGGGCAAGATTTTGTTGAGGATGAAGGCGCTTTTTCGGGGCTTTTCGTGCCAGAAAACGTGCTCATTTTCCAGCACCGCTGCGCTTATGCTGTCTGCTTGCTGCTCATGACTGGCGTAGTCGTAGTATTTACCATGCTTCATTGCCGCTGCCTTTCTTTGTGTGCGCTAGCCCGCAAATGCCAGCCCTTTGGTAGCAACAATTATGCCGTTTGCTACGCGTGCGCTCTTAGGCTGCAAGCGACTTGCTAAGCAAGGCTTCGTAAAACGCGCCAAAGGGCTGCTGGGGGTGGCGAATTTGGATTTCAAGCACCCACAAGCTGTCGTGTACTACGCCTGTGTAGTCGGCCAAGCGCACGGCTTGGTGGGTGGCGTGGGGGTAGTCTGATAGGCGGTGGCCTTTGATGGCGGGGTTGAGCACATAGCCCATGCGTGCGGCTTGCTCTGCGGCGTAGGCATACAGCTCTGCGCCTGTGCGCCCTGCTGCATCATTGCCCGTGCAGCCATCGGGCTTACCGTGGCTTGCGCCTTGCAGCCAGTATTGCGCTGTGTGCTGCCAGATCGTTTCGGCGGCTTGGGCGCAGGCTTGCATTTCGGCGTTTTCGCCCAGCGTAAAAGTGGCACCTGCGTCACCTTCTTGCCCGTTAAAGACCAGGCCCAAGTCGATGAAAAAGATGTCTTCTTCGCCCAGCACCAAGCTGGTGTCGTCTTGCTCGCTGTAGATTTTTTGCGTGTCGCTGCCTATGCGTACCAAGTGCGGGTGCCAGGTGCGCTCTGCGCCCATGGCTTGCATGGTGGCGTTGGCTATGTCTTGTGCTTGTGCGGCACTCATGCCTGGGCGCAGTTGGGCGGCGATTTGTTGCACGGCTAGCATGGTTTGTGTGGCTGCGTGCTGCATGCCTGCAATGCTGTAGCTGGGGCCTACGGCTTCGTGGCGGGGGTGGGCGGTATCAAGAGGCTGGTTCATGGCGAGAAGGCAAGTTGCTTGGATGACAAATGGCGTTCACGCGCCCCTGTTGCATTGCACGGGGGCGCTTTTTTTTGCGCGTATTAGCTGCTGCCTCTTACGCGCTGTGCGCGAATGGTTACGGGCAAGCGGTGGATGGCGCGTAGCACGTTGGCAAGGTGCAGGCGGTCGCGCACTTGCAAAATCAGGCGCAGGTCGATTGTTTCTTGGTACATATCGTCAGAGGTGCCGATGTAGCCAATATCTGCGCGCGCTGTGGCAATGGTTGATGTGATTGAGGCAATGGCTCCCAAGCGGTTGTGCATGGTTACGGTGATGGCTACGGCAAAGGCGCATGTCATTTGCTCTGACCACTCGACCTCGATGAATCGCTCGGCATCTTTTACGCGCAGTTTTTTGGCTACGCTGCAATCGGCTGTGTGCACAACCAGCCCCTCGCCTCGCCCCAGATAGCCCACGATGGCATCACCAGGAATGGGGTGGCAGCATTGGGCAAATTTGATGGAGGATTTCTCGCTGCCATCAATGGTGATGATGTGCCCGAATTCAGATTCTTCACGGGTGAAGTGCTGCTGGCTTTGCAGTATGGTGTTGCGCTTTTCGCCTTGCTCTGCCATGAGGGCAGCCAAGTGTTTGGCTATCAGGCTGGTGATGCGTTTGCCTTGGCCGATTTCGCTGTAAAGCTCCTCGATTGTTTTGCTATTGGCAAAACGCAGCAGCTTGTCCCATATAGGCTGGTGTTCGCTGTCTTGTGGCGGGAGTTGCTCCATGCCCTCGGCGCGGTATGACTGGGTAAGCAAACGCTCGCCCAGGCGCAGTGATTCTTCTTCCGAAAGGCTTTTGAGCTGGTTGCGTATGCGCGAACGTGCCCGCGCTGTGCGCACAAAGCCCAGCCATGCGGGGTTGGGGCGTGAGCCTGTGGCGGTGATAACTTCAACAATGTCGCCACTTTTCAGCTCGGTGCGTAGCGGTGCTTGCTCGCCATTGATGCGGCAAGCAATGGCTTGGTCGCCCACATCGCTGTGTATGGCGTAGGCAAAGTCCACCACGCTGGCACCGCGCGGCAGCGACATGATGCGGTTTTTAGGGGTAAATACGAAAATATCTTCAGGAAAGAGATTAACGCGAACGTGGTCGAGAAACTCTTGTGAATCCAGCGTTTCTTTCTGTATATCAAGCAAACTCTTGAGCCAGTTGGCAGGTTTTTCTTCCTTCTCGCCCGCGCTGGTGCTGGGCTGCTCAGGGGTTTTGTAGAGCCAATGCGCGGCAATGCCAGACTGGGCAACTTGATGCATGGCATCGGTGCGAACCTGAAACTCGACGTAAACACCCGCCGGCCCAATCAAAGTGGTGTGCAATGACTGGTAGCCGTTGTCTTTTGGTATGGCGATAAAGTCTTTCAGACGCTGCGGCACGGGCTTGTAGAGCTGGTGCAAAATGCCCAGCGCCGTGTAGCAATCGAGCAAATTGGGCACGATGATGCGAAAGGCGTAAATATCATTGACTTGCGCGAAATTGTTGTTTTTCTTCGCCATCTTGCGGTAGATGGAAAAGACGGTTTTTTCCCGCGCTTTAAAGCGCCCCGCCAGTCCTGCGCTGGCAAAGGCGTTTTCGGCGTTTTGCAGCACCTCTTGCAACAAATGGCGGCGGCGGCTGCGGGCGCGTTCTAGTGCTTTGCTGAGTACTTCGTAGCGCCACGGGTGCAAAAACTTGAACGAGAGGTTTTCCAGCTCGCGAAAGGTGCGGTCCAGCCCCAAGCGGTTGGCGATGGGCGCGTAAATTTCTATCGTTTCGGTGGCAATACGAATTTGCGCATCGCGCTTCATGTCAGACATGGTGCGCATGTTGTGGCTGCGGTCAGCCAGCTTAATCAAAATAACGCGCACATCGTTGGCCATAGCCAGCAGCATTTTGCGGAAAGACTCGGCCTGATTTTCCTGCCTGCTGCTAAAACGCAGCTTATCGAGCTTGGTAAGCCCATCTACCAGCTCGGCAACGTGGTGGCCAAACTGCTCGGCCAAATCGGCTTTGGTTACGCCGCAATCTTCCATCGTATCGTGCAGCAAGGCCGCCATAAGCGCCTGCACATCAAGCCGCCACTCGGCACATTGGGCAGCTACGGCAATGGGGTGGGTAATGTAAGGCTCGCCACTTTTGCGCATTTGCCCCAAGTGCGCTGCATCAGCCACTTTATAGGCGGCGTGCACTTTCTGGATGTCATCACCCTCCAGATAATCGAGCTTGCTAAGCAAGGCGGCAAAACTGGCGGCAGAAGCGGTTGCGGCGGCAGACTGTGACATGCTGTTGAAGGTATGCTAATTGTGTGGATATTACGGGCGAGAAGCCCTCATCTTACCCCTACTGCCCGTATTGTGTTTGGCAACGCCTCTGAACTTGTCTGCACTGCATGGGTTTTATTGCAAAATCGTGCGAAAACACGCATAAAAAGCCAGCCAAAACCAGCCCAAACCAGCCAAACCCTCAAGCTCGACAAGATACCGTGCCAGCCAGTCTCACCCAAGCGCCGCATGCACGTTGGCTTATGCTGGCGCATCTGAAATCAAGGAAGCCCACACCATGCCCCCAAGCCCAACCAGCACCCGCCGCAGCCTGCTGCTAACAGCCTTTGGGCTAGCTGCCACGCTGGCGCTGCCGCCCTTGCTTGGTGCGTGCAGCAAGAAAAGCCCTCGCCTGCAAAGCCTGCCAGCAGGCGCAACCGTGCTCGCCTTTGGCGACAGCGTAACCTACGGCACAGGCGCTCAGGCAGGGCAAGACTGGCCCAGCTTGCTTGCAGGTCTATCTGGCTGGAATGTCATTAACGCAGGCATTGCAGGCGACACCGCCGCAGAAGGCAAAAACAGGCTGCCCGAGCTACTTGCCAGCCACAGCCCCGCACTGCTGGTTATTGAAATAGGCGGCAACGACTTTTTGCGCCGCACGCCGCCCAGCACCGTAAAAGCCGATGTGCGCCACATGGTTGCGCAAGCGCAAGCCGCCATGGTGCAAGTGGTGCTGGTGGCCGTGCCTGCACCTTCGCTGCTGGGCGTAGTGGCCAAAAACCTGTCAGACGCGCCACTTTATGCCGAGCTGGGCGAGGAAGAAAACATTCCCGTCATTGCCGATGTGTTTGCCAACGTGCTAGCTACCGAGGCGCTGCGTGCCGACCCCATCCACCCCAACGCCGCTGGCTACCGCCGCATGGCCGAAGGCATCTACGCTGCCCTGCGCGGGTTTGGCGCTTGATTTTGGGCTTTTGCTTGAATTAGGCTTGGCTGCAATGGAGCGCTTGAGCGCTCGCTTGGGTTATACGCCACGCGCCCTGTCTGCATGAAACTGCGCCACAAACGCATCAAAGCTGCCTGCATCCATGGCGGCGCGGATTTCGCGCATCAGGTTGAGGTAATAGTGCAGGTTGTGGATGGTAGACAGCATGGGGCCCAACATTTCGCCGCATTTATCCAAATGGTGCAGGTAGGCGCGGCTAAAGCCTTCGCGCCCGCCAGCGGCGTAGGGCGTGCCGCTGCTGCCTGCGCAGGCGTAGCAGGTGCAGGTTTCGTCTATCGGACGCTGGTCGCTGCGGTGTTTGGCGTTGCGGATTTTCAGGTCGCCAAAGCGGGTGAAGCTGTGGCCGTTGCGGGCGTTGCGGGTGGGCATGACGCAGTCGAACATATCTACACCGTGCTGCACGGCGTAAACCATGTCTTCAGGCGTGCCTACGCCCATCATGTAGCGCGGCTTGTGCGCGGGCAGGCGGTGCGGGGTGTGGGCGGTGATGCGCTGCATGTCTTCTTTGGGCTCGCCCACGCTGACGCCGCCAATGGCGTAGCCAGGAAAGTCCATTTCCACGAGTTGCTCAAGCGACTCTTGGCGCAACCCTTCAAACATGCCGCCTTGCACAATGCCAAAGAGTGCGTTGGGGTTATTCAACCGCGCAAACTCGGCTTGGCAGCGCCGCGCCCAGCGTAGCGATAGCTCCATGCTGGTGCGTGCTTCGCGCTCGGTGGTGATGTGGCCTTTGGTTTCGTAAGGGGTGCATTCGTCAAACTGCATGACGATGTCGCTATTCAAAACGGTTTGAATCTGCATGGAGATTTCGGGCGTTAAAAACAGTTTGTCGCCATTGACGGGTGAAGAAAATTTCACGCCTTCTTCGCTGATTTTGCGCATATCGCCCAAGCTCCAGACCTGAAAGCCGCCGCTGTCAGTCAAGATGGGTTTGTGCCAGTTTTCGAACTGGTGCAGGCCGCCGAATTGTTGCAGCACGTCTAGCCCAGGGCGCATCCACAGGTGGAAGGTGTTGCCCAGAATGATTTGTGCGCCCATGTCGTGCAGGCTTTGCGGCATGACGCCTTTGACTGTGCCATAGGTGCCTACGGGCATGAAGATGGGGGTTTCAACCACGCCGTGGTTGAGTGTGAGGCGGCCACGGCGGGCATGGCCTTGTGCGCCGTGGGTAGAAAGGAGTTGGAATTGCAGCATGGCAGCGATTGTAGTGAATCCGCACAGACAAGGGCGCGCGGGCAAGCTCAAATATGGAACGAAGAAGGCGGGAGCAGAACGCAAAAGTCGCAAAAGGTACGCAAAAGTCGCAATAAATACCGAAACAATTCCCTTTCGCGAAATTGGTGTGCAGCATAGCGAGGTGATTGGCTGCGCCAGAGCTGGATTTGATACGGGTACGCAGCGCTACACACTTGGCGCAAAGCAATCGTAGCTGCCGCAGAAGTAGCAAGAAATGGGCTGCTTTGCTTGCGCTATGTTTGCTACGCTTGTTGTTCTTGTAGCATTACTGAAACGCCACTTCCTGAAAACTGCGCAGTTTGCGGCTATGCAGTTGCCCCATGCCGCCGTCGCGCAAGAGTTCTAGCGCCTTGATGCCAATGCGCAGATGCTGGTCTACGCGCTCGCGGTAGAAGTGGTTGGCCATGCCGGGCAGTTTGATTTCGCCGTGCATGGGTTTGTCGCTTACGCATAGCAGTGTGCCGTAGGGTACGCGAAAGCGCAGGCCGTTGGCGGCTACGGTGGCGCTTTCCATGTCGATGGCTATGGCGCGGCTTTGGCTGAAACGCTGCGCGGCGCGGTTGCCTTGTAGCAGCTCCCAGTTGCGGTTGTCGGTGGTGGCTACTGTGCCTGTGCGCAGTACGGCTTTGAGCTCGTCGCCTGCCAGTTGGGTTACGCCAGCAACGGCTTGTTGCAGTGCTTGCTGTATTTCGGCTAGCGCGGGCACGGGTACCCACAGCGGCAGGTCGTCGTCTAAAACGTGGTCGTCGCGCACATAGCCGTGTGCCAGTACATAGTCGCCCAGCATTTGGCTGTTGCGCAGGCCAGCGCAGTGCCCCAGCATAATCCATGCGTGCGGGCGCAGTACGGCTACGTGGTCGGTCATGGTTTTAGCGTTGCTCGGGCCCACGCCGATATTGACCATGGTGATGCCGCTGTGCCCTGGGCGCACCAGATGGTAAGCGGGCATTTGCGGCAGGCGCTTGGGGTGCGTGCCTTGCACAAAGTCGGGCGCGGCGGGGCTGCCTGTATGGTGGGTGATGACGTTGCCTGGCTCGACAAAAGCGGTGTAGCCACTGCCCGCATCAAGCATGGCGGCTTGCCCCAGACGGATGAATTCGTCTATGTAAAACTGGTAGTTGGTAAACAGTACAAAGTTCTGAAAATGCACGGCATCGGTACCGCTGTAGTGGCGCAGGCGTTGCAGCGAATAATCTACGCGCGGGGCGGTAAAAAGCGCCAAAGGCTGCGGGGCGCTGGGCGCTGTGCTGTAAGCGTTGCCATGTGTGCTGCCGTGCGTGCCGTTGGCAATGCTGTCATCCATGGCGGCCAAGTCGGGCCAATCAAAGCAGGCTTGCATGCGCTGGCGTTGCGCGTCTGTTAAGTCGCCCGCGTGTTGGGTGGTGGGGTCTAGCGCAAAATGCAGCGGTATGGGCTGCTGGCTTGTGCCCACCTCAATGCGGCTGCGGTGGTGGCGCAGTAGCAACGCAAACTGGGTGCGGTAGTAGTCGGCAAACACATCAGGCGCGGTAAGCGTGGTCTGGTACACGCCCGCACCACAAACAAAGCCGTAGTTGTGGCGCATTTCACCGCGCGGGTGCTGGATGGGCTCTTGCACCTGTATGCGCACCTGCGGATAAAACGCCCGCGCCGCCTGCGCCAAATCGCCCTGCTCCACAAACTGCGCAAGCTGCTCGCGCAAATGCGCTACCCCTTGCTGGTAAATGGCCTGCACCTGTACCAATGCAGCGTCGGCATTATCAAACTGCTGCGGCGCAATAAAGGCAGGCGTGTGGTAGTGGGCGTTTAAAGACATATCTATTCAAAACCTTGTTTCTGGCTCGTTGCAAAGCCCTGTTTAAAACCATAAGCTGGCAAAATACCAAACCATTGTATGCAGCCTGTATGACACAAACCTGCACCGCCCCGCAAACCTCTTTTGTGCATGGCTTACTGCAACGTAACGGCAACACAACCGCCCCAGCCACAACCCAAGCGCATCCACGCCATGCCCACACCGCCCTACATTGGCCGCTTTGCCCCATCGCCCACAGGCGCACTGCACGCTGGCTCGCTCGTGGCTGCGCTGGCAAGCTGGCTTGATGCCCGTGCCCACGGCGGGCGTTGGCTGGTGCGCATTGAAGATATAGACACGCCGCGCTGCAGCACGCAGGCACAGCACACCATCATGCGCCAGCTTGAGCAGCACGCCCTGCTGCCCGATGCCGCGCCCGTGCTGCAATCGCACCGCACCGCCCTGTACCAAAGCGCCTTGCGCCAACTGCTGCAACACCGCTTGGCCTACCCCTGCACCTGCTCGCGCAAGCAAATTGCAGCGGCGCTGGCCAATGCGGGCAACGCCCCAGAGCGCCACGCGGGGCTAATCTACCCAGGCACATGCCGCCCTATCCTGCCATCTCTTCACACCAGCACCCAAGCCAGCACGGATGACATAGCCACCTTTGACTTTGCCACCCAAGCGCACACCGCATGGCGGCTGCACATTGCCGCATGCTTGCAGCGCCAAGGCATAGCAGAGCCAAGCCACATCACCCACTGGCACGACCGCCATCTGGGCGCACAGAAACAATGCGTAGCCCACACCGCAGGCGACTTTGTACTGCGCCGCGCCGACGGGCTATGGGCTTACCAGCTCGCCGTCGTGGTTGATGATGCCGCGCAAGGCATTACCCACATCGTGCGCGGCGCAGACTTGGCAGACAACACCCCGCGCCAAATCGTGCTGCAACAAGCCTTGGGCTTGCCCACCCCGCTGTATCTGCACACCCCACTGGTATGCCTGCCATCGGGTGAAAAACTCTCCAAACAAACGGGCGCAGCCCCCTTGCCCGAAGGCCACAACAGCCAAAGCAACCGCACGCAAGCCCTTGCCAACCTGCAAGCCGCAGCCCTTGTATTGGGCTTGCCACCAAGCACCGCTAGCAGCCCAGCGCAAGCGTTGCAGCAATGGGTTTCGGCTTGGGCAGCATTAGCCCCAACCACGGCCTGAACACCAAACTGCCCATCAAAGCGCCACAAGCCTGCCGTCTTGGGCGTCGTATCGGTACTGCACGATAGAGCCATCGGAAATTTTCTCCACCGCCTCATCAATCACCGCAAGCGGCAGCAAATACCACTCGCGCGGTTTTACGGGTTTGCCAAATCTGTCGGCAATGGTCAAATCGAGTTGCGCGGCGGCAAAAAACCGGTGAATCAGGTTTTCCAGCTTGACGCGATTGATGCCAGTAAGCCTGTACGTAGCCACCACATCCACTGCGGCCAGCAAATAGGTGGCATCGTTTACAGCATCGGCAATGCGCGTTTCCACCTTGCCACCAGTTACGCCAATTTTGTGAATCAGCTCACGGTGCTCTGCCACAAAGGGGTGGTCTGAATGGCTGCGCAAAACGTAAATAGTGCCACTTGTTTCATCGGTTTGCTCTGGCGCATCAGCACACGGTGGGTCGGCAAACAGGGGGCCTGCATCTGCTGCGCTGATGCGTCTGCCCGCCTCGTCCTTGTACAGCGCCCGCTGCAAAGAGCGGCGCAGCAGATTGCTCTGCGTGCCGTTGCTGTAAATAACACGCAAGCGGGCATCGTTCTCGCCATTGGGAGCCTTGATGGTTTCGCCCACCTCTGCCACATACACCATCTGGCCAGATAGTATGAAAAAGTGCCCTGCCTCCACGCTGGCATCTTTGGCAAAGCGGCGGGTTTGCCGCACTGCAGCTTTGAGCTCGCGCTCAACCTGTTCAAACAAATCTTTAAACTGCTCAAAATCGGGGCAAGGCTCACGCCCGGCAATTTCTTCTGCGGCTGCGCGTATTTGTGCGTGGGAGCGCACATGGCGCAATGTCTGAATATTGTCGGCATCGGGCAGTGCCACGCCCAGTGCTGCCAGCAGGGCATCATCGTCCAGCGCATCGGCAGGCACAGGCGCTGGCGTGCCTTTGCCAGACAGCAGCCCCTGGTGATCCAGCGGCCTGAGCAAATCCAGACACTCCTGCTGCTCGCGCAGGCGCTCCAGACGCACCGCATACAGGCGCTCGAAAATGTCCAGCCCTTCGCCGTGGCGCGGCGCATGGCCATGTTCAGCCATGAAGCGCTGTATCTCTTCAAACCCGGCCATGATGCGTTCCTGTCGGGCGGTAAAGGCCGATGCCGCAGACGCCTGCACCTCCACACCCAACTGCGTGAGCAAGTCGTCATCTTCTTCGGTAAATTGCGCGGCTTTGCTGTTTTTACTTGCCACGGGCGGCCTCCGCCTTTTTTTGCGCCAGAAAGGCAACAGCCTCTGCCAGCTTGCGCTCCCAGGGGTCTTGCGACGTGGCCGAGGGCAAGCGGCCACGCTCGGTTTTAAACTGCAGCGCGCGCCGACTCAGCTCACGGGCATCTTCCATGCTCAGCGGGGTTTTCTTGCTTGCAATCACATCCGCCACGGCCTTGAGGCTGGACTCGCTCATGCTTTTGGCCAAAATGGCATACGCCTGGCCAAACGGGTTGATGCTGTCGATCAGGTCAATGTCCAGCTCCTTGACATTCATGGCAAATTTGCGCACGCCTTCCACAAATGCGGTATTGAGCACAGGTGCGCCCTCTGCACCGTCCGCAGCCGGCTCGCCTGCGGCATGGGCGGCTGCCCTGGCCTGCTGCACCACATTGAGCGCCGCTACGGCGTGCTGGCGCACCGCCTCCTGGTCGGCCTCGTCCAGCTCGGGGTATTTTTCCTTGATGATTTTGCCCATGCGCACCTGCGTCAGCTCTTCAGGCACGGTTTCTTCCTGATCAAACAAGCCGCGCTCCAGCGCCACCTTGTCCTGCACAAAGCTGGCAATCAGCTCGTTGAGGTCTTCCTGGCAAATGCGGCTGGCCTCCTGGCTTTGCGGCTCCTTCAAACCTGCAATTTCTATCTGTATGCACCCTGTTTCGGGGTTAAAGCCCACATTGGTGCCGTTGGGGTCGTAGCCATTTTCGCCATAGTCATAGCCCGCATCGGCAGTGTTGCCAAGGCGTTTGGCTCTGAACTCAAAGCGCGGCGAGAGCACCTGCTCCATCAGCAGACTGGCGGCTATGGCCTTGAGCGTATCGTTTACCGCCTCGGTCACCAGTTGCGAATCGGCATCTGGCTCGGCAATCAGGTTGGTAAAGCGGGCGCGGGTTTTGCCGGGCGCATCGCGCGTGGCGCGGCCAATAATCTGCACAATCTCGGTCAGGCTGCTGCGGTAGCCCACGGTGAGCGCGTGCTCGCACCAAATCCAGTCAAAGCCTTCTTTGGCCATACCCAGCGCGATGATGATGTCCACATGGTCGCGGTTGTTTTTCTGGGCGGGGTCTTTCAGGGCGGCAGACACCTTATCGCGTCTGGAGGGGTCATCGTCCACCAAATCGGCAATGCGCAGCACACGGCCAGATGGCAGTTGCACCAGCTGAAAACCCGTTTTTGCATCCTGCCCCTGCCATTGCCCCAGCGCCTCGATGATGTGCTCCACCTCGCGAATTTTGTCTTTGGTGCTTTCGCGCGAGTTCACATTGGGAATGTGGACGATGGTTTTTTCCTCGGGGTTGAGCACCTTCAAAATGTCATCGGCATAGCTGCCCGCGTAAAAGTAGTAGCCAATATCCAGATTTTTCAGATACTGGTAGCCGTTGAGCTGCTCGTAGTAGGTATAGGTCACCGTCACAAACCGCGCCTCATCTGCGGGAGCCAGCACCGCCTCAGCGTCGCCCCTGAAGTAGCTGCCCGTCATGGCCACAATATGCGCCTTGTCGCGCGCCATAAATGCGCCCAGATGCGTGCCCAGCCGGTTGTCGGGGTTGGCTGACACATGGTGAAACTCATCCACCGCAATCAGCCGGTTGTCAAACGCGGCTGCGCCCAGCCTGTCCACCGCAAAGCGGAAAGTGGCATGGGTACACACCAGAATGCGGTCGTCTGACTGGAGAAACGCCTCCACCGAATTGACCTTGCCGCCATCTTCGCCCGGCGCGTTGCACAGATTCCAGCGGGGCGCCACCTGCCAGTCGGCAAAAAAGCCGTACTGGCTCAGCGGCTCATCGTTAAAACTTGCGCCGATAGATTTTTCGGGCACCACAATCAGCGCCTGCTGCACGCCCTGATTTTCCAGCTTGTCCAGCGCAATAAACATCAGCGCGCGGCTCTTGCCCGATGCCGGTGGCGACTTGATCAGCAAATACTGCTCGCCGCGATGCTGGTACGCGCGCTCCTGCATGGGGCGCATACCCAGCGTGTTGGGGCGGGTGGACTGGCCGGTGGCGGCGCAACTGACCGAAACGGCGGGAATCTGGGTGTGGGTGGAAACTGTCATGCCTGATACTGGATAAAGTCTGAAATAGATACAGCTGTGCAACACGGGTATGCAGCCGAACGGGGAAGGTGCCGCCTGCCACAACAAAACCCTGTGCAGCGGCGGCCTGAAAAGCCTGCCTTACTCGTAAGAGTCATCCCAATTTTTTGGGGGCTTTTTATGGCGGTTAGGGTATTCGTAATCGAAGCAATCCTTGCCTTCGGGCGTGGGCACAATCAGGCTGTCGTCCACATCAAAGAGCTTGATCTGCCCCTTGACTGGTGCGGGCACTACGGTATAGCCGCCTTCCAGCACCCAAGCCAGGGTATTGGGATCGTAATCCATATCGTGCTCCTCGGCCTCTTGGTGCGTAACCGGGCGAATATCGACCAAATTGACCACGCACAGCATGCACCCTGCTGGCAGCGGGCACATCTCTTCGTTATCTGCCCCTTCGGGAGCAATATTTACCCACAGGCCGCTGTTGTAGGCGCTGGCGCAGATAAGCAGCGGGCCGCGGTACGTGGTGCTCCAGCTTCTGAACTCAAGCGTTTTAAAACCATCGGCAATTTCTTGCGCCCATGGCTGGCGTATGGACAGGGCTTTCATGGTGCTCTCCTCGGTTGGTAAAAATCTGCAAATGCGCTGCTGGCAGGGGGCTTTCATATCCCGACGAATCCATGGCCAAACCCCGTTCGGAATGCTGCCAACCTTCGGCCACATAGCGGTAACAACTGGAATGTGCATAGCACGGGTAGGGTGGGTGGTTTACCACCCACGTGCGGGCGGTATGGTGTGGGGTGTGGCGTGGGTGACGAGTCACCCACCCTACGGGGTTGGCGGCGGTGTCTTGCTGGCTCATGTGCTGGCCTGCTTTCTCGCTGCCGTCTTGCGGGCTGGTGTGGCCGCAGCTTTGGCGGTCATTTTGGTGTAGAGGTCAAAGAGCTTTTCCAGCCGTTCGGTGTCGTTGCGGAAGGTGCGGCCTATGTAGATGCGTTCGAGTACTTCGTCGTTGCGGGCGTGGGCGGCGCGCAGGTTGGCGGGCATGGTTTCGGGGTCGTAGAGGTCGGCTATTGATGCGGGGTAGTGGGCTTCGCGGGCGAGCAATATGTTTTCGGCGCAGCGGGTGAGGTCGGCCTTGTTTTGCTCGGTGAGCGTGGGCAGGGGGAAGGTGTTCCAGCCCAGAGTGTTGGAGTAGGAAAAGCGCATTTCCAGTCGCACGCAGACGGTGCCAATCCAGACCCAATGCAGGCGGCTGGCGATAAGGGCGAGGTTCCACAGGGGCGCGTCGTAGAGGGCGAAGTTTCGGTCGCCGATGATGGTGTTGCCTTGGACGATGCCAACGGGCAATATGGGGCGATTTTCTGAGCTAACTCGCGGCACAACGATGGTGCGCTTGCTGTTTTGATGGCGTGGCTCGGAGAAGCGGTGCGGATATGCGGCTTCTTCGCGGGTTTGCGCTTTGCTGCTTTTTTGCCTGAATGCGGCTACTGCATCCAGTTTGGCTTTGATGTCTGGGCAACGTTCGGCGCTTTGTCTTTGTGCGTCTTCAATCCAGAGACAGTAGCGCATTTTGCCGTTGATGAGTTCTTCAGAACCCAGAAAGCGACGCACATACTGTTGTGCTGCCAGCGCCGAGTTGGATTTGAGTTGCTCTGCCTGTGCAGAGTTCATTAGCAAATGTCCGCCGTCAACAGGTTTATTGCCAAAGCTCATTTCGGCAATTTCAGTCAATGGGCGGCTGGCCTTCTCCACCACCACATCCGCGCCCGCCACCAAATACGCATTGATGTTCGCCGCCTCTTTCAGCACGGTTTGCCCATCGTCGCCTTCGCTGTAGAGGCGGCGCGGGGTGCAGGGCTGGCGGCTGATGCCGATGATGGCCACGGTGACGCCCGCGTTGTGGCTGGCGAGGTTGGCCCATTTGAAGCTGGTGTGGGCAAAGCTGATGTGCTGGCCGCTGGCAAAGAGCAGCGGCCACAAGATGGGCACTTGCTGCCCCTGGCAGATGGAGTTGGTGGATACAAAGGCGGCGGTGCAGGGGGTGGCGCTGTGCTGGGCGTAGTCGGCGGCTTTGATGAACCAGCCAGCCACGTAGTCGAGGCTTTTCCAGCTTTTGCAGCGGTGGTCAAAAATGGCTTGCAGGTCGGCTTTTTGTTCGGCGCTTTGCCATGTGCTGCCCAAGTACGGCGGGTTGCCGCAGATGTAGGTTTCGCCGCCTTCGTTGGTAAAGTTGATTTCGGTCTGGTCGAGCGGAGGTGGAAGCAGGTCGTCGCTGGCAAGTTTGACGCCTGTGCCTGTGGGCGGGCAGACGCTGAGCCAGTCCAGCCGCAGGGCGTTGCCCGCCACGATCCAGTTTTGGTTGCTGAGGGGTAAAAACTCTTTGAGGGCTTCTTTTTGCCCACGGTGCTGCACGTCGCACTGGTATTCGGCAATGATGAGGGCGAGGCGCGCAATTTCGGCGCTGAAGGTGCGCAGCTCGATGCCGCGAAAGTTGGTGAGGGGGATGTCGCTTTTGCGCTCTGGCTCGCCGCGCAGGTGGTGGATGGCGGCTTCGATCTGGCGCATTTGCTTGTAGGCGATGACGAGAAAGTTGCCGCTGCCGCAGGCGGGGTCGAACACGCGGATGCGGGCCATGCGCTTGCGCAGGTTGAGCAGTTTGGCTTTGTTGCTGCCGGCTTCGGCCAGTTTGGCGCGCAAGTCATCTAAAAACAGCGGGTTGAGCACTTTGAGGATGTTGGGCACGCTGGTGTAGTGCATGCCGAGCATGGCGCGTTCGTCGTCGTCGGCCACGGCCTGAATCATGCTGCCGAAGATGTCGGGGTTGATTTGCGTCCAGTCGAGTTTGCCGATGTGCAGCAGGTAGCTGCGGGCGCTGCGGCTAAATTGTGGTACTTCAATTTGCCCGCTGGGGTTGTCGCCAAACAGGCCTCCGTTGACGTAGGGGAAGGCGTCTGCCCAGCGCGGCAGGCGGGCTGCTGCACGCTGGGCAATGGGCACGTTCATGGCGCGAAAGCATTCGCGGATGATGTCGT
>RRZT010329826.1_pt1 | contig 22707 bp, 24 predicted proteins | sample 2165551 | NCBI WGS metagenome assembly RRZT01 (sample SAMN10456910, study PRJNA506462) | wastewater metagenome | biome: wastewater; feature: sludge; material: wastewater sludge; isolation source: wastewater sludge with Escherichia coli K12::gfp cells carrying plasmid... | place: USA: Moscow, Idaho... | reverse complement strand
GCCGAGCACGAGGAACGCAGGGTGGCCGACGAGGCGACCGTCGAGCAGAGCGACACGCTCGCCGTCACCGAGGCCGAAGCTGACGTCGACGAGCCGACTCAGGACGAAGCACCGGCGGCAGAGAAGGCCCAGGACGGTGCCGCGGCCGAGAGCCAGGATCGAGCCGACGAGCTGCGCGAGGATGCGGCGAACAGCTACGACAGCGCGGAGCGACGAGAAGCGACCGCGCATGAGTTGGAGAGCAAGGGCCTCGACCACGAGCTGGTCGCTACGCGTATGCGAGCCGACGTCAGCCAGGGCCGGCCGGCGACCGAGGCGGTCAAGCCCGCCGCTCGACCCGCCAAGGCGCGTAAGGGCCGGCTGCGCGGGCTGATGGGAGGCCGGCAACGCAACTTGGGCCGCTGAGCCGACGAACGAAGGAGGGGGCCGCCGCGGCGGCCCCCTCCTTTGCGTGTTTGATCTTTCCTCAGCCCTGGTCGTCGTCGCGGACGTCAGGGAACATGCCGGCCGGCGGCGCGATGTAGGGCAGCGGCTCGCCCTTGCGGTTAGTGTTCTCTGCCTCATCGTCGGCAGCGGCGAACGGCCCCGCCTCATCGAACAGCACAGCCATGTGATGGTCGGCGTGATCGCGCCACCACACACTCATGCCGGTGGCCGGATCGGTGCGGAGGTGCTCCCAGCTGCGCCACAGAGCTTCCAGCCGGATCACCGCTTCGTCGTACTGCCACCAGCGGGCGGCCCACTTGCGCGAAACCTGCTGGCCACCGACGCGCCGCCGATAGACGTTGCGCAGGTACTCCCTCACGAACTCGTCGACGGAACCGTAGTAGAGCCGCGGGGCCGCCTCGCTGGCGTCGTCGACGGCGGCCTCGTCGTCGACGGTGGCCTCGTCGGCCGGCTGCGTCGACGAGGGAGCCAGCTGCTCGGATACCGCCGCGCCGGCGGCCCGGTTGGCCTGGTCGTGCAACGCGCCGAGGGCGAAGCCGGTAAGGGCCTGGTCGACGGCGGTCTGAGCCAGCGGGGCCAGGCGTAGGCGCATGGCCTCGCGCACAGTGTCGGTCACCAGAGCGCTCACGATCGCGGCCGCCGCAGCGGCGTCAGCCTCGCCGGCCGTGGCGCCGGCAGGGGCCTCAGGGGCGGGGAGGTCATCAGTTCCCCAGTCGTCCTCGTCCCAGTCGCTCACAGCGCCTCCTGAGGCTCGACAGCGGTAAGAGAAGCCTGAGCCTCACCAATGGTGCGCGCAGCTTGCGGGTCGTGTGCTGCGATCGAGGCCCGCACCGCCGCGGCGTGAGGGCCAGCCATCCACGGAGAGGTACGGATCAGCGTCGGACGCGACCCTGAGGCGATCACCACGGCGCGACCTTTGGGGAGCGCGGAAAGGTCCGCGACGTCGAGGATGCGCTCACGGTGGTTCTGGTGGGAAACCGTGCGCTGCCCGCGGCTCGTCGACGTCGACGACGAGAGCCGGTCATAGTCACCGATCAGCTGCGCGAGGTCGGCTAGGAACCCGACCTCAGACACGCCACCGCCGTAGACCTTGACGTTGGACGCAGACCAGAGCTTCTTCATCCCGGACTCGCCCCAGACCTCGACCCCTTGCGACCACGATTGCAGGATCGTCATGAGGATGATGCCGCGCGACCCATAGTGCGAGTACAGGTTGGGAAGATCGCGCCAGCGGCACACGTTGGCGGCCTCGTCGAGGACACCCAGCAGGGGAGTGGCCAGGCGGCCACCGGCGGAACGGGAGGCGAGTTCCTCGGCAGCCTCGACGACGGCGACGGTGAGGGCCGTCACGAGAGGTCCAGCCGTCCCGCGCCCCTCCTTCGACAGCGAGTAGAGAGTGCCGCCGTCCTCACGCACGAAGTCGTCAGGGTGGAACTGCGGCCGCGCGTCGCCGGGCCCCGAGGTGGTCACCCAGCGGGCGACCTGGCGGTTGGTCAGGCAGGCAGCCATCTGCTGCGCGGTGCCGAACACGCCGCCGCGCTGTTCCTCAGGAGCGGCGACGACGCCGGCCACCTGATCGGCAGTCAGCGTGTATCCGTGATCGCGCAGGATCTCGACCGCGGAGTCATCGCGGGGGCGAGTTAGCCAGGTGTAGACCTGAGTGATCGGGAGGTCCGCGAGGGCGGCTGCGAGGAGCAGGCCGGCCAGGAGGTCTTGACCGGCCGGATCGAAGAAGGCATCAGTGCGCGCGCCGGGGTCCCGCGAGCCAGTGGCGAAGTGCTCAGCCAGCTTCGCAGCTCGCACCTCGTCGGTGACGTAGCTCAGCGGATTCCACCACCAGTCGGGTTCTTCCAGGGCGATGCCCTGTGGGTCGAACACCCACACAGGCCCGCGGTCCTCTCGGACGTCACGGGTCGCGTCGACGACGTCGCGCTTGTTGCTGGTGACGAGGACGGCGCCGGGGGCGTCCAGGATGGCGGGCACGGCGCGGCTGGTTGTCTTGCCGGTGCGCGGGCCCCAGATGTCGATGTGCATGTCCTCCCAGGAGCCGTAGAGCAGCTGCCCGCCGGCGATCGCCCGTCCGATCGGAACACCGGGTGATCCGGCGACACCGAGGCGGGTGGCGGTCGAGGCAGCACTCTTGCGGCCCAGCGCCTCGACGTCGCGGCCGCGGCCCATGTAGGTCGCGGCGCGATCGACGCGCGAACGCTTACGCCGGCTGCCCCGCAATGCGAGGACGACGAGGGCGATCAAGGCGAGCACGGCGACCAGCTCGACGCCGAGCACGACCCAGCCGGCCGTTCCTGGCCAGGCCATGTCGCCACCGAAGAGCCCGAACACGAGAGTGAACGGGTCGGAGGGGACCGAGGCACCCGTGTTGGCGAATCGGTGGCCCAGGTGCACAGCGCCGTAGATGGACCCGACGACGGAGACGACCAGGGCGATGCCGACCCACAGCAGGATTGATTCGCTGGATGCGCCGCCGGGATCGCGGCGACGGTTGGTTGGTTGGCTCATGCTGCACCTTCCTCGGCGCGCCGGCCGACACGGGAGGTCGTGTGCCAGCGCTTGTTTGTGTCGTTGATCGCAAGCTCAGTGGTGGTCAGCTGCACCTTGACCGGGATGCCGGGGCGGCCGCCGACCTTGACGAGGAACTTGCCCCGGCCGGGCGGCTCAGCCTCGCGACCCGTCGTGGGGTCCCAGGCGGGCGGGTCCTGCCAGCCGATGAGCAAGTTTTGCTCGGCTTGTGAGAGTGGCACCGCGGAGGTCAGCTGTGGCATTTCCGCCGAGGGCAGGCCCCCGCAGATCACCATGCCGGATCGCTCGACGAAGCCCTTGGCCTTCATCCGATCTTCCTCGCTGGCCAGGGCCAGCAGGTCGCTCATCGTGTGAGACACCATCGCCATACCGACGCCACGAGTGCGGTTGAGGCGGGTCAGTGCGTCGACGCGATCGACCATCCCGCGGCCGGCGCGCAGCGCACGCCACAGCTCGTCGAGGATCACGAAGTAGTGCCGGCGTGGCTCTAGGCCGACGTCGGCCAGGGCGTTAGCGACGTTGATGGTGCCGAAGCCGGCCGACCAGCAGGCCAGCAGCACCGCGGCTTGGAGGTCCATTTCGGTGTCGTCGATGGCAGAGACGTCATAGACCACGGGCGCGTCGCGTCGCATCGGATTGGTGGTCTGACGGGCGAAGGTTTCACCCAGGCGGCCGCCTTCGGTGAGTCCCATCAGGGTCGCTTCCAAATCCTCGGTGCGAGCCTTGTAGCGCTTGTCGTCGCCGCGGTCGAGGGCGACGGCCCGGACCTCTGGCGGGCCGTCCTGAATCACCCGCAGGAGGTCGCCCAGGACCGGCACGCCGTCGTGGTTCGTGTCGAGGTGTTTCAAGGCCCGGTCGAGAATCGTTTCCTCGTGATCGGTGGGCGGCACGCCGCGGGCGATCGTGATGAGGGCGGCAACCATTGTGTGCCGGCGGCCGTGTGCGTCTGCGAGCACCTGGCGCGCTTGCACTTCAAAGCCGCCAGCACGCAGCTGCTCCGCGGCCTCCATAGCCTCGCCGGGGTCGAGAACGTTGAGGTAGCCGCGGCCGCGGCCCAGGGTGATGACCTGGCCACCCATCGCCTCGATGAGGTCGACGTAATCGGGTTTCAGATCCCCGAGGACCAAAGGCATCACACCGTAGCCGGCGAGGCCGGTTGCCATCCGCCGAACGATGGTCGACTTGCCCAGGCCGGGCTTGCCGAGGATGAATGCGCTTGGGTTGCTGATGAGCTTGGCCCGCTGGAACCAGCTGATGGGATCGCAGCAGAGCGTGGCCCCATTGTGGATGTGGCGGCCGATCGGGACTCCGATCATGGGGGTGCCGGTGCCGATGGCATAGGGCCACAGTCCGCAGACCTGCACGGTCGTGCCGCGCCATTCTTCGGCCTGCTGCACGTACTCGGCGGCGCCGCGGCCGCGGCCCAGCCAGCCCCTCAGGGGCGGGAACAGCGGCCGCGGCTCAGTGCGGCGGGCCCGCTTGCGGTTCCGCGTGGCGCGGTCTGCTCGCCCGCTCACAGCTTGTCCCTGAGCTCAGCGGGAACCTTGATGTGCTTGGAGAGCACTAGGCCGAGGGGAAGCGCGGCCGCGAAGGCCGAGTCCTGAGAGCCATAGACAGGCCGCAGCCGCAGCCGAGCTGTGGCGGCGAGGTTGTCGATCGCTGCGCGGGCGTCGGGTCGCTTGTCGAGGTCGGTTACGGTCGCGGTGACCAGCATCCCGAACTGCACCAGGCCGGCACCGCTCGCTTCCTCCGAGGCGGTGGCTGCTGCGGCGCGGACGGCGAGGGAGTCGCGGGCGGCCGGCTTGTCGCTCGACGTCGCCCGGAACTCGGCTGCGCGTAGGTCGGCCTCGACCATCGCGGCCGCCCGGGCCGCGTCGATGGGGCGGAAGAGCATCGTGACGCGCTTGCGTGCAATCTCACGATGAGGTGCCAACAGTCGACGTAGCACCCCGGACTGAACGTTGCCGCGCGGAGCTTGCGTCATCGCCCAGGTGCACGAGTACGCCGAATCGTGGCGGTAGCCGGCCCAGCCCGCCTCAGCCGCCGAGGGGCCGACGTCCGGCCAGGTCAGCTCAGGGACCTCGCCGGCAGCGTGCGCTTCCTCGATGAGTACAGCGGCCGCCGGGTCATAGGCGATGCGGATGGCCTCGCACAGCTCTTGCGCACTCATCGGGTGCGCCGCGCCCGCCCCCGTGGCTTGCAGCGAGCCCGTCAGGCCGGGAATCCGGGAAGCTAGCTCGCGTGCCATCTCGTCGGGCTTGCGGCGCTTGCCCCCGATCCGGGGGGCCGCCGCGAACGTGATCGCCAGGTACGCCTTGACGGTCGAGGAACCGAGCGGGTAGCGGCCCACCACCTCGTCGAGCATGGCGCGAGCGAACGGCGGCGCGTCGGGGTCGATGTTGCCGGCAACCTCGCGACGCAAGCGCGTCCCGGAGTCTGGCGCGGTTTCGATCGTCACCGACGCGGCCTCGATTGAGGGTTCGTCACCGAGGTTGGCGAGCCAGTGGCCCCAATCGGCCACCCACACGTCGATCTGCTCCTGGTCGACGAGCGCCGACCCGTCGGGCTCGGTGCCGAGCACGATCGAGTAGGAGCCTGTAGCGGGGGTGTAGAGCAGCGCGAACGGGCGGCCGTAGGAGTCGTGGTGCTCACTCAGCCGTGTGCCGGCCGCAAGGCCAGGCAGCTGATATGTGCCCCACAGGGCCCGACCCACCGGGCCGGAGCGGTAGATGTTGGTGCCCTTGGATCGGGCGGACCACCACCCGAGGCGTGCGCCCAAGCGGCTCACCAGACTCTTGCCGTGAGCATCCTTGACCAGAAGCAGGAGCAGCAGCACAGCGAGTACGCCGGTGACGACCAGTGCCTCGACGAGGCCAGCGACCATAGCGGTCACGACCACAAGGACCAGCCCGCCCAGCAGCAGGGCGGTGCCGATCGAGCCGAGGCCCAAGATGCCGGCCGACGTCGGCTTGCGCCAGTTTCCGTAGGTGCGCGGCTTCGCCGCACTAGTTGCTGCCATCAGGGCCACCCTCTCCCGTTGCCTCGTTTGTGATTTCCTGCGTCGTGTCTACGACCCCATCGGCGGCCGCCTTGCCCGCCGCGAGCGCGGCACCAGCTGGGCCCGCCGCTGCGGCGCTACCGCCACCCTCAGCTGCGATGGCTGCGCCACCGCCACCGCCACCGCCAGCAGCTGCACCGCCGGGAGCCGGCGACGGCGTGCCATCGGGGACACCGGGACCGCCGCCACCCTCAGGTGCGCCATCGGTCCCGCCGGGGCCCTCAGGCGATCCGCCGGCGCCAGGGATACCCCCACCGCCTCCACCGCCGCCAGGAGCAGCCTCAGGCGAATCGCCGCTCGTTGGTGCAGCGTCCTTGGAGCCATCGGCACCAGGTGCGCCGCCGGCGCCAGGCGCCTCTTGCGGAGCGTTCGGGTCGCCACCCTCACCGCCACCGCTGGGGGCACCGCCGCCAGGCGCGCCCTTCTCGCCCGGTTGGGAACCTCCACCAGGCCCGCTAGGACCGGAGTCACCCGAGCCGCCCGCTTCACCAGAGCCCGAGGCGAGCCGACCAAGCGATGCCGCACCCGAGGGCAAGGTCGCCAGGGCACCGATCGCCATAGCGCCGCCGGCACCCGCCGCGAGTGAGCCGACCAAGGGAGTCACGAATTTCATCAGAGCTGGCATCGCGAACAGCGCCATCATCATCAGCATCAGACCAGTCAGGACGGCGAGTAGGCCGCTGCCGTCGTCGTTGAAGGTCTTGGTGCCGACCAGCTGGAAGGCCGCGGCGTAGACGATCGCGGCGGCCGGCTTATAGAGGATGAGGGCGACGGTCCAGGCGATCGCCTTCTTGAACCAGCCCCGCCCCATCTCCGTGTTGGTGAACGAGGCTGACAGGGGCAGGATGCCCGCGAGGATCACGAGCATTCCGCCGCGGGCGACCATCAAGACGATCTGGAACAGCGATGCAACCAGTGCGACGAGGCCCAGCACGATCATCAGGAACGGGCCGAGTCCGAGGCCGGGCCCGCCGGGAACGGACGACAGGGCCAGGAGCACGCCGATGTTCTGCCCGAAGCACGCGGAGTCAGTGGCGACGTCGCACGACAGGGAGTTGTTGATGATGGTCACGGCGAGGCGGTCGGCCGCGGTGACGAAGAGCCCGATGATTGTTACCCCGGCACCAGCGACCACCACGAGAGTCAGCAGACTCTTCACCAAGTCCTTGCCGGGGTCGGCGCGCTGCTCCCAGACCATGCGTACACCGCCCAGGATCACGGATAGAACGGCGGCCGCGCCCATGTACCACCACAGCTGGGCTTGGATGAACTCGACGGCGCCGCCGACCCCTTGTGGCCCGTTCGGCATCACCATGCCGACGATGCCGCTTGCGGCCGAAATGAGGACGACCGCGGAAAGGATCAGGCCGACCTTCCCTAGAGCGGCGACTCCATCACCCGCGCGCATCCTCGACGCGATCAGCCCGCCGAGGATGAACAGGGACAGAATGGCGATCGCGAACGAGATCCACATGACGTAGTTCATGACTGTGGTTACGCCGCTGTCGACCGCAACCTTGCTCGTCGACGAGCCGCCCGTGCCCGTGAGGTTCGGTGTGCCGACGTGGACCCACATCGTGCCCAGCGAGGCCACCGCCTTACCTGTGGCCTCGAGGACGGCGTTAGCGACGTTTTCGACGGCACTTCCCACGACCGATTTAGCGGCCGCCTCAGCGTGGCAGAGCGGGTCGAGCACGCTCCATCCGGTGCACTCAGCCATGAGTCCTTCACTCCTCCCAGGCGATATAGCCCGACACGTTCGGAATCGCCGCGACGTTGATTGGCGCAGCCGGGTTCGTCACGACGAGCTTCCAGTCGCCGGCCTCCCACACCAGGTCGTAGACCATCGACAGATTGACGGTCTGGCCGTTGCCAGCCGATCCCCGCACCGCCATGTCGACGCGCGCGGTCTGGCCGTCGTAGGCCAAGAGCCGGAAGCCCGCAATTTCGACGCGAGCACCACCGTTGCCACCAGAGCCCGCGCCCTGAGCCAGCACCGCGTCGCGGTTGGGGCCATCCGCCAGGAAGTAGCGCAGCCACGGCTCAGCGTGCCCAGGATCGGTGCCCTGAGCGACCGCGTTCGCGGCCGCGAACACGGCGCCTTCGGGTGAGTGCTGGAAGCAGTACCTCACCCCCTCCGCGTTCGTCTCGCCGGGACCGGCGGTGGTCGACGTCGGGTAGCCGGTGGTGCCCTGGAACACCCACTCAGCCGGTGGCGCGGAGGTGAGCTTGCCGGCCAGGACCTCACCAGGGAGGCCACAAACGCTCGCGCCGTCCTCACTCGTCGACGGAGTTGGGGACGGCGCGGGCGCGCTGCTTTGTGGCGAGGCTGGCGGCGACGTGCTCGACGTCGACGCGGCCCCCGGATCGCTGCGCAGCGCACCGCTCACGGCCAGGACGATGCCGAGGACGGCCACGACGGCGACCACGAGGGCCGCCGCCAGGAACCCCGGCCGGCTGTACGGGCTGCGCTGCTCGCTTTCCTCGTTAGCCATCCTGACTCACCAACTCACGCGAGGAAGCCGACGAGGGCCGCCGCCGCCGAAATCACGATGACGCCGGCGAGCCCCATCGCGATTCGGCCCGTGTGCTCGCCACCCTCACCGCGACGCGACTGAATCGCCATCATCGCGCCGGCCACGATCAGCGCCAGGATGCAGACGGTCAGAGCCACCCACTTAGCCCACGCCATGATGTCGGAGAACCCCTCGGTGCCGGGCGGCTGGCTCGGCTCAGGATTGGGCAGCTGCAAGGGCAGCAGAGACGGCAGGGTGGCGACGTGAGCCACCAGATCGTTGAGCAGGGTCATGACGGTTCCTTTCGGGTGGTGATGCCCCCGGTGTGGGCACCAGGTACAACGGCGTGAAGCTCGTCGACGAAACGACGGGCCTCGCGAGGGACGTCAGGGAGCTGTTCTCCCAGACGCCACGACTCAATCCAGGGCAGCCGCCAGCTGCGCGGCACTCCACCAGCGACCACTTGCGCGAGGTCACGCAGCGGCCGCGGGAGACGCCCAGGTGCATCAGCGACCAGGAGCAGGCCCACAACGTCGACGTTGGGGACCAGGCCGGCGGCCCACTCGGTGGCAGCGGATCGCGCAGCGGTGAGGCCGCGCATGTTCGACCGGGCCACGAGCAACACCGAGGCGCGCTGGCCGTTGGGAAGCTGCGGCCAGGCATGGCCGGCCGCCGCCCACTCGGCCGCGAGGCCAGCGACGGACGACTCGCCGGCGCCGCCGTGGACACCCAGACACCAAAGTGACGCCGGGCGAGATTGGGTCATCTGCGGCAGCCGGTCTACCTGGTCTGGGGCGGGGACCCCGAGCTGAGGACGGGTTGGACCGAGCGCCGGCGCGATCGGGCTGGCCACCATCGTCGGGGCCGCAGCTTCCTGCTCGATCGGCTTGGACAGCCACGGATTGCTCGGTTCTGTCACAGCGAACCCTTCCCCTCAATAATGGTGCAGGTAGTTGCCTATGTGGCCATCGTAACGCCACATAGGGATCACGACAAGAGAGGATGAAACCTGATGATCCCGTGCGAAACATGGCGGTTGCGTACTACAGCGTATAGCATGGTCACATGCGGACCACTGCGCGGCGGGTGCTCACGGTGACCGACGGCATCGACAGACTGCTCGACGGGCTGCCGGTGACGCTGTCCGCTCCTGAGGTAGCTGAACTGCTTGGTGTGACCAAGCAGGGCGTCTACCACTGGTTGCGGGACGGCGTTATCCCTGGCTACAAGGTAGGCACAACGTGGTTCATCCTGAAAGACGAACTGGCCGAGACCTTACGAAAGGGAGCAAACGCACCGCGATTGAAGGCTGACGACACGACGGAATGAGGCAGATATGCGAGGCGGCGCAACACTTGCGGGGGCAACGCTCACAGCACTTTTGGTCATGAGCGGTTGCACGCCATCGCAGCCTTCACCTTCCCCGACAGCAACGGGCACACCGGCGGCCACGGCGGCCGGTGACCCGATCCCATACGACGACGACCACGAGACGCCCGCGCCGGCAACCACCCCGGACCTCGACCAGTTCTCTCCGGCACCCACGGGTGCCGTCGACGAGCACTCCGAGGAAACCGTGTCGGCAGAACCGGTGCCGACGTGGGACGACGCCGCCCAGGCCGGCGCCCTCACCGCCGCCGACAAGGCAATGCGCGCCTTCGCGCGACCCGAGCTGGACTACGCGACCTGGTGGGCCGACCTCGAGCCCTTACTCGCCCCCTCGGCAGCGGAGGACTTCTCCTACATCGACCCCGCCAACATCAGCGCCCACGAGGTGACCGGCCCCCCGGCGGTCTACACGAGCGCGAGCGCCTACGTCGTCACCGTCGAGGTGCCCACCGATGCCGGCCGCTGGCACCTCGTGCTGACGCGACGCATGGACGGGCACCCCTGGCTCGTGACCACGATCACCCCCATCGAAGAGGCGGGCTGACATGGCACAGCAACGCAGCTCGCTTCCCCTGATCCTGCTGCTGATCCCTGGCCTACTGCTGGGCCTGGTGCTCACCATCCCCCTGCTGTTCACTTCCGAAGAAAGCGCCGGACTGTGCATCCCCGGATCAGGGCAGGCAGCAGTGAGCGTCGACCCCGCCACCGTCCCGGACAAAGCGATCGCCGGCTACGGCCGCGAGCAGCTGGTCAACGCCGCCCACATCATGAAGGCCGGCCAAGCACTCGGACTGTCAGTGCGGGACCAGACGATCGGAGTCATGACCGCGATGGGTGAATCCTCACTCAACGTCATCGACTACGGCGACAAGGCCGGCCCCGACTCCCGCGGGCTGTTCCAGCAGCGAGCCGAGGGCTGGGGCAGCTACGCCGACCGTATGGACCCGACCATCTCGGCCACCAACTTCTTCAAGGCCCTACAGAAGATCGGCAACCGCGACACCCTCAGCCCCACCCAGGTCGCGCATCGAGTCCAGCGCAACCAGGACGCCAACCACTACACCAAGTACTGGTCGGCGGCCGTCCAGGTCGTCGAAGGTCTGAGCGGCGTCACCGGCACGGCCACAGCAGAAAAGCCCGCCGCGGGATCGAGCACCTACAAGCTCGGCGCCGTCAAGCCCCAGACCGCGGCCGTCGCCAACGCGCTCGGCCCCATGTTTGGCCTGAAAACCATCGGCGGCTACCGGGAGTCGGCACGCGACCCGAAGGGCCATCCGTCCGGCCTCGCGCTGGACTTCATGATCGACGACGTGCCAGACGGGATGGCGGTTGGCGATCGCCTCGCGCAGTACCTCATCGACAACCACGAGGCACTTGGAGTCGACTACTTCATCTGGAAGCAGCGCAGCTGGCGTGCAGGCCGCGGGTACAAGCCGATGGAGGACCGCGGGAGCATCACCCAGAACCACTTCGATCACGTGCACCTGAACGTCAAGCCTGACGTCACGAACCCCGTCATCCCCGATGGCACCGGCCTGGCCGCCGCGGCCGCCTGCGGCGTCACCTCGACCACCGAGGTCAGCTCGACAGGCTGGGCATCGCCGGGCGCCGGCCCGCTCAACTCGCCCTACGGGTGGCGCAGCGACCCCCTCACTGGCAAGCGGAGGCTGCACACCGGAACCGATCTACAAGCAGGCGGCGACGGCGGCCCCATCTACGCCGCACAGGCCGGCGTCGTCGTCGACGTCTACACCGACCGCAACGGCGGCTGGACGATCGACATTGACCACGGCGGCGGGATCATGACCCGCTACAAGCACATGTGGGACCACGGAATTTTGGTCAAGACCGGCGACCAGGTGGCCGCCGGTCAGCAGATCGCCAAGACCGGATCGAGCGGCCGGTCAACAGGGCCGCACCTGCACTTTGAGGTGCGCGTCAACGGCGAGGCCACCGACCCCGCCGCGTTCATGAAATCAGTTGGAATCACCCTCGGCTAAGGACAGGAGAACACCATGCACACCGAACCCTCGACCTGGCCTCGCGTGGAGGCCGTGCTCGACCAGAACGGAACCGCACGCATCAGCATCGGCGGAGCACCCCACACACTCACCGCAGCCACCGTCGACGAGGCACGCCCGCAAGTCGTCGACCTCATCGCCCAGCAGGCCGCAGCCCTTGGCCGGCCGCTGCGTGCCCTCGTCACTGACCCCCAGGGCCAATGGCCCCTCGTGATCGCACCCGATGGCACCGTGGCTACCGACGAAGAAACAGCCCACCAGAACCGACGCGGCCGCCAGGCCCCCGTCGACGCGCACGCCGCGGCGGCCGTCGAGCAGCTGCCCGTCGTCGACCAGGCCCCCGTCGTCGACCAGGCCCCGCCTGTCGAGGCCGTGCAGCCCGTCGTCGACGAGCCCCGGGCCGCTTCACCAGACACCCCCGTGTCGTTCTCTCCGAGGGCCACCGCCGTCGACGACGTGTGGAGGCCGGCTGAGCGGGTTGCCCCAGGCCGGCCCGTCGAGCTGCCAGCCGCGCCGCGGCGTCAGTCGTTCCTCACTGAGGAAATCGTGGAGGAACCCGCCGCCCAGGGCTGGCGAGGCTTCCTCGGCCGAATGGGCATCCGCCTCAGCCCCAGCGCCCGAGAGCGCGCCGAACGGGCCGACGTCGCGGCCGTCTCCCAGCACTGGCCCGGCCCGCGGACCATCGCCATCGTCAACAGCAAGGGCGGCGCAGGAAAGACCCCCACCACCGTGTGCCTGGCAGCCGTGTTCGCCCGCTACGGCGGCGCCGGCGTCCTCACTTGGGACAACAACCAGACGCGCGGCACGCTCGGCTGGCGCACCGAGCAGGGCCCGCACGATGCCACCCTGCTCGACCTACTGCCACAGACCCAGCGCCTCCTTGGACCCAGCTCGCAGGCCGCCGACCTGGCGCACTACGTGCACCACCAGACCCGCGACCGCTTCGACGTGCTGCGAAGCAAGCCGACCGCGCTCGCACACGAGCAGCGCGTCGAGCCGGCCGACGTCGACGCGATCCACTCAGTCGCCGCCAAGTACTACCGCCTCGTGTTCATCGACAGCGGCAACGACGAGAGCGACCCGATGTGGCTGCGGATGATCGACCACGCCGACCAGCTCGTGGTCGCCACCACCACCCGCGACGACCACGCCGAAGCCGCCGCGCTGCTGCTTGAAGCCCTCGCTGACCGCGACGAGCGCTCAGCTCGACTCGCCCAGCAAGCGGTCGTCGTCGTCACCCAGGCCGACTCCCGAGCCACGCCCGCCGACGTGACCCGGATCGCCAACGGCTACCGCCGCGAACAGCCGACCGGCCGGCCCCTGGCGCGCGAGGTCGCAGAGATCCCGTTCGACCCCGCAATGGTCGACGGGCTGCTGCGCCTCGGCTCGCTGCGGCCCTCGACCCAACGCGCCTGGCTCGCCGCCGCGGCCGCCGTTGCCCGCGGACTATGAGCACCACCGACCACGTGGCCGCCTGGCCACGGCTCAGCGCCACCGTCCACAGCGACGGCACCGGCAGCCTCACCATCAACGGCACCCAGCGGCCATGCAAGGCCGCCAGCGTCGACCAGCTGCGCACCGGCATCATCGCCCGCTGCGCCGAGCTGGCCGTCAGACTCGGCCGGCCGATCCGCCTGGCCGTCACCGACGACGCCGGGGTCTGGACCCTGGCGGTCCGCGACACCGGCGTGGTTCAAGAGCTGGCCCCAGACGGCACTATCCGGCCCGCTGACGGCCTAGAACCCCTCGCCGGGCCCTGCCGCTCGTGTGGAGCATCGCAGCCTGTCACAGCCCCAATCTGCGACCGCTGCGGAGCCGAGGAACCCCACGACGTCGCCAGTGAACCAGAGCGAGGAAACCGGCGTGTCGACGATCTAGGTCTAGGACTAACGGACTAGTCTCATGACCATGACCAGCAGCACGATACGGCGCCGTCGAGGCACCCCCACCGTGGGGGTGCAAGTTGACATTGACCCCGAGGTCAAAGCCCTGCTCGACGAGTACGTGGCGATCGCTGGCGTACCCCAATGGGCAGTGATCGAGGCCGCCATCAAGGCCGGCCGACCCGGTAGCAGCGGACTCCCCGACGATTGGGACCTGCCTCAGCAGCTCGACCTTATGGGAGGTGCGCCAGTGCGACGCACGGCCTAAACAGCAGAACCCCCACCCTTGACCGGGTGGGGGTCCAAAGCTATTGCGCCTGATCTGATCTTCCTGTCGCCAAACGTTGGACAGATCAAGCGATGTAGAGAACCGGCTGACGAGGCCGGGGCCCTTGTGTACCTATCGCCACTAACGAAGGTGAACCTCATCATACCAACGGATGCGGGGAAAACTACCCCCTCACTGGCCGGCGGCGCGTCGTGGCGCCTCACCGGACAGCTGAGCCCACGCCCCCATGTGCGCGTGGCTACCGTCGACGCCTACGGCCAACCGCTCAACCAGTACACCCGCCAGCAGCTCGTCGACGCGCAGCAGCCCGACGCGCCGTGGGCCACCTACCTAGCCGACGCCACCGGCCGCTATCGCCTGATCTGCTTCGACCTCGACGCCAAGACACCCGCCGGCCGCGACCAGGCCGCCGTCGACGCCGACCGCCTCACCCAGCTACTCACCGACCAGGACCTCGACGTCGTGGTCTGCGCCTCCGGCCCCACCGGCGGCCGCCACGTCTGGACCGCCGTCGTCGACGGCGCCGATCCGGGCATGGTGGCCCAGCTCGCCCGCCTCGCTCGTCACCTCTGCCCCACCGTCGACCTCGCGCCGCTGTCCAACCCCGCCACCGGGTGCGTGCGCCCACCAGGCGCGCCACACCGCGCCGGCGGCCGCTCCACGGTCCTGCACGGTGACCTTGAAGCCCTCACAGCCCCACGCGGCACCGCCGCGCAGCTGGTCCAGGTCGTCGAGGCGATCGCGCAGCAGGTAGCGACCTCCGAGCCGATGGCCGACGTCGACCCAGGCCGGCCACTCCCCCTCGACGACCACGGCCGCCTATACCTGCCCGGCCCACGCCGCCCACTACCTGCCCCGTCGCAGGCCGCGGTGGCCGAGGACGCAGCCGCGGGCGACGCCTCAGCGGTCCTCTGGCGCGTCCTCATCGGAGCGGCGGCCTCGAGGTGGCACCACGCCGACGTCGCCGCCCTCGTGGCAACCTCGCCCGGCCTAGAGCACGTCCGCAGCTACCGCGACCGCGGCCGCCGCATCCCCCGCAGCGCCATTGACGCCGAGCGCCTGCTGCGCCGCCAATGGGACAAGGCCGTGCGCTACGTCGCCACGCACCCCCGCCAGGCGGGCGACGACCCGACCTTCGACGAGCGCGCCGGCGCGATCGCAGCACAGGTGCGCCAGCTCCAAGACGCCGCACAGGCGGCCGCCGGCCGCTGGTCCCACGGAGGCGGCCCAGCCGACCGACGCATCCTCGACGTCTTGTGCGTGCTGGCCCTACAGAGCCTCCAGGGCGTCGTCGAGGCCGACACCCGACGCCTGGCCCAGTTGGCCGGCTGCGGCCGCGAGACGGCCCGCGTAGCCCTCTACCGGCTGGCAGCAGACGGGTGGATCACCCGCACCGACGAAGCCCACGGATGCCACGGCGCACGATGGGCACTGGGCACTTTCCACAGCTCCTACGAACCAGCCCGGTCACAAGCGGACCCGCGCGCCGCACTCCCCCGCCACACCGGCGCAGCCGAACGGACCGCCCAGCTCGCACACCTCCTGGACAAGACCGCGGCCGCCGCGCACGACGCCTTCACGCCTGGCCCTGGCCTTGGCCTGCACGCCGGCAACGTCTACGCAGCCATCACCACGGACTCGACCACCCACGACGTTGCACGCACCACCGGAACGAGCGAGGCACGCGCACAGCAGGATCTCACTCGCCTAGCGGCCGCCGGCCTCATCAGGTCCACCAAGAAGGGATGGCGACGACGCGGCCGAGCTGCGCTAGATCGAGCCGCGACACAGCGAGGCGTCGACGGCCGACTCGACGAGCGCAGACGGCGCTACGCCGTCGAGCGCGAGCTATGGGCCTGGTATCAAGCCGAGGAAGCGTGGATGCGAGCACCACAGCGACCCGACGCGAGCCATCGACCCCAGCGCGGCCAGCTCTCCCTGATTCCCCAGGCTGGAACGCACGCCTACGGTCCCCACCCTCGACGCAGCGACGGCACCCTCGATTGGCGAGCAGCGCGGCACGTCGTCGAGAACGAGCGAGGCGGAACAGCCCAGCGGCGCGGCGCCACCCCAGCCGGCCGACAGTACGCACAGATCGCGTGATCGGGCGATGCCCGGCGAGGGCTGCGCCCTCACACTCCCCCGGGCCCTACGGGCCGTAACGACGACCGCTGCGCGGCCGACTGTATGCGCCTGCCGGCGCACGTTTTTTTGGCCGTGAAGCCTTCGGCAGCATACGGGCGGCCGACCTACGCGCAAGGGCTTTCGCGGCATATCCTCACTCGCTGCGCTCGCTCCGGTATTCCACGGTCCCTTGCACTCCGGCACATTCGTGCCTTCACGGCAAAAAAACGAGGGGGGAAGCAAGACCCCACAAGCCAGCTCCCCAGCCGACTCACCTCAGCCACACAAACAGTACTATTACCACTATTGGAGGTAACCGAAATGGCCCGCAGGATCAAGACCACCAAGACCGACACCGAGCGCCGCGCCGAGGCCGAGCAGCTGCAAGCCACCATTGCCGAGCAGGTCGAGCGGCTGCGCACGTCGGAGGCGTGGACGCAGTTCGTCACCTTCGCCCAGCAGTTCCACCGCTACAGCCTGAACAACGTTCTGTTGATCCTCGCCGCCTGCCCCACCGCTACCCACGTGGCCGGATACCGCACGTGGCAGAAGCTTGGGCGCCAGGTGCGCAAGGGTGAGCGCGGAATCCGAATCTTCGGCGGCCGCGACGTGACCGTTACGGTCGAGGACGCCAACGGCGACGAGAAGGAAGAGCGTCGCACGCGATTCTTCCCCGTGAGCGTGTTCGACCTCAGCCAGACCGAGGCAATCGACCCCGACGCACCCGAGCCCGCCGAGCTGGCCCAGCGCCTCACCGGAGACGACCCGGCCGGAATCCTCGACGCCGTGACCGACTACCTCACCGGGAAGGGCTGGACCGTCGACCGCGAGCCGATCGCAGGCCAGACCAACGGATTTACCACCATCGACGGAACCAAGCGCGTCGTGATCGACTCGACCCTAGCCCCCGCCCAGGCGGCCAAGACCGGACTTCACGAGGCGGCCCACGTCCTCATGCACGCAGACGAGAAGGACGCCGCAGCGCAGTACGCAGCGCACCGAGGCATCAAGGAAACCGAGGCCGAGAGCGTCGCCTACATCGTCGCCGGAATCCTCGGACTCGACACCAGCGCCTACAGCATCGGCTACGTGGCCGGGTGGAGCGAGTCCGACGTCGACCTCATCAAGAGCACCGCGGCCGCCGTGCTGCGCACCGCTCACACCCTGGCCGACGCGCTCACCGTGACCGACACCGCCGAGGCCGTCGAGGCGGCCTAAGCCCCAGGGGCGGCCTACGGGCCGCCCCACCCGGCGAGGGGAGAACCCCTCGCGCTCCCCCGCCCGCGCCGGACCAACCACCAGCCCGACACCGCCGGCGGACCACAACAAAAGCCCCTAACAGTACCAATACCACCAATAGGAGAAGGAACCATGTCCGAGCTGACCAATCCCATCGAGCAGCACCAGACCCCCTACGACACCGGCGACCGCATGGAGCCTCGACCCTGGATCACGCACCAGGTCGTCGAGCAGCTGCGCGCTGGCCGTGTCCCGCTCAACGCCGAAGCCCTCGACCACTTCGGCCGCGTCGACTTCGACGACGACGAGGGAACCACCATCGTCACCATCTACGTCGAGAGAACCCTGATCGGCTACATGGTCCACATCGACCACCTCGGCGACCCGACCATGCTCGGCGTGACCATCCACCAGGACTAGCCACACCGACGCCCGAACGGCACTAACAGTACCGTTGCCAGTATTAGAGCCCGAACTCTTGCACCACCAATCCCCCTAACAGTACTATTAGAGTACGCAATCCAACGAAGGAGAACGACCATGAGCTACATCACCCGCACCGGCAACCTGGCCGAGGCCCCCACCCTGCGCGAGGGCGAGAACGGCCCCTACTGCTACGCACTCGTCTCCGACCGCATCCGCCAGGAGAGCGGCGACTACATCGACGGCCCGACCGTCGCCTACGACGTGGCCGTGAGCGGCAGCCAGGCGACGAACCTCGTCGACACCGCCCAGCGCTGCGGAAACATTCGCGTCACGTTCACCGGCACCTACCGCGTCACCGAGTACAAGGGCGAGCAGACCACGCGCCTGCAACACGAGGTGCGAGCCGACGACGTAGCCGTGAGCCTGCGCGGCCAGAGCGTCACCGTCGAGCGCCGCAAGGCCGGCGACGAGAGCTAATCCAGCTCCCCAGGTGCGGGGCGAGCCACCGCGGCCGCCCCGCACCTCTATCAGTACTCATAAGAACCCTAAGGAGGTTCCAGTGACAGCCCAGATTCTCGCTCTGTGCAACCAGAAGGGCGGCGTCGGAAAGACCACGACAGCTTTCCACTTCGCACGAGCCGCGATCCGCGACGGTCGCCGCGTGCTGCTCGTCGACAACGACCCCCAGGGGAACCTAACCGCGGTGGCGGCCGCCGAACCCGTCGACGTCGACCAGGCCGGCCTAGCCGATGCTCTCAGCTCACGCGCACCAGAGACGATCCAGGACGTCATCGTTCCCGGAGTCTGGCCAGGGCTCGACCTCGTGCCCACCAGCGGCGCGACGCTCGGAACCGTCAGAGACGAGCTGATCGTCGCCGGCGCTGGCCGTGAACGTCGTCTCAGCGCCACGCTAGAGCCGATCGAGGACGCCTACGACCTCGTGCTGATCGACTGCGCACCCAGCCTCGACCAGCTCACGATCAACGGCCTCGCGGCCGCCCACGGCGTCGTCGTGGTGACCCACACGAAGCTATTCAGCGCCAACGGACTCGCGCAGCTGCTGGGCAGCATCGAGGACGTGAAGCGCTACTACAACCCACGACTGCGGGTGGCCGGCGTGCTCGTCAATCAGCACGAGGCGGCCACAGTCTCAGGCTCAACGTGGCTCGACGAGCTACGTGCCGCAGCGGGGGAGCGCGGCCTCGACCTGCTCGACCCGCCAATCCCCAAGCGGGTAGTCATCTCCGACGCCACCGAGGCAGCCCGTGGCCTCGACGAGTGGGGCGGTCCCGAAGCAGCTGCACTCGGAGATCTCTACGCCTCGCACCTCAGCACGATCGAAGGGAAGAAGTCATGACCAGGCCCCCAGCACGCCGTTCCAGCCTCGCCGGCGCAAGCCCCATCACCACGCCGGCCCCCGAGGTCGACGAGGCCGCACAGCCCGCCTCGACGTCGACCAGCTCGACCAGCTCGACGAGCTCGACGAGCTCGACCAGGCGCACGACGACACCCAAGACCCGAGCCAAGGTTTCGTTCTACCAAGAGCCCGAGGACACCGACCGGGTGCGCGGCGCGATCCTGCACACCATGACCACCGAAGGTAGCCGCAACCTGACGCAGTTCATCAACGCGGCAGTGATGCGCGAGGTCGAGCGGCTAGAGGCCAAGTACAACGGCGGCGAACCGTTCCCGCCGATCGGCCCGGGCGAGCTGCCCCAAGGCCGGCCGATGGGGGAGTGATGCGAACCGTCGTCGTCGGCCTAGCCCTGCTGGCCCTCACCAGCTGCGCGCCGGCGCAGACCCGCGCCGTGCAGGTTGGGGAGAAGGTCTACACCGTCGAGGTGGCCGCGACCGAGGACGACCAACGCCAGGGACTCGCCGGCCGGCCCGAGGTCGAACCGGGCACCGGAATGCTGTTCCTGCTGCCCAGCCGATCCACACAGCAAGTCTGGGGAGCCGGAATGCTCGTAGCCGTCGACGTCGTGTGGATCGCCGGCGGCCAGGTCGCGGCCGTCGACGTCCTCGAGCCCTGCCCCGCCAGGGACCAGAGCACCTGCCCACGACTCACCGCCCCGAGCCCCGTCGACGCCGTGCTAGAAGTGCCAGCCGGCAGCGGGATAGTCGCCGGCGAAACCGTGACAGTAGAAGGCCAGTAGGGTAACATGGGTAACGGGTAACACTGATACCCACGTAACCCAGAACAAGAGGGGGAATCATGGAAACACCGATCGAGCGGGCAAGGGTCGCCGCAGAGCAGCTGGCGGCCGCCGGCCAGGCGGTCACGGCCCGCGCCGTGCGCCAGGCGTCCGGCGTCAAGATGGCGGTGGCGGTCGACGTCGCCCGACAGTGGAACGAAGCCAGGGGCCAGGAAGTCGAGGCCCCGCCCGTTCCCGAGGCCGTGCTGCTGCGCATCGAGGGCGTGTGGCGCGAGGCGTACAGCCTCGCCCAAGACGAGTTTGAGGCAGAGCGCACCGGATGGGCTGCGAAGATCGCGACCGCGGCCCGTGAGCTGGGGGAGGTGACCGCGGACCTCGACGACATGGAAGAGAAGGCCAAGAAGGCCGGCCAGGCGGTCGACGAGGCTCGCACCCGCATTGCGCAGGCCGAGGCCCAGGCGACCGCGGCCGCCGGCGACGTCGACCGAGTGACCGGCGAGCTGCGCGCCGTCCAGGAGCAGGCCGCCACGGAACGGACCCGAGCAGACCGAGCCGAGGCCAGCGTCGACGCGATCACCGCCGAGGTCGAGCGAATCCGCGCCGAGCTGCACGCCGTCCAGGAGCAGGCCACCGCGGAACGGACCCGAGCGGAGACAGAGCGTGCCGAGCAGGCCGCACAGATCGCGACCGTGACCCGTGAGCTGGGGGAAGCCCAAGCCCAGGCAGCGGCGGCCGCCGGCGACGTCGACCGAGTGACCGGCGAGCTGCGCGCCGTCCAGGAGCAGGCCGCCACGGAACGAACCCGAGCAGACCGAGCCGAGGCCCGCGCCGACGCGATCACCGCCGAGGTCGAGCGAATCCGCGCCGAGCTGCACGCCACCCAGGAGCAGGCCGCCACGGAGCGAACCCGAGCAGACCGAGCCGAGGCACGCGCCGACGCGATCGCAGCGCCCCGAGGCAAGAGCAAGCCGTGAAGCGCGCGGCCGCGGCGCTGATGCTCGCCCTGCTAGTTGGATGCCAGCCGCAGGGTGAGCCGAGCCGCGGCCTGGCGGTCGTCGTCGACGTGATCGACGGAGACACGCTCACGGTGGATACAGCCGCGGGAGAGCGGGTGCGAGTCCGAGTGCTCGGCATCGACGCACCCGAGGCAGCCAAGGACGGTAAGCCGGCGGAATGTGGCGCCAGCGAGGCGAGAGAGGCGCTGGCAGCTCTCGTCGACGACCGCCAGGTGGGATTGACCGCTGACTCACGAAGCGACGTCGAGGACCGCTACGGCCGCCGCCTGGCCTACGTCGACGTCGACGGCCTCGACGTCGGAGCCGCGCTGATCGAGGCCGGCTGGGCGGCTGCCTGGCACCCTCGCAGCGCCGTTGACCCTGACCGCGGCCCGAGCTACCGGAAGGCCCAGAAGCGAGCCCAGACCGCAGGCAGCGGCCTATGGAGTACCTGCCCCACTGTGGGCCGATGAAGGCAGAATAGAAGTGTCTACCGCTACAGACATTGCATGTCTGGCGTGGTAGACTTTTCTTTATGGAAGCGCAAGAAATGCAGACAGTGGACAGCCTCATTGCGGAGGCTGCGTTGTTCCCGAGTCACGGGACCACTCTTCGAGTGAAGGTGGGCCAGTTGACGCTGTGCCACCGAGGTAAGGCGGAGCGTCATCGTCCGGTCGACGGTGGCTGGATGGTGGAGTACGAGTCGACAGTGTGGACCGAGGTTGGCGGTTCCACGCTTTGTGTTGTCCGGTTGCCCTACGGGGAGGATGACGTCGACGAGCTGCGCCAGGCGGTCGAGATGGCCCTCGCGGGAGGCGAGTTGCGCCTCAGCGAGGACCGCCAGGAGAAGGCCGGGTCAAGGGCTTGGATACTGCGCGCGATCGCGGCCGACGTCGAACGGTGCGCTCCGCTCATGGCGCCGATGCGCACCGCAGAGGCCCTGCTCGTCGAGGCCATCCGTCGAGGCGAGGCCCCGGAGAAGCTGCGCCAACTCATCCTGGATGCGCTGCCGCCCGAGCCAAGGTGGCACGCGGGATGGGAAGAGGCGAAGGCCGATCGGATGATCCAGACCGCGATCGCCGCCCCCGCGAGCTACGACCCCTATTGGGTGCTGGGCGAGGAATGGGGGGCCAAGGTTGCGCCCGTCCTGCGCTCGGTGAAGATGGTAGAGGAAGCGCACGCGGCGCTCGCCGCCGCACAGGAAGAGCGCGATGCCGCGATTCGGCACGCGCGATCGGTCGGTGTGAAGCCCGCCAGCCTGGTGGAAGGGACCGGACTCTCACGGCCCCGAATCTACGAAATCTTCCAGGGGGAGAGATGAAAAGCCCCCGCCGGCACGGAGCTGGCGAGGGCCTTTACCCCCGCTTGCGCGGGGAGCATGCAGGTGTGGGAGCTTCACTGAAAGGTTCGGCTTACCCCCGCTTGCGCGGGGAAGCACCTGCAAGACCAAGGCTAGCAGGCGGCGGGGACAGGGCGGAAGGGGGAGGCTGATCCACTAACGGTCGTTTGAGCTACGCGAGGATCGGCACGAGGCAGTCGATCTCGCCTTCGCGCCGGTAGCTCTCGATCTGGGGGCGCGTGGAGTCATGCTCAGCGTGAGCAAAGAGGACATCGAAGGCTTCACCG
>RRZT012667400.1_pt1 | contig 22709 bp, 22 predicted proteins | sample 2165551 | NCBI WGS metagenome assembly RRZT01 (sample SAMN10456910, study PRJNA506462) | wastewater metagenome | biome: wastewater; feature: sludge; material: wastewater sludge; isolation source: wastewater sludge with Escherichia coli K12::gfp cells carrying plasmid... | place: USA: Moscow, Idaho... | reverse complement strand
GGGTTTTTTCTGTTGCGGTATGATCGAGAGGCCGGTGCAGAAGCGGTCGGGCAGGTCGATGAACTGGAACTGGGCGCTGGTCCACAGCACCAGCTCTTCGGAGAAGCGCGAAAGATGCATCATCGCCAGGGAGGCGGCGGCGCAGAATTCGATGGCGAAGTCGCGATCCGACACGCCGTCCAGCGAGTTGCCGCCAACGGCGTCGAAACCCAGCAGTTCAGCGGTGATCTCGCGGGCAATCGGGTAGGTGGTGCCGGCCAGCGCGGCCGAGCCCAGCGGCATGCGGTTGACCCGCTTGCGGCAGTCGACCAGGCGCTCGTAATCGCGCGACAGCATCTCGAACCAGGCCAGCAGGTGGTGGCCAAAAGTCACCGGCTGGGCGGTCTGCAGGTGGGTGAAGCCGGGCATGATGGTGTCCGCTTCGGCTTCGGCCAGGCCGAGCAGGCCCTGCTGCAGGCGGGTGATTTCGGCGAGGATGAGGTCGATCTCGTCGCGCAGCCACAGGCGGATGTCGGTGGCCACCTGGTCGTTGCGCGAACGGCCGGTGTGCAGCTTCTTGCCGGTGATGCCGATGCGGTCGGTCAGGCGCGCCTCGATGTTCATGTGCACGTCTTCCAGATCGACGCGCCAATCGAAGGTGCCGGCTTCGATCTCGCCCTGGATCTGGGTGAGGCCGTCGATGATCGCGTCGCGCTCGGCGACGCTCAGCACGCCGGCCTGTTCGAGCATGGTGGCGTGGGCGATGGAGCCCATGATGTCGTGGCGGTACAGGCGCTTGTCGAAGTCGACGGAGGCGGTGAAGCGGGCGACGAAGGCGTCGACCGGCTCGCTGAAGCGGCCGCCCCAGGACTGGTTGGTTTTTTCGCTGCTCATCGGTGTCTCGTGCTGTGCGTGCGGGGTACGAAGGAATGGCCGGCATGATAGCAGCTCGCTCGCGCTGGCCGGATGCCCGGCGCCGCATGGCACTTTTCGCGCCAGAAGACGGTCTTAGCGGTAATGACCAGGACCGGCGGTCAGTTTCGTGCGCTGGTCTATTCTTCAGCATGTCCCTCGCAGGAAGCCGAGCATCATGAATGTCCTGATCGTCGCTGACGCAATCGAGGCGCGCGAGCGCCTGCTCCGGCTGGTCGGCCAGCTCGATGGCTGCCGTGTCCTCGACCCCGTTGCCGGTGGCGAGGGTGCCCTGGCGGCGCTCGACAGCCAGCCGGTGGATGTACTGCTGCTGGGCCTGGCCGACCTGCCGCTGGCCGCGCGGCTCACCGAGCGCGAGCAGACGCCGGCGCTGCTGCTGTATCTGCAGGAGGCGGGCGCGCTGGCCGCCGAGACACTGGCCGAGGCGGACATCGCCCATGTCTGCCTAGACGACGACGCGGCGACGCTGGCCGTCGCCCTGGCGCGGGCCCAGCGTCCGACGCGCAACCAGCTGCTGACCCTGACCCGCCCGCCACGGCCGGGCCAGCCGCCGCGCAGCCATATCGGCGCGCGCACCCGCCGCGGCGTCGACCTGATTCCCATCGACGAGGTGTGCTACTTCGTCGCCGACCACAAGTACGTGACCCTGCGCCACACCCATGGCGAGGTGCTGCTCGACGAAACCCTCAAGGCGCTGGAGGAGGAGTTCGGCGCGCGCTTCGTGCGCATCCACCGCAACGCGCTGGTGGCCCGCGCGCGCATCGAGCGCCTGCAGCGCACCCCGCTGGGCCACTTCCAGCTGCATCTGGCCGGGCTCGGCGAGGAGACCCTGACCGTCAGCCGCCGCCACGTCAGCGGCCTGCGCAAGCTGATGCAGACGCTCTAGCCGGGTCCCGGCCCGGCCCTTGCCTTGGGCCAATCCAGCCGTCCGGCGGAGCCTGCTATCATCGCGGCCATCCGACAGTGCTTCTGGAATCGCCCATGTCCCGCCAAATCCGCATCGCCACCCGCAAGAGTGCCCTCGCCCTGTGGCAGGCCGAATACGTCAAGGCCCGTCTCGAAGCCGCCCACCCGGGCCTGACCGTGACCCTGGTGCCGATGGTCAGCCGCGGCGACAAGCTGCTCGATGCGCCGCTGGCGAAGATCGGCGGCAAGGGCCTGTTCGTCAAGGAACTGGAAACCGCCCTGCTGGAAGATGAAGCCGACATCGCCGTGCACTCGATGAAGGACGTGCCGATGGACTTCCCCGCAGGCCTGGGCCTGTACTGCATCTGCGAGCGCGAAGACCCGCGCGACGCCTTCGTCTCCAACACCTACGCCAGCCTCGACGCGCTGCCGGCCGGCAGCGTGGTCGGCACCTCCAGCCTGCGCCGCCAGGCCCAGTTGCTGGCGCGCCGCCCGGACCTGGAAATCCGCTTCCTGCGCGGCAACGTCAACACCCGCCTGGCCAAGCTCGATGCCGGCGAGTACGACGCGATCATCCTCGCCGCCGCCGGGCTGATCCGCCTCGGCTTCGAAGCGCGCATCCGCGACTTCATCAGCGCCGAGGACAGCCTGCCGGCCGGCGGCCAGGGCGCGGTGGGCATCGAGTGCCGCAGCGCCGACGCCGAAGTGCATGCGCTGCTGGCGCCGCTGCACCATGCCGATACCGCCGACCGGGTCAACGCCGAGCGCGCACTGAACAAGCGCCTCAACGGCGGCTGCCAGGTGCCGATCGCCTGCTACGCGCTGCTGGAAGGCGGCGAGCTGTGGCTGCGCGGCCTGGTCGGCCAGCCCGACGGCGGCGAGCTGCTGCGCGCCGAGGCCCGTGCCCCGCGCGCCGCCGCCGAGACCCTCGGCGTGCAGGTCGCCGAGGCGCTGCTGGCGCAGGGCGCGGCGCGGATTCTCGCCGCGGTCTATGGCGAGGACGGCCAGCCGTGACGGCCTGGCGCCTGCTGCTGACCCGTCCGGCCGAGGACTGCGCGGCGCTGGCGCAGACCCTCGCCGGGCACGGCATCTTCGGCCACTGCCTGCCGCTGCTGGCCATCGAGGCGCTGCCCGAGACGCCCGAGCAGCGCGCGCTGTTCCTCGATCTGGACCGCTACTGCGCGGTGGTGGCGGTCAGCAAGCCGGCGGCGCGCCTGGGCCTCGAACGGCTCGACCGCTACTGGCCGCAGCCGCCGATGCGCCAGCGCTGGTTCGCGGTCGGCGCGGCGACCGGCGCACTGCTCGACGCCTACGGGCTGGACGCCCACTGGCCGGAGGCCGGCGACGACAGCGAGGCGCTGCTGGCCCTGCCGGCGCTGCAGCAGGCCCTCGCGGTGCCCCAGCCGCGGGTGCTGATCCTGCGCGGCGAGGGCGGGCGCGACTGGCTCGGCGAGCAGTTGCGCGGGCAGGGGGCGAGCGTCGACTATCTTTCCCTGTATCGCCGCACGCTGCCCGACTACCCCGCCGGCGCGCTGAGCGCGACGGTTCACGAGCAGGCGCTCAACGGCCTGGTGGTCAGCAGCGGCGAGGGGCTGGCCAACCTGCAGCGCCTGGCCGGCGCGGACTGGCCGCAGCTGGCCCGCCTGCCGCTGTTCGTGCCCAGCCCGCGGGTCGCCGCGCTGGCCCGCGAAGCCGGCGCGGAGCACGTGCACGACTGCCGCGGCGCCAGCGCCGCGGCGCTGCTGGCCTGTCTGGCCGGCGCCGCCATGGAATCTCGATGACGGCCGGCTGCGCAGCGCCGCCGGCCGTGTGACCCCACAAGAAGGATGCCCCAGTGACAGACGCCGCTCCGCAACCCGACACCGTCCCCGCCGCCGCTCCGGCCGGCGCCGCGCCCCAGGCCCCGGCCAGCCCGGCCCGTGCCGGCGGCGGGCGCTCCCTGACCTTCCTCGCCCTGCTGCTCGGCGCCGGCGGCCTGCTGCTGGGCGGCTGGAGCCTGTCCCAGCTGCAGGGCCTGCAGGGCATCGACCATCAGCAGCTGGAACGCCTGCAGGGCGTCCAGGGGCAGGCCGAGAGCCTGCAGGGACGGGTCCGCCAGCTCGACGAGCAACTGGGCCGTCTGCCGGCGCCGGCCGCACTGGCCGAGCGCGAGCGTCTGCTCGCCGAACTGCAGGCCGGCCAGCAGCAGCTCGCCCGGCGGGTCGACCGGGTGCTCGGCGCCAGCCGTCAGGAGTGGCGCCTCGCCGAGGCCGAACACCTGCTGCGCCTGGCCACCCTGCGCCTGACCGCGCTGCAGGACGTCAACAGCGCGCGCTTCCTGGTCGACGCCGCCGACCAGATCCTCCGCGACCAGGACGACCCGGCGGCCTTCGCCGCCCGCGAGCAACTGGCGCGCGGTCTCGAAGCGCTGCGCCAGCTGCCGGCGGTGGACCGCACCGGGCTGTTCCTGCAGTTGGCCGCGCTGAGCGAGCAGAGTGCCGCGCTCAACACCCGGCGCCCGGAATTCCGCGCCGGCACGGCCGAGGTGCCGGCCGCCGCGCAGGTCGCCGAGGGCGATGGCGCCAGCCGCTGGGCGGACTGGTGGCAAAGGCTGAGCGGTTTCGTACGCCTGGAGGTCGGCGCCGCGGACGAGGTGCGGCCGCTGCTGGCCGGCGAGACCCTCGAACAGCTGCGCCTGGCCCTGCGCCTGACTCTGGAGCAGGCGCAGTGGGCGGCGCTGAATGCCCGCCCGGAGGTCTACCGGGCCGCGCTGGAGCAGGCGCGCGCGCTGCTGCAGCGCTACTTCGGTCTCGACGAGGCGCATAACCTGGCCTTCTACGAACGCCTCGGCGAACTGGCGCAGCAGCCGGTGGCCCAGGCCATGCCCGATCTGACCCCGGCGCTGAACGCCCTGCAGGCCTATCTGGACCAGCGGGCGCGTGCCGAACTGGAAGCGGCCGGCGCCGCCAACACCGAGGCGGCTACCGGGAACTCCGCCGCCGCGCCCGAGCCGGTCGTGGTGCCTTCTGAGGCCGAGCTGCAGGAGGTGCAGCCATGAGAAAGCGCACCTTCCTGCTGCTGCTGCTGGCGATCCTGGTCGCCGCGCTGCTGGGGTTGGCCATCGCCGACCATGCCGGCTACGTGCTGATCGCCTACAAGGGTTTCCGCTACGAATCGACCTTCTGGGTGTTCCTCGCCCTGGGCGGCGGTCTGCTGGCGCTGGCCTACGCCCTGCGCCGACTGCTCGGTCTGTTGGGGGCCTCCGGGCGGCTGGTCAATCCCTGGTCGGGGCGCAACCGCCAGCGGCGTGCCCAGCAGGCCGCCCAGCGCGGCTTCCTGGAGCTGGCGGCCGGGCGCTGGTCCCATGCCTTGCGCCTGCTGCGGCGCGCCGCCGAGCAGGGCCAGCAGCCGCTGGTCGCCTATCTGGCTGCGGCGCGCGCGGCCCACGAGCTGGGCGAGCACGAACGCGCCGACGCCCTGCTGCGCGAGGCCCTGGAGCGCGAGCCCAAGGCCGGCGTGGCGGTGGGACTGGTGCAGGCCGGGCTGCAGATCGAGCGCGGGCAGGACGAGCAGGCGCTGGCCGCGCTGCTGCGCATCCGCGAGCAGCACCCCCGGCATCCGCGCGTGCTGCGCCTGTTGCCGCAGGTCTACGAGCGTCTGCAGGACTGGCAGGGTCTGTGCCAGCTGCTGCCCGACCTGCAGCGCCAGCAGACCTTCAAGGTCGCCGAACTGGAAGCGCTGGAGCGGCGTACCTGCCATGCCCTGCTGGAGCAGGCGGCGCAGCGCTGCAGCGCCGGCGATGCCGCGCCGCTGCGCCAGGCCTGGCAGCAGCTGGCCCCGGCCGCGCGCCAGCAGGCGGCGCTGCTGGCCACCTATGTCGAGCAGTTGCGCCACTTCGGCGCGGCTGCCGAAGGCGAGGCCGAGGAGCTGCTGCGCGCGGCCCTGGAGCGGCAGTTCGACGTCACCCTGGTGCGCCTCTACGGCCTGCTGCAGGGGCGCGACCTGGCGCGCCAGCTGGGCGCCGCCGAGGGTTGGCTGAAGGCTCAGCCGGGCAACGCCGCGCTGCTGCTGGCGCTGGGCCGGCTGTCGCTGCGCAACCGGCTGTGGGGCAAGGCGCGCGACTACTTCGAGCGCAGCCTGGCCGTCGAGCGCAGCGCCGAGGCCTGCATCGAGCTGGCGCGCCTGCTCGGCCAGCTCGGCGAGGGCGCCCGCAGCCAGCAGGTGCTGCAGCAGGGGCTCGGGCTGCTCGGCCGCGACCTGCCGGCCTTGCCGCTGCCGGTTCCGGCACGCTGAGTCCGCCTGCGCCAGCGGGTCGCCTTGAAAGGCGGCCCGGCTTTCCTCTACCGTAACCGCCCCTTGCCGCCCCCCCGGAGTCGCCATGCTGCTGGCCAACCCCCGTCTGCTCAACCTGCTGGTCTTCCTCGGCTGTGCCGCGCTGCTGGCGTTCGGTCTGTACCTGGAGCATGTCGAGGGGCTGGCGCCGTGCCCGCTGTGCGTGGTGCAGCGCATCGAGTTCGTCGCCGTCGGCCTGACCTGTCTGGCGGCCGCCCTGCACGGCCCGCAGCGCCGTGGCCGGCGCGTCTACGCCGTGCTGACCCTGCTGTTCGCGGGGGCCGGCATGGCCTCGGCGGGCCGGCAGATCTGGCTGCAGACGCTGCCGCCCGACCAGCTGCCTGCCTGCCTGCCGAGCCTCGACTACATGCTGGAGGCGCTGCCCTTCCAGGACATCGTGCGGATGATGCTGCACGGCACCGCCGACTGCGCCGAAGTGACCTGGAGCCTGCTGGGGCTGAGCATCCCCGAGTGGAGCCTGCTGGCCTTCACCGCCTGCGCCGCGCTGGCGCTGTTCCAGGGGCTGCGCCGCGACTGAGCGGAACGACTCTCCTTTCGCGCCAGAAACTGAACGGTCGTATTAAAGTTTTTCCCCTCCCTGCTTGAAGGCGTCGGAAAGCCGGCATAGTCTGCCCGCACGGGGACGCGAGAAGATCCCCGCGTCGGTACGGCCAGCAGTCTGTGCTGAGTCGCCAGTGGCGTACCTTGCATGGAAACAGGACTGCCAACCGGCAGGGGGGAGAACATGCTCGAGAATTGCCGCAATGCCCAGGAGCGCTGGGGAGGCGTACACCGTTTGCTCGACCGCTGGCTGCAGGCGCGCCAGCAGCTGATCGAGGCCTATCAGCAGATCAAGACCCACCCGCAGGCCTGCGGCCAGCGGCTGCAGGAGTTCTGCGACTGCCTGGTCGACTACGTGTCGGCCGGGCACTTCGAGATCTACGGCCAGCTGCTCGACGAGGCCCGCGCCTTCGACGACCGCCGCGCCCTCGAACTGGCCGGACAGGTCTACCCGCTGCTGGAGAGCAGCACCGCCGCGGCGCTGGACTTCAACGACCGCTGCGACAACGGCGACTGCCGCGACGGCGCCGGCCTGGCGGCCGAGCTGCAGCGCCTGGGCCAGCAGCTGCACGAGCGCTTCGAGCTGGAGGACTGCCTGATCGAGGTGCTGCACAACGCCCACAGCCAGGTGGGCGCGGTCTGAGGCGCCCGGGCGTCTGGCTACGCAGTCGGCGGAGGGCTAGTATCAGGGCACACTCATCGCCAGGAGGCGCGCCCATGTCGGCCAAGAAAAAGTCCGTCCACACCCCGTTGCACCTGCTCCAGCAGCTGTCCCACAGCCTGCTGGAGCATCTCGAATCCGCCTGCAGCGAGGCATTGGTCGAGGCCGAGAAGCTGCTCGCCAAGCTGGAGAAACAGCGCGGCAAGGTGCAGGACAAGCTGCACAAGGCCAACCAGAAGCTGCAGGACGCGGCCCAGGCCGGCAAGCTCAAGGCGCAGGCCAGGGCGCGGGAAAGCATCGCCGAGCTGGAAGAACTGCTCGATACCCTCAAGGCGCGGCAGACCGAGACGCGCGACTACATCGGCCGCCTGAAGCTCGACATCGAGCAGAGCCTGCACCTCGCCCAGGGCGTCGGCAAGGTCCGCGAGGCGGTCGCCGCCGCCCTGCACAGCCGTGACGGCGCAGCGCCCCAGCCGGCGCCGCGCACCACCCGCCGGGCTCCGGCAAGCACTGCGCCGGCCGCTGTCGCCACCGCCACGCGCACCCGCAAGACGCCGGCCAAGAGCGCCGTCCAGGCGCCGGTTGCGGCCGTCGAAGCGCCGCTCACCCCGGCCGCCAAACCGGCCCGCAAGCGCAGCACGCCGGCAGCCAAGCCGGCCAGCGCCCCGCCCGCTGCCGCCGCGCCGGCCCAGCCCGTAGCCGCCAAGCCCGCCGACAAGCCGTCTCAGTCCTGAGCGGCCGCCGCCCGCAGGCTCGCGAGCAGCGCGGCCGGCGGTTGTTCAACGCATAGCCGTTCCAGCCAGGTCGCCGCGGTTTCGCCCGGCGGCCAGTCGGCGGCGGTCTGCTCCAGGCGTTCCAGCAGCAGGCGCTCGGCGTCCAGTTCCAGGGCCGCCAGGCGCTGGCGCAGGGCGGCCAGCCCGGCGTCCTGCTGCGCGGGAGCCTTCCATGCCCGTCGCAGGTGGCGCAGCGGCGCCGTCACCTGGTCTTGCCAGGCGTCCGCCAGGCGCCTGAGCGCCGCCACCCGCTGCGCCTCGGGCCGGCTGCCGCGTCGCTCCAGCCACAGCCCGGCCAGCAGCAGGCAGACATCCGCGCCGTGCGCGTCCTGTGCCTGCAGGCAGCGCTCGGCCACCCCTTCCTGCGCGTAGAGCGCCGTGGCGAACTCCCACAATCCGTGCTGCATGCTGCCTCCGCCGGGGCGCGGACGAAGCTGCTAAACTGCGCGCCCGCCGATCGCCCATTTCCGTGACCATGATCCGACTCCTGAATCTTACCCTGCAGCGTGGCCCGCAGCGCCTGCTCGAAGGCGCCGACCTGACCCTGCACGCCGGCCAGAAGGTCGGCCTCATCGGCGCCAACGGTGCCGGCAAGTCCTCGCTGTTCGCCCTGCTGCGCGGCGAGCTGGGCCCGGATGCCGGGGACTGCCAGCTGCCGCCGGACTGGCGCATCGCCCACATGCGCCAGGAGGTCGATACCCTCGAGCGCCGCGCGGTGGACTACGTGCTCGACGGCGACCAGCACCTGCGTCGCGTGCAGCACGCGCTGGCCGCCGCCGAGGCTGCTCACGACGGCGCGGCCATCGCCCAACTGCACCACGACCTGGACGTGGCCGACGGCTACACCGCCGATGCCCGCGCGCGCAAGCTGCTGGCCGGGCTGGGCTTCTTGCCGGCGCAGATGGAGCAGGCGGTCGGCGACTTCTCCGGTGGCTGGCGGATGCGCCTGAACCTGGCCCAGGCGCTGATGTGCCCGTCCGAGCTGCTGCTGCTCGACGAGCCGACCAACCACCTCGACCTCGACGCCATCCTCTGGCTGGAGGAGTGGCTCAAGGGCTACCCCGGCACCCTGCTGCTGATTTCCCATGACCGCGATTTCCTCGATGCGGTGGTCGATCACGTGGTGCATCTGGAGCAGCAGAAGCTGACCCTGTATCGCGGCGGCTATTCGGCCTTCGAGCGCACCCGCGCCGAGCGCCTGGCCCAGCAGCAGCAGGCCTTCGAGAAGCAGCAGGCGCAGCGCGCGCACATGGAAGACTTCATCCGCCGCTTCAAGGCCAAGGCCAGCAAGGCGCGCCAGGCGCAGAGCCGCATCAAGGCGCTGGAGCGCCTCGAAGAGCTGGCCCCGGTGCACATCGACTCGCCCTTCGACTTCGTGTTCCGCGAGGCGGACAAGGTCTCCAGCCCGCTGCTCGACCTCAGCGAGGGGCGCCTGGGTTACGGCGACAAGAGCGTGCTGGACAAGGTCAAGCTGCAGCTGGTGCCCGGCGCGCGGATCGGCCTGCTCGGCCCCAACGGCGCCGGCAAGTCGACCCTGATCAAGACCCTGGCCGGCGAACTGCAGCCGCTCGGCGGGCGCCTGACCCGCGGCGAGAACCTTGCGGTCGGCTATTTCGCCCAGCACCAGCTCGACTCGCTGGACCCCAAGGCCAGCCCGCTGCTGCACCTGCAGCGCATTGCCCCCGCCGAGCGCGAGCAGACCCTGCGCGATTTCCTCGGCGGCTTCGATTTCCGCGGGCCGCGCTGCGACGAGCCGGTGCTCAACTTCTCCGGCGGCGAGAAGGCGCGCCTGGCGCTGGCGCTGATCGCCTGGCAGAAGCCCAACCTGCTGCTGCTCGACGAACCGACCAACCACCTCGACCTGGAGATGCGCCTGGCGCTGACCCTGGCCCTGCAGGACTTCGAGGGCGCGGTGCTGGTGGTGTCCCACGACCGCCACCTGCTGAAGAGCACCACCGACGCCTTCCTGCTGGTCGCCGACGGTCGCGTGCAGGCCTTCGACGGCGACCTCGACGACTACGGCCGCTGGCTGGTCGACTACCGCGCCCGCCAGCAGCCGGCGAGCGAGGCGCCGGCGAACGCCGACAAGACCGACAAGCGCGCCCAGCGCCAGGCCGCCGCCGCCCTGCGTCAGCAGCTGGCACCGCGCAAGAAGGCCGCCGACAAGCTGGAGAAGGACCTCGGCGCGGTGCACGGGCAACTGGCCGCGCTGGAGGCCCGTCTCGGCGACAGCGCGCTCTACGAGGCAGCGCGCAAGGACGAGCTGCGCGGCCTGCTGGCCGAGCAGGCGGCGCTGAAAGGCCGCGAGGCCGAGCTGGAGGAGGCCTGGCTGCTGGCGCTGGAAGAGCTCGAAGCCCTGGAAGCCGAGCTGGGTGGCGCGGCATGAAGGGCTGGCTGGCCCAGTGGCTGGGCGAGTGGAGCGGAACCCTGCTGCTCGGCGGGCAACTGCTGCTGATCCTGATCGCCGGCTTCGTCCTGCAGCGTCTGGTGGCCCGCGGCCTGACGCGTCTGGCGACCCGCTACCAGCTGCCCGGCGAGCTGCTGCTGCCGCTGCGCGGCGCGCTGCGCTGGCTGATCATGGGCAGCGCGCTGATGCTGGCGCTGGAGCATGTCGGGGTGTCCGCCGGGGTGCTGTGGGCGGCCTTCTCCGGTTTCGTGGCGGTCGCCGCGGTGGCCTTCTTCGCGATCTGGAGCGTGCTCTCCAACCTGTTTTGTGCCGTGCTGATCTTCACCGTCGGACCGTTCCGCCTGGGCGACCGGGTGGAGGTCATGGAGAGTTTCGACAAGCCCGGCGCCAAGGGCCGGGTGATCGCCATCAACCTGCTGTACACCACCCTCGAAGAGGAGAGCGACACCGGCACCGGCGCCCTGCTGCAGATCCCCAACAGCCTGTTCTTCCAGAAGGTCGTGCGCCGCTGGCGCGGGACCGAGCTCCAACCATCCCTTCCCCCCCACGAGACCTGATCCATCATGGAATGGCTTTCTAACCCGGAAATCTGGGTTGCTTTCCTCACGTTGACCGCCCTGGAAATCGTCCTCGGCATCGACAACATCATCTTCATTTCGATCCTGGTCAGCCGCCTGCCCAAGGAACAGCAGCCCAGGGCGCGTTTCTTCGGCCTGGCCCTGGCGATGGGCACGCGGATCCTGCTGCTGCTGTCCATCGCCTGGGTGATGCGCCTGACCGCCGACCTGTTCACCGTGTTCGAACAGGGCGTCTCCGGGCGCGACCTGATCCTGTTCTTCGGCGGCCTGTTCCTGCTGTTCAAGAGCACCATGGAAATCTGGCACAGCCTGGAAGGCGAGGCCGAGGAGAGCACCGCGGGCGGCGCGGCCAAGGCCGGCTTCGTCGGCATCATCCTGCAGATCGCGGTGATCGACATCGTCTTCTCGCTGGACTCGGTGATCACCGCCGTCGGCCTGGTGCAGCACGTGCCGGTGATGGTCGCGGCGATCGTCATCGCCGTGCTGGTGATGATGCTCTCCGCCGGCACCATCAGCGACTTCATCGAGAAGCACCCGTCGCTGAAGATCCTCGCCCTGTCGTTCCTCATCGTGGTCGGCACCCTGCTGATCGCCGAGGCCTTCGAGGTGCATGTGCCCAAGGGTTACGTCTACTTCGCCATGGCCTTCTCGCTGGCGGTGGAGGCGATCAACATCCGCATGCGCACCGCGTTCAAGCGCAAGCTCAACGAGCCGGTCAAGCTGCACAAGGACCTGCCGGACTGAGGCCGTTCCCGGCCGGCCCGCGGGCCGGCCAGCGACTCGTTCCAACGCGCCGGCCCGTCATGGGCCGGCGGCGTTTCTGCCCTACGGAGAACTGTTCCCATGAGTCCGGATACCTGGATCGCCTTCTTCGCCGCCTGCTGGGTGATCAGCCTGTCGCCCGGCGCGGGCGCCGTGGCCTCGATGGCCTGCGGCCTCAACTACGGCTTCCGCCGCGGCTACTGGAACGCCGTCGGCCTGCAACTGGCGCTGCTGCTGCAGATCGCGGTGGTCGCCGCCGGTCTCGGCGCGCTGCTGGCCACCTCGGAAAGCGCCTTCGCGGCGCTCAAGTGGTGCGGCGTCGCCTATCTGGCCTGGCTGGGCTGGAAGCAGTGGCGGGCGCCCGTCGCGGCGCTGTACGAGGCCGATGCCCGGCGGCCCCTCGGCCGGCCGCTGACCCTGCTGCTGCGCGGCTTCCTGGTCAACGCCAGCAATCCCAAGGCGATCGTGTTCATCCTCGCCGTGCTGCCGCAGTTCCTCGATCCGAACCGCCCGCTGCTGGCCCAGTACCTGACCATGGCGGCGACCATGGTGGCGGTCGACCTGGTGGTCATGGCCTGCTACACCGGACTGGCCGCGCGGGTGCTGTGCCTGCTGCGCACGCCGCGCCAGCAGCGTCTGCTCAACCGCAGCTTCGCCGCGCTGTTCCTCGCCGCCGCGGCGCTGCTGGCGACCCTGCGCCGCGCGCCGGCCTGAAACGCCAAGGGCGACCCCGGAGGGTCGCCCTTGGCGTATGGCGTGGGGGGTGAGCCGGCTTCAGCGCAGGATCACCGGCGCCTCGTCCGGCGGCAGGTGGTTGCCCGCCGGCGCGCTGCCGTAGCCCTCGCCGACGCCGAGCAACTGCTCGCGCAGCTGGCGGGTGACGTCCTCGCCGAGCGCCCGCGACACCTCGCGCACCACCCGCCCGCGGTTGGGAGTGACGCGGATGTCGTTGCCGTTGACCAGCTTGACGTCCTGCGCCTCGCCCATCGCGGTGAACGCCGAGGTGACCTCGAAGGTGCGCGTGTCGATCAGGCTGAAGTCCGCTACCAGGGTCAGGCCGAGCACCTTGGAGTAGCTGTCGGTGTTGGCGATGTCGTTGAGATCCTGGCGGAAGTCGAGGTCCGACAGGGTGCCGAACAGCACGTAGTCGGCGCCCTTGAACTGCCCGTCGCGGATGCGCCGGATCACGTCGTAGAGGCCCTCGCCGTCCTCGGCGGTGTAAGGGCGGCCCTGGATCAGCTGGAACATCCCGGACTTGATGATCTCGCCCTTGATGTCGCCGCTGAACTTGCGCAGCTCGCCGCGCTCGATGTAGCTGTAGGTGCCCTCGACTTCCTGGTAGCTGGACGCGGCGCTGGCCGACATCTGGTTGACGTGCATCTGGCTGTGCGCGCTGACCATGCGGATGTACTCGCGCACCCGCTCCTCGTAGGCCAGGTCGGTCACCGCCACCTTGGGCGCGGCCTGGCAGGCCAGGCTCAGGCCCAGGGCGAGAAGGGCGATCAGTGCTCGCATGTCAGCGCTCCGTGGTCTTGCGGATTTCCTTCTCGTCCATCCATTCGGCCAGACCGCTTTCGACGTCGATCAGCTGCAGGCTGAACTTGTAGAACACGTCCTTGTAGTCGCTGCTGCGCTTGACGATGGAGCTGATCGAGCCTTCCAGGCGGTACTTGGCGGCGACCATGTTGCCGGTGCGGGCGACGGTGGAGCTCTTGTACAGGCCGCTCTGGTTCTGCAGCTTGAGCTGGTCGACCTGGCTCTGCATGTCGGTGTTGTCGCTGGCGAAGCGCGCCACGCCGGACTTCATCAGCTGGGTCTTGATCGAGGTGGTGATCTCGCGGGTGTCGATGTACTCGCTGGTCTTGTTCTTCACGTCGTAGACCTGCACCACCGGACGGCCCTGCAGGGTGCCGGACTGGGCCAGCGAGCGGGTCATCGACTCGGCGATCATCTGCAGGTCGGTGGAGCCGAACTCGTTGGTCACCAGCTCGACGGCCTTGCTGTCGCCGTAGCCGATGTTGCCGCCGCCGAGGACGGGGGAGGAGGTGGAGGCGCAACCGCTGGCCAGCAGGGCGAAGGCGGCGACGAGGGAAAGGCGTGCAAACGGCATGTCGGGGTCTCTCTTGGATCAGCGGAACAGGTTGACGGAGTTTTCCGGGGTCTGGACTTCCAGGCGGAAGTCGGTGGCCTGCGGCACCGGGGCGATGGCCGACAGCACGCTGGTCTGGGTGCCGTACAGGGTCAGGCTCTTCCAGGCTTCCTCGCCGGCCACCGGGAAGCCGTCGCTGCCGAGCCAGGCGAAGCGGTAGTACATCGACTTGTTCTTGTGGCTGGTGTTGCTCAGCTCGGCCTTGACGGTGAGAAAGCCGTTCTCGCGGGCCACGCGCATGGCGCCCACTTCGATGTGCTTCATGCTGCCGAGCGAGACCACCTTGCTGGCGGCGCTGCCCGGCGCCGGCGGCGGGGTGGCGCAGCCAGCCAGCAGGGCCAGGCCGATGGCGGCGATCAGGGGATAACGCATGGGGGACTCCTTAACGGGGGGTGGCGCTGGCCTGCAGCGAGCTGCCGGCGGGTTTGCGGGCGTTGCCGGCGACGAACAGCTGGCTGCCGATGCTGCGCAGGGTGACGACCTGGTAGTCGTGCTCGACCCGGATGCGTACCGGCTGGCCGGCCAGCTCCAGCTGGTGCTCGCCCTTGCTCAGGCGCAGGCGGGCGACCCGGGTGCTGTCGGGCAGGGTGCGCCAAGTGCGCTCGTCGGCGCCCTCGGTGATCGCCGAGGCGATGCCGACGGCCAGGCCGGCCAGCGGGTTGACGTCGTTGAGCTGCTTCTGTGCGACGCTGCGGGTTATCGCCCGCACGCTGGTGCGCAGGATGATGCCCGGCATGTCGTCGCGCAGGGCGCGGCGCGACATGGCGTCGGTGCTGTTCAGCTCGGTCAGCGCCAGGCTCTTGCCGTCGACGGTCAGGCTGGCCGGCTTGGGCGTGGAGGCGTCGGGCTTGATCACCGGGAAGGACAGCGGGGTGATGATCAGGCCGTTGCTGGTGGGGATCGGCAGGGGGATGCGTACCGAATCGCGGGCCGGCGCCAGGCCGCTCTGCACCACCACCAGCACGTCGCTGTCCTCGCCGTTGCGCGGCTGGTCGAGATCGCTCAGCGCCGCTTCCAGCAGCGGGGTGTTGGGGCGCAGCTCGGCGGCCTTGCGGTAGCCCGGCGCGGCCAGGCCCTTCTCGCCCAGCGCCTCGTAGACGAAGCCGGACAGGTAGTGGCTGAAGGCGCTCTGGTAGCTGTTCTTCAGGCCGACCACCTCGGGGGCGTCGAGGGTTTCCAGCGGGTAGCCCTGCAGGTCCTTGAGGGTCGCGGTGATGCCTTTCTTCTCGGCTTCCTCCTCGCGTTTGAGATATTCTTGGTCGCGCAGTTCGGCGATCACCGCCTCGCGCTCGTGGGTCTTCTTGATCTCGGTGCGCGCGGCGTCGAAGTCGTTCTCGACCAGGTGGTTGAGGGCCAGCTGGGTGGTCAGCATGACCTTCTCGTAGTCGTAGCCCTCGTAGCGGCGCACCTTGTCGTTGACCAGGTAGCTGCCGAACTCGCTCAGGTACTTGCCCGGGTCGGCCTTCACCGACTCCTCCCATTCGAACACCTGGCGGTCGGCCGCCCGCCAGGCCTCGCGGCTGCCGGCCAGGTCGCCGCTGGCGCGCAGCAGCTCGCCCTTCTCCAAGTAGTAGAGCAGGTCCTTGTCTTCGGCCTTGTTGTTCTTCTCCAGCAGCGTCAGGGCTTCGCCGACGTTGCCGGTGGCCAGGTGCTGGCTGGTGGCGGTGAGTTCGCTGTCGTAGCTGCGGAAAGCGGAGCAGCCGGCCAGCGGCAGGGTGGCACAGAGTGCCAGCGTGAGGAGGGCGCGGGATGCCATGGCGAACCTTTGCGAAAAGTGGGGGGAGCCCCCGGACGAGCCGGGCGTTCGGGTAAAGGGCGACCCCAGGGCATTTCGCTTGTGGCATCCGTGCTGATTCCCGCATCCCGGGACTCGATTCCGTGTAAGCATCGAGGAGGTGGCGGGAACTTTATCAGGAAGGCGTTGTATCGGTCACCGCCGCCGTTGGTCTACCAGGGCACAGCCTGATCGTTCCAGTCGCGGAAGCTGCCGCTGTCGGCCGGCGTGCGGCGGTCGATGACCTCGAGCAGGTGGCTGGCGGCCAGGCCGGGGGTGAACAGCCGCCCGGCCGGCACGCCCGCCTGGAAGGGTTTCGACAGCGCGGTGTCGGTGGTGCCCGGGTGCAGCAGCAGGACCCGCGCCTGCGGGTTGAGGCGCGCCAGTTCGATGGCCGCGGTGTGCAGCAGCTGGTTGAGCGCGGCCTTGCTGGCGCGGTAGCTGTACCAGCCGCCGAGCCGGTTGTCGCCGATCGAGCCGACCCGCGCCGAGAGGGCGGCGAAGCAGCACGGGTGGCGGCCGCGCAGCAGCGGCAGCAGGTGCTTGAGCAGCAGCACCGGGGCGAAGGCGTTGGTCTGGAAGCTGGCCTGCAGGCTCGCCAGGCTGAGCTGGGCGAGGCTCTTCTCGGCCAGCGCGGCGTCCTGCTGGAGAATCCCCAGGGTACTGATCGCCAGGTGCAGGCGCGGCGTCTGGCTGCGCAGCTCGTCGGCCAGGGCGGCCAGCGCGACCTCGTCGCGGGCGTCCAGGCTGCGCTGCTGCAGGCGCGCGCCGTGGCCGGCGGCGAGCGCCGCCAGTCCCGGGCTGCCGCTGGCGCTGCGCGACAGCGCCCAGACCCGCGCCACATCGGGGCGTGCCAGCAGTTGCTGGCACAGCGCCAGGCCGATGCCGCGGCTGGCGCCGCAGATCAGTACCTCGGCCGGCTCGTCGAGGGTGTTCCAGAAGGTCATGGCAAGGCTCCGTTGCAGGGGCGGTGCTGGCCGCCGGGCTCGTGTCTTGCAGTCTTGGCCGCGCGTGCGGCGAAGGCAACCGTCGGCGCGCCGCGCTGGGAGCGGCGCGGCCGTTCGCCTACCATGGGCGGCTGTACGGACCGAAGGGAGCGCATGAGCATGCGTGTGTGGATCGATGCCGACGCCTGCCCGCGGGCGGCCCGGGATCTGGTGGTGAAATTCGCCCTGAAGCGCAAGTTCGAGGTGCTGCTGGTCGCCGGCCAGCCCCAGGTCCGGCCGGCCTTCGCCTGCGTGCGGCTGATCGTGGTGCCCAGCGGCCCGGATGCGGCCGACGACTACCTGGTCGAGCATGCGCTGCCCGGCGATCTGGTGATCTGCTCGGACGTGCCGCTGGCCGACCGGCTGGTGAAGCGGGGCGTGGCGGCGCTGGACCCGCGCGGGCGCGAGTTCGACGAGCGCAACATGGGCGAGCGCCTGGCGGTGCGCAACCTGTTCACCGACCTGCGCGAGCAGGGCCAGGTCGGCGGCGGCCAGGCGGCCTATGGCGACCGCGACCGCCAGGCCTTCGCCAATGCGCTGGACCGCCTGCTCAACGCGCTGACGCGCAAGGCGCCCTAGGCGGTCAGGCCAGCTCCAGCACCCGGTCGACCAGCTTGTTGATCCCGCTGGCCGCCTCGGCCAGGGTCTTGGCCAGCATGTAGGCCGGGGTGGTGACCAGCTTGTGCTGCGCATCGACGACGATCTCGTCCACCGCGCAGTCGACGTGCTCGGCGCCCATGCTGCCCAGGGTCGCGGCGGTGTCCGGGTCGTGGCCGATGGTGCACTGCACGCCGGCGCCGAAGATGCGCGCGGCCATGGCCGGGGCGATGCACATCAGGCCGACCGGCTTGTGCGCCGCGGCGAAGCCGCGCGCGGCGCGCAGCACGTCCGACTGCACGGTGCAGCTGGCGCCCTTGAAGGCGAAGTCGGAGAGGTTCTTCGCCGCGCCGAAGCCGCCGGGGATCACCAGGGCGTCGAAGTCGGCGGGGTCCAGCTCGGCCACGTCGCGGATCTGCCCGCGGGCGATGCGCGCCGCCTCGACCAGCACGTTGCGGTTCTCGGTCATTTCCGCGCCGGTCAGGTGGTTGATCACGTGGTGGTGGGGCATGTCCGGCGCGAAGCACTGCACCTGGGCGCCGCGCTGGCTGAGGCGCAGCAGGGCGATCACGCTTTCGTGGATCTCGGCGCCGTCGTAGACGCCACAGCCGGAGAGGATCACGGCGACCTTCTTGCTCATTGCGGGTTCTCCTTGCAGATGTGCACGGCCGCGGCACTGCCGGGCGGCGCGAGCGGAATGGGCCTGCTGCAATCCTAGCCGCAAGCGGGGTGCGGCGGCCACGCGCAAGTGGTCGGGGCGGGGGCAAAGGGCTAATGTAGGGCTCTGCAGCAACGTCGGGTTGCGCTGAGACAGGGCGCGCGCGGTGTTCTGTTCGTCATAATCGCCCCATAGACTGTCAAGCTGTGCCCGTTCCGGGCTCTGGAGTGCGCCGTGAGCTTTACCCCCGCCAATCGCCTGTTCCCCGCCACCCGCCTGCGCCGCAATCGCCGCGACGACTTTTCGCGCCGCCTGGTGCGCGAGAACCGGCTGAGCGTCGACGACCTGATCCTGCCGGTGTTCGTGCTGGAGGGCGAGAACCGCCGCGAGCAGGTCGAGTCGATGCCGGGGGTCGAGCGCCTGTCCATCGACCTGCTGCTCGAGGAGGCCGAGGAACTGGTGGCTCTGGGCATTCCGGCGCTGGCGCTGTTCCCGGTGACCCCGGCGGAGAAGAAGTCGTTGCTCGCCGAGGAGGCCTGGAACCCCGAGGGCCTCGCCCAGCGCGCCACCCGTGCCCTGCGCGCGCGCTTCCCCGAACTCGGCATCATCACCGACGTGGCCCTCGATCCCTTCACCACCCACGGCCAGGACGGCATCCTCGACGCGCGTGGCTACGTGCAGAACGACGTCACCGTCGACGCCCTGGTGCGCCAGGCGCTGTCCCATGCCGAGGCCGGCGCCCAGGTGGTGGCACCCTCGGACATGATGGACGGGCGCATCCAGGCGATCCGCGAGGCGCTGGAACTGGCCGAGCACGGTAACGTGCGGATCATGGCCTACTCGGCCAAGTACGCCAGCGCCTACTACGGCCCGTTCCGCGACGCGGTCGGCTCGGCGGGCAACCTCAAGGGCGGCAGCAAGGAAACCTACCAGATGGACCCGGCCAACGCCGACGAGGCCCTCCACGAGGTGACCCTCGATCTCGCCGAAGGCGCCGACATGGTGATGGTCAAGCCGGGCATGCCCTACCTGGACATCCTGCGCCGGGTGAAGGACGAGTTCCGCGCGCCGACCTTCGTCTACCAGGTCAGCGGCGAGTACGCCATGCACATGGCGGCGATCCAGAACGGCTGGCTGTCCGAGGCGGTCATCCTCGAGTCTTTGGTCGCGTTCAAGCGCGCCGGGGCCGATGGCATCCTCACCTACTTCGCCAAGCGCGCGGCCCAACAGCTGAAGCAGGGCTGAAGACCCTGCAGGACACAACGGAATGAATACCCACGGATCCATCGACCAAGAACTGCCGGAAACGCCGGCGACCCCCGCCGAACTGGCAGCGCCGGACAGTGCCGCGCCGCTCGACGACACCCCCGTCGCGGTCGTCGCCGAAGACGCCCCGGCGGTGCCGAGCCTCGACGACAGCAGCCTGTACATCCACCGCGAACTGTCCCAGCTGCAGTTCAACATCCGCGTGCTGGAGCAGGCGCTGGACGAGTCCACGCCGCTGCTCGAGCGCCTGAAGTTCCTGCTGATCTTCTCCAGCAACCTCGACGAGTTCTTCGAGATCCGTGTCTCCGGGCTGAAGAAGCAGGTCACCTTCGCCCGCGAGCTGGCCGGCGCCGACGGCCTGCAGCCGCACCAGGCGCTGGCGCAGATTTCCGCGGTGGTCCACGAGCAGGTGGCGCGCCAGTACGCGATCCTCAACGAGGTGCTGCTGCCGGCGCTGGAGAAGCACCAGATCCGCTTCATCCGCCGGCGCCACTGGACCACCAAGATCAAGGCCTGGGTGCGCAAGTATTTCCGCGAGGAAATCGCGCCGATCATGACGCCGATCGGCCTCGACCCGACCCACCCGTTCCCCCTGCTGGTCAACAAGAGCCTGAACTTCATCGTCGAGCTGGAAGGCATCGACGCCTTCGGCCGCGACTCGGGCCTGGCAATCCTGCCGGCGCCGCGCCTGCTGCCGCGGGTGATCCGCATCCCCGAGGAAGTCGGCGGCACTGGCGACAACTTCGTGTTCCTCTCCTCGATGATCCACGCCCACGCCGACGACCTGTTCCACGGCATGAGCGTCAAGGGCTGCTACCAGTTCCGCCTGACCCGCAACGCCGACCTGTCGGTGGACGCCGAGGATGTCGAGGACCTGGCCCGCGCGCTGCGCGGCGAGCTGTACTCGCGGCGTTTCGGCGACGCGGTGCGCGTCGAGGTGGCCGACAACTGCCCGCAGCACCTGGTCGACTACCTGCTCAAGCAGTTCGGCCTGTCCGAGTCGGAGCTGTACCGGGTCAACGGCCCGGTCAACCTGACCCGACTGTTCTCGATCACCGGTCTGGAGAGCCAGCGCGAGCTGCAGTACGCGCCGCTGACCCCGGTGATTCCCAAGCTGCTGCAGAGCAGCGACAAGCTGTTCAACGTGGTCGGCAAGCAGGACGTGCTGCTGCTGCACCCCTTCGAGTCGTTCACTCCGGTGGTCGACATGCTGCGCCAGGCCGCCAAGGACCCCCATGTGCTGGCGATCAAGCAGACCCTGTACCGTACCGGCGCCAACTCGGAGATCGTCGACGCGCTGGTGGAAGCGGCGCGCAGCGGCAAGGAAGTCACCGCGGTGATCGAGCTGCGCGCGCGCTTCGACGAGGAGTCCAACCTGGCCCTGGCCAGCCGCCTGCAGCAGGCCGGTGCGGTGGTGATCTACGGCGTGGTCGGTTTCAAGACCCACGCCAAGATGATCCTCATCCTGCGCCGCGAGAACGGCGAACTGGTGCGCTACGCCCACCTGGGCACCGGCAACTACCACGCCGGCAACGCCCGTCTGTACACCGACTACAGCCTGCTGACCTCCGACGAGGTGCTCTGCGAGGACGTCTCCAAGCTGTTCGACCAGTTGATCGGCATGGGCAAGACGCTGCGGATGAAGAAGCTGCTGCATGCGCCCTTCACCCTGAAGAAGACCCTGCTCGACATGATCGCCCGCGAGGCGCAGTTCGCCAGCGAGGGCAAGCCTGCGCAGATCATCGCCAAGATCAACTCGCTGACCGATCCCAAGGTGATCAAGGCGCTGTACAAGGCCAGCCAGTGCGGGGTGAAGATCGACCTGATCGTGCGCGGCATGTGCTGCCTGCGCCCGGGCATCCCCGGGGTGTCGCACAACATCCAGGTGCGCTCGATCATCGGCCGCTTCCTCGAACACACCCGCGTCTACTACTTCCTCAATGGCGGCGACGAGCAGATCTACCTGGCCAGCGCCGACTGGATGGAGCGCAACCTCGACAAGCGGGTGGAGACCTGCTTCCCGCTGGAAGGCAAGAAGCTGATCGGGCGGGTCAAGAAGGAGCTGGAAGCCTACCTGGCCGACAATACCCAGGCCTGGGTGCTGCAGACCGACGGCAGCTACCAGCGCCTGCAGCCGACCGGCAACCAGAATCCGCGCAACGCCCAGGCGCTGATGCTGGAGAAGCTCAACAGCACGCCGCTGTCGGCGCGCTGAGCCGGCGCGGGCGGCAAACGAAAGGGGCGACTCCTCGCGGGGCCGCCCCTTTTCTGTTTTCTGTCGCCGGTCCGGACTCAGCGGCCGCTGAGGCTGTAGCCGACCCGCGCCAGCCACTGCGCCTCGGCGGCGATGTCGGCCTCGGTCAGCGGATTGGCCGCCAGCCAGCCGGGCGGGAACACCGCCTCCAGGCTGCGCGGGCCGACCACGAACTCCACCTCGGGCATTTCCTGCATGCCGCGGATGTGGTGGAACAGGATAGCGAAGCGCAGCACGATGCACAGGCGCACCAGTTTGTCGCCTTCCTCGCCGAACTCGGCGAAGCGCTCCACCGGGATGTTGCGCCGGTGGCCGCGCACCAGCAGGGCGAGCATCTGCTGGTCGATGCGCGAGAAGCCGGCCAGGTCGGCGTGTTCGAGGATGTAGGCGCCGTGCTTGTGGTAGTGGTAGTGGGCGATGTCCAGACCGACCTCGTGGACCCGCGCCGCCCAGCCGAGCAGCTCGCGGTGCCAGTCGTCGTTGAGGCCCCAGGCCGCGCCGACCTTGGCGAGGATCGACAGCGCCTTGGCCTCGACCCGCGCGGCCTGCTCCAGGTCCACGTGGCAGCGCTCCATCAGCGCCGACAGGGTGCGCTCGCGCACGTCCTCGTGGCTCTGCCGGCCGATCATGTCGTAGAGCACGCCCTCGCGCAGGGCGCCCTCGGTGTGCTGCATCGACTGGATGTCCAGGGCGTCGAAGGTCGCCTCGAGGATCGCCAGGCCGGCCGGCAGGATGCCCTGGCGCTCCGGCTTGACGCCGTCGATGGCCAGGGCGGCGAGGCTGTCGGCCTTGAGGATCTTGCGCTTGAGCCAGGCCAGTCCGGCCGGGGTGATCTCGCCGTTGCTCTGCCCGGCGGTCTTCAGCGCCTGGCCGATGGCGCGGATGCTGCCGGAGGAGCCGATCGCCTCGGCCCAGCCGTGCCTGCGGATCGCCTGCTCGAAGCCCATCAGCTCCAGGCGCGCCGCGGTGTAGGCCTGGGCGTAGCGTGCCAGGCTCAGCTTGCCGTCGGCGAAGAAGCGCTTGGTATAGCTGACGCAGCCCATCTGCTGGCTCTCGCGCAGCAGCGAGTCGAAGCGCTCGCCGATGATGAACTCGGTGCTGCCGCCGCCGATGTCCACCACCAGACGCTTGCCGCCGGCATCCGGCAGGCTGTG
>RRZT011496659.1_pt1 | contig 22713 bp, 20 predicted proteins | sample 2165551 | NCBI WGS metagenome assembly RRZT01 (sample SAMN10456910, study PRJNA506462) | wastewater metagenome | biome: wastewater; feature: sludge; material: wastewater sludge; isolation source: wastewater sludge with Escherichia coli K12::gfp cells carrying plasmid... | place: USA: Moscow, Idaho... | reverse complement strand
TTTTTACATATTTATTTTGTAATAATTCATTTATTTGAGATGATATATATTTAATTTGTGTCATATTTATTATAATTACGATTTAAATACTTTTTTATTATTATATTTAAATATCAAAAAAGTAGAGTTTTTTTATTTACTTTACTTTTTGGGGGGCAGTTCAGTTTTACTTCCATGGCAACAATTAAAAACAAAAAAAGTAAATAAAAAAATTACTGCTGAATTTAATTTATCTTATGAATGAAAAGATAAAAAAATAAAAGAATTTAATGATAAAAAAGATTTTATTGTTTCATACCCTGAAGAATATATTTGAATTAATATTTATTTTTGAATAATTTTATTATTATTAATAATTTGATGAAGCTATTATTATTTTATAGTTTTCCCAAAACAAAAAGCTAAAAAGGAGGAATTAATGAGAGAAAAAATATTAAATGAAATAAATAATAAAAAGGAATAATTATTCCTTTTTATTATTTATAAAATAAGTGTTGATTTTTTTTAAAATATAGTATAATTAATACTTAGTAAGATATAAATTATTAATAATCCTTATAAATATGAAGAAAATTATAAATATAATATTACTATTAATATTGTGATTTTTTATAACAACTGATGCAAATCAAAGTGTTATTGTTAGTGCTACTGTTTGAAATACAAATTCTATGCCCGTGATTACAAATATTAATCCATCTAGTAACCCTAGAATTATAAAAATAAATAAAACTCAAACTTATAAAATAACTGTTAACGATACTGATAATTCTAAACTAACTTATACCATTACTCCTAAAGATGGTTACACAAATACTATAAGTTGAGAAATTGATTTATTAAATAATACTTGATATATCAATTTTTTATATTTGTCTCCTAGTAGTATTCCAAATTGAAATTATTCATATATTACACTTACAATAAATGATGGACAAAATGTTTTAACTCAAAATCTAAATTTATATATTTATAATTAATCAATATGAATAAGAAAATTAAAATTTTAATAGTATTTTTAATATTTTTATTAATGTTATTTTGAGTTTATTTTAAAACTCATAGCCCTTGAATTCAATGAAATAACAAAGTAGATGAAATAGAAAAAATTATAAATACTGTTTGAACTTGAACAATTAATAATCAATTAGAAGTTAATAATAAAATAAAAACTGAGCAACAAATTGAAATAGAAAAAAAAATATTAAATATTAAAGTTTCAACTTGAACGACTAATTGAAATACTACATTTAATAAAGTTTCAATAAACTCAAATATAAATAATTTAATAGAAATTTATAATTGAAATGATTTGGAATATATTGAAATTGATAAAAATATTTTTACAGTAATAAAAGAAGAAAACAAAACTTATTTTTGAATTGATGAGTGAACTTTAAAAACATGAAATTACATAATTTATACTATTGATAAAAATAATATTAAAACTGAATTAAGTTTTAAATTATCTTCATTTTATGACACAAATTTAATAAATATTGTAAATATTACACCAAATAGCATAAAAAATGACAAAGCAAGATATATAGTAGTTCAATGAAGTTGATTCAATAAAATAATATGAATTCAGTTAAATAATAATATTATTTTACATAAAACTACTTTTGAAATTGTAAATGATAAAGTAATGATGATAAAAATCCCAGAAAAATTAGATATTTGAGATTATTATTTTAATATTATGGCTACAGATTCTATTTATAAATTAGATAAAAATATTTTTACAATTACTAATTAATTTTACAAATATGAAAAAAATTCTTATAATCTTGTTTTTACTTTTATCTGCAAATATTACAACTACTTTTGCAGATTATGATTTTTTAATAAAACAAGATTGAGCTCTAGAAGAAAACTATTCTTCTTCACTAGATAATGTTAAAGTTAATTCAATATTGAACTTTAAATTGTTATCTCTTTGATTAAAAGACACGAATAACATAATTCAATTAAATTTTCCTAGCTGATTTGAATATAAAAATTATTCAATATCACAATGATGTGAATGATTTAAATCTATAAATATTTGAAATAATATATTTAACTTTTCATATACATGAAAAAGTATTTGTGATATTCAAATAAATTATAAAATATTAGAATCATGAAATAAAACAATATTTTTAAATGAAGTTATTGATGATAAAATATCACAAATTAATTATTTAACAATAAATTCAACTGTTAAAAATACTATAAATTATTGAGAAACAATTGATTCTAATAATAATTGATATATTGATAAATTTAAATTAGTATTTTCATCAGATATTACAAATGAAAATATAGATTGAAGTATTTTTTATTTTTGAAATCAAATTGCAACTATTGAAACTAAAGTTGAAAATTATGCTATTTTAAAAATAAATGATAATATCTATAATTCATGAGATTTCCCTTGAATTAATATAACAATCCCTAGTGATAAAAACATTGAATCAGTAACAAATTTAATACCAAACGATAAAGCATCTCCATTATTACTAAAAATAAATAATATTTCTACATCTGAAAATATTTCTATATCAGGAAAACAAATTATATTTAATTTTTCAGAAAAATTAAATATTTCATCAATTAACTGATGAATAATTGTACAAAAAGATGGAATAAATGTTACTTGAAGTTATAGTTTGGTAAATAATTTAATGATTTTTAATGCTGATACAGATTTTAGAAGTTGAAACTATAAAATAATTCAAACAGATAAAATAATTGATTTATCTTGAAATAAAAATACAAATACATCTTCTTCAATTACACTAACTTGACCTAAAGAATCATCTTGAGGTGGATGATGAGGAGGATGAGGATGATACATCTGTAGTATAAATTTAGTTGAATGTAATTTAGTTAACTGAAAATACATTTATACAACAAAAGCAAATTCATCTTGTACTTGATGATATGTTTGACAAACTTGTACAATAAATGAGCAAAATAATACTAATTCTTGAGTAACAAATACATGATCTACAGTTTCAAATAGTTGATTTATAAATTATTTAATATTCAAATGATTACCAATAAATACTGATATAAATAAATTTTACTCTTTAGATTATATCTATAATTTTTATCCAAATTTTAATGATTTATCTAATAATTTATCAAAGCAATTTGATATAGAAAATATCGAATTATTTGCTTCGTTAGATAATAATGTAAATATTAATTATATTTCATATTTAAATAATTATATTGAGATTTTTGAAAATTTAGATATTTATCTAAAAACTAAATCTGATACATTAAAAATTAAAATTAAAACTAATATAAATAATTTAACATTATTAAATAAAACTTTAAAAACTGTTGAAAATAAATATATTACTAAAACTACTTGAAAATATAAAATAATTTATAAAACAGCTTATAATCCAGCATTAGAATGATTAAGCTGATTTGAAAATATGGTTATTACAAAATTAAATTCATTATATGAATCTAAAAAAATATCTTCTGATACATATTTTAAAGCAATAGATAATTACAATATGTTTGTATTACATTTTTCAATATTTAAAATTGATTGAAATATAAATTCAAAAAATAAAGCACTTGATTATGCTAAAGAATTTATTTCAATTTATAATATAAATTAAAAATAAAACTGGAATTCCAGTTTTATTTTTTTGTACAAAAAAAGTAGTAAAATTTTTACTACTTTTAAATTGTTAAGCAAAAGTTCAAAATACTTTAATATCTACTCTATCAGCTTTAAAATCATCTGGAAGTTTAGGGAAAGTATTTCAAGTAAAAAATAAATCAACTATTTTTCAAGTATTTTTATCTATTACATGCATATGGTTTTTAGTTTTTTTCTCAAAATATGCTTTCTTCCCTATTCACTCAATTTTGACTAAATCTCAAGAAACAGCTAATTCTTCAACATTTCTATATATTGATGATCTTCAAGCATTTGGGTATTTTTTTTGAATTACTTCAAAAATTTCCTCAACAGTTAAATGATTACAATCACAGATATTTATAATATCTTCTTTATAATAATGTAATTTCATACAAATGATAATAAATAATAATATATATCAATATAACTAAAATTTAATATTTTGCAAATAAAAATGATAATAATTCTTGTTTTGTAAAAAATTTAATATTAATTTTTATCAACTTTTTTATCTTTATCTCTAATAATATTCATTTTCCCTAAATTTCAAGTTCTCAAACTACATTTTGGTCATCATGATTGTTGATAAATAAAATTACTCCATGGTAATTCAATATCAATTCATTTTTTATGAGTTAATGTAAAAAATTCATTTTCATATCAACTTTTATTTTTATTTGTAAAATCAATAACTTTTTTATAATTATCTTCTTTATAAATAAGTGATGTAAACTCTTTTCTTGGTTGTTTATTAATATCCTTTCTTGTTGTTAGAATAGCATCATTTTGAGTATCGGTAGGAATTGAATTATAATAATTTTTTAATTCTTTTAAAGAATAACCTGAAATTTTAAAATAAGATTCACTTAAAAAAGGAAAATCATCTCATCTATATATTGCAGCTGGACTTGGATTAAATTTAAAAATATAATCTAATGTAAAAGAAGCAAGATACAAATAATTAGTAAGTAATTCCAAATCTTTTCTTCTAGAATCATTTAAATCAATATATTTTTTATATGATGTAAAATCATCCATAAATCTATATGCTTTCTTAGTAAATTGAAAATCATCTATTTTAAATTCAAACTTATCTAATTCTTCTGTTTTAGAAAAGATCGAAATATCCTTTAAATATTGTCAAAATTTAACTTTTGAGTTATCAAAATCTCATGGATTTTTTAAAGGAAATCAAACTCTTACATTATATTCAGTATTTGGTAATCTTACTGTTGTCCATAAAATATTAACTCAATCTTTTGATTTAAATAATTTTTTATATCATACAATATTTCCTTCTAAAATACGAGCAAGTGCATTATTAATATTATTCATCATATTTTCATCATACATTTGATTTACTTGATATGATTCATTATTTGCATTTTTTAATGATCTATTTGCAAATATTTCATCTTTTCATTTACAAAATCTAATATAAATATCTGATTTTCAAACTAAATTAAGTAAATATCAATCAATAATTAATTCAAACTCTTTAAGTAAAGTATTGATTTCTTTTATAATTTCTTCATCATCTACTTTTATTGATTCATTTAAATTTTTAATAACTCTTCTCACTAAAAGAGAATAATTATTTATATCTTGAGTAATTAACTTATTTTTTTCATCCCTTAAAGATTGCATTCATGGATCTAAAATATTTTCCACAACTTCTTTTATTATTTTATTAAGGTTTTTAACAATAACTCCCCTATCTCATCATGCTAAATTGACTTTACAGTTATCCAATCAAAATACTTCATCATTAAATTTACTTTTTTTATTTACATCAGCCATATTCTCTACATTTTTATATTATAATTCTTGATTTATTAATTATATGTAGAATTTTATTTTGTCAAATAAAGCAAATTGACATTTTTGCTATTTTAAAAATTAAATTTCATTTTTTTTATTTTTTAAATATACTTCTAAAGATTTATTTTTTAATATTTAGAAAATGACTGATAATGATATATTTATAAAAGATTGATTTTGGGCTAAGATTTCAGCTTCTACACAAAAAAATGCTCATATAATTATGATTGCAACAAAACCTGATATTATTAAACAAGCTCCTTTATATCTAGAATTAAAGCAAAGATGAGAACTTGTTGTTTTAATACATACATGACAACACTATGATTACAATCTAAGTGAATGAGTTTTAAAAGAATTTGGAATGGAAGTAGATGTAAACTTAAATATTTTTGGTTCTATTCACAAAAAATACTCTTTAATTGTTGAAAGACTTGGAGATTTTTTAATTGAATTAAAAGATAATTATAACAAATTACCTATTCCTTATGTTCACTGAGATACTCTAACAGCTACAACTGCTGATAAAGCAGCATTTTTAAATAAAATTGCTGTAGTTCATGTTGAAGCTTGAATTAGAACATTTACACCTAAAAAAGAGTTTTATCATAAATTATTCAATAATTATAAAGCTTGATCTTTTGATTTTGAAAAATATTTAAAAGATTTACAAAACAAAGATAATTTTGAACTTTGAAGTATTGAACCTTTTCCAGAACAATTTGATACAAGATGAATAGAGGGATCTACTTGATACTATGCCCTACCTTGTGAAATTTATAGAGAAACTCTAACAAATGAATGATTTGATACAAATAAAATGGAAGTTGTAGGAAATACTGTAGTTGATGCTATTAGAATTTCTCAAGGAAAAATAGCAGAATCAAAAGCATTTGAAATATATCCAAATATGAAATGAAAAAAATTTATATTTGTAACTATTCATAGAAGAGAAAACTGTGAAAATAAAGACAGATTTATAGTATTATTTTATGCATTAAAAAAACTTATTACATCTTGAGTAAATGTTTGTTTTCTAGAGTTAAATGCTTCAAAAACAGCTATTGCAAATTACTGATTACAAGAAGAATTAAATGAATTAATTAAAAATTATCCTGAAAACTTTGCATATTGACCAGCTTTAGCTCATCATAATGAAGTAATTGATATGCTAACAAATGCTTGAGCAGTTGTTACTGATTCTGGTTCTATGCAAGAAGAAGCAAATATTGTTTGAACTCCTTGTGTAACTCTAAGATTTTGAAGTGATAGAACTGAAACAATTTGGGCAGGATGTAATGTAATTGCTCCACCAACTAATTCAAATTTGATAGCTGAAATAGTAGAAAATACTCTAAATCATGATTTTGGAAAAATTCAAAATCTTTATGGAGAAAATGTATCTGAAAAAATAGTTGATTGAGTACTAAAAAAACTTGAAACTCAAAACACTTTATTTCAACTTGATGATGAAAGACTTGATTTATTACAATTTATTGATAGTAAAATATAACAAAAAAGCTGAATTTTAAAAATTCAGCTTTTTTGTTATATAAGTTTTTGTAAGGTATGCAGGCCTGTATACCCTACAATTTTGTATAATTTTTTGTAAGGAATGGTTTCAAACCATTCCCTACAGATATTTTTATACATATTTTATTAGGAATGAAAATATTCATTCCCTACAGATGTTATTTAATTTCAACTTTTCAAATAAATCATTCAACTCAAACTCATCAAAAATTTCTTGAATCTCTTGAATTTGTAATATTATCTCAAAATACAAAATATGTTCATTCTTGTAATACTCAGTTTACAATATACAAACTCATGATTTTAACTTCATTTTTAGTAAATATATATTCTTTATTTTCAGAGTTTTTCAAGATATCTCAATTTAAAATTATATTTCATGATTCATTAAATTTTATAATATCTCAAGGTAATACTACTAATTTTTTAACATAATTTTTATATCAAGTAGCAGAATTATTTATTAAAAGAATATCTCATCTTTTTATAAATCAACCACATTTATAATAATTATTCTCAACTTTTTGTTTAGTAGTATTTCTTAAAAGAGGTTCCATACTTGTTCCATCAACTATTATTTCAGATTTTGAAGTTTTACATTTTTCATCAACTTTTTGATTTATTGTATTACTTGGAGTAAGATTTTTAATTTTAGCTTCAAGTTCTGAAATTTGTTTTTTCAGTTCTATATTTTCTTGTTTTAAACTAATATCTGTTCTACAAGAAAAAAGTAGAAGTGAAAGTATTATTATTAGTTTTTTCATAATAATTATAAATTAAATATTTCAAACATAATAAGAAGGATTGCTATAAACACATCTTGCTGAGGTAACTCTTCTAAGAAAAGATTCTGATTTCCATCAACTCCATCATCAATTATATCTAAGTAACCGAATTCATTCAAAAGCAGAAACTGTTGAAAAAGATGAAGATTTAAAATTAGATGATCAATAAGTTTCTAAACACCATTGATTTATTGTTACAGATTCTCAATGAAAATACCGATTACGATTAGTCTTTCTATTAGGAACAGCATTATAAACTATATCTGGTGATTTATAGCATTTTAATATTCTTCAATTTGTATATGTCATAGAAATTCAAACTGTTGAACTATTACACCAACTATCATCTTCTTTCAAATTTGGTAAATTATTATTAATTAATATATCAACATAAGATTTTGTTACAATATCATTATTATTTGTTGGGGGAAATGCTGTCATTCAACTATTTAATTGTCAAACAGCAATTTTTGAAGTAGAAATTCAAGCTATTGATGAAATATCAGTATTTGTAATAGTTCCATCTGCTATTTTGTCAGAAGTAATAGAACTTGATGCAATATTTCATGATAATATTGTTCAGCTTAAACTTGATGTATCTATTTTTCAAGTCAATTTTGAAGTTGGAATACTTCAATTTTCAAATGCTAAACTTCATGACATATATAAATCATTACTTTTTAAGTAAAATAATTTTCAAATAAGTCATTCATCAGCTTTAGATAATCAAACTGATGTAATTGTTCACAAAATAAGTCATACAAAAACATATGACAGTTTTTGTGTACTGAGATTTAATTTATTTTTATTCATAACATAATTTATATTAAAAAATATTTACATGTGTAATGATATTTATATTTTTATAAAAATTAAGTTATATTTACACAAAAAACTACTTTGTTCACACAAAATAAACTCTTTCTGACTCAGAATTAACTTCTCAGTAATGAAAATCAAGTATTTCATTTACTTTAAATCATCTATTTTTTAATTCTTTTTTTATCATATGTATTGGAAATGTGTTTTCTCTAACAACTTCTTGAGTTAAAGTATAACTTCAATCTTCCCTTTTTTGAAACATTTTCACAAGCCATTCATAAATTCAGTCTTTTTTAAACATTTCTAAACAAACTGTATCATCTCAAAAATTGTAAAATTGAGCAAAATCTCTTGTAATATTTTCAAATTCAAAAACTGTATTTATGTCAAAAATAAAAACTCAATTTTCATTCAAATGATTATATGCCATTTCAAAGAATTTTTGCCAACTACTCCAATCACTTAAATGACAAATTGAGTTATAATTACATAAAACAACATCAAAATTTTTATTTAAATTAAAATCTGTCATATCAGCCAAAACTAGTTTTTCATCTGATAAATTAGTCTTTGCAACTTCAAGCATTTTTTCACTAATATCAAGTCAAGTTACATCAAATCATTTTTTTACAAATTCTTTTGCAACAACTCAAGTCCCACAAGCAGTTTCAAGTATTGAAATTTCAGTATTTTTTTTAGAATTATATTTTTTAATAAGTTCAGCTAAAAATTCTACTTCTTCATCAAGTGGAGAGTTAATTCATCTAACAATTTCATCATAATATTTAATAAATACATTGTATGTTTCCATAATTTTTAGTTAAAAATAAATTTGTTTTAGTATACAAAAATTTAGTAAATAATCAAAAAATTGATAAATTTAATTAAATTAATATAATATTTTCACTTATTTATAACAAATATTTATGAAAATAGACATAACTAAAATAGTTTTTTGAACTACAAATGAACATAAAATAAAAGAAGTTTCTAATATTTTATGATTTGAATTAAATTGATATACAAAAGAAGATAAAGAACTTATTGATAAATTAACAGATTGAAAATGAATTCCAGAAATACAATCAATGGATTTAGAAGAAGTAGTAAAAGCTAAAGCAAAAGAAGCTTTCAAAATACTAAATAAACCTGTACTTGTTGAAGATACTTGATATTTCTTAGAAGCATTAAAATGATTTCCTTGACCACTTGTAAAATACATAGTTGATGAAGAATGACCTTGAATTAATCTACTTTTTAAAATGATGGAAAACGAAAGTAATAGATGAGTTTTAGCAAAAACTTGATTTGCCGTTTATGATTGAACTAATTATTACACTTGATTTTGAGAGTTAAAATGAAATATTCCACTATTTCCAAGATGAAATAAATTTGGCTGGTCAAATGCTTTTGAAATACTAGAGTTAAACAAAACTTTTTGAGAAATAACTGATGAAGAAAAAAATCAAATTTCAATGAGAAAAATAGCTTTACTTAACTTTTTAGAAAATATAAAATAAAAAACTAGAAAAATAATTTTTCTAGTTTTTTATTTTTAAATACTATTTTTAATAATTTCTTCAATTTCATTTGCTAATTCAGGATTTTCTGATAAGAAAGTTTTCACATTTTCTCTTCATTGTCCCATTTTAGTTTCTCCGTAAGAATAAAATGAACCTGATTTTTTAATAATTTCCATTTCAGAACCAATATCAACAAGTTCTCAAACTTTTGAAATTCATTCATTGTACATAACATCAAATTCAGCTTCTTTGAATGGAGGAGCAATTTTGTTTTTAACAACTTTTACTTTAGTTCTATTTCAAGTAGCTTCTTTATCAGTTCAAGTTCATGTTTCAATTTTATCTTTTCTTCTAACTTCAAGTCTTTGTGAAGCATAGAATTTTAATGCATTACCTCAAGTTGTAGTTTCAGGATTACCAAACATAACTCAAATTTTCATTCTAACTTGGTTGATAAAAATCACACTACATTTTGATTTAGAAATAGGTCATGTGATTTTTCTTAAAGCTTGAGACATAAGTCTAGCTTGTAATCACATATGACTATCTCACATATCCCCTTCTATTTCAGCTTTTGGAGTCAATGCAGCAACAGAATCAACAACAATTAAATCAACAGCTCAAGATCTTATTAGAGCTTCAACTATTTCTAAAGCTTGTTCTCCATAATCTGGTTGAGAAATAATTAAATTATCAACATCAACTCAAATTTTTTTAGCATATTGTGGATCTAGAGCATGTTCAGCATCTATAAAAGCTGCTGTTCCTCAAGCTTTTTGAACTTCAGCAATAGCATGAAGAGTTAGTGTAGTTTTACCAGAGGATTCTGGTCCATAGATTTCAACTATTCTTCATTTAGCATATCATCCTCAAAGGGCAATATCTAAACTAACTGAACCAGATGATACTGTTTCAACTGAGATAGCTTCTTGATCTCATAATTTCATTATAGCTCATTTTCAAAATTGTTTTTCAATCATTGCAAGAGCATTATTTAAGGCTTCTTTTTTATCCATAATAACAGTGTTACGATATATTTTATATAATTAAAGGTATATAGATAATATACAGTTTTAATAAAAAAGCAAATTTATTTTTTATTTTATTCTGTAATTTTCTTTTAAACCTTCTAAAGTTCAGATAACAATATGTTGTCCATTACATTTTTTACAAGTAAAAACATACTTATTTGGATTATCTTCTCTAGTAGTTTCAACTATTTCCTCACAATCTTTACAATAAAATCAAACTCATCATCTCTCTACAGTAAAAGTTTGTTTTTTTATTCATAAATCATCAATATTTAAAAGTTCTTGATAGTTTTTCATAAATATTTTTTATTAAAATAATGATAATTTTTGAGCTTGTTTTTTTTCAAGTTCAATAATATTTTTAGTATAAAGTTCAATAAAAACTTTTAAAGTAGCCTCAACATCAACCATGGCATCATGAGCTCAAATAAAATATTCTCAAAATAACTTTTTATATAATTCTCAAAGTTTTGGATATTTAAATCTCTCTCAATTCCCTCTTATTGCACAAAAATCAACTGTTGTTTTCATTGTACAAAATACTTGTTTTGGTTTATAGTCAAATTCTCTAGATAATCTTTTTAACTCAATTCAAATAACTCATTCATCATACTCAATATTATGTCAAATTACCAAATCAGCTTCATTTATTATATTTATAAAATCATCTATTTTTTCTTCAATTGATGGAGCATTCGTAACATCAATATCATAAATATGATGAACTTGGCTTGCTTGAAAAGGAATATTTATTTTTGGTTTTATAAGTTGGTTAATTCTTTTTATTTCTATAAATTCACCATTTACAATTTCTCAAAAAATTCAAGCAAATTGAACTATATGAGGTTGAACCGATAAGTCAGTTGTATTTTTATTTATAAATCAAGTAGTTTCGGTATCGAATACAAAAATTTTCATATTTTTATTTTATTTTAAATTATAATCATGTGTTGATGGTGAAGACAAAAATCTAGGAACTGTGGAAGTTTCATATAAAGGATTTTTAAATTTTAGTGTTTTAAAATTAAAGTATCATAAATCAACTAAAACTTTTCAAACAATGTCTTTTTTTGTAACATAAAATTTATCATCTTCTCAACAACTAAATCTAAAACAAGTTCTTGAATCAGTAGATCAATTTCTATTATCTCACATTACAAAATATGAATTTTCAGGAATTTCATAAATATATTCTTTTTCATCACCTAAAACACTTGTAAATCAGTAATTTAAAAATGATAGATATGTTTCATCTAATTTAGAAAATTCTGTTTTTGAATTTTCTTTTACATAAACTTCTCATCATTCAACTTTAATAGTTTCTCAAGGCAATCAAATAATTCTTTTTATAAAATATTCTTTTCAAGTAATATGAGTATTAAATACTACAACATCTCATCTTTTTGGAGCTCTAATTTCTCATATTTTTGGAATATCTAAATAACTCAATCTATCAACTATGATAAATTCTCTATCAGTATAACTTTCTGACATTGATTGACCAGAAATTTGAAAAGGTAATATTAAAAATTTTCTTACAAATAAAACTATTAAAATAATAATTATTATATCTCTAAAAAATATTAATATTTCTTTTAAATCTGAATTTTTATTTGATTTTTCTGTAATTTGACTATCTTTAACTTTTTCTTCTGTTTTATTTTCTATTTTATCATCATTTTTTACTAAATTATCTTCGTTTAAAGGTAATTCCAAAGGTCCAACATTTTTATTTTCTATCTCTTCCATTATTTTGTTTTTAAATTATAAATATCTTTTCCATTATATGATAAAAAAAAATAATGCAATAAAATTATTGCATTATTTTTAGTTTTTTAACCAATCTGGAACATCCATTCAATCATTCCATAAAACCTCAGGTTTTTTAGTATCATCTTTTTTATTATTATCATCATTTTTGTCTTCTAAATTTTGATTATTATCATTATTTGAGTCTCATAACAAATCATTATTTGATTTATTTTCATTTAAATCATCTAACCAAGAATCAGTTTGTTCATTTTTTTGAGAATTATCATTTCAAAGCCAATTTGAATCTTCATTTTTTGAAGTATTTGTATCAGATAATAACCAATCAGGTAAATCATTATTTTTTACTTCAGTTTTTTTTGTATCAGTTTTTTTAGATTTAGAGGTAGTTTTTTTAGTTTTTTTAATTTCTTCTAAATCAGGAGAAGTTTCAATAATACTATTTGAAAATAATTCTTCTTTTACTTCATCATTTGATTTATTTTCAGATGTAAATTCTTGTGTATTATCTTCATCTTGGGAAATTAATGTTTCATCATTAGATAAATATTCAGATTCAGTATTTAAAGAAAATTCATCTTCTACATTATCTTCTTTGTAATTTTTTCAAAGAGTTTCTTGTGAAAATAACTCGTCTTTTACTTCATCCAAAGACATAACATCATCCATATTTACTCAAAAATTATCATCAGTTGATTCAATATAAGAATTATCAGTATCTTCTTCTGAAAGTTCATTATTTTCTTGATTAACTTCTTCTGAAAGTTCATTATTATTTTCTGAAAAACTTCATTTTAACCAATCAGGTATTTTTTCCTCTGTTTGATTATTACCATCCTCAATTGAATCAATATTTTCAATTCATTCAATATAATCAGAATCATTTAAGTCAGTAACTGTTTCAGTATCAAAAGTATTTTCGTTATTAGCTAATATTTCTTCTCATTGAGTATTATCTACTTCATTAGTAACTTCTTCTTGAAAATTTTTTTCTTCTTGTTGAATATTATTTTCTTCAAATGATTCTTCTTGTTTAATTTCAGTTTCTAAATCTTCTGAGTTAGTAGAAACAGCTTGAGCAGCTCCACTTAACCAACTAGGAATTGTAGTAGATTCTTGAGAAGAAGACTCATCTTGAGATTCTTCTTCTATAGATTCTTCTACTTTTTTTTCTTCATTAATTTCTTTTTTTTCAGATTTATTTTCAGATTTATCCTCTAAATTTAGAGAAAAATCTTCTTCAGAATCTAGAATATCTTTAGTTTTTTTTATTTTTCTAGATCAATCAAATAATTCAATTAAAAAATCTTGAAATCATTGATTAAAATTAGTATTTGTTGATTTAAAATAAATAAATAACAATAATAATATTCCAGAAATTAATCAAACGATTACAAATAAGAAAATAAAAGTATTTTTTAAAATTTTAGAAAAATTCATTCAAATTCCAGAATCTTTTTGTACTTCTTCTTTTACTTCTTGTGGAATATTTGAAACATCTCAATAAATTAAAACTTGAATTTGAGCTCTAATTGTTAATTTATCTTGAGTTGAAATTAAATCAGTATCTTTAATTGCTTCAAGTATTTCTTTAGCTAAAATTTTATTTCATTCAACATCACTTGGATTTGCTTTTATCAAATCAAGATTTTGCTGAATAGTAGGATTTTTTTCTTTTAATTCTTTCGGAATTAAGTTTGAAATAACATTATAAGCCATTTCTTTAATATTTCCTGCTTCTCAACCTAAAATTAAACTTTCAAGTAATTTTTGGATTTCAGATGCATTAGTTATTTCAGCTTTATTTTCTGTAATATATCCTCAAAAAGCAATAATTACTTTAGTTCTTTCTGAAGGACTTGCCCATTCTTCTTTTAATTGATTTAGATATTTTAATCATTGAAGTTTATATTGTTCTGGGAAACCTTGAATATAATTTTTTAATTGTTCAATTTTAACTTTTTCATCATCAGTTACTCAAGTAAAATCTACATCTAATTTTAAATTATCTCAGGTAGTAATATATTCTTTTACTAATTTAATATCTTTTGATCAAATAACACTCTTTTGAGCATCTAATACAAACAATCTAACAGTTTGAGTTTTATTTTCATTCAATTTAACTTTATAAGGTTCTCATGTTGAATGACTTTTATCACTTAAATTATCAATATCATCATCTTTTGCTCAGTTTAAATCAGAATCAATAGAAATATCCTCATCAATTGCATATTCTACAGCATTTTTTGTATCTCATAAATAAACAAAGAATTTATCATCAACATTTTTTAAAGTAACTGTATCATCAATAGCTTCAGGGAAAGTATAAGCTTTTAAACCAGTTGATTTTAAAGAACTGATAAAATTATTATTATTTACAACTAAATCTTTTGTTGTATCTTGAATTTTTGTTCAATCAGTAACTCTTAGAGAAACTTGACTTGGTGTTACTCAAGATGAAAAATCAACAGTAGTAGTATCATTTTCTAAATCAACATATCAATTTCAAGTATCAATACTTGCTTTATCATATTGTCCAGTTGTAGTGTTAAAGAAAATAAATTTACTTCAAATTGAAATATAATCTAAACTTGGTGTTAAAACATTTTCAACATTAATTTCAACATTTCTTACATTTGTCATTCATTTATGTTTTACTTTAACTTTTGCTCTATAAACTCATCATTTAGCATATTTATATGTTGTATTTGGTTCTTTTGATTCTAAATCATAAAATCCATCACCATCAAAATCAAACGAATATTCAGCTTCTTTAGTAATATCTTGTCATAAGATATTTTTTACTTTATTTGTAAAAATTATTTCTTCTCATAATACAACATTATTTTTATTTACTTCAAAATCAATAATTGGAGTATTAATATTATCTCAATCCAATTGCAGAGGAGTTGTTGTTGTTAAAACTTCTTCAGAAGAAATTCTTTCATTATTTGTATCAGTCATAACAACTACAAATGTATAACTTCCCGGTAGTTTTGGTAATACAAATTTTGTAGTATTATTCAACTCACCATTTGTAATTCTAAAATCTTGAGATTCTTTGTCATCATCAGTATAATAATACCATAAATAATTAACAATTGCTCAATCAGGGTCTTTTGCTCATACTGCAGTAACATCAACGATAACAGGATCTGTTTCTGTATTTAATACATTTACTTGCAAAGAAGTTAGAGTTGGTTTTAAATTTTCAACTTTTATATAAGTTTCTTCTGTATCAATTGCTTGAGTTGAAGCACTTGTAACAGTTAATTTAACAGGAAAACATCAGATTTCATCAAATTTTTTTACTAAATCTTGACTAGAAATTAATTTATTTCAAATTTTCCAAGAATATAATAAATTTGTATTAGTTCAATCAACATTTACTGAATTAATTCATTTAAATGTAATAGTTTTTGTTCTATCAACAACATAAGCTCCATTTCAAGAACATTCATTTGGGAAATATTGTGCTTTTTCCCCATTTCCTAAATCTAAATCTATAATAGCTTTTGGAGAATTAGCATCAACAACATAAACTATTTTTGTAACAGTATTTGTATTTCAAGCCTGATTACTAACTTTTAGAGAAACACTATATTTTCAACTTTTTTTATAAATATGTTCCGTTACTCAATTTTTTCAAATATCTTTTTCTCAATCAGCAAAATCCCATTCAAAAAATAATGCTTTATCAGATAAACTTTTAAATCTTACAGGAGATCAAAGTCTAACAACTCTAGGAATTGCTGTAAAATCTACTGATAATAATGAAGTAATATCAACATTTGTAGTTTTTACAGAATTCATAGAATCTGGATCTACTACTTCTAAAGATATTGAATGTTGACCAACTGTATTAAAAGTATAATATCAAATAGATCATTGAGGATTTAATGGATTTTCTAAATTAATATCTTTTCAATCAATTTTCCATTTAAATTGTAATTTTCAAATATCTGTTGTGTCTAAATCAGTACTTCTTGATGCATCTAAAAAGATTCTATTTGGTTTTGATGTATCTTTAAAAGCTGTAGAAAATTCAGCAACAGGAGCTCTTGAATTAATTTCAATAGTCTTTATATCAGTATCTGTATTTCATGCTGCATCTTTAGTTTCTAATTTTAATACAAATTTTCATTTTTCTTTAAAAGTATAATTAAAAGTAGTTCCTGTTGTTTTAATTAAATCTTTGTTTCAATTTAAAGAAGAAATTTTCCAAGAATAAACTAGATTTTTATTTTTTAAAACTGTTTTTGCTGAAAATTGAAATGCTTCTCAAATATATCAAGATTCTTTATTTGCAGTAATTACAGCAATTGGATTATGAACTACTAATGTATAATTTTGTTCAATAGTATTTCACTCATTAGTTTTTAATTTTAATGTGATATTATAACTTCATTCTTTTGCATAGATTGCTCTTTCAATTTTTGGAGATCAATTATATTTTTTTGTAACTCAATTTCAAAAATCCCATTCTGTTCTTGTAAATTTTGCTCAACCTGTTGGAGTAGAAGATGTTGCATCAAAAATTATTCAATAAGCTCATTCTTCAGGTGTAAATTTTATTTCAGAACCATTTTCAATTTTATAATCATTTGCAATCATTACAACATTTGCAATTTTTTCTTTTACATTAATTTGTACTGAACTTGAAAAAGGTAATACATCAGTTTTTCAATAAGAATTTTTACTAGCAGATATTACATCTAATGTTACAGTATGAATTCAATCGTTATTAAAAGTTGTTGTAATTGATGGCCCTCTTCATAAAATTCTTTTTGTTGATCAAGATTCCATTACCCACCAAATATAATTATTATTTGGAATAATGTTTTTTGAGCTATCAACAACATTATTTGCTCTTAGACTAACAACTAAAGGAGCATTTCATGATTGTGGTGTAGCTATAACATTTCAAGTTATTTTATAAATAACTACTTTTTCTAAAAAACTATCAATTGCTTCAACTATATCATTATATACTACTTCAGAATTTGGTGAATCTTTTCATTTTTTTAAAGCAATAACAAAATTATTTAATAAATTTTCATTTGTTAAATTATTTGGTAAATATTTATATCATTCAGAAGCTAAAGCAGAAATATTATTTAATACTGAAGAATTAATCAAAGTTCCTCAATTATTTGAATTAACTTGAAAATAATTCTTTAAAGATAAATATTCTTTTACAATATTATATCTATATTCATTAAAAGTTCATTTATCAATATCTCTTATAGTGTCATATGATATACTATTAGCTGAAACATTTGTTGTAATTAAACAAAACACAGTAGCTAAAAATCATAAAATTCTTTTGTTTTTCATAAAATTAAGTATTTAAAATCTAAACTTCTCTCTCATTGTAACATATTTTTTTCAAACTTGCAAATTTTTTGTAGCTTTTTTATTTTTTTTTGTATAATTAATCAAAATTTATTTAATAATATCTACAAAAATGATTGATAAACACTGAAGTTTAGCTGAAAAATTCTTGAAAAAATGATTTTGGTTATATGCTTTTTCTTTTATTATTTGACCTATTTGATATTTAATAAAAATAATTATATCAAAAGATTTAAAAGTTGAGGAGATATGAATTATTTATTGATTTTTAAGTTTAATAACTTTAATTTCAGCATTTAATGATTTTTGAATGACTGAAAGTTTAAATAAATTTATTCCAGAATTTGCAACTCAAAAAAAATATGACAAAGTAAAATTATCACTTTTTTATGCATTTTGTGTTCAAATTATAACTTGAATAATATTATTTTTATTTTTTTATTTTTTTGCTTGATTTGTTGCTACAAATTATCTAAAAAGTCCTGAAAGTATAAATGTAGTAAAAACTCTATCTTTTTATTATTTATGAATAAATATTTTTGGTTTAATAAGCACTTTTTTCCGTGCAATTCAAAATACTTTTTTGCATAAATTATGAGATTTTGTAAGAATGATTTTTGTATTTTGAATGTGTTTATTTTTCTTTTTAACAAAAACTTGAAATATTGAAAATTATTCACTTTCTTGGCTTACTTGAATTTATGCTTGAATGATTTTTTGAACTATTTTATTTTATTTTAAATATTATAGAGTTTATTTAAAAGACGAAAAGATATACTTAGATAAAACATTAATTAAAAAAATATTTTCATATTCTATTTTAGTATTTATTTCAGCACAAGCATCAACAATTTTAAGTCAAATGGACATGCAAATGATACTTTATTTTTTATGAAATAAAGATGCTTGATTTTATACAAATTATCTAAGTCTTATAAATATTCCTGTAATGCTTTTGGGCCCAATATTTTTGATAACTTTATCTATTTTTTCACAATTACATTCTTCAGGAGAAATAGAAAAAATAAAAAAAGCTAAAGAGTTATTATCTTCAACTTTTATAATAATTTCAACTTCTCTAAATATTTTCTTTTTTGTATTTTCAAAACAAATAGCATTATTTTTCTTTTGAGAAAAATTTTTAACTTCTTGAGTTATTTTAAAATATTCAATATTATTTTTAGTATTTAATTTTTTATTACAAATAAATTTTTCAATACTTGCTGCAATATGACAATTAAAAGAAAGATTAAGGATTATAAGTATTGCAATAATTTTTAATTGAATATTAAATTTAATATTCATAAAAATTATTTGAGCCGCTTGAGCTGCACTTGCAACATGACTTGGTTGGATACTCATTTATGTTTTATCTGAAATAAAATTAAAAGAATACAAAATATGACTTGATAAAAAAATGATTTTAAAAAATATTATATTTTTATGAATTATTTGAATTTTAATGAATTTATTTGTTGTAGATTTATTTGTATGATTAAGTACTTTTAAAATATTTATATGACTTTGAATTTGTTTTGTAATTTATTATTTATGTTTTGCTCTTATAAATTTTAGATATTTAAAATCAAGTTTAGGTGAAGTAAAGAGATTGAAAAAGAAAAATTAAAAAAATTCTGCAATTATGCAGAATTTTTTTAAAATTTTTGACTTATAAAAAAATATATGATAAACTTATTTTGCCTATTTATATTTTAATATTATTTTTATGAAAAATACAAAAACAAAAATTATTGCAATTGCAAGTTTATGATTTTTTACAACTACACTAACTTTTGCTTGAGAAATTCAATCAAATCAAAGTTGAGCAACTCAAGAAATTAGTTCAACTTGAACAATTAATAATACTACATCTGCAACAGGTGCAATAAAAACTCCTACTGTTGAATTTTCTATATTATCTTCTAGTTTTACTGATAATAAAAATATTTCTTTTAAATTAAGTGATACTATTAAAGAAGTTTGAGAAAATTCAACTATTAGTATTTTTGAAAATACTTTATTAAATTCAGTTAGTCAAAGTACTACTTCTAGTTGAGCTATTGATATAGAATTAAAAGAAAATTTATCAGCATGAACTTTATACAATTTAATTTCAAATGATGAAAATACTCAAATTAATTGAGATTTCACTTATAATTGAGATAAAATAGAAGTTTTACCTAATGCAAAATGAATTAAAGAAATTAAATTAATAACTCAAAATAAAATTCAAGTTACTATTGATTCAACTCCTGCAAAAATAGATTTAACTGTATTAAAAGATGTATGAGTTGAAAAATTTGCATTTAAAAATTGAGCTTTAAATATTACAACTAAAAATAGTTTAAAAAATTCTACAAAATATATTTTATTATCTACTTTACTTGATAATTCTTGAGAAGAAATTCCGTTAACTAATTTTATTTATGATTTTAATTCTCCTGAAAATTTAGTTTCACAAATTGAATCTACTCAAACATGAAGTTTAGAAACACTAGCTGAAAGTTGAGCTATTAATCAAGAACCAACTGCAATTGAAGAAGTAGCAATGACAGCAACTGAAACTCCTGCTACTTGAGCTAGTACAAATATTTTAGTATTATTAACTCTACTAACTAGTACATTATTATTTGTAAAAAATAAAAAAACTATAAAATCTTAATATTATATTTAATAAATTTTTTTTATGAAATGAGTTATTAAACCAGACCATTTAATCAGAGATCAATTACTACAAGTAATGATTGATAATGAATGAAGTGATTTATATATTACAGCTTGAACATATCCTTGAATAAAAATTTGATGACAAATAGTATTAATTGATGAATGAGTTGAAAAATTAACATGGAAAGATACTATGGAATTTTCTCAATCAATTATTGATGAAAAACAACATGATGCACTAGTTAAATACAAAAATTTAGATTTTGCCTTTTCTTTTTCTGGTAGAAGATTTAGAGTTAATATATCGTTTCAAATGTCTAATTACATGGTTGTAATAAGATTATTATGAAATAAAATTCCAACTGTTGATGATTTATGATTACCTGAAGTTTATAAAAATATTACAAAATTATGACAATGATTAATTCTTGTAACTTGACCAACTTGATCTTGAAAATCAACAACTTTAGCAGCAATGATTAATTATGTTAATCAAAATTATGCAAAACATATTATTACAATTGAAGATCCTATAGAATATTTACATCCACATAACAAATCTATTGTTGAACAAAAAGAAATTTGAAAAGATGTTTTAAATTATTCTCAAGCATTAGCTTGAGCAATGAGACAAAATCCACAAGTAATATTATTTTGAGAAATGAGAACTACTGAAGAAATGGAAATGGCTTTAACTTTAGCTGAAACTTGACATTTAGTATTTTCAACACTACATACAAGAAGTGCTCATCAAACTATTTCTCGTATAATTGATAGTTTTGAAGCCTGACAACAAAATCAAGTAAGACTTCAATTAGCTGACAGTTTAGTTGCAGTATTTTCACAAAGATTACTTAGAAAAACTGATTGAAGTTGAGTAAAACTTGTTAAGGAAATTCTTGTTCGTAATCCTGCAGTGTCAAATTTGATAAGAGAAAATGATTTACATCAAATTCCATCAGTTATGCAAATGTCTTCAAGAGAATGAATGCAAATACTTGAAAAAGATATTTTAGAATTAATAAATTCCGGACAAATTACTGAAGAGGAATGATTAAAATATGCTAATAACCCAAAATTTATAAAAGAATGATTAAAATAAAATATCCAAAATCGAATAGATTTTGGATATTTTATTTTATATAGAATCATATATTATATTCATTATATAATACATTTGTTCATCAGTTTTGTTGCCACCTAGTTCATCAATTATATTCACTTCTAAGCCATACGTCTCTTGCAGCCCAATGTGATACTGAATATCAAGAAGTATATCATCAATTTCATATTAAGTATCAGCCAGTAGAACTATATTCTTGTGAACACTTCGTTTTATTTGATGATAAAGTTTGTCATGAATAATCAAAAATAAAAGAATTACAATACAAATATTCATGTATTAATCAATAAATACCTTCATATCTGAATTGAGTTCAATCGATAGAATTTATTTTTAAATCTGAAAATTTCCATCATGAGTTATTAAATCAATTTAAGATATTAACATCTCATATATTATATTCCATTCATTCTTTATTAAATATTCAAACCATAGTCCATCAACCTCAATCAGTAGTCATATCACAATATACTTTAAATTCTGTATTTGCATCTGGTTTTATTAAATAAACTCAATCTCATACATTTCAACTATATTCATTATTTCATGTCGGATTTTTATATCAATTACAGCTTGTTGCATATGTATTATCACTCCATTTTCTTCATGTTGTTTCATCTCATATTATTGT
>RRZT012530706.1_pt1 | contig 22722 bp, 25 predicted proteins | sample 2165551 | NCBI WGS metagenome assembly RRZT01 (sample SAMN10456910, study PRJNA506462) | wastewater metagenome | biome: wastewater; feature: sludge; material: wastewater sludge; isolation source: wastewater sludge with Escherichia coli K12::gfp cells carrying plasmid... | place: USA: Moscow, Idaho... | reverse complement strand
GTGACGGGAATTGGGTTTGTTCGGTTGTTAATACTGGCGTTTTTTCGCCGCGGGCATAATCCACGGTAATGTCCGACTGTAGCGGCATGTTAGCCGCAATCCGATTGTAAAACACACTGGCGGCATTAGCCTTATCTTCAACCAATTTGGTTTCCAATTCCACAACAGAAGCCATGATCACAATCTCATCGACTGTTTTACCCATTTCCTTGGTTCGTTTCAAAAGATCCTGATCATACACCTCCACAAAGCGGTCCAGCATTGCGGTCACCACTGCTGATGGCTCGGTATCAGGTGAAAAGCTGTAGGTGTCAGGAAAGAGGTAACCCTCCAGGGTTCGGCTGACCCCATCTTTTTCGGTCAGGGGTATACTGCTTAAAATCGGATAGTTTTTTTGATATTCGGCTACTTTTTTAGTTTCCTCGATAAATGCCTCGGCATCGCAAACATTTTTTTCTTCTAAAATTTCAGCAAATTCTGAAATATTGCGGCCTTCCGGTATGGTAACGGTGGCATCTGCCACATCACCGGTTACCAGTCGATCAAGAATCTGCTGGGCTGATTCAGCCGGGCTGAAAGCATAATAGCCGGACTGGATCTGATTGGCGGTACTTTCTTTCTTGGCCAACATTTCAAATGCAAAGGCATCTCTGATCAGGTTGTTTTCGGCCAATAGCTCGGCCACATCGCTGACAACTGCGCCTTCTTCAATCTGTACATAGACAAGCTCTCCAGCTCCCACCGGTGCAAGCATTTGACCAATAAAATAATTAAAGCTGAACACACCTGTAGCACCAAAAACGACTAATAATAAAAGAATAATGGCAATCAGTTTTCCCGGTTTTTTTCGGGGCGACGATCTGCTTTGCTTGGTCCTGTCACTCATACTTTCACCTGCTTTTCATTTCTTAAACCATAAAAAGAATATAGGACCGCGTTTGAGGTGGGCACCTATATTCTTTTTGAATTATTTTTATTTGAATGGTTATTTACGCGCCACAGCCTTCTTCTTCGGAATCAAACAGATGCATCCCCAGATCGACAGCCTTTGCCATAATATCGGTAATGTCCTGAAAAATCACTGAAAAATACATTTGCGCCTGAAAAAACTCGGCAATTTCCGGAATACCCATAATGGTGTTGGCTAAGGTGTTATACGCCGTGATCTGTTCTTCGGATAATTCATTACCCAACATTTGAAAGGATTGAATTTCCATCTGTCTGCGCATATAATCCTTGGCCATTTCAAATTTTTCCGGATCCTGTTCCAGTTTTTCTTTTGCCGCTACAAAATTCTTGTATTCGGTGCATTCTTTCAGTGCTCGTGCCAAATTATTGGCTTCATCATATACGTTCATGCCTTACTCCTAGTTTTAAAATTTTTTCTATCAGCAACTGTTAACGCCGCTGGCCTTAAACAATTTCCTGATTCATTTATACTTCCATCAAGATTGGCAGTATCATCGGTTTTCGCTGTGTTTTTGCATAAAGGTATTTAAACAAGCTTTCGCGAATCACATTTTTGATGGAATTCCAGTCAATAATACCCTTTTCTTCACAAGATATCAAGGCTTTCTTTACCTCTTCCCTGGCGTTGTTGATGAGTTCTTCTGATTCCCTCACATAAACAAATCCTCGTGAGATAATATCTGGTCCTGAAATCGCTTTACCCTTGTGCATCGTACAAACCACAATAAAAAGACCATCTTCCGACAATCGTTTCCGATCATTGAGTACAATATTGCCGATATCACCGACACCTAGTCCGTCAACCAGAATCGGCTCCGCCTGGGTTTTTCCGACAACCTGGACACTACGTTTATCAATTTCCAGAATATTGCCGTTTTCAGCAATAAAGGTTCGTTCTTTATTCATTCCCACATTTTGGGCCAGCTCAGCATGCTGCATCAGCATCCGACTTTCACCATGAACAGGGAGAAAATGCTTGGGCTTAACCAGTGTAATCATCAGTTTCAGTTCTTCCTGTCGGGCATGACCAGAAACGTGGATTTCAGCAAACCGTCCGTAAACAACATCGGATCCCAGTTCCACCAGTTTATTAATAACTTCAGAAACCATTTTCTCGTTCCCCGGTACCGGTGATGCGGAAATGATAACCATATCTTCTTTTTTTATGGTCAGGTGACGGTGCTCACCCAATGCCATTCGCCCCAATGCCGCCATCGGCTCGCCCTGGCTACCGGTGGTAATGATGACCAGTTCTTTGTCCTTATAATTTTTTATATCTTTAAGTTGAACTAATACGTTGGGTGGTATTTTCATGTATCCCAGATCCATGGCAACTTCGGTGACGTTTTCCATGCTACGGCCACAGATAATAACCTTACGGTTATATTCAACTGCCGCGTCAATCACCTGTTGTAGTCGATGAACATTGGAGGCAAAGGTGGTTACGATAATTCTCCCCTTAGCTCCTCGAAACAAGTTATACAAGGTTGGTCCCACGGTACTTTCTGAGGGTGTAAACCCGGCCCCTTCAACATTGGTACTGTCTGACATCAGCAAATCGACACCCTGTGACCCAATTTTGGCAAATCGCTGCAAGTCGATTATTTCGCCGCCAATGGGGTGATAGTCAATTTTAAAATCGCCGGTGTGAACGACGGTCGCTGCTGCACATTTAATACACAGCCCCACCGCATCGGCGATACTGTGGTTGACCCGGATAAATTCAACATTAAATTCACCAATATCAACGCGCTCTTTGGGTTTAACAATAATTCGGGTGGTTTTAGTTAATAAGCCGTGTTCTTTCAGCTTTTTATCGATCAGGCCGACGGTGAATTTAGTCGCATAAATGGGGATATTGATCTTTTTCAAGAGATAAACCAGACCGCCAATATGATCCTCGTGGCCATGGGTGATAACGACCCCTTTAATCTTTTCCTGATTTTCGATCAGGTAATTAAAATCCGGCAGAACAATATCAATTCCGAACATGTCATCATCGGGAAATTTCAGCCCGCAATCGACAAGGATGATATCCTCCTTGTACTCAAATACGTTCAGGTTTTTCCCGATTTCACCGAGTCCTCCCAATGGAATCAGTCTCAGCTTATCCTTGTTTTTCTGAACCTGAGGCTTTCGTCGTGATCTTGAACGGCCCTCCAATCGTTGGGTTCCCGTTGCTATTATGTTTTTATTTTCAGTCAAATTTATCTCCTTTCGATATTCCATAACAATCCGAACAATATCCGTACACTTTGAGTTCGTGATTGATAATTATAAAATCCTTCTTTTCTTCAATTTCTTTTTCGAGAGCTTCCAGGTAATCGTCTTGCATTTCGATAACCTTTCCACATTTTAAACAGATTAAGTGATGATGCCAGTGTTTTTCATCCAGCTCGCAGAGTTCGTACCGAGCAAAGCCATCATCAAAATTACGTTTGGTAATGAGTCCCATTTCTTCTAATATTTGCACCGTTCGATAAATGGTCGACATTCCCACATCAGGATTGCGCTGTTTAACACCCTGGAATAATTCCTCAACACTAAAGTGCTGCTCCCTGAAGGTCATCAGAACCTCAATGGTAACCAGACGTTGAGGGGTTACTTTATTCCCTCTTTTTCTGAGTGCATCCACAATTTGTTTTTGGTTATTCATGGCTGTCACACCTCTTTTTCAGTCTTTTCTGACAAAACAGTTACAGGCAACGCGCCGATAATTTTTATGTTTACTCCATCAATATCACAGGAAAGCGCACGGATCTCTATTCCCAGACTATGACATTGACCCAATAAACGTGAAAATTTCAGATCGATTACCTGATTTGGCTGAAATGATTTCGCATCATTACGTAGTACAACAAAATAATCCCAAACAAGAAGCTCGCTCATGCGACCGTATCGGCACATGAGCAGCTATCTCTGCCTGGTTGATCATTACCTTGAAAACGATTGGTTCGGCTAAGAACGTCCGTTAAAAAAGGACCTTACTCAACTTCACCTTCTTCGTCATCTTCATCTTCTTCTAAATCTTCGTATTCTTCGTCCATGATACGATCGTATTCAGCTTCAATTAAAGCAAATTCAGCTTCATCTTCCACCGGAACCAGAATTTCACCATCTTCGTCTTCATCAATAAAGAAAGCAAAGACATCATCACTTTCTTCGCCCTCGGTTAAAAGTACATAAGTCTTTTCACCAAGTGGAAATGAAACTTCTAAATCAAACTCTCTTGCAACGCCATTTTCATCTTCTAAAATTATTTTTTCTTCCATATCAACTTCTTCTTTCAATTTTATTTTTTTCGCTCATAATCTTGTAATTATACCTTTTCATGCTTAAATAATTCATTATTTATGAATTATTTAACGGCCCGATCCATATAAGACTGGAGAATAATCTGGGCTGCCAGCATATCGATATAATCTTTACGGTTCTCCCGGGAAACATTTCCTTCAATCAGCACTTTTTCAGACCAGGATGAGGTCAATCGCTCATCGATATAGATGATTTCGACATCCAGCCGTTTCTTGATAAACTGACAAAAGTTCACTGTTTTTCGGGTCTGAGCAGATTCTGAACCGTCCATATTCAGGGGCAGACCGGCCACCACTTTTTTGATCTCATATTTTGCAATAAGGTCGCGAAATGCTTCCAAATCATCATCCCGGGTCTTTCGTTTAAGGGTCATGACCCCCTGGGCAGTAATCTGTAACGGGTCTGTTACAGCAACGCCAATCCGTTTGTCGCCAACATCAATTCCTAAAATTCTTTCCATTCATTATCCCATCTATTTGTTATGACTGTGTTAAATCACTTTGATACAAAAGTCTTTGCAGGCTGCGCTACAATAGCAACAAAGCACACATTTTTTTTCGTCAACGCGGGCTTTTCCGTCGATCAGGGCCAAGGCCCGTTGGTTACAGCGGCGCACGCATTCCCCACAGCCACTGCACCAGTCACTGATATGCAGACTTTTGGGAGCATTGGAGACAGCTGTCTCCAAATCTTCGGGAATCACATCGCCATTGAATTTTTTAACATTATACAGCACTTCGCTAACCGATTGAACCCCAATCGCAATGGCATCCAGATCGGTATTACTTAAAACAAACTCAAAACTGGCCTGTTTCCGGGACAGCAGATTACCGCCGCCTAAAGGCTTCATGCCGTAAATGCCTTTCCCAAGTTTTTTGGCCTGATGGATGGCTGCTGCCATTTCCTCGGCGGTTCCATCTTCAATGCCGATTCCCGTTAAATTAAGCAGCGGATGAATCACATCCAGCTCTGGAAACAGATTCGCCCCGTATACCCCTTCGACCCGATGGGTGGAGATGCCGATGGCTCTTACTTTTCCGGCTTGTTTTTCGGCAATCAGTGCCTCAATGGCTTCCCAATGACCTTCAATTGTTTTCCGGCTTTCCTGCTCATGGAGCAGGTAGAGATCCACATAATCCCGGCCCAGTTCAGTCAACGCCCGATTTAAACTACTGCGGACTCCCGCTGCCGTATAATCATAGGATTTTGTCGCAATCACAGCATCCGGTTGCATCTGGATCACTGCCCGCAGGTGATCGTAATTATTATACAGATCCGCCGTATCAAAAAAATTAACGCCACAATCCAGGGCCGCCGCGATAATTTCCCGGCTTTCCAAAAGGGTTTTGTTTTTCTGCAGCGGCCCAATCGTCAAACTGCCAAAGCACATTCGGGAGACCTTGATGCCGGTATTGCCCAGGGCATTAATTTTCATCATAAATCGTTTCCTAACCACAACCAAAATGTCCATGAGTCTTCGCTCACAATCGCCTTGCAAAACTAAAATAGGACTGCCTCGGTTGAGACAGCCCCAATTTATCAGCCTACTAAATACTTTTTAAGTAACGTCGAACAAGTTCCTCGAGTAACTCATCCCGTTCAATTTTCTGTATGGCATTTCGCGCTTCTCTGTGACTTGTGATATAGGTCGGATCTCCTGACATGACATAACCTACAATTTGATTGACGGGGTTATACCCTTTTTCAACTAGAGCCTTATGTACATTTCGCATCACTTCGTCGATCTTCTGAGACTTTTCGCTATCGACCTCAAACATAATGGTTCCTCGATCAATCACCGTATTTTCTCCCATTGTCATCTGACCTCCTTCACAATCAATTTATATCATTTTAACCCAAAGCAAAAGAAAAGACAAGTCATATGACGTAATTTTTCTTATTCTTAATAAATTAGTTTAATTGCTCGCGAATGCATGTCTCTCCCATTATTAGGGATTCTGCCAGTTTTTCTGGAAGTTTTCCCCCAGCTTGCGCCATATCCGGACGTCCGCCACCACCTCCGCCGGCTACTGTCGCCACTTCTTTAATGACTTTTCCGGCATGGAAGCCACGTTTGACAATATCCGGAGTTGCTGTTGCAACAAAATTAACCTTGCCATCCAGAGCACTAGCTAACAGCACCACCCCGGATCCCATCCGGTCTTTCAGTAAATCACCGATGGTTCGCAGTTCTTCCATGGGCATTTTTTCGACTTCGGCAATCGTCACCTGAACACCACTGATGATCACCATTTTCTGGTGGATATCCATAATCGCATTACCTGCCGATTTCTGTTTCAGTTCGGCAATGGTGCGTTCTTTTTGTTTATTGATTTCCGTCAATTCTGTTACCTTTTCAAGTAATTGATCGGGATTGGTTTTCATCAGATTGGACACATCAACCAGAGTATCGTCCATTTTTTCAACCAGACGCCAGGCATTAAAACCGGTTGCGGCCTCAATTCGCCGAACCCCAGCGGCAACGCCGCCTTCGCTGATGATTTTAAACATTCCAACCTTGGCCGAATTGCTGATATGACAGCCGCCACAAAGTTCGGTACTGAAGTCGCCAACTTTGACAACCCGGACGATTTCGCCGTATTTTTCGCCAAATAGCGCCGTTGCTCCCAGTTCTTTAGCTTTATCGATATTGGTTTCAAAGATCGACACATCATAGGCAGCCAGGATCGCGGCATTGACAATATCTTCCACCTGACGTTTTTCGTCCCGGGTCATCGCCTGGAAATGGTTGAAGTCAAAGCGCAACCGGTCTGGCGAGACAAATGATCCAGCTTGTTCGACATGGTCGCCCAACACTTGTTTCAGCGCTTTTTGCAACAAATGGGTTGAGGTATGATTCCGTTGAACCGCATCGCGCAAATCTTTGTTGACTTCGGTCATCACACTTTCACCGACCTTAAAGGTTCCCGACTTAACTGTCCCCGAGTGAATATGTCGACTCAGACTGCCTTTTTTACAATCCCGGATTTCGATCAGCCCATCGCCTTTTTGAATAACGCCGCGATCACCAGTTTGGCCCCCGCTTTCGGCATAAAACGAAGTCTGATCGAGAAGTACCAACACTTCATCGCCGGCTTTGGCTTCATTCACCAGGGTTTCATTGACATAAAGCCCGATGATGGATCCTTCAGTTTCCAGATCGTCATAGCCCACAAAGGTATTGACAGCATCCGGACCCAGAGGATTAAAGGGATCATCCGCCCAGACTGCTAAATCGCTGTTGAGGCGATCCTGTCGAGCCCGTTCGCGCTGGGCCTCCATTTCTTTTTCAAATTCTTCGGCGATAATCGTCAGGCCTCGTTCTTCAACAATTTCCCTGGTCAGATCATAGGGAAAACCATAGGTATCGTAAAGTTTAAAAGCACCGCCGCCGGGGAAGACGGTTTCTTCCATTTCAATAATTTTGTCCAGTTCCTTATTGAGCAGGGCCAGACCCTGATCGATGGTTTCTTTAAAGCGTTCTTCCTCAATACGGATCAACTTTTGAATGAAATCCTGTTTTTCTTTGAGTTCCGGATAAGCACCTTCTGAAACCCGAATCGCTTCCTTGGCGACATCATAAAGGAAAAGATCCTTGATTCCCAGTAATTTCCCGTGTCGGACAGCCCGACGGAGCAGTCGCCGCAAGACATAACCGCGGCCTTCATTACCCGGCATGACGCCGTCTGCAATCATAAAGGTGACACTACGGATATGATCAGTGATGACCCGGATTGAAATATCATCCTGAGCGTCATCGCCATAGTTTACGCCCGCTTTTTTACAGATATAGTTAAGTACATGACCAACGGTATCTATTTCAAAAATGGTTCCGACCCCCTGCATGACCACCGCCAGCCGTTCCAGACCCATCCCGGTATCAATATTGGGTTTTGGTAGTGGATTATAGTTGCCGGCTTCGTCTTTATCAAACTGGGTGAAAACCAGGTTCCAGAATTCAACATAACGGTCGCAATCACAACCAACCCCACAGGTTGGACTGTCACAGCCATATTCTTCACCACGGTCATAATAAAGCTCAGAACAGGGGCCGCAGGGTCCCAGGCCGTGTTCCCAGAAATTATCTTCTTTTCCCATCCGAACAATTTTTTCTTTAGGAATGCCCACGTCTTCGTTCCAGATTTTGAAGGCTTCATCATCGTCCAGATAAATGGTAATCCAGATTTTGTCTTCCGGAATTTCCATCACCCTGGTACAAAATTCCCATGCCCATGGAATCGCTTCTTTTTTGAAATAATCGCCAAAGGAAAAATTTCCCAGCATTTCAAAAAAGGTTCCGTGTCTAGCTGTTTTTCCGACGTTCTCAATATCCGGGGTACGAATACACTTCTGGCAGGTCGTCACCCGATTTCGCGGCGGTATTTCGTCACCGGTAAAATAAGGTTTCAGCGGTGCCATTCCTGAGTTGATCAGCAACAGACTCTTGTCATTAATTGGCACTAAGGGAAAACTATTTAATCGCAAATGTCCTTTTTCTTCAAAAAATGCCAGATATTTCTCTCTGATTTCATTTAATCCTAATGGTTTCATTTTTTCTCCTTGTTCTAATTTTAGTCTCTGGTTATAAATCCCGATCTGCAATCTGGAGTGTCTAAAAACAAAAAATCCCCTGCAAGTCTGCAAGGGACGGTTTAAGCCGCGGTACCACCCAAATTAGCTGCGAATAATCGGCAACTCACTTTATCAATAACGGTTTCCCGACTGAAAATACTGGTAGAACTTTTATTCAGACTTTCTTCTCAGTTGCTCGAACGGGGCAACTCTAAACCAACCATAAAAGACTTTCAGCCACGTCTCTCTCTCTGTAATCGTTATTTTTAGAGCCTTCGTTCTCACTGCATTTTAATATTAACCTGTAAAGATGATTATATTAATTTCATATTTAAATGTCAATCCTTTTTTAGGTCAGTGACATCCTTTGAAGCAAAGAGTGAAATAATATATCCGGCTACTACCTTGATTGTTCCTGCCATCGGCACCGCCATGATCATCCCGACACCGCCAAACATGGCGCCAAAAAAGAAGATTGAAAAAATAATGAAGACCGGATGGAGTCCGACGTTTCCGGACATCAGGGCTGGTGCCAGAAAATTACCGCACACTACCTGAACTACTCCAATGACAATCAACATCGGAATAATCATCAGCGGGTTAGTAAACAGTACCAGTAACACGACCACAATCGTGCCGACCGCCGGTCCAAAATAAGGAACCATGGTAGTCACCCCGGCAATTACCCCAATAATGCTGGCATATGGCAAGCCCAGCGCAAAAGCCCCAATGCCAGTGGCAATCCCGGCAATCAGTGAGGTCAAGCCTTGACCCTTAATAAAACCACCGATGACCAGATCAATGTCACAACACATTTTAAGCATACTGTTGCGATACTGCAAGGGTACCAGATACATGACACCTTTGATAAAAAGCTCCTTATCCATCAACAGAAAAATTGTCACCAACGGTACGATGATAACATTCATCAATTGACCGCTGTTTTGCAGAATCGCATTAGAAATTCCCTGAAGCGCGGTTGCAAAGCCCTGGATGACATTTCCCAGAATCTGTTCTAAATTAAAAAACTGGGTAATATCGTATCCGGTAAAATTTGAAATGTAGTCAGATAAATCAGTAATATAGGTTTGCATCTGGGTCACAAAGGTTGGGATGCTTTTGATCATACTGGCGATATTGGTAATAAGACTGGGAATAAAGCTCATAAATGCCCCAATTACCACTGCCAATACCGCAAAAAAGACGATCAGAACCGCAGCACCGCGATTTAAGCCCTTGTGCTCAAAATTCCTGACCAGCGGATTAAGCAGATAAGCCAGCACGATGGCAAAAAAGAACGGGGCAAACATCCCTGCCAGGGTTGGCCAGATAAAAAAACAGAGCGCCCCAATTACCGCTACGACGATAAGATTAAGAAACAACAAGCGCTTTTTATTGGATGAATCTCCCATTAGCTTACCCCCAGTAATTTATTGGCAATGCCGGTACCCTGTTTTTTAAAAGCCAGATCAAACATTTCTTTCTCATAATAAAGCACCTGATCCTTATAAATCAGATCACTGGCCGGAATAATCGCAAAGCCATGGTCGATATCATCAAAGAAGCTGCGGGAAATTTCATACTCGGTAATGGCAAATGTTTGCTCTTCAATGGTCGCATTGACCACATGACCAAAGGCCTCCTTATTTTTATCCACCACCGGATAATCCATCAGTGGAAAGGCCTCATCCAGATACGTTTTTACTTTCTTGCCTTTGGTTTTGATGATAACTTTTTCATTCTCGATTATCAGCCGCTTATAATTAACATCGATAATATTTTCAGGTTTAAAAAATTGGGCTTTAGAAAAAATGCCACCGGGATTGATGACCAGATACTTGACAACATGATCCACAACAACCAGACTTTTGACCAATCCATGTCTTCGTCCGTTCTTTTGAGAAACAACTTCAACATTCAGTAAGATGTTCGCTTTCATTCGATGCTCCTTTCGTTTTTTGTCATATGCTTATCTTACCCTATTATTTTTTTTATGGCAACTTTGTTTTTTGCCGAAAACATAAAAAAGACGCTGTCTCCGAAAACCAGAAACAGCGCCTTGAAATTTTTCACACTTTTTATTGTGCTTTTTTATTGTGATAGTCTTCAATAGCCGCCTGAATCGCCTCAGCTGCCAACACCGAACAATGAATCTTTTCGGCTGGCAATCCACCTAAGGCATCAACCACATCCGAGTTTTTAAATTTACCCGCTTCTTCAATGGTCTTACCGATGATCATATCGGTTGCCATACTGCTGCTGGCCACTGCGGCGCCGCAACCAAAGGTTTTAAAGGATGCATCTTCGATGACACCGTCATCGTTAATTTTCAGGAAGATTTTCATAATATCGCCACAAGCCGGGCTCCCAACCTGACCAATACCATTTGCGCCTTCAATCTCGCCCACATGTTTGGGGCAGGTAAAATTCTCCATTACTACATCTGTATATTCCATTTTATTTTCTCCTTAATATTTATTTTGATCTGGATTTTATTTTTAATGATGGTGGTGATCAGCTTTATCAAAAACCGCGTCATCAATTGGACAATCGGCGTTAATTGGAGACATTAGCCGTAAACGTTCAATAATCTGAATCAGATTCTCGACCACATAGTTGATATCTTCAACCGTTGTATGTTTACCAATCGTCAGTCGCAGTGATCCATGGGCTACCCCCGCTGGCAAACCAATCGCCAGCAAGACATGAGAGGGATCCAGCGACCCTGATGTACAGGCCGACCCACTGGAACCGGCAATGCCAATAATGTCCAAACTGAGTAGAATCGATTCGCCTTCAATGTAATCAAAACAGAAATTGGCATTCCCGGGCAGTCGCTTTTCCGGATGCCCGTTGAGACGAACCTGCGGGATATTATCCATGACCCCCTTAATTAGGAGGTCTCTTAATTCTTTCATATGGGCGGCGTTTTCTTCAAGATGCTCTGATGCCATTTCGGCGGCTTTTCCAAAGGCTACAATTTCAGCGGTATTCTCGGTACCAGCCCGTTTTTTCCGTTCTTGTGCACCACCATGGATCAAATTATCGATGGGTACTCCTTTTCTGATGAAAAGAGCGCCGATCCCTTTAGGGCCATATATTTTATGAGCCGATATCGACAGTAAATCGACGTTTAAGTCCTTGACGTCAACCGGGATATTGCCCAGCGCCTGAACCGCATCGGTATGAAAAATAATCCCTTTTTCTTTGACAATTTCGCCGATTTCTTTAATCGGTTCGACCGTTCCGATTTCATTGTTGGCAAACATAATGGTAACCAGAATGGTATCTGTTCTGATGGCATTGCGCAAATCATCCAAAGAAATCAGACCATATTCATCAACTGGCAGGTAGGTCACCTCAAACCCCTGCTTTTCAAGGTATTCACAGGTATGAAGAACGGCATGATGTTCAATCGTAGAGGTGATGATATGTTTTCCTTTGGCCTGATTTTTCATGGCAATCCCTTTGATCGCCCAATTATCAGCTTCTGATCCGCTACCAGTAAAATAGATTTCCCGGGGATCAGCATTAATCGCTTTGGCAATCTGAAGCCGGGCCGCTTCAATACTTTTTTTAACACCCCTACCTTCTGTGTATACAGAAGACGGATTGCCAAAATATTCGGTGAAGAATGGCAACATGGTTTCAACAACCGCTGGATCAACTGGCGTTGTTGCAGCATGATCTAAATATATTCGTTTCATAACAATTACCTCTTTCTTAATTATTTGCTTAATAAGTCCTGTAATGAGCGATTGTCAATGACATTACTGATGCTGTCACTAATATCTTTCCAAAGCCCTCTGGTCACGCACTCCGGTGATTTGACACAGGTCAGCTTCCCACCGCCATCGATGCATTCAGCCAATTCGATGGGACCTTCAAGGGCTCTGATGATTTCACCAACGGTAATATCACTGGGGTCACGAGCTAAAATATAGCCACCCCGGGCACCTCTTATGCTTTTGACCAGACCGGCGTTTTTTAAGGTAGAAAAAAGCTGTTCCATGTAAGAATCTGAAAAATTTTGCTTTTCGGCGATTTCCTTAATTGAAACCGGACCATCTCCAAATTGAAGCGCCAATTCCACCATGGCAAGCACACCGTATCGTCCTTTTGTTGAAAGTCTCAAGTGTTAAAACCTCCCTGGATTATTTCCGAGTATTCCACCGGGATTTAATGTCATTATAGCACGTTTTAAATATTTTTCAATAACTATTTAAAATAATTTTAAATAAAAAAACAACCTTTGGAATATCCAAAGGTTGTTTAGATAAATGCTATTCTTATTTGTCGTCTTCGTTGTCTTCAAAAGTAAGACCGCTGAACATATCAGCAAATGCATCCCCAAGGGTTACATTGGCAGTTTCTTCGTAAACTGTTTTGTTACGATTGTTGTTGCTGTTATGGCTTTGCTGTGGTCGACGATTTCTGTCACCGCCACCATAGTTGCTGGTTCTATCGCGATCGCCAGAGCCGGCGTTACTGCTTCTTGGTGTTGGAGCAGGACGAGCTGGAGCTTCTTCGGTTGCTTTTTTACTTAAACTGATTTTTTCTTTTTCAGGGTTAATACCGATGATTTTTACTTTTAGTACATCACCAGTGTTTAATACTGAAGCTACTGACTCAACCCGGTTGTAGCTGATTTCAGAAACATGAATTAAACCTTCAACGCCTGGAATCACTTCTGCAAAGGCACCAAAATCTAAAATATTAGTGATGGTAACTTCTACTTCATCATCAACATTGTATTTTGCAATGAAATCATCCCAAGGACGATCCATTAATGCTTTTACGCTTAATTTGATTTTTTTGTCTTCATCATTTTTAGCAATAACCTTGGCTTCAATTTCCTGGCCTTTTTCAACGATATCTTTAGGCTCATTAATTTTTTCCCAAGTTAAGTCTGAACGATGAACAAAACCATCAATACCGTCAAGATCAACAAAGATTCCGAAGTTAGTGATGGTTTTAACCACACCTTTGACAACATCATCCACGTTTAATTCTTCAAAACGTTTGTCTTTCATTTCTTTTACTTGTTCCCGACGTTCTTTCATATCTTTTTCCAGAATAATTTTCTGGGAAAGAATCGCGCGTCGTCGTTTTGGGTTGTAATCAATGATGATACCCTTAACTTTTTCGCCGATCAGGGTGTTCAAGTCTTTAACGTAACGAACATGATATTGTGAAGCTGGCATATAAATATCAGTAAATCCGATATCAACAATTAAACCATTTCCAGAAATATCTTTGATTGTTCCTTCTAAGATCGTTTTATTATCATAGGCGTCACTTAACTGTTTTTGTACGAGACGGTTATCATATTTGATTTTTGAAAGTTTTACATTTCCAGAACCTTCATTTAAATCCGTTACGATACACCAAACTTTGTCTCCTAATTGTACAAGTTCAGATAATACCTCATCGCTTCTCCATGTGAAATCATTCTTTTTGATGATACCATCTGCTTTGTAGCCAATGTTTAAGATCACTTCATCTTCAGCAATGTGAATAACTTCGCCTTCGATTTCAGCGCCCCGACGAATTGTTTTTAATGATTCTTCAATTTCTGCTGCGAAATCGAAATTAGCATCATCATACTCGTCTTTTTCAATGGTTTCCACCACTTCCTCAACTACAACCGTTGGTTGTTCTTCAGTCGCCACTTCTACGACCACGTTTTCCTCAGCAATTTTGTTTTGCTCTTCCATACCTTCCAATACCTCCTTAACGATCCAATCCGGTGTTGACGCCCCTGCGGTAATACCAATTTTTTGATATTTCATTACTTCAGTGAGATCTAAGTCCCGGATGGTTTCTATGTGACAAGTTTTTGCGCAATGGGCTTTACAGATATCCGCCAGTTTTTGGGTGTTCGAACTGTGGTACCCACCAATTACGATCATATATTCTACTTCTTTTGCAGTTTTTGCTGCCGCTGCTTGTCTTTCAGCGGTGGCACTGCAAATAGTATTAAATATAACAACTTCATTGACTTTTGACCTGATCGCATCACAAATTTCATTGAATCTGGATTCGATGATGGTGGTCTGAGCCACGATACATATTCTATCATATCTTTCAATATTTTCCAACTGATTTATATCATTAATTATTAAAGCTTTTTCGCGACACCAGCCATTGGCTCCAATTACCTCGGGGTGATCCTTATTTCCGACAATAACGATCTGATACCCGGCCGCGTCATAGCTTTCCACTTTTTTTTGAACTGCCCGAACAAAGGGGCAAGTGGCATTAATAAGCGGCAGTTCTTTCTCCTGAATGGCTTCAATGATGTTCTTTCCGACCCCATGAGAGCGAAGGATAATAGCACCGACATCAATGTTTTTAATATCCTCGTCTGCAATAATTGTCACTCCCTGATCGGCCAGGCGCCGGGTTTCCTGGGTGTTGTGGCTGATGGGACCTAGTGTATAAATTTTTTCCTGACCGGATTCAATCGTATCCCGAACCATTTTCATGGCATTTTCGATGCCAAAGCAATAGCCCGCCTTCTCTGCTATGATTATTTCCATATTAACCTCAAGCTAATTCCAATCCATAGACCGTATCCATAATTTTTTCGCTTAACTGTCGGGTTTCTTCATCGGACAGTTTTTTTCCATAATATTCTTCCAGATAAACCGGTTTGCCAATAATAATGTCTATTTTTCCTCTAAACCGGTATTTTCCTTTAATATGAACCGGAATAATGGGTGCTTTTGTTTTGATCGCAAAGACAACAAAACCGCTGGCCGGCTGAATCCGGTCTTCCGGGTTGACCCGATGGCCCTCCGGAAAAATCCCCAGAATTTTTTCATCCTTTAAAATCTTTAAGGATGTCTTGATGGTTTCCACGCCGACCTTTTCGCGATTCACCGGAAAAGCATTGACTTTTTTGAAAAACCAGCTTAACAGCGGATTCTTAAAAAGCTCGGCCTTGGCCATGTAATGAATCTCCCGGGAGGTTGTAAATGAAATCACCACCGGATCGATATTACTGATGTGATTGGGACAGATCAGCGCGCCGCCACTCGTTGGAATGTTTTCCCGGCCGGTAATGGTGATCCGAAAGAGGAGCAAGCTGAGCAGATAGGTCAAAAACCGACCGATTTTATAAATCATCGGCAGGCCTCATCAATATATATTTTCATTTCCTGGTAAACTTCTTGAATATTCTTCCCCGTGGTATCAATAACAATGGCGTCCGGGACTTTTAGCAATGGTCCTTCAGAGCGGTTGCGATCATTGCTATCGCGATTTTCGATATCATTTTTGATATCTTCCAGGGCTTTGCCGTTGCCTTTTTCATCCAATTCAATCTTTCTGCGTTTTGCCCGTTCCAGGACATCAGCGTCCAGAAAAAACTTAAGCTTTGCATCCGGTAAGACCACTGAACCGATATCTCTGCCATCCATAACTACTGCATGGTCTTTGGCATATTCCCGCTGTTGAGCAACCAGTAGATCGCGGACTTCTTTAATCCTGGCCACATCGGAGGTGTGCCGGGAAACCAGAGGGGTCCGTATTTCCCGGGTAACGTCCTGATCATTACAAAACACCTGATCACCTTCAAAGCGAATCACAGTAGCCCGGGCAATTCTGACAATGTCGGCCTCGTTATCAAAGCGGTCCCCGATCTGGTTTAAAACACAGTGGGCAATACAGCGATACATGGCGCCGGTATCCAGATAGGTCATTTTGTAGTTTGCTGCTATTTTTTTTGCTAAGGTACTTTTTCCTGCTCCGGCAGGACCATCAATGGCAATTTGCATCTTTCTCTCCCTCATCCAACTCTTTAAAAATAATTATTCAACCGCGTTTCCGGCCAGCCAACCGGTGGAAACGGCAATTTGGATATTAAAGCCACCGGTCAGGGCATCTACATCCAGCATCTCTCCAGCGATATAAAGATTTTTAATCAGTTTTGATTCCATCGTTCCCGGGTCAACTTCTTTTACATTCACACCGCCAACCGTGATGATGGCTTCGTTAAAATCCCGCAATCCGGCGATCCCAATCTTTAGCTGTTTAAAGCAGGCCACCAGCTTTTGGCGCTGCTCTCTGGTGATCTGATTAACCTTGGTAGCCGGGTCAATCCCAGACAAGGCTACCATCACTGGAATCATTTTGGATGGCAATAAATCCCCCAGAGCATTTCCAAAATCCTTATTCTGATATTTAAGGAAATCTCTTTGAATCCGGGCATCCAGCTGTTCTGTACTTAAGGCTGGTTTTAAATCCAGTTCCAGACTAAAATCTTTGATATTTCCGATCATATCGGAACTCAGTGATAAAACCAGTGGTCCGGACAGGCCAAAATGAGTGAATAGCATCTCTCCCAACATTGACCTAACCTTTTTTTGTCCCTTTGGTGTTTTTTTGTAGAGGGTTAAAACGACATTTTTCAGAGCCAGTCCCTGGAGCTCGCGGGGCCAGTCTTCTTTGGTATTAATGGGTACCAGCCCGGGAGCCAAAGCGGTGACCTGATGGCCCCATTTTTTTAGGATCTGAAAAAAATTACCATCTGAACCGGTGGACGGATAACTCTTGCCACCAGTTGCCAGGATCACGGCATCGAAATTCCTCGTTTCTCCGTTATCCAGAACAATTCCTTTGACAGCACTATCTTCAACGTAAAGATCGGTTATTTTCGTGTTTAAACGAACCTGGCAGTGCTTGTGTTTTAATGCCGTTTTAAAAGCGTTGATCACATCGCTGGATTTATCCGAAACCGGAAAAACCCGATCTCCCCGCTCTGTTTTCAATGGCACCCCATTTTTTTCTATAAAGGCCATAAAATCGACATTTGTGTAGGAATATAAGGCGCTGTACATAAAGCTGTGATTATGGACAATGCTGTCAAAATAGTCACCAATATCGACGGCATTGGTCAGGTTACAGCGTCCCTTTCCGGTGATATACAGTTTTTTTCCCAGCTTTTCGTTGCCTTCGTACAAATCAACCTGATGTCCCTTTTCTCCAGCCGCCACCGCCGCCATCATGCCGCCAGGGCCGCCTCCAATTACTGCAATTCTACTCATTGATTATTCTTTGTCCTTTCGCGAACTATTTTCCAATTCATCGCCGGTATAAATATAGTGTTCTCGCCATATTTCTTCAAGCTCATTAAAGGTTTCTTTGGTTTTACCAATATTTCTCAGACCCACCGAAATCACCAGGGCATTGATCAACGAAAGTGGTGCCACCAGCGAATCCACAAATGAATAAACATTGCTTTTGGCAATCAGCCGATGTTGGGTAAAGACATTGATGGGGGCATTTTCATTGTCCGAAATCGTAATAATTTTTACCCCTTTGTTTTTTAAAAACTCAACCGCTTCATAGGTTTTTTGGGCATAGCGGGGAAAACTGATGGCGATGACCACATCTTCTTCATTAACCCGGATTAAATGCTCATAGATATCGGACACCCCATAATTAACGACCCTGACATTGTCCAGAATCAGGTTGAGATAATAACCGAGATGCTCAGTTAACAAGGTGGTGGTGCGAAAGCCGATGATAATCACTTTTCGGGCATCTAAGATCAAATCAATACAGGACTTGAAAATCTCATAGTCAAATTCCTCAAAGGTGGCATTGATATTTGACAGATCTGATTTCAAAACATTATGCACTGTTTCCTGCATGGCCTTTTCTTTTTGTTCATTTCGCAGGGTCATATCGATCCGCTCGATGGTTGTCAACTTACTGTTGATTTCATTTTTTATCGCCCGCCGGAATTCCGGGTAACCTTCATATCCCAAGGTCACCGAAAAGCGAACCACGGTTGCTTCACTGACGCCGACACTTTTGGCCACAGATACCGCCGACATTTCAGCCGCATTTTCATAATGACTGAGCATAAAATCAGCAATTAATTTATGAGATTTACTGAGTTTTGGATAGCGCTTCTTAATTGCTGAAAAAATATCGCGGCATTCTTTTACACTTGAAACATCTTTCATAGCTACCTCGTTCTCTGAATCATCACTAATGTCGGGGGTGATTTTCGATTCAAGGTCTGAAAATGATGAGCCACAAAAGGTGCTTCCAGGGTTTCGCACCATCTAATCACCGCCTGGGCTTCTTCAAATCCCCCTGGATGTCCCGGATAGAGGCATATGGTTATCAATCCACCGCAAGCCAATAAGGACAATGCCTCATTTAAGGCAACCATGGTTGTTTCAAGTTCAGTGGTGATCGTTTGATCACCGCCGGGAAAATAGCCAAGGTTAAACATAATCGCTTTGACAGCTCGTTCCCCAACCGTCGCCGCCTTTAAAGCCGGCACCATCATATCGTGACTTTGATGAATCAGAGTGACCTGGTCGACATACCCGCTTTTTTCCAGGTTATCTTTAGTTTGCTGCAAAGCCGCCGTCTGGATATCGAAGGCAAAAACCCGACCAGTTTCGCCCACACATTGGCAGAGAAAGACGGTATCCTGGCCTGTTCCGGCGGTGGCGTCGACCGCAATATCACCGGGGGCAATAACCGCTCGCAAAAAATCCCAGGCCAGATCGGTAACCCGCAGTGGTCTATTTTTCACTGCAGCCTGCACAAGGCTTGAAGAATTCTCCAACAAAAGCCCGATGGATCAACACTTCCCCTTCTTCATTAAAATCATGGCCTTTAAAATAGGCTGCAAATTCGCCAGTTGCTCCCTTAACAGATAGGGTAGTACACCCTTCTTCAGCCATTTTATAAAGCAGGGTTCGGATAATACCATCAAATACCGCCATCGCCTGATCACCCTGGTAGGTCATGATCATTTCGTAAATATCAACCTGTTCTTCCCCATAGAAAAAACGAACCGCTCCCAGTATTTCAGACTTGGCTGTATCCTCGGCGATAATATATAAATCCCGTTCTTTTTCTTTTTCTGGAAATAAAGCCTGAATTTGGCTGAATGCTCTTGGAAATCCTATTTTTATCATCAGTTTTCTCCTTTTAAATATGTTATTTCGTCATTGTTTAAATATCGCCACTGTCCGGGTTTCAAGTTACCCAAGGTCAGGTCGCCGACAGCCACCCGTTTTAAATGAATAATCGGGTGACCCATGGCGGCGCACATTTTCCGGATCTGTCTTTTTTTTCCTTCGTGAATCTGCACTTCCAGCAGACTGGTGTCCTGATACTTTTTTAAAATTTTAATAGTTGCCGGAGCGGTCCGATAATCCTCGATCGCCATGCCATGGCGGAAGGATTCCAAACTACTTTGGTCCGGACAACCTTTGACCAGACCAACATAGGTTTTGACAAATTCATGACTGGGGTGGGTCAGATGGAAGGTCAGGTCGCCGTCATTTGTCAGTAATAGCAGCCCCTCGGTATCCATATCCAACCGTCCGACAGTATAAAGCCGGTCTTGTATTGGCACCAGATCCAGCACCCGCTGGCGGCCATGGGTATCCTCTGAAGTCGATAAGACCCCTTGGGGTTTATTGATCATAATATAAATTTTTGCCGCAGTCGCCAGTTTTTTTCCCGCAACGATAATTTCGTCCTTTTCCGGATCAACCGGGAAACCCGGTTCCCGGATCGTGACGCCATTGATCTGCACCAGTCCTTTTTGGATCAGTTCTTCAGATTTTCGCCGCGAAGCGACCCCGCATTGCGCCATAAATTTTTGAATTCTCACTGAGCTGCCTCCAGAATCCGGCTATCTCCCATGGTTTTTTCCAGCATGACCGTCAGCAACGCTTCACTGGAATCTTCTTTGTTTGGTGGTTCATGCTTGAGTAACGCTAAATCAAAACTTTCCTGTTTACCCTGGGAAAAAACCTCAAATTCGGGCATTTCTTTTAAATTTGTGAAGCCCATCGTTTTTAGAAATGCATTGGTTGTTTTATAAAGAATCGGTCGACCCGGTGCTTCCAGCCGACCACCATCACAGATCAGTCCCCGATCCAGCAAACGCTGGATGGCAGAGCTGGAACTGACCCCGCGCAGTTCATCAACGGCCAGCCGGGTAACCGGCTGACGATAAGCAATGATCGCCAGGGTTTCCAGGGCAGCCCGGGATAAACCGGTTTTTTCCTGCTGACGGGTAATTTCTTTGATGTACCCATAGTATTCCGGTTTTGTGGAAAGCTGGTAGGTGTCCTTGGTCTGAACCAGACGAATGCCTCTTGCTTTAGATTGATAATCCTGTTTAAGTATTTCCATGGCAAACTGCACTTCCGATGCCGGTTTATCCAGACATCGGCATAGTTCCGTCATCGAAACGCCATCGCCGGCACCAAAAAGAATGCCTTCGATGATCCCTGCCAGTTCATCACTGTTCATTATTTTTCACCTCTCTGTGTATCTGAAAATCAATAAATACCCGGTTTTGAAGCAACCGCAAACCGCTGATTTTAACCATTTCAAGCAGTGCCAACAAGGTTACCACCACCTCTTCCCGGGAAATATCCGGGTGCAGCAGCTCTGAAAAGCTGACTCCCGTATCCCCAGCCTGAATCAGGATATCGGTTATTTCGGCAATTTTTTCTTCAATACTGAATAATTCCCGGATAATTTTCTGCGGCGGGGCGATCGCCTCCAACTCCTCTTCTTTCTGAAACAACAGCCGTTTAAAGCATTGTTCAAGGGAGTAGGGATCAATGACCAGCGGAACCGCTTCGGTATTTTGGGGAATATACTCAGGATCCCGATAAACAGCACAAAGTTCGACCTGTTCCCGCGAAGCAAAATAACGGCTGATCTCTTTAAAGATCTTATATTCCACCAATTGACGAACCAGTCTGGCCTGAAGATCTTCGGTGTCTTCCTGTTCATCTTCGCTTTTAGGCAACAGTGCCTTGGCCTTTATTTCCAGCAGTCTGGCAGCCATAACAATAAACTCACTGGTGACATCCATATCCATGTCCTGCCAGGTGCGAATCTGCAATAAATATTGATTGGTGATGGTGGCAATAGGAATATCGCAAATATCGATCTTGTTTTTCTGGATCAGATTGATTAACAGATCCAGAGGACCCTCAAAAGTTTCCAAACTAACTGCATATGCCATCATCAGGACCAGATTAAATTGAAAATTGGTATCAGGATTGCAAAAAACAGGCTCGATATCCCATTAATAACAGGGTTGATAATCATTCCCAGCAATCCCGTAAAAGCCAAAACAAAAATCGCAATCATCCCGTAACGTTGATATTTATAGTAAGTCATCAGTGCTTTGGGCGGTAAAAATAAGACCAGAATTTGAGATCCGTCCAAAGGCGGAATGGGAATAATATTAAAGACCGCAAACATGATATTGTAAATATAAATATACTGCAGCACCAGCATCAGCACTTCATTGTTAAGAGGCACCACCGCCAGATAAGCTGCCATTCCAAAAAACGCCAGTAGCAGATTAGTCAACACCCCTGACAGAGATACCACAATCATGCCTTTTTTTCGATCTTTAAAATTGCCGGGATTGACTGGCACCGGTTTGGCCCAGCCAAAGCGAAATAGCAACATTGAAATAAAACCCAATGGATCGATGTGTTTGAGGGGGTTTAAGGTTAACCGCCCGGCATTTTTAGGGGTTGGATCACCCATTGAATCGGCAGCATAACCATGCGCCATTTCATGAAAACTGATTGCAATCAATATTCCCGGCAAACTCAGTATTAAATTATAAAAATAGTCTGGTGTAAAATTAAACATTTTCCTTACCTCATTATTCGACGTTGTCGATCTGACTTATCTATCTGTGAATTCAGTGAATCTCCGACTGACGCAAACCTGATGTTCGACCCTGATTTTCTTTGCAAAGCTTATCTAATCCACTTTAAAGCGCTGCACATAACACAAAATAGATGATTTATTCTAATGCTCTGCATCGAAATAAACCATCTATCC
>RRZT010858815.1_pt1 | contig 22730 bp, 20 predicted proteins | sample 2165551 | NCBI WGS metagenome assembly RRZT01 (sample SAMN10456910, study PRJNA506462) | wastewater metagenome | biome: wastewater; feature: sludge; material: wastewater sludge; isolation source: wastewater sludge with Escherichia coli K12::gfp cells carrying plasmid... | place: USA: Moscow, Idaho... | reverse complement strand
TTTCGCTATCGCATTTTCAACGCCGACGGCGGCGAGGTCGAGCAGTGCGGCAACGGCGCACGCTGTTTTGCGCGTTTCGTCGTCGAGCAAGGGCTCACCGATAAGCGCGAAATCCGGGTCGAGACGCAGCGCGGGACGATCGTTCCGCGCCTCGAGGACGACGGACGGGTGTGTGTCGATATGGGCGTTCCCGAGTTCGCGCCCGAGAGGATTCCTTTCCGCGGCGACGCCGGACGCATCGTGCAGACGCTCGACGTCGACGGCGAGGCGGTCGAGATTACCGCCGTCTCGATGGGCAACCCGCATGCGGTCCAGGTCGTTGCCGACCTCGATGCTGCGCCGGTGCTGGCGCAAGGCGCGAAGATCGAGGCGCATTCCGCCTTTCCGCAGCGCGTCAATGCTGGTTTTATGCAGATCGTGGGGCGTGACCGGATTCGCCTGCGCGTTTTCGAGCGCGGCGTCGGCGAAACCCTGGCCTGCGGCACCGGCGCTTGCGCGGCCGTGGTCGCCGGCATTGCACGCGGACTTTTGGATTCGCCGGTGCGCGTCGAGACGCGCGGCGGCGAACTCGACATCGCCTGGTCCGGACCCGGTACGCCGGTGTTCATGCGCGGGCCGGCGGTCACCGTTTTTTCGGGAGAAATCGAACTATGAAATCCGAGGACGTTGCGCTGTATCTGCAGTCGAATCCCCAGTTTTTCGAAGAGCACGCCGAACTCATTTCGCGCATGGTCATCCCGCACCCGCACGGCGGGCGGACGATCTCGATCACCGAACGGCAGATGCTCAGCCTGCGCGAAAAGAACCGGCAGCTCGAAGGCAAGATGGGTGAGCTTTTGCAGTTCGGCGAAGAAAACGACGCGATCGGCGAGAAGATGCACCGCCTGTGCGTTGGATTGGCCGCAGCGGCTTCGTTCCAGGCTGTCCTGCATACGCTGAATTTCCACCTGCGCGACGATTTCTCGATCCCGCACGTGGCCTTGCGCTTGTGGGAGTGCCCCGAAGGGCGCGAGGAGCTGCCCGAGTTCGCCGAGGTCAGCGCCGAACTGCTCGGCTTTGCCGAGACGTTGACCGAGCCGTATTGTGGCTCGACCTCGGGGTTCGAGACCTCCTCGTGGTTCGGCGACGCGGCGCGCCACGTGCGTTCGCAGGCGCTGATCGCCTTGCGTCGGGGCGGCGGCACCATGGGCCTGTTGGCGATCGGCAGCGAGGACGTGCAACGCTTCTACGCCGGTATGGGCACCTTGTACCTCGAGCGCCTGGGCGAGCTGGCTTCGGCGGCGCTGGCCCGCGTTCTGCGCTGAAAGGCGCGATTTCCGCGATGACCGACGCCGAGCTTGTCACCGCCTATCTGGCGGAGCTGGCTGAGCAGCGTCGGGTTTCCCCGCACACTCTGGCGGCGTACCGCCGCGACCTGGCGACCCTGGCCGAGGTGTCTGCCGAAACGGCCCCTGGCATGGGGTATTCGGCCCTCGAAAGCCATCACTTCCGGCGCTTCGTCGGTCGCCTGCATGCCCAGGGCTTGAGCGGCCGTTCGCTGGCCCGGCTGCTCTCCGCCTGGCGCGGTTTTTTCCGCTGGCTGGGCCGACGCGGCATCCTGCGCGGTAATCCGCTCGACGGCCTGCGTCCGCCGAAAACGCCCAAGGCCTTGCCGCGCGCGCTGTCGCCGGACGAGGCGGCGCGCCTGCTCGAGACGAAACCTGGTGGCGAGAACGAAGCGGCGCAAGCGCTGCGCGACCAAGCGATGTTCGAACTCTTCTATTCCTCGGGTTTGCGTCTGGCGGAGCTGGTGGCGCTCGACCTCGACGCGCTCGAGGATGCGCTCGCGGGCGAGATCCGCGTTCTTGGCAAACGCGCCAAAGAACGCCTCATCCCGGTCGGCCGTCAGGCCCGCGCGGCGCTTGCCGCCTGGGCTGAGCGCCGCGCTGAGCTGGCCGCCGAGGGAGAGTCGGCGCTCTTCGTCGGCCAGCGCGGACGGCGCATCCATCCGCGCGTCGTCGAAGCCCGGCTGGCGCAGCGCGCGCAGGCCCAGGGCTTGCCGACCCACGTGCATCCGCACATGTTGCGGCACTCGTTCGCCTCCCACGTCCTGCAGTCGTCGGGGGACCTGCGCGCCGTGCAGGAGATGCTCGGCCATGCCAGCATCGCCTCGACGCAGGTCTATACCCACCTCGATTTCCAGCACCTGGCCAAGGCCTACGACGCTGCCCACCCCCGCGCCAAGCGGCGCAAAAGCGAAACCGGCAGCGAGCACCCAACCAAGTAAGACGTGTGGCCGGAAGGCTGGGCGTAAGGCAGGACGCGCCCCGCAGCCCGGCTGGAGGCGAGTGTTTACGCGCCCTCTGGTGGTATGGGCGGCACGGGGCGAGGCGGCGGCAGGGCTTCGCCCTCGGGGATAAAGCGCAAGGCCAGACCGTTGTTGCAATAACGCTGTCCGCTCGGCGCCGGGCCGTCGTCGAACACGTGCCCCTGATGGCCGCCGCAGTGCGCGCAGTGGTATTCGACGCGCGCCTGGGCGAGCCGGTGGTCGGGCTTGGTGGCGACGGCGCCGGGCAAGGCTTGCCAGAAGCTCGGCCAGCCGGTGCCGCTGTCGTATTTGCGGGTGCTGGCAAACAGCGGGGTGTTGCAGGCGGCGCAGACGTAAGTCCCGGCGCGTTTCTCGCGATTGAGGGGGCTGCTGCCCGGCGCTTCCGTGCCTTCTTCAAAGAGCACCCGGCAGGCGCCGGGCGAGAGCGCGTTCGGCGGTTCGGGGACGCACGTCGGGCTGGCCGCGCGATGCAGGTTGCGGAGGTGGTCGATGAGGACGCGGTGGGCGAGGGGCATGGGCTTCTCCTTGGTCGATTGTGTTTGGGCCGCGCACTGGCCGTTTGGTTCGGGGCGGTTGCTGCCCGGCAGGGGGCGTGGTTTAATCGCCCGGCTTTAAATCCAGCCCTCAGATTCCTCACTGCTTTGAATCCTGTGCCTCCGAAAGACTTGCCCCGCGCGCTTGGCGACGATCTGGCAAGCGAGCTCATTCGCCGCACCGGCGCCCGTGCCACACCGGCGCGCGTGCGTGTCCTGCAATTGTTGCGCGCGGCCCCCGCACCGCTGACCCATCACGAGATCGAGCAGACCCTTGGCGCTCCGGCGATCGACCGGGTGACGCTCTACCGCGTCCTCGACTGGCTGGCCGCGAGCGGGCTGGCGCACAAGAATTCGGATGCCGCGCGGGTCTTCCGTTTTTCCGCGGCGAGCGTTGGCGAGCACGCAACGCATGTGCATTTCCGCTGCGAGATCTGCGGTGGAGTTTTCTGCCTCGATGCACCGGCGCCGCTGCCGCCGCAATTGCCGCCGGGCTTCGTCCTGGCGCGCATGGATTTTGATTTGCGCGGCCGTTGCGCCGTCTGCGCGGAGCGCGACCATGACCGTTAAAACGCCTATTCCGGCGACGATCCTCACCGGCTTTCTCGGCAGCGGCAAAACCACGCTGCTCAACCGCATCCTGAGCGAAGCGCACGGCGAGAAAATCGCCGTCATCGAGAACGAGTTCGGCGAGGTCGGCATCGACAACGAACTCCTGCTCGTCGGCGAAGAACAGATCGTCGAGATGAACAACGGCTGCATCTGCTGCACGGTGCGCGGCGACCTGGTGCGCATCCTCGGCGAACTGGCCGCGCGCCGCGCCGCGGGAGAACTCGATTTCGAGCGCGTGGTGATCGAAACGACCGGACTGGCCGACCCCGGCCCGGTGGCGCAGACCTTCTTTCTCGATGAAGCGGTGGCCCGCAACTACGTGCTCGACGCCGTGCTGGTCACCGTCGATGCCGTGCATGCCATGCGCCAGCTCGACGCCCATGCGCAGGCTCAGGCGCAGGTCGGCTTTGCCGACCGGCTGCTGCTGACCAAGACCGACCTCGTCGCCGAGGACGAGGCGCGCACGCTTGCCGCCCGACTGGCGGCGATCAACCCGCGCGCCGCGCAACGCGAGGCCCGTTTCGGCAGCGTCCCGATCGCCGAACTGCTCGACCTGCGCGGCTTCAACCTCGACGCCGTCCTCGAAGTGGCGCCCGCCTTTCTGGCCGGAGGGCACACGCATCACCACCGCGACCGCGTCTCTTCCTACGTCTTCCGCGCCGAACAGCCTTTTGATGGCGAACGCTTGCAGGACTTCCTGGCTGCGCTGATCCGGGTCTATGGTCCGGACCTGATGCGCTACAAAGGCGTGCTCTCGGTGGCAGGGGTGCCGGCGCGGGTCATCTTGCAGGGCGTGCACGAATTGCTCGGCAGCTCGAGCGGTGCCGCGTGGGGCGCGGACGAGGCGCGCAGCAGCACTTTAGTGTTCATCGGCCGTGATTTGCCGCACGAAATCATCGAGCAGGGTTTGCGTCAGAGTCTGCAGCGTTAGGTGACGATTATTTTCTACCGGGCGACCGGGGGCAGGGAATCGCCGCCTGATTTGAGGTTGTCGCTGGTGTCGGAGTGCCGGTACAGAAAGCTCTTGCGGCCCGGCTGCAGGGGGCTATGGAATTGCCTTGCTGTCAGGCATGTGTTAAAAGCCATACAGGGCGCGTTCTCTTTTCGCGCGCTGGATTCTTCCGTTCATGGTCTTTTCATTCTTCAAAAAACCTGAAGTAATCGTTGCCAAGCCGGCGGCCAAGCCGGGGGGAGCAGCACGTCCGCTCAACGGCAGCGAGCCGGTAGAAGACGTCGGCATGGCGAGTGAGCCAGCCAAAGACCTCGAGTCCTCGCAGTCCGGCCTGAGCGACTTCGTGTTCAGCGAAAGCGCGCCGCAGTTTCATCTTGAGCCGGAGATTGATCCGGTCGATGCTGACGCCCAGGAAGCCGCGATCCTCTTTGCCAACGCTCAGGACAGCGCCGCGCGCACCGTTCTCGAAAACGCCGTGCGCCATCATGCCGGCGCGTCGAGCGAACGGCTGTGGCGGATGCTCTTCGACCTCTACCACCTGCTCGGCGATCAGGTCGCCTTCGAGGCCTTGAGCGTCGATTACGCGCGCGCTTTCGAAAAATCACCCCCCGCCTGGCGTTCCGCTCCGTCGGCCCCGAAGCCGGCTGCGCCGAGTGCCGGCAGCACCCTGTTCAAGGGTGAGCTGTGCGGCGACAACCTCGCCGGCTTTGCCGAGCTCGAACGTGCCGCGGCGGGCAAGCGCCAGTTGCGCCTCGACCTTTCGCGTGTGCGGCGCTTTGATGCCGCCGGCTGCGGGCAACTGCTCGCGGCGCTACAACGCTTGCGCAAGGGCGGATGCAGCATCGAGTTGCTGGGCCGGGATGCGCTGGGCGCGCTGCTGGCCGGCAGCGTCGTGCCCGGGCGGGCCGAAGATCAGGAATGCTGGCTGCTTCAGTTGGAGCTCTTCCAGCAACGAGGCGAGAGCGAGGCTTTCGAAAACCTGGCGATCGACTATGCGGTGACCTTCGAGGTTTCGCCGCCGTCCTGGGAGGCGGCCCGGGTTGCCTCCCCCGAAGTTGCCAAGGCGGTGGTTGCGGAGCGCGACAACACTGGGCCCGAGGCCTATGTGCTTGAAGGCGAATACAAGGGCGTCCGCTTCGCCGACCTGGGCGCTTACGCCGAGACGCACGACCCGGTGCTGATCGATTGCGTGGGCTTAAAGCGCATCGATTTTGTCAGTGCCGGCGCTTTGCTCAATGTCCTCACCGGCGTGCGCAGCAAAGGGCGGCAGATTGTCTTTCACCAACCGCACCATCTGGCGGCGGAACTTTTTGGCGTGGTCGGCCTGCACGCCGTGGCGAGCATCGTTTTCGCCCAGCGCTGAGTGCCGCTGGCCTGCCTCGCGGGCCAGGGTGCAGGCGTGACGCAGGCCGACTCAACCCGCAGGAGCATGCATGGAGCAATATCACGGCACGACCATCCTTTCGGTGCGACGCGGAAAACGCGTGGCGATGGGCGGCGACGGGCAGGTCACGCTCGGTAACATCGTCGTCAAAGCCAGCGCGCGCAAGGTTCGGCGCATCCACCACGGGCGCATTCTGGCGGGGTTCGCGGGCGGTACTGCCGACGCCTTTACCCTGTTCGAGCGTTTCGAGGCCAAACTCGACAAGCATCAGGGCCACTTGTTGCGCTCAGCGGTCGAGTTGGCCAAGGATTGGCGTAGCGACCGCGCCCTGCGTCGGCTCGAGGCCATGCTTTCGGTCGCCGATGCCGAGAATTCGCTGATCATCACCGGCAATGGCGACGTGCTCGAACCCGAGTACGGGGTCGTGGCGATCGGTTCGGGCGGCGCCTACGCGCTGTCGGCGGCGCGGGCCCTGGTCGAGAACACCGAACTCGACCCCGAGCCCATCGTGCGCAAGTCGCTGGCCATCGCCGGCGACCTCTGCGTCTATACCAACCACAATTTCACGCTCGAAACGCTCGACTGAGCAGGCGGTTGCCTGCCGTCGGCTCGCCGGGCGCATCCGTTTGAATGCGCCTGAGGCGCTGTTTCGCGCCTGGGCCTCAGATGCCGAGGGCGCTGCGAAAACCCTGGTAGCGCGCCTCGATTTCCCCGAAGCGCCGGCTCAAGGCGGGCCAGGAGAGGCCCAGCTTGGCACAGGCCAGGTCGGAGAGGTCGGGGACGCGGTTGTTCTCGAGTTCGCCGAGGTCGAGCGCGTGGCTGAGCACCTCGCTGGCATGTATCAGGTAACCGATGTCCGAGCCGACTTCATCCGGGGCGTGGTGGGCGCTGATGCCGGTGCAGATTTCCCGCGGCAGGCGCCAGACGAGCGCCAGGGCTTCTCCGGCCGAGGTGTGGTCGTAGCCGAAGATTTCGCGTTCGCAGTCGACGAGCGGCACGTCGTCGCGCTGGTGACGCTCCAGCACTTGGGTGTAGTGCGTGGGGCAGACGACATACATCAGAATCTGGCCGATGTCGTGCAATAGCCCGCAGGTGAAGGCCAACTCGGGGTCGATGCGGCCGTTCTGCTCGGCCAGGGCGCGGGCACAGGTGGCAACCCCGATCGAATGCTGCCAGAGCAGGTAGGAGTCGAAGGCCTTGCCGCGCACTTCGTAGCGGTAAGCCAGGGCCGAGGCGAGGATGATGCTGACGACCCGGTCGGCCCCGAGGACCATGAACGCCTGCTTGGCGGAAAAAATGCGCGTCGATAGCCCCGAAGCTGCCGAGTTGGCAGCGGCCAGAAGGCGGCCGACGATGGCTGGGTCGGAATTGATGTGGTGCGCCAGGGTGTCGATGTCGGCGCGGTCGTCGTTAAGCGTGCGCATCAGGTAGGCGACGACCTCGGGCAGCGACGGGATGGTCGATGCGTGACGGGTCAGTTCGACGAGGGTGGGTGGGTTCATTGCAGGCTTTCCCGGCGATAGTCGAGGACGGCGGCATGCAGCGAAGCGCGGCTGTTTGAGCCGGGCGCGCGGAAAATGGCCGCAGCGCGCGCCTCGGCGAGGCGGATTTCTTCGGCAATGGTTTCCGGCGAGCGGTTGTCGACGACAAGGACGGCGATGACCTCAATGCCGCGCCGGATCAGGCGTTCGAGCATCGCTCCGTCGAGCGTCGTGCCGGCGGCGAGCAGCATATGCCCATCTTTGTCGTGGATCGCCTGAGCAAGCGTCATTCCCGGAGCGGCGCGGCCGGGCGCGAAATAGAGCGTTCTGGTTTTCACCGACGAACTCCTGCAGGACGAGAGAGCCCGACCGAGTTTGCCACACGGCGTGGGCAATGAGAATATAGTGCGTTTGCCATCCTCTTGCTGCCCTTCATTGTTTATGACCCAAATGACTCCGCAGGAAATCGTCCACGAACTCGACAAACACATCGTCGGGCAGGCCAAGGCCAAGAAGGCCGTGGCCATCGCGCTGCGCAACCGCTGGCGTCGCGCCCAGGTTGCCGAACCGCTCCGGCAGGAGATCACGCCTAAGAACATCCTGATGATTGGCCCCACCGGCGTGGGCAAGACCGAGATTGCGCGCCGGCTGGCGCGGCTCGCCAACGCTCCGTTCATCAAGGTCGAGGCGACCAAGTTCACCGAGGTCGGCTACGTCGGGCGCGACGTCGAGACCATCATCCGCGATCTGGCCGAGATTGCCATCAAGAACGGACGCGAGCAGGCCATGAAGGCGGTGCGCGCCCGGGCCGAGGATGCGGCTGAGGAGCGCATCCTCGACGTGCTGCTGCCGCCGGCGCGGGGTAATTTCTTCCCTGACGGGCAGTCGTCCGAGGACAACGGGACGCGGCAGAAATTCAGGAAGCGGTTGCGCGAGGGCGAACTCGATGACAAGGAGATCGAACTCGAACTCGCCGGGCCGTCGATGCAAGCCGAGATTTTCGCGCCGCCGGGAATGGAAGACCTGACCAACCAGATCCAGGGCATGTTCCAGAACCTGGGCGGCGCGCGCAAGAAACCGCGCAAGCTGCGCATCGCCGAGGCGCGGCGCCTGCTGGTCGACGAGGAGGCCAGCAAACTCGTCAATGACGATGAGGTGAAGCTTGAAGCGGTGCGTAATGTCGAGCAGAACGGCATCGTGTTTCTTGACGAGATCGACAAGATCACTTCGCGCAGCGACCTGCAGGGGGCCGACGTCTCGCGCCAGGGCGTGCAGCGCGACCTGCTGCCGCTGGTCGAGGGCACCACGGTGTCGACCAAATACGGGATGATCCGTACCGATCATGTGCTCTTCATTGCCAGCGGCGCCTTCCACCTCGCCAAGCCGTCCGACCTCATTCCCGAGCTGCAAGGGCGCTTCCCGATCCGGGTCGAGCTCGAATCGTTGTCAGTGGCGGACTTCCAGCGCATCCTGACCCAGACCGATGCCTGCCTGACGATGCAGTACCGCGCCCTGCTGGCGACCGAAGAGGTGACGCTGGAGTTCACCGACGACGGTATCGAACGCCTGGCCGAAGTCGCCTGGTCGGTGAACGAGCGCACCGAGAACATCGGTGCGCGCAGGCTCTACACCGTTATGGAACGTTTGCTCGAAGAGATCGCTTTCGCGGCCGGCAACAGCACCGGCGCACAGACGCTGCGCATCGACGCGGCCTATGTCGATGCGCGCTTGGGCGAATTGTCCGGCAACGAAGATTTGTCGCGCTACGTGCTGTGATTTTTTTACCGCGCCCGCCGGGGAGGCGGGCGCGGTGCCAGGCTCATTTCACGAGCAGGACCGGCACTTTGGCGAGGTGGATGACCTTGGTCGTTGTCGAGCCCATCAGCAGCCCTTGCAGCGCGCCGCGGCCGTGTGTGCCCATGACGATCTGATCGTTGTGCAGCTCGGTCGCGAGTGCGACGATCTCCTCGGCCGCGTCGCCGATCAATTCATGGCAGGTGTATGGCACCCCGGCGCGGTCGAGCATTTCGCGTGCGCTCTTGGTGTCGCGTTCGCTGAGCGAACGATAGTACTCGTGCAACTGTTCCTTGCTCGCCCAGCGGATGTCCTCGACGGTAAAGGGCAGTTGCACGTTAACGAGATGGATGGCCAGCTCTTCCGGGCGGCTGTAGCGGGCCCGCTTGGCCAGGATGAGTTCGACGGCGCGCAGGGCGCAAGGGGAGCCGTCGACGGGCAGCAGAACGCTTTTCATCGCGAACCTCCTAGGGTGAAGAAGGGACAGCTCGTGCGGCCCGTCCGTACGGCTACGGGCCGGTTCCGGAACGGGGGACGTTGCCGGTAGTTTCAGTATAGTCAGTTGCCCGGGGGGCGAAGCGCGTTGGCGGGCGGCTTATTTGACCAGCAGCAGGGGAATCCGGGTGAGGTGGATGACCTTGGCCGTGACCGAACCCAGCATGAACTCCGTGAGTGCCGTGTGGCCGTGCGTGCCCATGACGATCTGGTCGCAGCCCAGCTGCGTGGACAGCGCCACGATCTCGTCAGCCACGCTGCCGACCCGCGGGTGGTAGGTGTACGGGGCGCAGGCGGCGTCGAGTCGGGCGCGGGCGTCTGCGCTCAGCCGATCGCTTTCGCTACGGTGATAATCGGCGACCTGCTGCGGGCTGACGAAGCGGGTGACCGCGTGCGGCAGCGGCGGCTGGACATTGACGAGGTGGATGGCCAGTTCGTCGGGGTGGCGGTAGCGGGCGCGCTTGGCGAGGACGAGGTCGACAGCCCTCAGGGCGCAGGCCGAGCCGTCGACCGGGATCAGTACCGATTGCATGTTTTCCTCCGCGAAGCGGGCAGTGAGGCTCAGGCGAGGCTCAGGCCGCCGACTGTCGGCGCGCGGCCATCAGTTTGCCGACGACGACGATGAACGCCGCGCAGCCGATCGGTACGATCTGGTGCAGGGCGTAGAAGTGCGAATCGATCCAGCCGACCACCGCCAGATCGTTCACCGCCATTTCGCCACCGACGTAGCCGAGCAGTGCGGCGCCGAGGGTGACGATGATCGGGAAGCGTTCCATCAGGCGCAGCAGCAGGTTGGCGCCGAAGATGACGAGCGGGATCGAAATCCCAAGGCCGAGCACCAGGAGGAGGGTGTTGCCCTTGGCTGCGGCGGCGACGCCGAGCACGTTGTCCAGGCTCATCACCAGGTCGGCGATCAGGATGGTGCGGATGGCCGTGGCGACGGTGCCGCCCGATTCGACCGGGCCGTCCTCTTCGTCGGAGTCGAGCAGCTGGATGCCAATCCAGATGAGGAACAGCGAACCGATCAGCTTGAGGTAGGGCATTTCCAGCAGGGCAACGGCGGTGAAGGTGAGCACGATGCGCATCACGATGGCGGCGCCCGATCCCCAGGCGATGGCCCGGCGTTGCTGTTCGGGGGGCAATGCGCGCGAAGCAAGGGCGATGACCACCGCGTTGTCGCCGGAGAGGACGATGTTGATGCCGATGATTTGCAGGAGCGGAATGAACAGGGTTTGCAGCGAGGAAAGGTCCATGACTAAGGCCTGAGCATCGGTTTCGGGATCTGGAATGGCAGCATTTTAGCGCAGCCGGGGGCGGGCGCGTGGGGCGTGTGCGGAGCGGCTTTGCGCGGCTTCATGGGGCGAGCAGCGCCTGCAGGTCTGCCGCGACGGCGTCCGGGCGATCATGGTGGAGGTTGTGGCCGCAGTTATCGAGGCGTGCCGTACGCAGCTCGGAAAAGCAGGCGTGCCGGGCGGCGAGCGCGGCTGCGTCGAGGTGCCCGGGGGCGGGAAGCTTCGAGTCGGCGCCGAGCAGCGAGAGCGTCGGGGCGCGTACTCGGCGCCAGCAGGCCATGGCTTCGTCCAAGGGAAACAGGGTCGCGGCCGGCCAGCGGTGGCGCGGGTCGGCGCTGACGCTCAGGCGGCCGTCGGCGTCGCGCGTCAGCGCGTGCCGGGCGATGAATTCCGCCCGTTCGGAGGTCAGGCGCGGATTGTCGCGCTGCAGGCGTGCGGCGAACGCTTCCGGGCTGGCGTAGCTGCGAAAGCGTGGGAAAGGCTTGTCTTCGCCGCGCACGGCATCGAGCCACCCCGCGCAGCGCTCGGGCGCGCGCTCTGGCGCTTCGGACCAAAGCACCAAGCCTTCGAGTAGCGCGAGGTGGGCGACCCGTTCCGGGCGGATGCCGGCGTACAAGCTGGCGACGATGCCGCCCAGGCTGTGGCCGACGAGCGTGGCCGGCCGGTTCGGACTGAGCGCCTCGAGCAGGGCGTCGAGGTCGGCCAGGTAGTCCGGGAACCAGTAAGGGCCGTCGTTGTGCGCGCTGCGCCCGAAGCCACGCCAATCCGGCGCGAGGATGCGCCAGTCGTGCGGCAACGCGTCGACGACGAACTGGAATGAGGCGCCCAGATCCCCCCAGCCGTGCAGGCAGAAAAGCGTCGCGGCGGGGTCGGGCTGCTCCGCGCCCCAGGCATAAAGGTGCAGGTGGCGGCCGCGGAGGGTGATGCAGCGGGTGGTGTAGGGGCGGAAGGAAGGCATGTTCAGGCGGCGCGCGGGGCGGGAAGCACCTGCGCCTCGCGGATCGGCAGGTTGACGAGGGCGGCCAGCGCGGCGAGGGTGATGTCGGCGTACCACATCCAAGTGTAGTCGCCGAAGCGGGTGATCGACAGGCCGCCCAGCCAGGCGCCGAGGAAGCCGCCGATCTGGTGCGAGAGCAGGGTCAGGCCGAAGAGGGTGCCGAGGTAGCGCACGCCGAAGAGCTTGCCGACGATCGCGGCGGTGGGCGGGACGGTGGCCAGCCAGGTGAAGCCGAGGCCGGCGGCGAAGAGGTAAAACGTCAGGTCGGTGCGCGGGGCCGCGAGGTAGAGCGCGATCATCGCCGCGCGCGATCCGTACAACCAGAACAGCACATGCTTGCTGCGGTAGCGGGCGACGCAGGCGCCGGCATAGAGGCTGCCGGCGATGTTGAACAGGCCGATGATCGCCAGCGACCAGCTGGCGACGGTCGGCGGCAGGCCGCACAGATTGACTTCGCCCGGCAGGTGCGTGACCAGGAAGGCGATGTGGAAGCCGCAGGTGAAGAAGCCGGCGTGCAGCAGGCGATAGCTGGGGTCGGCGAGCGCCTGCCGGACGCTGGGCCACAGGCCCGGTCCGCTGGGCGCGCTGGCGGCCTTGCAGGGCGCGTCCGCTGGCGCGCGTGGCGCGATGCGTCCGACCAGCGGCAGCGCGGCGAGGACAACGCCGGCGAGCGCCCACAGAGCGCCGAACCAGCCCAGGACCAGGATCAGCTTCTGCAGGATCGGGGCGAAGACGAACTGGCCGAAGGAGCCGCCGGCGTTGATGACGCCCGAGGCGGTCGCTCGCGCTTCGAGCGGCAGGCGGGTGGCGGCGGCGCCGATCAGTACCGAGAAGCTGCCGGCGCCCGAGCCGATGGCGGCGAGCAGGCCGAGGGTGACGCTGAACCCCGTCGCCGAATTCATCAGTGGCGTGAGGGCGCAGCCGGCGGCGAGCAGGAGCAGGCCGCCAAGCAGCACCGGGCGGGCGCCGTAGCGGTCCGCGAGCGCCCCCGCGACGGGCTGCGCGACCCCCCACATCAGCTGGCCGACGGCGAGCGCGAAGCTGAGCGCGGCGACGCCGAGCCCGGTGCTGGCGTCGATCGGCGCGAGGAACAGGCCGAAGGACTGGCGGGCGCCCATCGTCACCATCAGCAGTCCGGCAGCCGCCAGGGTGATGCCGGCAAACGGCGCGTGGGCAAGGGCACGAAACATCGACAGGACTCCGGTGGGGGAAGGTTCGAAAACGGATTCTGCGTCGAGTTCCGGTTTCAGGGAAAGGTCCCGGGTGCGCCGATGTGGATGGGTGACCGTTTTTTGGTCGCCTGACAACGTAAAAATCTGTTCTGCATATGCAGGAGCGCGGCTCGGGCGGAGTAAGATGAAGCCTTCTTCTTCCGTTCGCGAGTCCGCCCCATGCCGGTCAAGATTCTGCCCCCGACGCCCTCGGCCTATGCTTATCCACTGCTGATCAAGCACCTGCTGCACACCCCGTTGGCGGTCGCCGGCGACCAGGAAATCACCTACCGCGGCAAGGTCCGCCACAGCTACCGCGAACTGCGCCAGCGCATCGGCCGGCTGGCTTCGGCCCTGGCGGCGCAGGGCGTCGAGCCCGGCCAGACGGTGGCGATGATGGATTGGGACAGTCATCGTTATCTCGAAGCCTTCTTTGCCGTGCCGATGATGGGCGCCGTGTTGCAGACGGTGAACGTGCGCCTTTCGGCCGAGCAGATTCTCTATACGCTCAACCATGCCCAGGCCGACGTGCTGCTCGTCAATCGCGAGTTCTTCCCGCTGCTGGCGCCGATCGCCGCGCGCCTGGAAACCGTCCGCTGCTTCGTCCTGATCGACGATGAGCACGGGCGTGATGGCGTGGCGACGCCGGCCGATGCGCCGGTAAGTATTTCCGGCGAATATGAGGCGCTGCTCGCTGCCGCCGATGCGAACTACGACTTCCCAGATTTCGACGAGAACGCGCAAGCCACGGTCTTCTACACCACCGGCACGACCGGTCTGCCCAAAGGCGTCTTCTTCAGCCATCGCCAGCTTGTCCTGCACACCCTCGGGGTGGCGACCGCGATGGGCAGCGCGCCGGCCAATGGCCGCTTGTGCCGTGAAGACGTGTACATGCCGATTACGCCGATGTTCCACGTCCACGCCTGGGGCTTCCCCTATGTGGCGACCTTGCTCGGGATCAAGCAAGTCTATCCGGGGCGTTACCTGCCGGCGACCTTGCTGCAACTGATCGTGCAGGAAAAGGTGAGCTTTTCCCATTGTGTCCCGTCGATCCTGCAGATGCTGCTGGCCCATCCGGACGCCGAGCGGACCGATCTTTCGGGCTGGAAGGTGCTGATCGGCGGCTCGGCGCTGTCGCAGGCCTTGGCGCTGACGACGATGGCGCGCGGCATCGATCTGCTAACCGGTTATGGCATGTCGGAAACCTGCCCGGTGCTGACCATCGCCCACCTCGAATCGGCGGACATGGAGGCCTCGCCCGAAGCGCAGGCGCGCCTGCGGTGCAAGACCGGGCGGCCCTTGCCGCTGGTCGATCTGCGTACCGTCGGCCCCGATTTCGAGCCTCTGCCGCGCGACGGTGCCAGCGCCGGCGAAGTCGTGGTGCGCGCGCCCTGGCTGACGCAGGGTTACCTCAAGGCCGAGCAGGCTTCGGCCGAGCTGTGGGCCGGCGGTTACCTGCACACGCAGGACATCGGCCACATCGATGCGCGCGGCTATCTGCAGCTGACCGACCGGATCAAGGACGTGATCAAGACCGCCGGCGAATGGACTTCGTCGCTCGAACTGGAAGACATCGTCGGCCGCCATCCGGCGGTGCATGAGGTGGCGGTGATCGGGGTGCCCGACGAGAAGTGGGGCGAGCGGCCCCTGGCGCTGGTGGTGCGCAAGCCGGAGGCGGTGGCGACGGCGAACGAGCACGAAATCCGGCGCTTCGCGGCGCAGCTGATCGAACAGACCGGGGTGTCGCGGCATGGCGTGCTGTTGCAGGTGCGCTTCGTGTCGGAGCTGCTCAAGACCAGCGTCGGCAAAATGAACAAGCGCGCCATGCGCGAGACGGAATGTGCTGGCAGAGCCTGAAACTTCCGGAAAGAAAGGAGAACCCCCGATGGACCTGATCGATCTACGCAGCGACACGCTGACCAAGCCGACGCCGGAAATGCGTCTGGCGATGTATACGGCCGAACTCGGCGACGACTGCTACGGCGAGGACCCGACTGTGCGCGCGCTGGAAGCGCTGGCGGCGGAGATGGCCGGCAAGGCGGCGGCGCTGTACGTGACCAGCGGCACGCAAGGCAACCAGTTGGCGGTGATGGTGCGCGCCGGCCGCGGAACGGAAGTGCTGTGCGACGCCAGCGCGCACATCGTCGGCAACGAGAGCGGTGGCATCGCCGCGCTCAGCGGTGCGCAGACGCGGACGATCGAAGTCCCGCACGGCAAGCTGACGCCGGAACGCGTCGCACCGTACATCGCGCGGCGCAAGTCGAACTGCCCCGGGGCGGCCTTGTTGGCGCTGGAGAACACCCATAACGCGGGCGGCGGTGTGTATTACACGCCGGACGAAATGGCCGCGCTGCACGCGCTGGCGCGCGAGCATGACGTGCCGGTGCACGTCGATGGGGCGCGCATCTTCAACGCTGCCGTGGCGCAGGGTGTGCCGCTCGAGGCGTTGACCCGGCACGCCGAGTCGGTGCAGATCTGCCTGTCGAAGGGGCTTTGCGCGCCGGTCGGCTCGGTGCTCGTCGGCGATGCCGAGTTCATCGCCGAGGCGCGCCGCTACCGCCGTCTGCTCGGCGGCGGCATGCGCCAGGCCGGGGTGATCGCTGCGGCCGGGATCGTGGCCTTGAAGCACATGGTCGAGCGGCTCGCCGAGGACCACGAGAATGCCCGCCTGCTGGCCGAGGCAGCGGCCGATAGCCGACTGGACGTCGATCTTACGACGGTGCAGACCAACATCGTCCGCCTCGGGGTTGGTGCGCTCGGGCTGAGCGCCGCCGAGTTCGTCGCCCGTTTGCGCGAGCACGGGGTGCTGGCCAACGCCAGCGCGCCGGATGCGGTGCGCCTGGTGACCCACCGCGACGTGACGCGGGCGCAGGTGCTCGCGGCCGGCGAGGTCTTGCGTCGGCTGGCGGCCTAACCCGGGGGGGCGGGGGCCGGCCGCGCGGCACTGGTGAGTGCCTCGAGCGGGGCCGGTCGTCCGAAGTAATAACCCTGCCCTTGCGGGCAGCCCATGACTTTCAGGCAAGCGGCCTCGGCGGCCGTTTCCACGCCTTCGGCGACGACATTGACCCCGAAGCCGCGGGCCATGTGCAGGACGCCGGTGATGATCGAGGCGTCCTGGGGCGAGGTCTGCATTTTCTGCACGAAGTGCTTGTCGATCTTCAGGCAGTCGAAGGGCAGTCGGCTCAGGTAGGCGAGCGATGAATAGCCGGTGCCGAAGTCGTCGATGGCGATGCGGCAGCCGAGGTCACGGATACGGCGCAGGCGCTCGCTGATCGCCTGGTCTTCCTCAACGAGTTGGGACTCGGTCAGTTCCAGGGTCAGCCGTTCGGGCGGCAGGCCGCTGGTGCGCAGGATTTCTTCCAGCGTGGAAAAGAAGTTCGCCTGGATCAACTGCCGCGGCGAGAGATTGACGTGCAGGTCGAAGTCGTCCGGCAGCGCTTCGAGCTGGCGAGCCACCTCGCTGCAGGCGAGGCGCAGCACGCGTTCGTCGATTTCGAGGATCAGGTCGGATTCTTCGGCGACCGGAATGAAAACGCCCGGCGGCACCAGTCCGCGCTCGGGGCTTTGCCAGCGCACCAGCGCTTCGACGCCGATCGGGCGCTGGTTGGCGAGATCGACGATCGGCTGGTAGTGCACCACGAATTCGTTCAGTTGCAGTGCGCGGCGCAAGGCGGTGACCAGCCGGGCGTGCTCGAGCGAGGAATCGAGCATCGCGGCGCTGAATACCACGGGGGGGCTGCCTGGCCGGCGCTTGGCCGCACCGAGGGCGATGCTGGCCCGGCGCAGCCATTCCGGGAGCTCGCTGGCGGCGAGCCGTCCGGCGACGACGCCCAGCGACACGCTCAGGGTCAAGGCGTCGGCGCCGCACGCGAACGGGGCCTCGAACAGGGCTTGCAGTCGTTCGCCGAAGGCGATGGGCGCCGTCTCGGCCTCCGCGGGCAGGGGGGCGAGCACGGCGAATTCGTCGCCGCCGACACGGGCGAGCAGCGCGTCGCGATCGATGTGGTGCTGCAGACGCAGGGCGATGGTCTGGAGCAGGACGTCGCCGGTGCTGAAGCCGACGGTGTCGTTGATCGAACGGAAACGATCGAGTCCGATCAGCACCAGGACGGAGGGCCGCGTTTGCGGCCAATTCACTTTCTCCAGCAGGCCGCGCCGGGTGCACAGGCCGGTCAGCTCGTCGTAGAGAATCTGCTGTTGCAGTCGGGCGAAGGAATGCTGCAGGCGCTGACTCATGGCGTTGAATGCGTCGACCAGCTGGGTGGTTTCGGCGAGCCGGGACGCGCGGTGCGCGGTGCTGTCCCAGTCGCCCAGAGAGAGCCGGGTGGCGGCCTGCGCAGTCTGTCGGATCTGGGCGGTCAGGCGATGAATGATCCAGAGGATGCAGAGGATGCCCAGCCCGTCGATCAGCAGGCCCCAATAGAGCGCGCGTTCGCTGGCGGCGCGCGCCGCGCCGAGTAACTCGCTCTCGGGAAGCAGGGCCACGATGTGCCAATCGATCCCACGCGGGTCGGCATAGGGCTGGCTGTGTCCAAAGTAAAGCTGACCGTCGTGTCGGAGGGTGAAGCGCTGCTCGCGTTCTCCGTCCGGCCCCTGAAGCCGTGGCGCGACGGCCCGGATCAGCGGGGAGGCGCTTTGGGCAACGGTGAGGCGTTCACGTTGCCGGTTCGGGCTGAGCGGGGTGAACATCGGCGTCGTTTCCGACTGGGCGACGATGCGTCCGTCGGCATCGACGATCAGCAGCAGGCCCTCGCCGCGCAGTTGTTCTTCGCGCAGGAAGCGGTTGATTCCGTGCAGGCTGACATCGGCGAACATGACGCCGCTCAGTTTCCCGTCGCGTTTGACCGGGCTGACGGCCGAGAGAATGACCTCGGCGCGTTCGTCCTTCTGATTGGTGTAGAGCGGCGCCCAGCCGGGGCGGTCGAGCTCGGCGGCGGTCTGGTACCACGGGCGCTGGCGCGGGTCGAAGGCGGGCAGCGTGAGCTCCGGAGTGGCCGGGCTTTCGCCCGCGAAAATGCGCAACGCACCGCCACTGTTCCGGTCCTTGAGCATCAATTTGAAGCTCTCGTCCGGAGCCCGCCTGACGCCGGCGAAGTCGCCATTCGGGTTGCCCAGCCCCACGGCCTCGATCTGGTGTTGGTCGGCGTAAAGGGTTTTGAAAACGTGGAGGAACAGCGAGTACATCGTGCGCAGTTCGTCCTCGGGATTGATTCTGTGCCGAACCAGATCGTCGCCCAGATCGCGCTGGAGCCGGAAAGGCTCCTCGAGGAAGTCGCGCAGGTGGGTGTGCGTGGATGAGGCGATGGCTTCGAGCAGACGGACGCTCGAGCGCTCGCTGAGCAGCCCGATTTGTTCGTGCTGGGTGTAGGCCTGCAGCGCCAGCGTGGCGGCAAAAAGAACCAGCAGCGGTACGGTCAGCGCAAGGCGCAGCGAGGGACGAAACTGAGACATAGAAAACTCCGTCTGGAAGCCTTTCCAGACTTGCGGGCGCCTTTCATTATTGGCGCCGCGCTGCGCCATAACAAGCGGATGGGGGGGGTTACTTGGGGACTTTATTCTGGGTGTTGAGCACGAGTTTCCCATCCTGGACCGGAATCTGCGGACCCGGATCGTGATCGAGGCGGATCGTGTCCTGCTTGCCGTTCAGGCGGTAGGTGACGTCGAAGCCGACCGGACGCTGGACGTTGTCGTGAACGGTCTTGCATTGGCGTTCGACGTGCGTTTCGACGTCCTTGTCCTGCATGTTCTTCTGCACCTGGTTGCCGGCGTAGCCGCCGGCCGCTGCGCCGGCGACGGTGGCTACCGTCTGGCCGCGGCCACCGCCGATGGTGCTCCCCAGGGCGCCTCCGATGACGCCGCCGATCACCGTGCCGGCGATGCGGTTCTCGTCCTTGACCGGAGCCTTGCGCTGGACCGCGACATCACGGCATTCCTCGCGCGCTTGCTTGACCGTTTCGGTCACCGGTTTGACGGCCAGGACTTCGGCGTACTTGGGCTGGGTGTAGGCCTGATAGCCGACCATGCCGCCGGCCGTGATGCCGACAGTGACCAGTCCTCCGATTAGGATGCCTTTGACCATGGCTGCGTTCATTTGCGTCTCCTTATGCGCTTAGGGCGAATGGAACGATGTGACTGCAATCGCGCCGCGTGCGGCCCCGGGAAGCGAGGGCTCAGTCGCCCGTGTTGAACCCGTGGATCTGGCGGCGGGCTTTCTTGGTCGGGCGGCCGCGCAGGTCGCTGCCGGGCGTCGGGGCCAAGCGTCTCGCCTCCTGCTGGGCCTGACGACGGGCCAGGCTTTCCTCGCTTTCACGGTAGAGCTGTTGCGCTTCGCTGGCGGGGCGGCGCAGCGGGTTGATCCCTTGAATAACGATCGTCCATCGATTTTCGCCGACAAGGATGTCGAGGGTGTCGCCGCAGCGGACTTCGCGCGCCGGTTTGACGCCGTGGCCGCCAAGGCGAACGTGCCCGGCGCTGACAGCGGCGCAGGCCAGGGCGCGCGTTTTGAAGAAGCGCGCGGCCCAGAGCCATTTGTCGAGGCGCAGGCGGTCGAGGGCGGAAGTGGAAGGCAGGGTCACGCGGGATCGCTGTCGAAATGGACGTGCGCGGCTTCCTCGCGCCGGGTCAGTTTGTCAAGGTAGAGGTAGACGACCGGGGTGAGGTAGAGGGTCAGCACCTGCGACACCATCAGGCCGCCGACCACCGCAAGTCCGAGCGGCTGACGGACTTCGGCGCCGGCGCCAAGGCCCAGAGCGATCGGCAGGGTGCCGACGAGGGCGGCCAGGGTGGTCATCATGATCGGCCGGAAGCGGATCAGGCAGGCCTGGAAGATCGCCTCGTAGGCGGCGATCTTGTCGTGGCGTTGTCGCTCGAGGGCGAAGTCGATCATCATGATCGCGTTCTTTTTGACGATGCCGATCAGCATGATGACGCCGACGAAGGCGTAGAGGCTCAGATCGACCCGGAAGAGGAGCAGGGTGACGAGGGCGCCGAGCGCCGCCGAGGGCAGGCCGGAGAGAATGGTCAGCGGGTGGATGAAGCTCTCGTAGAGGATGCCGAGGACGATGTAGACGACCAGCACGGCGATCACCAGCAGCATGCCGAGCCCCTTGAGCGAGGACTGGAAGGCTTGTGCCGTGCCTTGCAGGCTGGTGCCGAGCGAGGCCGGCAGGCGGATTTCCTGTTCCAGCCCCTTGATCCGGTCGACCGCGTCGCCGAGCGAGGTGCCGGGCAGGAGGTTGAACGAGATGGTCACCGAGGGGAGTTGCCCCTGGTGGTTGACCGTCATCGCTTGCGTCTTGCGGGTGACGTTGACCACCGTATCGAGCGGGATCAGCTTGCCGTTCGAGTCCGGCGCGTTGAGCCGGGTACCGGCGCCCGCGGCGCGCACATAGACGCGCGAGAGCATCGACGGGTCGAGCTGGTAATCCGGCGCCACTTCGAGGATCACCTGGTATTGGCTGGAGGCGCCGTAGATGGTCGAGATCTGGCGCGAGCTGAAGGCGCTCTGCAGGGCGTCTTCGACCTGGGCGAAGGAGAGTCCGTGCGCGGCGATCTTCTCGCGGTCGACTTCAAGCGCGACGACCGGGCTCATGTTGTTGAGGTTGCTGGTGACGTCGATGAAGCCGGGCAGGGCGCGGATGCGATCGACCAAGACGTCGGTCCAGTGGTAGAGCTCGTCGAGGTCGGTGCTCTGCAGCGTGTATTGGTACTGGGCTGACGTGACCTGACCGCCGATGCGGATCGAGGGCGGGTTCTGCATGTACACCCGGATGCCCGGCACCGCGGCGAGCTTGGGCCGTAGTTGCTGGATGATCTGGTCGGCCGACAGCTCGCGTTCGTCGCGCGGCTTGAGGATCATGTTGAGCGAGCCGGTGTTGGTTGTCGGGCGCGAGTTGGTGGCGCCGACCGAGGACATGAAGGAACGGATGTTCGGGTCCTGGGCGATGATGGCGGCGACGGCGCGCTGCTTCTCGACCATCGCCGCGAAGGAGATGTCCTGCGCCCCTTCGGTGACGGCGGTGATCTGGCCGGTGTCGCCGCTGGGCAGGAATTCCTTGGGGATCTGCGTATAAAGGCCGGCAGTGGCGAAGAGGGTGAGCACGAAGCTGGCGACCACCGCGCGCGGGTGGCGCATGGCGATGCTGAGCGTCTTCTCGTAGCCGCTCAGCAGGCGCTGGAACAGGTCGTCGAAGAGGCGGAAGGCGCGTCCGTGTTCCTCGGTGTTCGAATGCGCGAGGTAGCGGCTGCAAAGCATCGGGGTGAGGGTCAGCGAAACGATGCCTGAGACGATGATCGCGGCGCAGATGGTGACCGCGAATTCGTTGAGCAGGCGCCCGACGATGCCGCTCATGAACAGGATGGGGATGAACACCGCGATCAGCGAGATGGTCATCGAGATGATGGTGAAGCCGATCTCGCGCGAGCCCTTGATCGCCGCCTGCAAGGGTTGCTCGCCGAGTTCGATGTGGCGGACGATGTTCTCCAGCATGACGATGGCGTCGTCGACGACGAAGCCGACGGCGAGCGTGAGCGCGAGCAGCGACAGGTTGTCGAGGCTGAAGCCGAGGACGTGCATCACGGCGAAGGTGCCGATCACCGAAATCGGCAAGGCCAGCGCAGGGATGACCGTCGCCGAGAGGTTGCGCAGGAAGAGCAGGATGACCAGGATGACCAGGAAACCCGCGATCAGCAGGGTGATTTCGACGTCCTCGACGCTCTCCTTGATCGAGACGCTGCGGTCGTAGAGCGTGGTCATGCTGATCGCGGCCGGCAGTTTGGCCTGGAAGCTTGGCAGGATGCGCTTGATGGCGTCGACCGTCTCGATGGTGTTGGCGCCTGGCTGGCGCTGGATGGCAAGCACGATGGCGCGCTTGTCGACGTTCCAGGCCGCGACACGTTTGTTTTCGACGCCGTCGATCGGCGTGGCGACGTCCTCGAGACGCACCGGCGCGCCGTTGCGCCAGGCAACGATCAAGGGGCGGTAGGCTTCGGCCGTGGTCAGCTGGCCGTTGTCCTTGATCGCGAAGGCCTGACGTTCGCCGTCGAGCAGACCGATCGGCTGATTCACGTTGGCCTGGACGACAGCCTGCTGCAACTCGTCGATGCCCATGCCGCGCGCCGCCAGTTGGTCCGGGTTGGCGCGAATTCGAACTGCATATTTCTGCGAGCCGAAGACCTGCACCTGGGCGACGCCGCTGATCGTCGACAGGCGCTGGGCGAGCTGCGTCTCGGCGTACTCGTGCACCACCGGCAGCGGCAAGGTGGGCGATGACAGGGCGATGAAGAAGATCGGGGCGTCGGCCGGGTTGATCTTGCGGAACGATGGCGGCGTCGGCATGCTCGACGGCAAGCGGCGCTGCGCCGCCGCGATCGCCGACTGGACGTCTTGCGCCGCTGCGTCGATGTTGCGGTCGAGTGAGAACTGCAGGGTGATCGAGGTCGTCCCTTGGCCGCTCGTCGAACTCATCGAGTCGAGGCCGGCGATGGTCGAGAACTGGCCTTCAAGGGGCGTGGCGACCGCAGCCGCCATGGTCTCGGGCGAGGCCCCGGGCAGGTTGGCGGTGACCTGGATGGTCGGGAAGTCGACGCTGGGCAGTTCGGAGACGGGCAGCGCGCGGTAGGCGATCAGGCCGAAGATGACGAACGCCGCCATCAGCAGCGTGGTCATGACC
>RRZT010654137.1_pt1 | contig 22732 bp, 23 predicted proteins | sample 2165551 | NCBI WGS metagenome assembly RRZT01 (sample SAMN10456910, study PRJNA506462) | wastewater metagenome | biome: wastewater; feature: sludge; material: wastewater sludge; isolation source: wastewater sludge with Escherichia coli K12::gfp cells carrying plasmid... | place: USA: Moscow, Idaho... | reverse complement strand
GCTGCTGGGTGCGAAAGTTAAAATCGCCAAACGGAGTGAACTGCACACCTTTGCTGTTATGCCTCAGCGTTGGGTTGTTGAACGCTCATTTGCTTGGATTGAGAAATACCGCCGTCTATGGAAAAACTGCGAGCGTAAGCTCAATACCAGCCTACAGTTTATCTGCTTTACGTTTTTCACCAGCTTGATCATAAAGGCTTAAACAGATTGTTATGCTTTTAGCGTATACATGGGGCGGTTATCATTCAGGTAGACCAGCCCTTTGACCACGCGGTAAATCAGCCAAATACTGTTGGCGAACAAAATCAACACCCCCAAGCCAAACACCAGCGTCACCCCGCCCACAATCCCCCACAGCACGCTAAACCAGAACGTCCGCATCTGCCAAACAAAGTGCGATTCGGCAAGGGTGTCCACCACGTCGTCGCGCTTGATGTAGTTTAAGACGATGGCAATTACAAAGGTGATTCCGCCAAAAATAGGGGCAACCGCCTGCAGGATATACACAATTAAAGCCCATTTTTTGGCTTCTGGGTCTAGGCGTGGGGAACGGATAACATAGCAGCTGGTCTCGTTTTGCATGGGCTAAACCTGTCTTGTTCGTTAAAGACGCTGAGCGTCATGCTCAGCACATTTCAATAGATTGGTAGATTACCCAGCCAAAGGCAAGCCCCCTTTGTTTTTCGGGGCTTGCCCTGATACTGTTGGCTACGTGGCGGTTTCGTTGCTGACTCTGCGGGGTCGTCATTCCTCTTAATTCCTCGTCTCGCCGACCGTGAACAGGTTCTTAATAACAAAGAAATAACAAAGGATAACGGTATGAATATCAAACGTGTTGCCCTGCTGATTGCCACTAACCTTGGCGTGATGCTGGTCTTGAGCCTGACCGCCAGCTTGCTGGGCGTAAATCGCTTTTTAACCAGCAATGGGCTGAACCTCAGCTCCTTGCTGGTGTTTGCCATGATTATGGGGTTTGGTGGGTCGTTTATTTCGCTGATGATGTCTAAGACCATGGCCAAGTGGTCCACCGGCGCACAGATTATTGACACCCCCCAAAACGAAGCCGAGGCGTGGATTGTTAGCGTGGTGGCACGTCATGCCCACAATGCGGGAATTGCCATGCCGGAAGTGGCGGTTTACGACGGCCCTGCCAACGCCTTTGCCACCGGCCCCTCGCGGGACAATTCGCTGGTGGCGGTTTCGACCGGCTTGCTGGAAAGCATGACCCGCGAGGAGGTCGAAGCGGTCATCGCCCACGAAGTCGCCCACGTCGCCAATGGCGATATGGTCACTCTGACGCTGATTCAGGGTGTGGTGAATACCTTTGTGATTTTCCTCGCACGGGTGGTTGGCTATGTGGTGGATGGGATGTTTCGCCGTGATAACGAGCAATCCGGCCCGGGCATGGCGTATATGGTCACGGTCATGGTGTGCGAAATCGCTTTTGGCATCGTGGCCAGCATGATTGTGATGTACTACTCCCGCGAGCGTGAATTCCGTGCCGATGCGGGTGCCGCCCAGCTGATGGGCTCACCGATGCCTATGGTGGCGGCTCTGCGCCGTTTGGGTGGCATTTCAGACAATGACTTGCCCAAAGAAATGCAGGCGATGGGGATTGCGGGCGGTGCCAGCGCACTCTTTGCGACCCACCCTAGCCTAGAAGACCGGATTGCCGCCTTACAGGGGCATTACTAAGAACGTATTCAAAGTCTCGCGAACGAAGGGTCAGCCAAGGCGAAATTCGCAAAAAAAGTGCAGTTTGTACAAGATCAATAAGCAGTTTTTTGCGGATTTCAACGCAGAGTTACCGTAAAGGCTCATTGGGGCATCGCCCGGTTTGGGCGCTGCCCCCTATCCGTGCAAAAATCCCAGCTCTACCGCCGCCCGAAAGTGGTCATGTCCCGCCCTCACCTGTTTCCTTGGCTGCCCTATGTCGTTTTAGCGTGGGGACTGTGCCTTGCCGCCCCGCTGCGGGCGGATACGCCCGCGCCAACGCCCCCCCTTGCCGCCCACGAAGTCGCTGTCTGGTTCGCCCCGCAAGCCGGCGGTGCCCCCATCTTTGCCCACCGTGCCGACGTGCCGATGAACCCTGCCTCCACCATGAAGCTGCTGACCACGCTGGTCGCGCTCGATACGCTGGGGCCGGATTACCGCTGGCGCACGCAGTTACTGGCCGAGGCTCGCCCCACCGGCGACACGCTGACCACGCCGCTGTATTGGCGCGGCAGCGGCGACCCCCGCTTTGACCGCGATGGCTTGGCGGATTTGCTCCGCACGCTGCGGGCGCGTGGGGTGCAGCATTTGGCGGGGGGCGTGGTGCTCGACAAGCAGGTTTTTTCCAGCCATGGCAGTGCCGCCAATTTTGACCACGACCAAAACGAAGCCTTTGCCGTGCCGCCGGATGGGCTGTTGTCGCATCTAAAAGTGGTGTGGCTCACGCTGTTTGCCCGTGGCACGGCGGTGGCGGTGGCACTGGACCCGCCCTTGGCAGGGCTGACCGTCGACAACCAACTGAAGCTGACCGAGGGCGTGTGTTTGGGGGTCAAGCAGCATGTGTCGCTGACGGTGCAGGGCACACGGCTCACCCTCAGCGGCAAGCTGCCTGCGACCTGCGATGGCGAGCGGCTGTATGCCTCGGTGTTTGACCATGACCAGTATCAGCAGGCTTTGTTTCGCAGCGTGTGGCAGGAGGTCGGCGGGACGCTGACAGGGGACATCACCGTGGGGCGCACCCCAGCCAACAGTGTCACCCTTGCCAGCCATGATTCGCCCACCTTGGGCGAGGTGGTGCGCGAGGTGAATAAATTCAGCAATAACATCATGGCAAGGCAGTTGTTGCTGACCTTGGGCGTGCAGCAGCCCCGCACTGGCGACACCCTGACCGATGCCAAAGCCGTGGTGCGTCAGTGGTTGACCAGCCACGGGCTGACCTTGCCCGAATTGGTCTTGGAAAATGGCGCGGGTTTGTCGCGGCGGGAACGCATCAGTGCGGCAGGGCTGGGGCAGGTGCTGCAACAGGGGGCGGCTTCGCCCTACGCGCCGGAGTTCTTGGCCTCTTTGCCGATTGCCGCCCGCGATGGCACTTTGCGCCGCCGTTTTGTCGGGCAGTCGATAGCGGCACGGCTTAAAACCGGCTCGTTAAACGGGGTGCGGGCGTTGGCGGGTTATGTCAAAGCCGCCGATGGGCAGTCCTACGTTTTGGTGATTTTAGCCAGCCGCCCAGAAGGGTCGCCCCTGAATCCTGCCTTGGATGCCCTCGTTGCCGCGCTGATTGCCCAGCCGCGTCAGCAGCCTGCTGGGCTATGATGTGGCAAGAACCTGTTTACGGTCGGCGAGACTCGGGTGATCCTGCGTTGAAATGCCCCAAAAAATGCGTACGGATTCAGTCCCAACGCCGCTTTTTTTGCACATTTCGCCTTGGCTGCCCCGTCGTTCGCCAGACCGTAAACCGCTTCTTCTCGCCCCTGCCGCTGGTGGCGCGGGGCGACTATTTTGGAGTGTAAAGAATGCCCAGTATTACCCTGTATTGCACCGCTGTGTGCCCGTACTGCGTCATGGCAGAGCGTCTGTTGACACAAAAAGGCGTGACCCAAATCAATAAAATTCGGGTGGATTTAGACGCTACGGCCCGCGACACTATGATGGCGCGCACCGGTCGGCGTACCGTGCCCCAAATCTACGTTGGGGAAACCCACGTCGGGGGCTACGATGACCTTGCCGCGTTGGCGCGGGATGGCAAGCTGGATATGCTGTTGGCGGATTAGAAGCTGTTTGGTCGGGGCTGCTCAGCTTGACGGCGGCACGCAAAGACGGACGCTGTCGGCGTATGCCGTAGCACAGGGTTTGGCTGTTATTCCCCTTAGTCTGGCCGTGCGGCCAGCTACCCCCCGTCCGGCGTTGCCCTCCACCGAAGGGGAATGAAATCGGCAAGGCGGGCGGCGGCCGCCCCGCACGCTCTGTCAGCCGTGGCTGCTCAGCCTGACGGCAGCACTTCACCCTCGCGGTGTCGGCTTAAACCGGTGCGGGGGGTGCGCTGTAGGGCGGCGACGCTATGCCATGTTGTGCCCACAGTACCGCCATGCTGGCTATCGGCAGAAGAGGGCAGTGCATCGGTGTTGCCGTGGTCAGCGGCACATCCAGCCACAGTGCGTGCTGCTGAATTTGCCACGCGGCCCAATCGGCCTCGCTCGGGGCGTGACCCTCGGTGTCGTGGATGCCCTCGGCCAAGGCGGCCAAATCGCGGTCATCCACCGCCGCCAATCGGCTGGCGGACAGCGAGAGCCACAGTTCCCCATCTGGGGTCAGGTAGGCGGCGGTGACGCTGTCCACGGCCTCGCCGTGGTGCAGCACCACCCCTTGCGGCGTGTGCCGTGCCACATAGGGCGCACGGTCAAAATCCACAAAAACCCGCTGCGGGCCGTTCTGGAAAAAAGGCCGCCCCTGCGCGTCTTGGCTGTAGTTGCGCTGAATAAAATCCAGCATCCCCACATGGTTCAGCCGTTGATGCTTTAGCCACCACATCCCCCGCCCATCCAGCCGTAGCCAGCCAAATACCTCGGGAACATGCGGCCATTTGGCCATGGCGGCGATAACGATATCGTCCATGCTCAACCTCCTTAGAACCTGTTTACGAGCTGCGAGACTCAGGTGAGCCTGCGTTGAAAGGCCCAAAAACGCGCAAGTGCTGCGGTCTTGGCTACATTCCCCGCCGCCGGACGGGGTGATTTCTGGCCATGCCGCCAAACCCCAAACCCAAAGGCAACCACCCCCCCGCCTCCGGCGTACCCCTCCACGGGAGGGGAATAAAGACCACACCGCACCGGCCACCAGCAGCGGAGCATCACAACCAAGCCCCGCTGCCAAGCGTACGCCCCAACTGGGCTTGGGCTAACGCGCTTCGGTGGGCTGTGCCAACCCCGCCAAACAAAGGGCGCGGGCGTGCGTTTTCAGCTCGGGGGCGAGGCAATCCAGCGGGTGCAGCCCTGTCATGCCCCGCAGCCACGTCAGTTGCCGTTTGGCCAGTTGGCGGGTGGCGACCACGCCTTTTTCAACCAAGGTAGCGTAGTCGTAGTCACCCGCTAAATACGCCAACGCTTGCCGATACCCCACCGAGCGCATCGACGGTAAATCGGGGTGCAGCGTGGGGTAACGTGCCAACAGCCCTTGCACCTCCGCCAAAAAATCCTGCGCCAACATGGCTTCAAACCGCTGGGCAATGCGGCTATGCAGTACGCTGCGGTCAGACGGCAGCAGCGCCAAGGTCGTCAGCCGATACGGCAAACCGGCACGGGCAGGCGAGGCCGCCAGCAGCGCACTCATGGCTTGGCCGCTCAGTCGGCAGACTTCCAAGGCACGCTGAATGCGCTGGGCATCGTGCGGGGCAAGGCGGGCGGCGGTCAGCGGGTCGCGCAGGGCGAGTTCGGCATGGAGCGCGGGCCAGCCCCGTTCGGCGGCTTCTTGATCCAGCGCGGCGCGGAGGGCGGGGTCGGCTTGTGGCAGGTCAGACAGCCCCTCGGTCAGGGCTTTGAAATACAGCATGGTGCCGCCCACCAGCAGCGGAATCTTGCCGCGTGCGGTGATGTCGTCCATACAGCGGCGGGCATCGTGGGCAAATTGCGCCGCCGAATAGGCCTCGGTGGGCGGCAACAGGTCGATCAGGTGATGCGGCACGGCGGCTTGCTCGGCGGCGGTGGGCTTGGCCGTGCCAATGTCCATTTCGCGGTAAACCAAGGCCGAGTCGATGCTGATAATTTCCACCGGCAGGTCAGCAGCCAAGGCCAGTGCCAAGCCGGTTTTGCCCGAGGCGGTGGGGCCTAAAATCGCCAAAGCAGGCGGGAGAGAAGCAGCAGAGGTCATGGTCATTGCCCACGCATAAACAGCGCGTCCAGTTCTTTGAGGGTGAGTTGTCGCCATGTTGGGCGGCCATGGTTGCACTGCCCAGAGCGGGCGGTGGTTTCCATATCGCGGAGCAGGGCGTTCATTTCGGGGAGGGTCAGGCTGCGGTTGGCGCGGACCGCGCCATGGCAGGCCATGCTGGCCAGCAAGGCGTGTTGCTGGGCTTCGACCGTATCGCTGCGACCGGTTTGGCGCAAATCCGCCAGCACCGCCCGCGCCAAAGCCACAGGGTCAGCGGCGGGCAGCAGGGCGGGCAGGGCACGCACCGCCAGTTGCCCCACGCCCAGCGGGGTCAGCTCCAAGCCCAAACGGCCAAGCAAGGCTTGGTGGGTCTCCACCAAGGCCATATCGACTGCATCGGCGGCAAACGCCACCGGCAACAGCAGGGCTTGCTGGGTCAGGCACTGGGCTTGCCACGCGGTTTTGAGCTGCTCATACACCACCCGTTCATGGGCGGCGTGCATATCCACCACCATCAGCCCTTCGGCGTTTTGCGCCAAGATATAGATGCCGTGTAGCTGCGCCAAGGCAAAGCCCAGCGGCGGCAAGCTGCTGTCGTGCGGGGGGCGCGGGACGGCAAGCGGCGAAGACAGCGAAGATGAAGGCAGCGGGGCAGGGGTGTCGGCAGCGGGCTTATCGCCAAACAAGGTACGGTAAAAGCCCATGCCGCTGTCGCCCACCGCCAAATCCAAACGTGGCTGGTGGGTGGGGTAGCGGTGGGGCAGTGTTGCCGCAGCGGGAACGGATTCCGCGACCAAAGGGGAGGCGATGGCCACGGCAGCCGCCGTGGGGGCGGGCGGGGACGAGGCCGCAGCGGGGACAGCACCGGCTTTGCTCTCGGCCAAGGCGCGGTTTAGCGCGTGGAAGACAAACTGATGAATGGCTTGGGCTTCCCGAAAGCGCACCTCGGTTTTGGTGGGGTGGACGTTCACATCGACTGCCCCCGTCGGCAGGCTCAGAAACAAGGCATAGCACGGGTGGCGGTCGTGATGTAGCACGTCACGGTAGGCTTGGCGCACGGCGTGCCCCACCAGTTTGTCCCGCACAAACCGACCATTGACAAAGCAATACTGTGCCTCGCGGTTGGCTTTGCCCAAGGTGGGGCTGCCCGCAAAGCCAGACACAATCAGCCCCCCTGCTTCGGCGGAAACCGGCAGCGCGTCGCGGGCAAAGTCCGTCCCCAGCAACTGGCCGATGCGGGCGTGCTGGGACTGCACCGGCAGTCGCCACGTCACTTTGCCGTTGTGGCGCAAGGTCATTTCAACCTGAGGATGCGCCAAGGCAATCCGCTCAAACGTCGCTTCGCAATGGGCGTATTCGGTGGCGGGGGTTTTAAGGAATTTACGGCGGGCGGGTGTGTTGAAATAGAGGTCGATGACTTCAACCGTGCTGCCTTCGGCATGGGCGGCGGGAGTGGGGGCGGTCAGGCTGCCATCGAGGGCGGCGATTTGCCATGCCATGTCGCTGCCGGTGGGGCGGCTGGTCAGGGTGAGCTGGGACACGGCGGCGATACTGGCCAGCCCTTCGCCGCGAAAACCGAGCGTGGCGACGTGCTCTAGGTCGTCTAGGCTGCTGATTTTGCTGGTGGCATGGCGGTCGAGTGCCAAAGCCAGTTGGTCGGCGGGGATGCCGCTGCCGTTGTCGCTGACCCGAATTTGCCGTGTGCCGCCTTCGCGCAAGTCCACCTGAATCACTGTCGCGCCAGCATCGAGGCTGTTTTCGAGCAGCTCTTTGAGGGCGGCAGCAGGGCGTTCGACCACTTCGCCCGCCGCAATTTGGTTGACGAGGTGGTCGGGCAGGCGGTGGATGGCAGGCATAGGCGGCTTATTCTAGCGGGTCAATTCGGGAGAGCGGCTGGCGGTTTTGGGCGGCGTGTACTTGTCGGGTACGGCTGAGAGGGGGCTGTTATTCCCCTCCGGCGGAGGGGTGGACGGCGGAGCCGGACGGGGTGGTTGCTGACGAGGCTGCCAGTGCTGAAACCCAAAACCAAGCACCCCACCCCTGCGGGGCACCAATGACGGCGTGGGGAGGCTGATGGTGCCGTTACCCGACCTGTAGAGCCTTTGAACAGGTGCTTAGCCGCGCCGATGCCGCAGATAGCCCACCACCCCAGGCAGCATGGACACGCCGACAATCGCCACAATCAGCAGGCTGAGGTTTTGTTTCACCACCGGCACATTGCCAAACCAATAGCCCGCGTAGGCAAAGCTGGTCACCCAAGCAATGCCACCCAGCACGTTGTAACGCAAAAAACGCCCGTAGGCCATGCTGCCCATGCCCGCTACAAACGGGGCAAAGGTGCGGACAATGGGCACAAAGCGGGCAATGACCACGGTTTTGCCGCCGTGACGGTCGTAAAAGGCATGGGTGCGGTCTAGCCATTCGTGGTGAAACCAGCGCGAGTCAGGCCGCGCGACCAGCCGATGACCAAGGTGCTTGCCGACGTGGTAATTGAGGGTGTCGCCCAAAATCGCCGCCACAATTAAGAGACCGACCAGCAGGTGGATGTGCATCCCCCCCAACGCCGCCAATGCCCCCGCCACAAATAGGAGGGAGTCCCCAGGCAAAAAGGGCATGACCACCAGCCCTGTCTCGCAAAACACAATCAGGAACAGGATGACGTAAATCCACGCGCCGTAGTCCGCCACGAGGGCGGCAAGGTGGCGGTCAATATGGAGGATAAAGTCGAGCAGGAGGGTGAGGAGTTCCATGGGGGTCCAAGCAGTCAGAAGGGGCTGGCGGGGGTATCTAGTGGGATGAAGCGGATGCGGCAAAGCATGCGTGTAATGCTTCCACCGTCGGTACAGGGTCGTATTGTTCTTTGCGAATTTCTTGGCTGCTCAAATCCAACCGAATACGGGTTAGAAATGTAGAAAAATCCTTGTTGATGCACAGCTTGTTGATGGATTCCCAATCGAGGGTTTCTTTGCGCTTAGCAGGAAAGAGAATCTCGCTATCGTCAGGGTTGGCGGTATCTAGCTTGAGGATGCCGATACCAAATGCACTAGAGAGCCGTTTTAGCTCCGTTGTAAATTCTGGGTCAGGGTAGATGTCTGCCGCACACAAATAGCCTTCATTGGCCCAAGAGGCATTCGAAACCGCTTGGAAAAAGGCTTCGCGCAGATTAGAGAAGGAAAGTTTGCGCTTGAGCTCGAAGGCATACAGGCTGATATGGGTAGCTCCTACGGTACGGCTAAGTGCGCTGGTTTCCGAACACCAGTCCTCTGTTTGAAAATGGCAGCCAACAATATCGGGGTGCAGCCATTCGGCAAATTTGGTGCGATTGCTGTGGCTGTGGTTGAGCGTCTTGCAATAGACGTTCAGGTAGTGCTTGGCGTAATACACCAGCAGAGGGTGCAGGTCTTTTTCAAGAAAGCGGGGCGGGGCGGTCGGGGTAATGGAAGCCAAAGGGGAGGACGGGGCGACTTGCACCACCGTTGGTTCCTTGAGGTAAAACCGCTTAGGACGTTCGTCAATCGCAGAGAACAGGCTCTGCGGGTCTTTTACTGACGTGTAAAGCCGCGACCCCAGCGAGATGCTGGGGGTTTTGCCGGTAGATTCGAGGGCTTCGGTATAGCCTCGGGCTAGGGCGAACTGCCAAATCTCTTCGGGAGAGCGCGGCGTTGGGCTTTCTGACAACACTTTTTGGGCAAGTTGCAGGAAGGTGAGCTTTGCCATAATCGTCCTAAGCGGTGCGGCGGTTGGCTTACACCACCGCCTCTTCCTTGGGCTTGACCACTTTAATCATGTGCTCACGCTTTACGCCGAGTGCCAAGGCAATCGGGCTGGCCACCAGCACCGAAGAGTAAATCCCAAACACAATGCCGATGGTTAGCGCGATGGCAAAGCCGTGCAGCGCGGGGCCGCCAAACACCAGCATGGACAGCACCATGCACTCGGTGGAACCGTGGGTAATGATGGTGCGGCTCATGGTGGCGGTGATGGCGTTGTCGATAATCTCGGCGGTGGGCTTGGTGCGCATGCCGGGCTTGCGGAAGTTTTCTCGAATCCGGTCAAACACCACGACCGACTCGTTGACCGAATAGCCCAACACGGCCAAAACAGCAGCCAGCACGGTCAGGGAGAACTCCCACTGGAAGAAGGCAAAGCAGCCGAGAATAATCACCACGTCGTGCATGTTGGCGACAATCGCCGCTACGGCAAATCGCCACTCAAACCGCATCGCCAAATACAGCATGATGCCGACGCAGACCAAGAGCAGAGCCGTGAGGCCACTGGTGACCAGCTCTTCGCCGACTTGCGGGCCGACAAATTCCACTTTACGCAGCTCTAGTGCGGTGTTTTGCCCTTTGAGCTGTGCCAGCACTTGCTCAGAAAGCTGGGCACTGCTGCGGTCTTTGAGGTTGGGCAGGCGAATCAGTACATCGCGGCTGGTACCCAAGCTTTGCACGGTGATGTCGCCCAGCTTGAGGCCATCAAGTTGGCCGCGCACTTGGTTCAGGTCGGCGGTTTGGGCATATTGGACTTCCATGACCGTGCCACCGGTGAATTCGACGCTAAAGTGCAGCCCACGGGTGGCCAGAAAAACAATCGCCAGCAAAAATGTCAGCAGGGAAATCGCCGTGGTGAGCTTGCCGTAGCTCATAAACGGGATGTCTTTTTTGAAATGCAGCAGTTCCATTGTTGTGTCCTTATACCGAAAGCGTCGTCAGGCGACGGCGGCTACCGTAAACCAAGTTGACCAAGCCCCGCGATACCAGCACCGCCGAGAACATGGAGGTGAGGATGCCGAGGCAATGCACGACGGCAAAGCCGCGCACGGGGCCCGAGCCAAAAATCAGCAGGGCAACACCGGCAATTAGGGTGGTGATGTTGGAGTCCAGAATGGTGGCCCATGCATGGTCGTAGCCGGCTTTGATAGCGGCTTGCGGCGTGACCCCATTGCGGATTTCTTCGCGCACCCGTTCGTTAATCAGCACGTTGGCATCAATCGCCATGCCGAGAGTCAGGGCAATCGCCGCAATCCCGGGCAGGGTCAGGGTGGCTTGCAACATCGACAGCAGGGCGACCAACATCAGTACGTTCATGCCCAGCGAGACGGTAGAAATCATGCCGAACACGCGGTAGTAAAGCATCATAAACACGGCGATGGCGGCAAAGCCATACAGGGTGGAGTTAAAGCCCTTTTCGATGTTTTCTTTGCCTAGGCTAGGGCCGATAGTGCGTTCTTCGATGATATTCATCGGGGCGGCCAGCGAACCTGCCCGCAACAGCAAGGCGACATCATTGGCTTCGGCAGGGTTCATCGAGCCAGAGATTTGCACCCGTCCGCCGCCAATTTCGCTGCGAATCACGGGAGCGGTTACCACTTCAGCTTTGCCTTTTTCCACCAAAAGCATGGCCATGCGGCGGCCAATATTTTCAGCGGTGACTTGACGGAAGATGGCCGCACCGGTGCTGTCGAGGTTGATGTGGACGGCAGCCGTGCCGTTTTCATCAAAGCCAGGTTGGGCATCGTTGATGTTGTCGCCGGTCAGCTCTACGTCTTTTTTGACCAGAATTTTTTGGGCACCGCGTGGGGTGAGTTCATCCAGCAGTTCGTAACCAGCGGGCACCATGCCGGCTAAGGCTTCGCCGACTTTGGCGGTGTCGTCTTCAACCATCCGCACTTCTAGGGTGGCGGTGCGCCCTAGGATGTCTTTGGCCTTGGCGGTGTCTTGCACGCCGGGCAATTGCACCACGATGCGGTTGCCGCCTTGCTGCTGGATAACGGGCTCGGCCACGCCCAGTTCGTTGACGCGGTTATGTAGGGTGGTGATGTTTTGTTTGACCGCATCGGTCTGGATTTTGACGAACTCTTCGGGCTTGAGGCTGACCAGCAGCTTCATTTGCGCGGTGTCGGTTTTGAGGATGAGGTTAGGCAGTGTTCGCGCCAACACATCTTCGGCGGCCTTGAGCGTGGCTTCGTCACGCAGGGCGAGTTCGATGCTGTCGCCTACCCGTTTGATGCTGCCGTAGCGAATTTTTTTGGCTTTTAGCTCACGCCGGAGGTCGCCGCTGTAGCGTTCGATGGTTTTATCGACGGCGGCTTTCATGTCCACTTCCAGCAAAAAATGTACGCCGCCACGCAGGTCTAGCCCAAGGAACATGGGGTGGGCTTTGAGGCGGGTCAGCCAATCGGGAGAAGAGGACAGTAAATTCAGGGCGATGATGTAGGTGTCCCCCAGCGTTTGCTGGATAAGGTCACGCGCTTTCATCTGGGTGTCGGTGTCTTTAAACCGCACTTTGAGGCTGTTGCCTTCAAGGTAGATGCCGACGGGGGGCAGGTTGGCGGCTTTAAGCGCGGTTTCAACACGCCCCATCAGGGCGGTATCGACAGCCACGGCAGAACGGGTGGTGGAGACTTGTACCGCTGGGCTTTCGCCGTAAAAGTTCGGCAAGGTATAGACCGAGGAAATCAGCAGCACACAGGCGATGAGGAGGTATTTCCAGAGCGGATAACGGTTCATGGGGGATAGGGGCTGAGTTGGTTGCCGCCAGTGGACACAGCACCATTGGGCAGCAGATGGGTGACGGGGGGTGTCACGGGTAGAGCCGCCGCGCAGGGGGCTCTGGTGTTGCCAAGCCAGCCGCTGTGCGGGCGGGGGCTTGGCAGGCAGGTCTGATGAATTACAGCGACTTCATCGTGCCTTTTTCTAGCTTGATACCGACTGCAGCGCGTTGGATAACCACTTCGGTGTTATTCGCCACTTCAAGGGTGATGTATTCGTCGGTCAGTTTAACCACCCGTCCCAGCATCCCACCAGAGCTGACCACTTCATCGCCTTTTTGCAAGGCATCGAGCATGGCTTTGTGTTCTTTCATTTTTTTCTGCTGTGGGCGCACCATCAAAAACCAGAACAGAATAAAAATCCCAATCATGGGCAAAAATTGCATCAGTGCGGCTTGGTCCATTGTTGTGAAGTCTCGCGTGTGTGTCCCCACGCCGAAGCAGTGGGGCAAAGGTGAATAAATAGGGGATTGCGGGGGCGATTATGACCTAACTCGCCGCTGCCAGCCTAGCCACATCAATCAACACCGCGTTGGCGGTTTTCATGGAAGGTCGCAACAAAGGCTTCAAAGCTATCGGCTTCGATGGCTGCCCGCATTTCTGCCATCAGCACTTGGTAGTAGTACAGGTTGTGGATGGTATTGAGCCGTGCACCCAAAATTTCACCAGCACGGTGCAGGTGATGCAGATAAGCGCGGCTGAAATTTTGGCAGGCATAGCAGCCGCAGCTTTCGTCTAGGGGGCGAGTGTCGGCGCGGTGCTTGGCGTTTTTGATTTTGATGTCGCCAAAGCGGGTGAAAATCCAGCCGTTGCGGGCATTGCGGGTGGGCATGACGCAGTCGAACATATCAATGCCGTGGCTGACGGCGTAGACCAAATCTTCTGGCGTGCCCACCCCCATCAAATAATGGGGTTTTTCGGGGGGGAGCATGGGCTGCATGGCTTGCAAGAGCCGCTGCATTTCGTGCTTGGGCTCGCCAACCGAGAGCCCGCCGATGGCGATGCCGTCAAAGCCGATAGCCATCAGCTCACGCAGGGATTCTTCGCGCAGATGGGGATACATGCTGCCTTGCACGATGCCAAACAGTGCGTTGGGGTTTTTGTGGTCATCAAAGGCACGACGGCTGCGCTCTGCCCAACGCAAGCTGAGCTGCATGGAGGTGGCAGCGGTTTTTTCATCCGCAGGGTAGGGTGTGCACTCATCAAAAATCATCACGATGTCGGAATTCAGCGTGCGCTGAATTTCCATTGATTTTTCGGGCGACAAAAACAGCTTGTCACCGTTGAGCGGGCTTTGAAAGGTCACGCCTGCTTCGCTGATTTTGCGCAAATCCCCCAAGCTAAACACTTGAAAGCCGCCGGAGTCGGTCAGGATGGGTTTGTCCCAGCCAATAAAGGCATGGAGCCCACCGAATTGTTCGACCACTTCTAGGCCGGGGCGTAGCCAGAGGTGAAAGGTGTTGCCCAGAATAATTTCTGCGCCAATTTCGTTGAGCTCTAAGGGGCTCATGGCTTTGACCGAGCCATAGGTGCCGACCGGCATAAAGGCGGGGGTTTCGATGGTGCCGTGATTCAGGGTGAGCGTGCCACGACGTGCGCCCGCGCTGGTGGCGTGCAAAGTAAATTGAAACATGATGGGGAATAGTCCAAAAATCAGGGGTTAAACAGGCGGAGAGAGGCCAAGTAAGCGGGGGAGTATAGCCGTATCTGGCCTATCGGCAAAAAAGGGCTTGCGTGATGTGATATTCGCCGATAGAATGCGCGTCTCTCTTGCAAATTCATCGGCAAGCAGAAACAACAGGCACGTAGCTCAGCTGGTTAGAGCACCACCTTGACATGGTGGGGGTCGTTGGTTCGAGTCCAATCGTGCCTACCAACATCCAAATCGGAGATTTTCAAATGGCAGCGCAAACCACCCCAACCGGAAGCTTTAGTCTGCACGGTTGAGCCAATAGAAATCTTCGTGTATGAAAAAAGTGCGGGCTCACCCCGCACTTTTTTTTCGCCTTTTTGTTACGGTTTTTCGCCATCTTGCCCCTTTTTTTGTGGAGTTGACATGCCTGATATTCGCCTACCTGATGGATCTATTCGCTCTTTCGAACAGCCAGTAACGGTGGCTGGTGTGGCTACCTCCATTGGGGCAGGATTGGCGCGTGCCACCTTGGCGGGACGGGTCGATGGGGTGCTGGTGGATGCCAGCCATCTGATTGAAACCGATGCCAGCTTGTCGATTATCACCGACCGCGATGCGGAAGGGCTGGACCTCATTCGCCACTCCAGTGCTCACCTGATGGCGCACGCCGTAAAAACCCTATTCCCCGATGCACAGGTCACTATTGGCCCCACCATCGAAAATGGCTTTTATTACGACTTCAGCTACAAGCGGCCTTTCACCCCTGACGACCTCGTCGCCATCGAAAAGAAGATGAACGAGTTGGCCAAGGCGGATATTCCGGTTGAGCGTTACACCTTGCCGCGCGATGAAGCCATTGCCTACTTCAAGTCTATCGGTGAAGCCTACAAAGCCGAAATCATCGCCGCCATCCCCGAAGGACAGGTGTTGAGCCTGTATCGTCAGGGTGATTTTACCGATTTGTGCCGTGGCCCTCATGTGCCTTCTACCGGCAAAATCAAGGTCATCAAGCTGATGAAGCTGGCGGGGGCATACTGGCGCGGCGACAGCAAAAACGAAATGCTGCAACGGGTCTATGGCACAGCGTTTGCCAAAAAAGATGAGCTCGAAGCCTATCTGCACATGCTAGAAGAGGCCGAAAAGCGCGACCACCGCAAACTGGGGCAGCAGCTCGATTTGTTCCATATGCAGGACGAAGCCCCAGGTTCAGTATTCTGGCATCCAAAAGGCTGGCGTTTGTTCCAATCCTTGATTAGCTATATGCGTCAACGCCAAGAAAACGCAGGCTACGTCGAGGTCAACACGCCAGACGTAATGGATCGCGCCCTGTGGGAAACCTCCGGTCACTGGTTTAACTACCGCGACAACATGTTCACCACCCAAACCGAAGACGAGCGGGTGTTCGCACTCAAGCCGATGAACTGCCCTGGTGCAGTGGCGATGTATGCCCACGGCTTGCACAGCTACCGTAATCTGCCGATGCGGATGGCGGAATTCGGTAAAGTGCATCGCTACGAACCCTCAGGCGCGTTGCATGGCCTGCTACGGGTGCGCCACTTTACCCAAGATGATGCCCATATCTTCTGCACCGAAGCCCAAATGGAAGCCGAGTGCCGCGATGTGGTCGCCCTGATTTTGGATATTTACAAAGACTTCGGCTTTGACGATGTGCGGATTAAGCTTTCTACGCGTCCAGATAACCGTATTGGTTCGGATGAAACGTGGGACAAACTCGAAGGGGCACTGTCCAAGTCCCTAGAGGCCATGAACATGCCGTATGAGCTTTTCCCAGGTGAGGGCGCGTTCTATGGTCCTAAGCTGGAATTCGTTTTGCGGGATACGCTGGGACGTGATTGGCAGTGTGGCACCTTGCAGGTAGATATGAATTTGCCTGAGCGTTTCGACATTAACTACATTGCCGAAGACAACGCCAAGCACCGTCCTGTTATGCTGCACCGTGCGCTATTTGGCTCGTTGGAGCGGTTTACCGGTATTCTGATTGAACACTACGCGGGTGCGTTCCCGCTGTGGCTCGCCCCGTTGCAGGTTGTCGTCGCCAGCATTACCGAAGCACAGACAGAATACGCCGCCGAAGTGGTGCGCGAACTCAAAGCAGCAGGCTTCCATGCCGATGCTGACTTGAGAAACGAGAAAATCGGCTTTAAAATCCGCGAGCACAGCCTGCAAAAAGTCCCGTATCAAATTATTGTCGGCGACAAAGAAAAAGCAGGCGCACTGGTTGCCGTGCGGGCACGCACAGGTGAAGACCTCGGTCAAATGCCACTTGCCCAGTTTATCGAACGCCTTCACGCTGAAATGAAACACTCAGCTTAAGCGTCGATTACCACGGCTTAAGCCCTAAATTATTGAAGGAGATGTTGCTATCGCTCAGGAAAAAGAACCACGAATCAATGGCGAAATTACCGCCCGTGAAATTCGTTTGGTAGGCAGTGAAGGTGAACAGCTCGGCATCGTGAATTTGCGCGAAGCCCTCGAAAAAGCTGAAGAAGCTGAACTTGACCTTGTTGAAATCGCACCAACTGCCCACCCCCCTGTGTGCAAGCTGATGGATTACGGCAAGTTTAAGTATCAAGAGAGCAAAAAACGTCACGAAGCTAAGCTTAAGCAAAAGCAAATCCAAGTGAAGGAAGTCAAATTCCGTCCTGGTACGGATGACGGCGACTATGGCGTTAAGCTGCGTAACCTCACCCGCTTCCTCTCCGAAGGTGACAAAGCCAAAATCACCCTGCGTTTCCGTGGGCGTGAAATGGCCCACCAAGAAATCGGCTTGGCGTTGCTCAAGCGCGTTGAAGCAGATTTGGCAGAATTCGGCACGGTGGAGCAATACCCCAAGCTCGAAGGTCGCCAAATGGTGATGATGATTGGTCCTAAAAAGAAGTAAATATTCTTTGGTGGACGTAGTCGGTGCTTGTGGCCTACACCAGCGGGTTTGGCTGTGCTACAATCCTCGGCTTGGTTTGGTTGGTCAAAAACCAACACGGCAAAACGTGTTGGTTTTTTTCGGTCAAGCCATAAAAAGCGTGATGCAATGGTTTTAAGTGCGGTGACAACCGCCTCCTTGTGTCAAATCTAACAAAATAGCAGGAGCAATCCATGCCTAAGATGAAAACCAAATCAGGTGCTAAAAAGCGTCTGAAAGTGTTGGGCAACGGTGGGGTTAAACGCTCGATGGCCTTCAAGCGTCACATCCTCACTAAGAAAACCACCAAGAACAAACGCCAATTGCGCGGGACCGTAATGGTTCACGAAAGCAATATGGCTTCCGTTCGTGCCATGTTGCCCTACGCTTAAGGAATAAATTATGCCTCGCGTCAAACGCGGTGTTACCGCCCGTGCTCGTCACAAAAAAATTCTCGCGCTAGCCAAGGGCTATCGTGGTCGCCGGAAAAACGTCTATCGCGTCGCCAAACAGGCGGTGATGAAGGCGGGTCAATATGCTTACCGTGACCGTCGTCAACGCAAACGCCAATTCCGCGTCTTGTGGATTGCGCGTATTAACGCAGCTTCTCGTGAATGCGGTCTGTCGTACAGCAAGTTCATGAATGGCGTGAAAAAAGCGGCGATTGAAATCGACCGTAAAGTGCTGGCCGATTTGGCTGTGTTCGACAAGCCTGCTTTTGCACGCATTGTTGAAATGGCAAAAGCCAGTCTCGCTGCAGCCTAATTCCGCCTAGGAATCTGTGACTGCACCTAAAAAAGGGAGGCTTTTGCCTCCCTTTTTTGCATTTCTCCCCCTGCGCTTGATGTGCCATGCCGCTGCACGGGGCGGGATGCCTGACGATAGCCCGTGACCAGACTGCTCGCTTGCTGCCGTCAGGCTTTCTACAAACCACTTTCTTACAGCACCCACCCATGACCCCCCTTGACACGATACTCGACTCCGCCCGCGTTGCCTTGGATGCGGTAACGGACACCACAGGTCTCGAACAGGTTAAAGCCCGCTATTTGGGCAAATCTGGCGAGTTGACCGAACGTCTTAAACAACTCGGTGGCCTGCCCGCCGAAGAGCGCAAAACGGCGGGCGCGGCAATTAATGCCGTCAAACAGGCTTTTGAAGCCCTGCACAATGCCAAGCGTGATGCCCTTGCCGCCGCCGCCCTGTCGCGCCAACTGGCTGCCGAAGCCTTGGATGTCACCCTGCCGAGTCGCGGCACGGCATCGGGCGGACTGCACCCTGTTACCCTCACCCTAGAGCGCGTTACCAGCCTGTTCCAGTCCCTAGGCTTTGAAGTGGCCGATGGTCCCGAAATCGAAACCGATTTCCATAATTTTCAGGCTTTGAATATCCCTGAAAACCATCCTGCCCGCGCCATGCAAGATACGTTTTACGTTGAAGGGGGCGATGTGTTGCGCACCCACACTTCACCGATTCAAGTGCGCTACATGCTGGGCAATCCCCCCCCGATCAAAATCATCGCCCCAGGCCGTGTCTATCGGGTGGATTCTGATGCCACGCACTCCCCCATGTTTCACCAAATGGAAGGGCTGTGGGTGGACGAGAACGTCAGCTTTGCCGACCTCAAAGCTACGCTGACCGACTTCCTGCGCCGCTTTTTTGAGCGAGATGACCTGCAAGTGCGCTTCCGCCCGTCTTTTTTCCCGTTTACCGAGCCGTCAGCCGAAATTGATGTGCTGGGCGAACGGGGCTGGCTCGAAGTCGGCGGCTGCGGCATGGTGCATCCCAACGTGCTCCGCAACGTCAATATCGACCCCGAAACCTATACCGGCTTCGCGTTTGGGATTGGCTTGGACCGCTTTGCCATGCTGCGCTATGGCGTGAACGACCTGCGCCTGTTTTTCGAAAATGACCTCAACTTCCTGAAGCAATTTAACTAAAACAGGCGGAGTCCACGATGAAATTCTCAGAAAGCTGGCTGAAAAGCTGGGTGAACCCCGCACTCAGCACCGAACAACTGACCTATCTGCTGACGATGGCAGGGCTAGAGGTCGAAGGCACCACCCCCGCCGCTCCGGCGTTTTCCGGTGTGGTCGTTGCCGAAGTCAAAACCCTGCGCCCGCATGAAAACGCCGACCGCTTGCGCGTGACCGAGGTCGATGTGGGCACGGGAACACTGGTGCAAATTGTCTGCGGCGCACCGAATGTCGCAGTGGGCGCCAAAGTCCCCTGCGCCTTGCCAGGTGCGATTTTGCCAGGGGATTTCAAAATCAAGCCCACCAAAATGCGCGGTGTGGAATCGGGCGGCATGTTGTGCTCCGGCAAAGAGCTGGGCATTCCACATGACGAAGACGGCTTGCTGCTGTTGCCAGCCGATGCGCCGGTCGGGCAGTCCATCCGCGACTACCTTGACCTTGATGACAAAGTCATTGAGCTCAAAATCACACCTAACCGTGCGGATTGCTTGGGTATCAAGGGCATCGCCCGCGAAGTGGCTGCACTGACCCGCGCCCCGCTGACCCCACCGGTGCTGACCGCCGCCCCCGTCACCCTAACCGACACCCGCCCCGTCACCCTGACGGCAGATGCAGCGTGTGGCCGCTATCTGGGGCGCGTGATTCAAGGGCTGAATCCCGCTGCACCGACTCCAGACTGGATGAAGACCCGTCTGGAACGAGCCGGTTTGCGCAGCCTGTCTGCCATTGTCGATGTCACCAACTATGTGCTGCTTGAGCTGGGGCAGCCGCTCCATGCTTTTGACCTGAACAAGCTCGAAGGCGGTATTGATGTCCGCCTCGCCCACGCCGGTGAAACGCTGACCCTGCTCAACGGCAAGACCCTTGCCCTTGACCCCGACATGCTGGTGATTGCCGACCACACCCAAGCCGTTGCACTGGCAGGGATTATGGGCGGCGGCAACAGCGAAGTGGACGACCAGACCGAAGCCGTCTTTCTGGAATCAGCCTTCTTCGCCCCCGAAGCCATCGCTGGCCGCGCCCGTCGCTTGGGCTTCTCGTCCGATGCCTCGTTCCGCTATGAGCGGGGCGTGGACTTTACCTTGCAGCACGAAGCTATGGAACGCGCCACCACCCTGCTGTTGAGCGTGTGCGGCGGCCAAGCGGGTCCTATCACCGAAGCCATCGGACAGTTGCCCGCCCGCCCCGACGTTGCGCTGCGCGTGGCACGGGTCAACAAGGTCTTGGGCTTGTCCCTGAGTGCCGCCGACATCGCCGCCATGCTGACCGGACTGGGTTTAAGCTACACCACAACCGATAGCGGCTTCTCGGTCACGCCGCCGAGCTTCCGTTTTGATTTGGCAATTGAAGAAGACCTCATCGAAGAAGTGGCGCGGCTATTTGGCTACGACAATATCCCCGCCAACGCCCCGCTGGCACGGGTGGCGATGTTGAGCCAGCCGGAAACCCAAACCCCGCGTGGTGAGCTGCGCCGTCGTTTGGCCGGACGTGACTACCAAGAAATCGTCAGCTACGCCTTTGTGGATACGGCTTGGGAAGCAGACTTTGCCGCCAACAACACGCCGATTCGCCTGATTAACCCGATTGCCAGCCAAATGAGCGTGATGCGCTCCACCTTGCTGGGCGGGTTGGTCGATACGCTGGTGGGTAATCTCAATCGTAAACACAGCCGTGTGCGGGTGTTTGAGTTGGCACGGGTCTTTTTGCGCGGTGAAGGTAAAGATGTCGCCCAGCCCGAGCATCTTGCTGGCTTGGCCTACGGGGCGCGTTTGCCGGAGCAATGGGGCAGCAAGGCCGAGCGCGTCGATTTTTACGACGTAAAAGCCGACCTCGAAGCACTGTTCGCACCCCGCCTGCTGACCTTCCGTGCCGCTGCGCACCCTGCCTTGCATCCTGGCCGTGCAGCGGAAGTGCTGCTGGACGACGAGGTGATTGGCGTGCTTGGCGAGCTGCATCCAACGTGGGTGCAAAAATACGACATCCCTGCTGCGCCGGTGGTGTTTGAAGTATCGCTGGCCGCTGCGGCAGTACGCACGCTGGTTAAAGCTACGCCGCCTTCTCGTTTCCAAGCCGTGCGGCGCGATTTGGCCTTGCTGGTAGACGAATCCACCGAAGCGGGCGCGGTCTTGGCGGCACTGCAAGCCGTCCCTTCTCCGCTGCTGCATTCGGTTTCAGTATTTGACGTGTATCGCGGAAAAGGCGTAGAAGAAGGCAAAAAGAGTATTGCATTCAAGGTGTTATTGCAGGATACTGCCAAAACTTTGACGGATGAGGAAGTCGAGCAGGTCGTTGTGGCCTTGTTAGACAGTGCTGCCCAGCGCACAGGTGCCACATTGCGCCTGTAATGCCCCAGCCCCACCCCATTGTCACCATCGGGCTAGACATGCCCTGTCTAGCCCGTTGTTAATTTGAAATTTAGGAAACTGTAATGACTCTGACTAAAGCTGAACTTGCCGATTTGTTGTTCGACAAAGTTGGCTTAAATAAACGCGAAGCCAAAGACATGGTCGAAGCATTTTTTGAAGAAATCCGTGTGGAACTCGAAGAAGGTGGCGCAGTAAAGCTATCTGGTTTTGGCAACTTTCAATTACGCGACAAACCGCAACGCCCCGGTCGCAACCCCAAAACGGGTGAGGAAATCCCCATTACCGCACGCCGTGTTGTAACCTTCCACGCTAGCCAAAAGCTCAAGGGAATGGTGGATGACCACTACGCTAGAAAATCTCGCTGAACGCCCGCCCATCCCCAGCAAACGCTATTTTAGCCTTGCTGAGGTCAGCACCTTAACCGGCATTACCCCCGATGCCTTAGCGCATTGGGGGCATGTGCTGTTGCCGCTTGCCCCGCACGCCAAAAAGAGCGGGACACGCCAACACTACCTGCACCAAGAAGTGCTGGCTTTACGGCGGATGAAAGCGGCCTTGCCTTTAGATGGGGTGGCGATAGCTTTACCGGTGACACCGCCGCCCCCTGTGCCGGTCATCACCCCAGCCAAGCCCCGCACCCCGCTGCCTACCCTGCGTGCCACGGGCGTTAACCTGAGCCCTGCCGATGTACGAAGCGAACTGCTGGCTATTTTGGCGTGGTTAGGCGGTTAAAACGCATAAAGCCCTTGTGTTTTTTGGCTGAATCATTACAATAGCGGTCTGTTTCGGAGTGTGGCGCAGCCTGGTAGCGCACCTGCATGGGGTGCAGGGGGTCGAAGGTTCGAATCCTTTCACTCCGACCAATACAAAAAGCCGGTCAATGCAAATTGACCGGCTTTTTCTCGTTTGGCGGAGGAATCACCTCGCGAGGCGAGCTGAAACGCTATCAACGCCGCGTAGCGCGAAAAGTGAAGTTCAGCCAAAACAGGAAAAAGACGAAAGCCAAAGTTACCCAAATCCACATTGACCTCGGCAATGCCCGCAAGGACTATCTGCACAAAGCTTCTCATGCCATCAGCCAAAACCACGCGATCGTGTGCATCGAAGATTTGCAGATACGGAATATGTCCAAGTCCAGCAAGGGCAATGCCGAAACCCACGGCAAGCAGGTGAAACAAAAGTCCGGCCTGAATCGCGCCATCCTTGACCAAGGCTGGGGCGAATTCCGCCGCCAACTGGACGACAAGCTAGCGTGGCACGGCGGGGATTTGATTGCCGTACCGCCGACAACACCAGCCGGACGTGTCCGGCGTGTAGGCATATCTCAAAAGACAACCGCCGCAGCCAAGCCCAGTTCGCCTGCGTCGCATGTGGCTACCAGAACCACGCCGATGTGGTCGGCGCGATCAATGTTTTAGAGCGGGGACACCGCTT